>WNGD01017552.1_pt1 | contig 11231 bp, 12 predicted proteins | sample 5400671 | NCBI WGS metagenome assembly WNGD01 (sample SAMN13153369, study PRJNA577476) | soil metagenome | isolation source: 40 cm soil or saprolite under grassland replicate 2 | place: USA:California | collected 2016-06-15
TGAATTCCACCAGAATTCCCACGAACCAATAGAACGCGAGCGCGGGCGGAATCGGCAGAATCACGTACCAGCCGAAGCTGTGCATCACGGACAACATGACTCCGACATACAGGCCGTAGCGAAACCCCTGCCCCAAGCCAGGCTTGCCTTTCTCGTAGCCCTTCACGTAGATCAGCGCGAAGAATGGTGCGAATACCAGCATCCCTACCCAGAATATCCACATCATCTTCTGCATCTCGGCTTCCGGCCGCCACACTGAAGCCGTCTGCCGGTACACGTCCGACAGGAGTACGCCGTGGATCAGAAATTCCAGCGCTGCCACCACGACAAATACCGCCACGCTCGCCAGCAACCACCGTTTCGTATTCATGGGTTCCTCCGCATATTGGGCGTCCGCGTCAGACGATGTTGAGGTGCTCGATGCCTGCCGTGATGTCCCGGTTCTTCGCTTCCTTGGAGTGCAGCTTGATGTTCAAGCGCAGGTCGTTCACGCTGTCGGCGTTGCGGAGCGCGTCCTCGTAGCTGATCTTGCCCGCCTCGAACAGGTCGAACAGCGACTGATCGAAGGTCTGCATGCCGAGCTCGCGCGACTTCTTCATGATTTCCTTGATCTCGTGCACCTCGCCCTTGAAGATCAGGTCGGAAATGAGCGGGGAGTTGAGCATGATCTCGACCGCAACGCAGCGGCCCCTGCCTTCCTTCAAGGGGATGAGGCGCTGCGAAATGAACCCCCGCAGATTGAGCGACAGGTCCATCAGCAGTTGTTGGCGCCGCTCCTCGGGGAAGAAGTTGATGACGCGGTCCAGGGCCTGGTTGGCGCTGTTCGCGTGCAGCGTCGCAAGGCACAGGTGCCCGGTCTCGGCGAAGGCGACCGCGTGATCCATCGTTTCGCGGTCGCGGACCTCGCCGATCAGAATGACATCGGGCGCCTGGCGCAGGGTGTTCTTGAGCGCGGTTTGCCAGTTCACGGTGTCGACGCCGACCTCGCGCTGGGTGATGAGGCAGCCCTTGTGCGGGTGGGTGAACTCGATCGGGTCCTCGATGGTGATGATGTGGCCGTGCGAGTTCTCGTTGCGGTAGCCGACCATCGCCGCGAGCGTGGTGGACTTGCCCGAACCCGTGGCCCCCACCATGATCACAAGGCCGCGCTTGGTCATGACCACGTCCTTCAACACGGTCGGGAGGCCGAGGTCCTCGATCCGGGGTATGGCGGTGGTGATCACCCGCAACACGATACCGACGTTCGCCTGCTGGACGAAGGCGTTGACGCGGAACCGCCCTATGCCTGCAGGATTGATCGCGAAGTTGCACTCCTTGGTCGATTCGAACTCGGCGGCCTGCCTGTCGTTCATGATCGCGCGGGCGAGGTCCACGGTGTGCGCGGGGGTGAGCGGCTGGTTCGAGACGGGCGTCATCTTGCCGTCGACCTTGATCGCCGGGGGAAAGCCCACGGTGATGAAGAGGTCCGAGGCTTTCCTCGTCACCATCAGGCGCAGCAGGTCGTACATGAATTTCATTGCCTGTTCGCGTTCCATATTCGCCTTTCTGAAGCCTTGGGCCGGGAAGTCAGCCCGGGAAATTGTGGCTTCGGCCGGGCTCGCCTGCGAGCCCTTAACTTCGGCTAGCCTAAGTTAGCCTACGCCGCAATGTCCAGGCTGACTCACGTCAGCCTGGGAAATTGTCCTTGTTGGCAGCCTTGCCGCGCGCCTCGGCCGCGGCGATGACGTTGCGCCGCACCAGTTCCTGCAGGTTCTGGTCGAGGGTCTGCATGCCGAACTGCTGCCCCGTCTGGATGGCGGAGTACATCTGCGCAACCTTGTTCTCACGGATGAGGTTGCGGATCGCGGGCGTGCCGATCATGATCTCGTGCGCGGCGACGCGTCCTCCGCCGTCCTTGGTCTTGCACAGCGTCTGGGCGACGATCGCGCGAATCGACTCGGAGATCATCGCGCGGATCATCTCCTTCTCGGCCGCCGGAAACACGTCCACGATGCGGTCGATGGTTTTCGCCGCGGAACTCGTGTGCAGCGTGGCGAACACGAGGTGCCCCGTCTCGGCGCCGGTCAGCGCCAGGCGGATGGTCTCGAGATCGCGCATCTCGCCCACCAGGATCACGTCCGGGTCCTCGCGCAGGGCGCTGCGCAAGGCATTGGCGAACGACAGCGTGTGCGGTCCAACCTCGCGCTGGTTGATCAGGCATTTCTTCGACTCGTGCACGAACTCGATCGGGTCCTCGATGGTGAGAATGTGGCCCTGCTCGTTGTCGTTGATCTGGTTGACCATTGCGGCGAGCGTCGTGGACTTGCCCGAGCCCGTCGGACCGGTCACGAGAACGATGCCGCGCGGCTGATCGACGATCTCGGTGAAGATCTTGGGTGTCCTCAGCTCCTCGAGCGACAGGATCTTGGAGGGGATCGTGCGCATCACCGCCGCCGCCCCGCGGTTCTGCACGAAGGCGTTGACGCGAAAGCGCGCGAGGCCCGGTATCGCGAAGGAGAAATCGCACTCGAGGTTCTCCTCGTAGTGCTTCCTCTGCCCGTCGTTCATGATGTCGTAGATCATCCCGTGCACATCCTTGTGCTCCATCGCCGGCAGGTTGATGCGGCGGATGTCGCCGTGCACGCGAATCATGGGCGGCAGACCCGAGGACAGGTGCAGGTCGGATGCCTTGTTCTTGACGACGAAGGCTAGGAGTTCCGAGATATCCACTATAATCCCCTTCAAGATGAGGCCCGGACGCAATCCGAAGCAGGGGCCTAAGCAGATGAAAGAGCGAGAGTTTTCAGGTCCGCCGCGCTCGTATCGCCGCGCTGATTATGTCCTCAATACCCTTGAACTTGCAAGCCGTGAGGCAGCGCATCGAATCCGCGACCCGGGCGGCGGGCAGGCCCCCCCAATCGGTGCGATTGCTCGCGGTGAGCAAGACGTTTCCGCCGGAGGCCGTGCGCGAGGCGGCGCAAGCGGGATTGCGCGATTTCGGCGAGAACTACGCTCAGGAAGGCGTCGAAAAGATCCGCGAGCTCTCCGCGCTGGCGCTTACTTGGCATTACATCGGCCCGATCCAGAGCAACAAGACGCGCGCGATCGCCGAGCACTTCGACTGGGTCCATTCGATCGACCGTGCGAAAATCGCCGCGCGGCTTGCCGAAGCGCGCGGCGCGGGGCGAACCGAGCTGCAGGTCTGCATCCAGGTCAACGTGTCGGGCGAGGCGACCAAAAGCGGCGTCGCCCCATCGGAAGCGGTGCAGCTCGCCAAACAGGTGGCGGCGTTGCCGCGCTTGAAGCTGCGCGGTCTCATGGCGGTGCCCGAGCCGACGCCCGACGAGGCACTGCAGCGCCGGCGATTCGGGCAACTGCGCGAGCTGCGCGACCGACTGAACCGCGACGGCTTTGCGATGGATACGCTCTCGATGGGCATGTCGGCGGACCTCGAGGCGGCGATCGCCGAAGGCGCGACCCTGGTACGGGTGGGTACGGCGATATTTGGAGAAAGGCGAGACTGAGCCTGTCATGAGAATCACGTTCATCGGCGGCGGCAACATGGCCGACGCGCTCATCGGCGGATTGCTGCGCAAGGACCTCCCGCTGCAGGACATACGCGTGGTCGAGATCAGCGCCGAGGCGCGCCGCAAGCTCGTGGACAAGTATGGGGTCACCAGCTTCGACAAACCCAAGGACGCGGTGCGGGCAAACGACGTCGTGGTGTTCGCGGTGAAACCCCAGCATCTTCGCGAAGCGGCGGCCAAATCCGGGATTGCGGACAACGCCAATCTCGTCATCAGCATCGCCGCGGGCGTGCGCCTCGCCAACCTCTCCAAGTGGCTGAAGGGGTCGCGGGCCTCTTCCCGTTCTCCAAGGCGGTCACCCGCGAGGACCGCGAGCAGACGGAGACCATCCTCGGTGCGGTCGGCGCCACCGTCTGGATCACCGACGAATCGCAGATGGACGCGGTGACCGCGATCTCCGGGAGCGGCCCCGCGTACGTCTTCTACTTCATCGAGGCAGTCGAGGACGCCGCGCGGGAGCTGGGACTCCCGGTGCAGATCGCGCACCAGCTCGTGTTGAACACCTTCACCGGCGCGGCTAGGCTTGCTTCGAGCAGTCCCGATCCGGTGGCCGTACTGCGTGAACGGGTGACCTCCAAGGGCGGCACGACCGAGCGGGCGCTCGCAAGCATGGCCAAGGACGAGGTGAAGGAAGCGATCATCCGCGCGATCCATGCCGCCAACGAGCGCGGCAAGGAGCTGGGCGAGGAACTGGGCAAGGAATGAAACCGGGGACGCGATGTTCAGCCAGATCGCCCACCTGCTGATCCAGACCGCATTCGGTGTCCTCGTCTATACGCTGCTTTTGCGCTTTTACATGCAGGCGTTGCGGGCGCCGTTTCGCAACCCGGTGGGCCAGCTCGTCACCGCCCTCACCAACTGGATCGTGCTCCCGGCACGGCGCGTCATCCCCGGTCTCATGGGATTCGATCTCGCGACCTTCCTCCTCGCCTGGCTCGCGCAGGCGTTCATGTTGACCCTGCTCCTGTGGGTGCGCGGCGCGAACTTGGCGAGCGCCCCCGGGACCGCCACGGGCCTACTCTTCGGATTGGCGGCGATCGGCCTGCTGCAAGCCTCCCTCTACCTGCTGATCGGCGTGGTGCTTATTCAGGTGCTGTTCAGCTGGTTCAATCCTCACGTGCCGATCGCACCAGTCCTGGACGCGCTCACCCGACCCTTCTATGCGATCTTCCGGCGCTTCGTCCCCCCGATCGGCAATGTGGATCTGTCCCCGCTCTTCGTGCTGGTCCTCGCGCAAGTCGCGCTGATCCTGCTCGATAACCTCGCGCCGCTGGTCGCGCGGCTGGTCCAAGCGCCGGTTTGATTCCCACTAAGCCTCGTAGACGAGTTGCCCGCCGACCAGGGTATAGCGCACCCGGCCTGGCAGCTCGTAGCCGATGAAGGGCGTGTTCTTTCCCTGGCTCTTGAGGAAGTCCGCAGTGATCTTGACGCGCGCGTTCGGGTCGAACACGCATATATCCGCGTCCCTGCCGGCGGCAAGATCTCCCGCCGGCACGCCCAAGATCGCCCCCGGTTTGCAGGTCACCGTTGCGAGCGCCTCGGGCAGGGCGACGCGCATCTCCTCGGCCCACTTCAGCGTGAGCGGCAGCAGGAGTTCCAGACCTGTCACCCCCGGTTCCGATTCGGCGAAAGGCAGCTGCTTCGCGTCCTCGTCCACCGGCGCGTGATCCGAGCACAGCGCATCGATCGTTCCGTCGGCGAGGCCCGCCCGGAGCGCATCGCGGTCGCGCAAGGACCGGAACGGTGGGATCACGTTGCAGTGGGAATCGAAGTAGCCGAGATCGATCTCCGAGAGGTGCGCGTGATGGGCGCTCACATCGCCACTGACGCGCAGTCCCTCTTTCTTCGCCGCGCGCAGCATCGCGACGCTCTCGGCCGTGGAAAGGCGGCATAAATGGACGCGGGTGCGCGTGGCACGCACGAGCTGCAGGATGGTCCCGAGCGCGATCGTCTCCGCGAACGCCGGAATCCCCGGCAGGCCGAGCCGGGTGGCGACTTCCCCGTCGTGCGCCACACCGCCCCGCGCGAGAAACCCGTCCTGAGGCCGTAGCCACACCGCGATGCCGAAAGTGGCGGCGTACTGCAGCGCGTGCCACAGCATCTGCGTGTCGGCCAGAGGCGTGTCGGCGTGGGAGAACGCAACGCACCCTGCGTCTCGCAGCACCGCCATCTCGGTGAGCCGCTCGCCGCCGAGCTTCCAGGTGAGCGCACCGAGCGGATAGACGTGTGCGAGGTTCAGACTTTTCGCTCGGTGCTTGAGCATTTCCACCAAGCCCGGCTCATCGAGCGGCGGATCGGTGTCGGGAGGACAGGCGAGGCTCGTGACGCCGCCCGCGACAGCGGCCTGCATTTCCGATGCGAGCGTCGCCTTGTATTCGAAGCCCGGTTCGCGCAGCCGCGCCGAGATGTCGATCAGGCCCGGGCAGACCACAAGCCCATCTGCGGCTATCGTGCGCTCGGCGCGAAATCCCGCCGGGGCCTTGCCGAGTGCCGCGATTTTTCCGTCCGCGATGAAGACGTCCTCCGTCGCATCGACCCTGTTTTTCGGATCGATCAGGCGACCGTTCTTGATGTGGACCTTGCTCACTTGTAGGGGTTTCCGTCCTTGTGCGTGAAGACCCATTTCCCGTCTACCACGCGCGCCGCCATGTCCACGTCGGCGTAGGTGGCTCCGTCCCCTGGCGTGCGATCGCCGATCTCTAGGTAGAGCACGGGCTTCTTCGTCTCGTTGACGAGCTGATGTGCGTCGGGCTTGCCTGCGGGAAATCCTGCCGCCATGCCGGGCTTGATCTTCTGTCTCCCGGCATCGGTGACCAGTGTGACCTCGCCCTCGAGCACGTAGATGAACTCATCCTGCTTGGAGTGCCAGTGCCGCATCGAGGACTCGGCGCCCGGCTCAAGGCGCGTGAGGTTGACGCCGAAGTTTTTCAGCCCGGCCGCATCACCGAGGCGCCGCTTGTGTCGGCCCGCGACTCGGGCTTTGTACGGCTCAGGGTAGCCGGTGGTCGACTGCTCGGGCACTTGCGCGGCATCGAGGGCGGGCAGCTTGGGTCTCGTCATGGTCAGTTTCCGGCGAGGATGCTCATCACCGCCATGCGCACGGCGATGCCGAAGGTGACCTGCGGCAGGATCACCGAGTGCGGGCCGTCGGCGACCGAAGAATCGATCTCGACGCCCCGGTTCATCGGCCCCGGGTGCATGACGATGGCGTCGGGCTTGGCGAGGGCGAGCTTCTGCGGCGTCAAGCCGTAGGACTTGAAGAACTCCTGGGCGGAAGGCAGCAGCGGCCCCTTCATGCGCTCGTTTTGCAGGCGCAGCATCACCACGACGTCGCAACCTGCGAGCCCCTCGCGCATGTCGTGATGCACGGAGACGCCGAGTTGCTCCACTCCGGTGGGCAGCAAGGTCCTCGGGCCGATCACGCGGACGTCGGGTGCGCCGAGGGTGGTGAGCGCGTGGATCAGCGAGCGCGCGACGCGCGAATGCAGCACGTCTCCGACGATGGCGACCGAGAGCCCGGTGAAGTCCTTCTTGTAGTGGCGGATGGTGTAGATGTCGAGCAGTCCCTGCGTCGGGTGCGCATGGCGGCCGTCGCCGGCATTGATCACGTGGACATGCGAGGCGACGTGGTTCGCGATCAGGTGGGCGGCCCCGCTGGAGGAATGCCGCACGACGAACATGTCCGCGTGCATCGCGGAAAGGTTGTCGACTGTGTCGAGCAGCGTCTCGCCTTTGGTCGAAGACGACACGGTGATGTTCAGGTTGATGACGTCGGCGGACAGGCGCTTCGCGGCGATCTCGAAGGTGGTACGCGTGCGCGTCGAGGCTTCGAAGAACAGGTTGAACACCGACTTGCCGCGCAGGAGCGGCACCTTCTTCACCTCGCGCTCAGTCACGCCGATGAAGGACGCGGCCGTGTCCAGGATGTGCACGAGGACCTCGCGCGGGAGCCCCTCGATCGTGAGCAGGTGCTGGAGCTTTCCGTCGCCGTTAAGCTGCGGGTCTCGCATCGGAGAGTCGCAAGAAGAATTTGCCGCGCTCGTCGCGCGCCAGGCGCAGAAGTTTGCCTGCAGGCACCGAAAGCGTGGCGCCGACGTACTGCGCCGCGATCGGCAGCTGCCGTTCGCCGCGGTCGACCAGCACCGCAAGCTCTATTTTTCCGGGGCGCCCATAGTCGAACAGCTCGTTCATCGCAGCGCGCACGGTGCGCCCGGTGTAGAGAACGTCGTCGATCACCACGATATGCCGGCCGTTCACGTCGAACGGGATCTGAGAGGGCTTCACCTGGTGGTGGAGTCCGGCGACATCGAAATCGTCGCGATAGAAGGAGATGTCGAGCACCCCCATCGGGGTCGAAAGCTTCAGCTCCCGGTGCAGACGCTCGGCAAGCCAGGCGCCGCCCGTACGGATGCCGACGAGCCCGGTGGATTCGGTGGCGCCGGCGCGGAGCTTCCGCGCGAGCTCCTCGCACAGCGCTTCAGCGTCGGGCAGATCCATCCAGATAACTCTGCAGGATGATTTGAGCGGCGAGGGCGTGGACCGTCTGCTTGCGCCTGCGCTCGCCGAGGCCGCTTTCGCGAAACGTTTCTTCGGCGGCGGTCGAGGAAAGCCGCTCGTCGGCGAGTTCTACCGGAAGCCGGAAGCGCGCCTCCAGGCGACGCGCGAAGCGCCGCGCGCGCCGCGTCATTTCGTGCTCGCTGCCGTCCATCGCGAGCGGCAGTCCGACCACCAGCAGTTCGGGCCGCCATTCGCGCAAGAGCGTTTCGACCTCCGCCATGCACCGGCTCGCGCCTGCCGCCTCGAACATTCCCAGGGGGTTGGCAAGTCGCGTTTCGGTGTCACCCACCGCGACGCCGATCCAGCGCGCGCCGAAATCGAAAGCAAGTACGGTGTGGCCGGAGACCTTTAACGGGGCCACGGCCGCCTCGCTCACGCGTGCCCTGCCTCCTCGGACAATCTGGCGAAGTCGATGCCGAGCAGCTTCATCGCCGCGGGCAGCCGTTCCTCCGTCGGCGTATCGAAAATGATCCCATCCTTGGCCTCGACCGTGAGCCAGGCGTTTTGCTTGATTTCGTTCTCGAGCTGCCCCGCCGCCCAGCCCGCGTAGCCGAGCGTGACGAGGAGCTTGTGCGGGCCTCCGCCCTGACCCACCGCTTCCAGAATATCCTTGGAGGTGGTGAGACCCATCTTGCCGCGCACCGCAAGAGTGGACTGCCACTCGCCTAGAGGCTGGTGCAGGACAAAGCCGCGGTCGGTCTGCACCGGCCCGCCGAAATAGACCGGCTCGTTTAGCAGGATCTGAGAAGTCAGCCGCAGGCTCAGGCGCTCGAACAGCGCTCCTAGCGTCATCTCGATCGGGCGGTTGACCACCACGCCGAGCGCTCCCTGTTCATTGTGCTCGCAGATGAATGTCAGGGTGCGGGCAAAATACGGATCGACCATGTTGGGCATGGCGATCAAGAAATGATTGGTGAGATTGACCTGGGCCATGGAGGCGAGTTCCTATTGTAATCCCTCGGGAGGGTCAGGCACAATTTTGCGCCGCGCCCAGGCGTCGTGCGCGCGCGGGATTTTCAGGCGGCGGCCCGCCGTTCCTTGAGAAACCCGGAAATTTTCGCGATGAGATCGTCTTCCTGGTAGGGCTTGCCGAGGAAGTGGCTGACGCCGATCTCTTTCGCGTAGCTCTGGTGCTTGTCGGCGGTGCGCGAGGTGATCATGATTATCGGCACCCGGGCGAGGCGCTTATCCGCTCGAACATTGCGCGTGAGATCGAACCCGTCCATGCGCGGCATCTCGATGTCGACCAGCATCACGTCGGGGACGACCTCGAGCAGCTTCTCCATCGCTTCGACGCCGTCGCGCGCCGTCACCACGAGATAGCCGTGGCGCTCGAGCAGCCGCCCGGTGACCTTGCGCACGGTGAGCGAATCGTCGACCACCATGATCGTGGGCTGGATGGCCGCCGCCTGCGGTTTGGGGGCTTCATAAACGATCGCCGGACGAGCGGCCACTTCCTTCAGCGCGAGCAGCACCGGATTCAGGATGAGAACGATCTCGCCCGTGCCGAGCACCGTGGCACCCGTGATGCCCGCGACCCGCTGCAGCTGCGGACCGATCGACTTCACGACGATTTCCTGGTTGCTGCCGACCATTTCGTCCACGTGCAGCGCGATGGCGTTGGTGCCGCTGCGCAGGTACAGCGTCGGGGAGAAGCGCTTCTGTTCGGCGATCGCGTCGGATAGCCCGAGGAGATGCGGCAGATAGTGGAACGGGTAGCGCCGATCCTGCCTCCTGTCTCAATTGCAGCACCTGCTCGACCATCACCGAGGGAATCGCGTAGGTCTTGCTGCCCGCGCGCACCAGCACGGTCTGGGTCACGGCAAGGGTAAGCGGCAGGTAGATGGTGAAGCGGGTGCCCTGCCCCCTCGTGAAGCGCATCTCCACGCGTCCGCCGAGGGCGGCGACTTCGCTGCGCACCACGTCCATGCCGACGCCGCGCCCAGCCACCTGCGAGACCTCGGTGGCGGTGGAGAATCCCGCGTGGAAAATGAAATCGGCTATCTCCGCCTCCGAGAGCGTCGTACCGGGCCCAATGAGGCCCTTTTCGATCGCTTTTTCGCGGATCCGGTCGATCGCGAGGCCTCCGCCGTCATCGGACAGCGAGAGCTGCACTTCGTTGCCTTCCTGCTTCAGCTCGAGGCGAATTTCGCCGATTTCCGGCTTGGCTGCGGCGCGGCGTTTGTCCGGTGCCTCGATGCCGTGGGTGACGGCGTTGCGCAGCAGGTGCTCGAACGGTCCGGTGATGCGCTCGAGCACCGAGCGGTCGAGCTCGACCTGGGTGCCCTTGATATCCAGATTGGCGCGCTTTCCGACTTCCTTCGCGGTCTGGCGCACGATGCGGTAGAGGCGTTCCTGGAGGCTCCCGAACGGGACCATGCGCACGCGCATCAGGTCCTGCTGCAGGTCGCGGTTGAGGCGCGCCTGCGCGAGCAGCGCCTTCTCGGTTTCGTCCACTGCGTTGGCGAGGTTTCCGTGCACGGTCGAGACGTCGCTGACGCTCTCGGCCATCAGCCGCGTCACTTCCTGGAAACGGGTGAAGCGATCGAATTCGAGCGGGTCGAATTCACGCATGGACTCCTTCGCGAGTTCCAGGCGCGATTGCATCTGCGAGTCGGCCTGGATTTCGATCTCGCGCAGCTGCGCGCGCAACCGCGCGACGTTGTCGGTGAGTTCCTGCATGGCCGCCTTGAGCGCGCGCATTTCGCCCTCGATCCGGCTGCGCGCGATGGCGACTTCGCCCGCCTGGTTGACCAAGCGGTCGACGATGTCCGCGCGCACCCGCAACAGCGCCTTGGGCTGCAACTCGCGCTCGGCAAGCGGTACCGGCTTCGCCGCGGCCGCCGGTGCCCGGGACGCGGGCTCGGGTCTCGCCTCGGGCGCCTCGAGGGCGACGGCCGCCGGCTTCGAGGCCACCGCCGTGGCAGGCAGGCCTTCGTCCGGCACGCGGGGCTTCTGCAGCTGCTCGTACAAGATACCCATGCGGTCCCACGACGTCTCCAACTCCGCAAACAGGGCCGTCGGCAGCGTCTTGACCGACATGGCGTTCTCGACGCGCGTCTCCATGTGATGCGTCAGCTCGCCCAGCGCCATGGCTCCCGCCATGCG
>WNGD01026331.1_pt1 | contig 11230 bp, 6 predicted proteins | sample 5400671 | NCBI WGS metagenome assembly WNGD01 (sample SAMN13153369, study PRJNA577476) | soil metagenome | isolation source: 40 cm soil or saprolite under grassland replicate 2 | place: USA:California | collected 2016-06-15
AGGGTGAGTCTGCTCCATCTGAGGGTGACGTGCAAAGCTCTGATCGAGGATCGCCTGTGCCTCGTAAAAGCGGAGAGCGTCTCGATGAAGCGCCATGAGCTGGTGGACGACGTATAACTCCGTTGGCACCTGAAGATGAACCTGCTGCTGGAGCAGGGCCGTGTAAATGTGCCGGTAGGCGGTTGTGCGTGCCTCTGCATCGATTTTCAAACCTAAGAAGGGGGCAAGGTGATGGCGCAAAAGGAGTCCACCGCATTCCTGTTGGGCCGTCGATCGCCAGGATTCGCGCTCCATGACGTGATACGCCATGCGCGCGATGCGTGCGGCGTGGCCGAAGCGTGCGAGCAGCCAGCTGGAGGTGAGGAAGCGCTCGGCAGCGTCGAGGAGGTGCAAATGCGTGAGGGAAAAGACAATGAGTTCCGCGATCACCGCGCTTTTTTCTTGATCGCTCGGTATTCCTTCTTTGAGCCACCGGGTGTATACCTGGAGTAACGTTTCCTCGAACATCTCCCTGTGCTCGTTCGAGCTGTGACGTTGGAGTGCAGCTTCAGATACCACAGGCAGGAGCTGCGTTCGTTGTGCGTATATTTTGGTATCCTGATCGACGAGGGAGGCGTGCTCAAGTTCTTCAAACGCTTCGTCCACCTGGGGAAGAGCGTCCTTGAGCGCGTGTAGTGGGAGGGCAAGTGGAGAGCGCGCCAGGATGTCCAACAGCAAGAGCGCTTGCGGTGAAAGGTGCGTACTGATGACCTCCCGAAGCATCTGCTGCGTTTCGTAATCTGTTTCATTGCCGAACAGTGTGCGGGTGTGTCGCAACAGGCGTTTGATTAGCTGGGTGTGTGCATTCTCGGGGCGATCTTCCTGCTCCAGATGGACTTCATCCTCGGTATCCAGTGGCATGTCCTGCAAGGTCGAAGCCCGGAGTTCAATCAACCAGGGATTTCCTCCGCAACGGATACTGACCTCCCGGAGCAATGACTCCTCGACATCATCGAAACCCATCCTGCGCCAGATCTCCGCTCCGGCCTCCGGCGAGAGTGGAGGCAGCTTGTTCAACACAAAATAGGTGCGGTTGCGGCCTTTCCACCCCGGCCACTCTTTGGTGGCAAAAAAGAGCGTGCCGCAATGCTGGTATCGCACGAAATCCAGAAAAAACTGCTGCCAGGATGGGGCGAGCTGACCCTGCTCCTCTAAAAGAACCTCCCCGTTATCGACGAAGAGAATGGTCTGCGTGTTCGTCTGTGCCAGATGCGAAAGCAGAAGCTGCGTTCGTTGGAAGAGAGAAGGCTGTTCGACTTCTCCAGATTCCCCTTCAATCCCAAGAGCAGCAAACGTATCGGCCAGGAATCGCTCCAAATACTCATCTGCAGTCATATGAGTGAGCGTAGCGCAGGAAAAAAAGAAGAGGTGGTAGCCGCCCTGCTCTTCTAAAGAACGCCGAAGGAGATGCAATACGCTCGATTTTCCCGCGCCCGATGCCGCCTGGATAACCACCAACTTCTTGGGGGGGTCGGCTGTCATGTACTTTTGCATTGCACGTACCCAGCTGTCTCTCCCAACCAAGTGTCGACTCTCCTCTTGCAGGGAGGACGTGCGAGGAACCGGGCGCAATCCGTCAGGACGCAAACCTGGTCGCTCTTGTTCAGGAAAGCGCGGAAGCTGGTCAAAGGCCGCAAAGTTGTCGAGGAGTGTCGCCCAGCGTCCTTCCAGCGGCAAAATATCGCCTGCCGCCGATTCTTCAATGATCTGCCAGGCGAGAAGAAGGAAGTGGTTTCGCTCAGCTGTGCTAAAGTGGACGCCGGCGCGAACCAGGCATTTGTAGAGCGGAAGCAGTTCTTGTATGCGAGGACGGCGCTTTCTCTCGCCGACGAGGTGCGTGTAAGTGAAGCGATCCCACTTCTTGCCGCAGATCTGCTCACTGAGATAGGTTGGAAAGAACGCGGCTATCTCTTTGATCTGGACGCGGCTTCGACGCCGAATGCGCTCGATGAACGCCCCAAAATCCTCTTCGTCGGGTTTGTAGTGGATGAGAGCGCTACTTTGTTGAACGCGCTGTAGTGCCATACATGGGGCCGGCCCTTTCTTGTGGGTATCGGCCTTCTCCTTTCGTTCCCTGCTCTGCCCAGGCCTGCTCTCTCAAACTTCTCTACAGTAGATGTACTCACTATCATTCGTAGTATACACAGTTTGCCACCCTGATGCTAGTGAGATGCCAGAACTGGGTAATACTTAGAGAAGCGCGGTCTCTTTGGGGAAGAGGGTATCGAGCACACCCTCAGAAAAATGCGCGAAAACTCGCGTGTTTCAGCCGAAATGCGGACAAAATGCTTGCAAGTTCCCTTCCATCATGGCAAGATAGTAGAAGTACATATTGTTGGATGAACTTGAATCCAGAGGGATTGAGAGGAGACCAGGAGATGCTCCAAGTGCAAGTCGCCGATCCGGTCGACGGGGTCGGCTTTGGAAGGCTGATTCTTACCTGGAGGGGACCGGTCAAGCGCACCAGGGTTCTCGCTAATCTTCCCGGGTGGAGTAAAGATGTCTTCTACAGGTTGGAAAAAGGGGAGATCGCTCCTGCCTTTGATCAACTCCGTCCGCTCTACCGAGCCCTCTGGCTGGCCGGTTCCACGGTCCCCCCTGATGGTTCACAGGTTTTCGTGAAGTTCGCCCGCGAGAAGATTGAAAGCAAGCGAACCCACTTTGATCGGCGCTCCGATGAGGCGTGGGCTGAACTCCTCGATGATCTGCTGCTCATCGATTACGAGTTTCGGGCGCGCGAGCATCCCTCGTCCCTCACCATCCCAAATCCCCTACTCGTCGATACAAGCCACCTTGTCAGACGTGACGCCTGGCACGAGCAGATGAAACAGTGCCTCGATGGGCCTGACCGCAAGAAGGTCATCGTGATCCCTGGGCCATCCGGTATCGGAAAAACCTCTGAGCTGGCCCGCTTCGTCGCGCAGCTTCGTCGTGCGAACATGCGGCGCCCTATTCTTTGCGATTTTCGCGAGACCATACGCGTTCCAGGACCGGAGGAAGCACTGGAGATTTTCATGGGAACCATGCTCAGCGCTCTCGGATATGCCCAGCCTCAGGTGCCGTCGGCTTCACTGGAAGAACGGGTGAAAGTTCTGCTGGAACAGACGGAGAAGTCGCTCGTACCGGTCATTTTGATCGCTGATCACGCCGAGTGCGTGCTCAATCAGGACGGAAAACTCGCCAATTGCTGGGAGCGATTCCTGCTAAGAATCCTCAAATACCAGCATCGGCTCACGCTCGTGCTGAGCACCAGACAATGGCCGACGTGGTTTGCAGGGGAACTTCGCTTCCTGGCCGAAGTACCCGTCCCACCCCTTTCGGTTGAGCACAGCGTTCTCCTGCTACAGCAACTCGGTCTTCAGAGCGTCCCCCAGCCGCTCCTGCTGGAGATCAGCGAGAAGGTCGGTCGCGTCCCGATCTGCCTCGAGTGGGTGGCGGTGCTGGCCAAACAACCCATTTTACCTGGGGAAGATGAGCCCAGTATGTCGCTCTTGCAGCATGCCGCAGGAACTGCGCCTGCCCAGGACTTGACGATATCTGTGCGCCGACTCCTCGCAGAGCCCTACATCTTCGGTGGCACGTTGACCGAAGAGATCGCTCCGCTCCTGGAACAACTGCTGGCAAACTACCACCTCTCACCGGATGCACAGGAACTGCTCCAGGCGGTGTCACTCGCGACGGTGCCACTGGCCCGGCCAGCCCTTGATGTGCTGGCCCCACAGTGGACACGCATTATCCGAGAATTGCGCCGGGCCAGCTTGCTGGTCTCCTATGCCGACCGCGTACAGGCGCTACCGAGCGTGGCCGCAGCGGTTGTCCGCAAACTCTCTCCGGAGGCGCGCTCTCGGCGAGAAGAGAAGCTCATTACGGCATATCAGGCCTGGCTCGGCGAAGGCTCGTTCGCTGCTCAGTATGAGAACGAAAAGGGGGCAGTGATTACAGAACTGGCCGTCTTGTTGCTCTCACACTTCCACCTGCTGCCGACGGCACAGCTTCTTGTGCGGTATGGCTGGCTCTCCTTCAACATGGGTCACGCGGCGCGCCTGGCTCACCTGGCACAGGATATTCTGGAACAGTGGGAGAGCCAGCCTGAGGCATGCCGCGGCAGCCAGGCGGATGAATGCGGGAAGTGGCTGTTACAGTATCTTCTCTCACCCTACCTGGGGCAGAAAATCAATCGAGTGGCACGTGCTGCTGATTACCAGCGATTGCTGGATCGTGTCATCGCGAAAACCATTGGAGTTGAGCCGCAGGTAGAGTTGTTCGTCGTTCGCCATTTGATGTTCTACGCGATGGAACAGAAACGGTTTGAAGACGCGCAGGCCCTCGTCGATGCCTGTTCACAGCGCCTGGCCACTCTCATCGCAACTGATCCTGACTTACAAGCCTCGCTGTTAGAAAAGCAAGGATACCTGTTTACGAACTGGTGCGAGCATGCCGAGGAGTTGGGAGACGCACAGATGGCACAGACACTCCGGGAGCAAGCGATTGCTGTCTATCGCCAGAGTAACCAGGTGCTGACCGAAGCCGAGGCGCATACCACCCCTCTCAAGAGCAGTATTCTCAAAAAACGGTTGGCGAAATCGCTCACCAACCTCGGCTATCACCTCAATCGGGTTGGCCAGCATGAGGAGGCGATCTCTGTTCTGCTGCAGAGTATCGATCTGAAAGAGGCTGGCTTTTCTGATCTCGGCTCGCTCCCGGCCTCCTATGGGGAACTCTCTCAGGCCCTGGCCGAGCAGGGACGGCTCGACGAAGCGTTGCATTTCGATGAACTTGCTCTGGATCATATGCAGCGCCTCGCCGACAGTGGAGACACGGTCTCTGGTGAGACCATATGGATTTATCGTGTCAACCGTGGACGGCTCTACGTGAAAGTGGGCCGCCGAAGATACCAGAAAGATGGGAGATGTATCGTATGTTTGCACGCCAGGCACTTGACGAAATCAAGATCCGTGAAGGTGGTCAGGTATCCCCTTCTCAATATGATGCACGGTGGATCGAGCGGTACCGCGAACTGGTGGCGTTTGACTCGTTCGCCTGGCTTGCCGCCACTCATTTCATGGCGGCCGAGCAGGATGAATGGGAGTGCCTGGTTCCGCAGCGCGGGAATACCGAGGCCAAAAAGCGCATGGAAACCTTGCTCGACGAGGGCAAACAGCGAGAATTGCTCTCGGCCATTGCCGATCAGCGGGAGCCGCAGTTCTCCTATCCCGCGATACCGCTTTCGGAGGTGCGTGACCGCATACGCCAGCTGAACGCTTTGGCCGAAGAGATCGGGCGGTTCGAGGCGAACGAGGTGGTTCGCCGGTTCTATATCGGCACGTCGGATGGGGAGGCAAAGGGAGCCATTCCCTATCAGGTCGATTTCTTGCGTGCGATTGAGGCCACCGCCCTTTCCGACAGCAAGTCGTTCTGGGAGCATATCTGCGCGATTAGCCCCCCTCCGAATGAGCAGGAAATGCGCTTCGCGCTCTCGCGAGTCAAATGGTTTATCCGGCGTGGGCGCGAGCTGGAACATGCACGCGAGGTAAGTGAACGGGTGGCTCAGTTTGTCGAGCAACGCCTTTTCCTTTCGGTTGAGGACCTTCCCGAAAGCCAGGAGGTCCGGGCCACACCGATCATCGATACCTCGCTCTACGGTCGACCAACATCCTCCCTGGCCAAACGCGAGTTCCCACCGGAGACTGTCAAGAACCTCTTCAATGCACTCTTTCGTGAGCAAGGCTGCCAGGGCTGGGAAGCCGTGGTCGATTATGCAGCGAACAATACGCGCATTGAACCCGGGCTGCGCCACTATATTCTGGCGGGGAAACCATATAGTAGCAGTAAACTCAATGAACAGATGGCACATGAGTGGGGCGCGCATGTTTCTCCGCGCGTTGCAGGGGAGCTTTCTGCCCTGGGCTTACTCGGCCTGGGAACGGGCTGGTCCCTGACAACAGAGGAGGGACTGGGCCTCTTTTACGAATTGGAGCTGGCAAAGCGCACTGGTCAGCGGTTCGATGAGGCCAAAATATGGCTTGGTACCCTGGCAACGGGCCTGGCTACCGGAGTTCTCGTACCCCCGCAGACCTTTCTGTCACTTTATACATTCCTGGCGGAATATCTCCTCCTGTACCGCCTGGTGTACCTGGGCGACGAGGAGATGAATGTCGCGCAGACAAAGGCCCGCACCGTTGCACAGACCCGCTGCCTTCGCACCTATCGAGCCGTACCCGACCTCACGCGGCCAGGGATCTGTTACCCGAAAGACAGTGTCTACCAGCGGGGCCTCTTTCAGATCTATGACGCGGTGGCGCAGGACCCGGCAGTGTTGGACTGGCTGGCTGCTGGCGTCGTTGCCTTGGAGCAAATAGGCGATCTCAAGATTCTGGGCATCCCCCCCGCCGCGCATTCATCACGGGCGCTACTCGAGCAGCCCGACTTGGAGGCATACATCGTCTCCTTCGCGGAGAGTGCGACTTCCTCCGAGTAGCAGAAGAAAAAGGATGGTTTGCCCGATCTGGTATACCTTCACATACGCTGTCCCAATGTGATATAGTACCAATAGCGTGTTCTCGTAGACAGGTTGCACACCAGAAAGGAAATGCTGGATGAGAAGCAGAAGGCTCATCTCCTTTGGGGATGACATGCCTCCGGAGGACGGTGGCGGAGGGACTGAGTAAAATGTTCTCTGTAGGCAGGCGGCATAGCAGAAAGGGTCACTTTTGATGATCACTCGCGCGCTCCTCGTATTTGCTGAGGACCAGCCCCCGGAAGACGGAGGAGGGGGCACCGAATAAGAAGCATAGGCTTCTGTAATCTAACAAAGAGGCTGGCGGCAACCTTCCGGAAGGTTGCCGCCAGCCTCTTTGTTAGATTACATATCATGGGTATCCTGCTATTATCAGACCTCACGAGAGGGGCAAACCATAGAGAACATTACTGCCTGGCCTCTCATGGGTGTCAATCCCGACATGCTGCAGGATTGACACCGTTTTGCTGGCACTTCATCCCGATGTGTGCAATACTCTCCGTAGGAGAGGTGTGTGATCCACTCGAGGACAACGCGCAATGAGAAGATTCGTCGCAAAGCGGAAAGACAACCGATGTCCAAGCACATTGCCAGCGACGTCACGCTCCAGCGTGACGTAAGAGTACCCATGAGCGATGGCGTGCAGTTGATGGCGAACGTCTTCTGCTCGTTCCCACCGAGGCGCTCGCCGGTTTTGCTGTCCGTCACGCCCTACGGCAAAGACACGCTGCCCGATCGGCGGGGGATACTGCTCATGCGCCTTGCGGGTACGCGGTTCGGCCATTTGGACTGTTCCGCGTGGACGGGGTTCGAAGCGCCCGATCCGCTGTTCTGGGTGAGGGTCGGCTACGCCGTCGTGCAGGCGGACGTCCGCGGCATGCACAAGTCGGAGGGGCACGCTTCCGTGCTCTCGGATCGGGATGCCCAGGACTATTACGAGCTGATCGAATGGGCGGCCAACCAATCCTGGTCGACAGGTGCCGTCGGGCTCCTTGGTGTCTCCTATCTCGCCATGTCGCAGTGGCGTGTGGCCGCGCTGCGGCCGCCGTCACTCCTGGCCATCTGCCCCTGGGAAGGTGTGACGGACCTGCTGCGGGAGCTCGGCTATCAAGATGGCGTGCCGGAAACGGGCTTCGTCGGCGTGTGGTGGCGGTTCCGCATGGAGCCTGGCCATAACAAGCGCTTCCCGATGAACGAGAACTTTCCCGCGGATCGTGACCAGCATCCGCTCGACGATGCCTATTGGGAGGCGAAACGCCCAGGGTTGGAACAGACTCAGGTGCCGGCCCTGGTGTGTGCGAGCTGGTCCGACCATGGCCTGCATACCCGCGGCTCGCTCGAGGGCTTCGAGCAGATCGCCTCGGCCCAGAAGTGGCTCTACACCCATGGCGGTCGCAAATGGGAGCGCTTCTACGCGCCCGAGGTGCGTGAGGTGCAACGTCGCTTCTTCGACCACTTCTTGAAGGGCGAGCCGAATGGGTGGGAGGCGACGCCACGCGTGCGGCTGGCCGTGCGGCGATCCCGCGAGGTGTGCGATATTCGCACCGCGACGGAGTGGCCGCTTCCAGAGGTGACGTATGTCACGCTCTATCTGGATGCCGTGACCGGCACGCTGACTGCCGAACTCCCTGCTATTGAGGGTGTGGCCCGGTACGACCCGCGCGGCGGTCCTCGTGATCGGGCGAGCTTCGTCTACCGCTTCGAGCACGAGACCGAACTGACCGGCGGAATGACGCTCTCGCTCTGGGTCTCCACCTCGGAAGGCGACGACATGGACCTCTTCGTCCTGCTTCGCAAGTTCGACGCCACGGGCAAGGAGATCTTCTTCTATGGATATAACGGCTTCGCCAACGATGGCGTCGCCAAGGGGTGGCTGCGCGTGTCCCATCGCGCGCTCGACCCTGCGCGGAGCCGACCAGGCCGTCCCTGGCACACCCATCGGCAGCGCCAGCCTGTCCAGCCCGACGAAGTCGTTCCAGTGGAGATCGAGGTGCTGGCCAGCAGTACCCACTTTGAGGCGGGAAGCAGGCTGTGCGTCGAGGTGCTCGGCCACGATGCCGCCAGATATCCCGCGTTCAAACATGGCCGAAGCGTCAACCGTGGCACGCATTGCATCTCTACCGGAGGGCGGTATCCCTCAGCGCTCCTCACGCCGTTCGTCAACCGATGAGAGAGGAGCCACCTGCCCATCCCGACATGCAGCCGAACGCTTGCGCCAACTCAAAACGGCGAGGGTTCGCAATTGGTGACAGCAGACCTGCCCGGCCTTTGCAGAGGATCCACCCGGACGAGAGAGGCAGCTCTCAGAGGCTCTGCTTTCATCTGGTACATGTAGAAGCGAGTGTCGTTTGGTTCATAAGTTCGCCAAAAAGTTCTTTTTCGGCAAGATTAGACTGCTTTCATCTGGTACATGTAGAAGCGAGTGTCGTTTGGTTCATAAGTTCGCCAAAAAGTTCTTTTTCGGCAAGATTAGACAGGAAAAAACGAAAGAAACGTTCACGTTAAGACGTGAAAACGTTCGTTCTTGCAGTATTCTTTTGAGAACATTAAACGTCACGTGAACGTTCTCAAGCTGAACGAGACACATTTTCGTTTCGTTCTTTCCCAGGAGAAAGAACGAAGAAGCAAGGATAGAAGCGGACTCTACGTCTTTTCCTCGAAAGAGCTTTCTGGGGGCATATGCGTCAATACGCCGATTGGCGAAGATATTGCGTCAGCGGAACACTCGAGACAGACAACACCCCCTTGTCCTTTTCCCCGATGGGGAAGCGGCGACTGAGGGAAAGCGTGTTGCCGCTTCTCGCTTCGTGAGGCAGAATGACTTCACATGAATACCCCATAGTTGCAGCAGAGAGGAAAACAAACCAATGTCAACATCCCAAGAGAGTCAACCCACCCTCGATTCGATTGCTCCTCGTTCTCTTGTCGCAGATATGGAGCAAGCCCTGGCCTTTTATGGACAACTCGGCTTTGTGACCACCTATCACGACGAGGGGTTTGCCATTGTCGAACGTGACGGGATCGCTTTGCACTTCAATGCCTCTGAATCTGAAGAACCACCAACGGGCCACCTGGTGGGTTGGATTGGCGTCACCAATATCGAGACATTGTATCAGCAGTATGTGCCGACCGGTGCTATTCAGTCTCCTCTCCAGGTTCAGCCCTGGGGGATGAATGAATTTTCCCTCTGCGATCCTTTTCGCAATCTCCTGCTTTTTGGGGAAAGGATTCCTGTGACATCATCTCAACCAGGTCAACCAACGCTCATTTCAATTGCTCCTCGTTTTCCTGTCGGAGATATGGAGCAAGCGCTGGCCTTTTATGCTCAACTTGGCTTTGCGACCACCACGCGTTCCGGGGAGTTTGCCATTGTCGAACGAGATGGGATCAGTCTGCACTTCACTGTTTCTGAAGGTCACTCGGTCTGTTGGATCGGCGTGACCAATATTGAGGCGTTGTATCAGCAGTATGTGCCGACTGGTGCCATTCAGTCTCCACTCACGTCTCAGCCCTGGGGCATGAAAGAATTTTTCCTCTGCGATCCTTTTCGGACCCTTCTCCTCTTTGGGGAAAGCATACCCGGAGAGGAGAGCGACACGGCACGAGGAGAGTGAGTACGTTGCCCATCACGAACTGGGACCACACAACCCCATTTTCCAGGGTGGGTACCTGTTTTTCACAAAACATGAGCTATTGAGCATATGGCTCTCCGTCAGGTTTGGTGATCTAAGCCCATCAGCAGAAGATCGTGAACTGTTGCATTCGCTCTCGGAGCCGTTTCCTGGGAAGGGTTCATAGCTCTACAATACCTGTTTCACCAAAGTTGACGGAGTTCCATTTTATAAGTCAGAATTGGCGAGTATATAGTCTTTCCGACAGCGAGTCCAGAAAGTGCCTGAGCTAGAATGTCGTTGCAAACATGTTCTGTCTACCAGTGAACTGCGGAACTACGGTGGTATGCTGGGTTTCTTCGCACTTTTTGCTTGTTGTGATCTGGGACTTTCAGATGGGAAGAGGAATTGTACTGCTGGGCTCATTAAGGAAACCAAACCTCGCCACGGAGGGTTTACATATGCTGGCAGTGAGGATGACCGATGCCCAATGCATCAGGATGGAGGGAAATCTTCCTCTGTTCTGAGCAGACCAATGTTGCTCACCCCACGCTCGCCCTCGCGGCGGTGGATTCGTGAGCTTGCCCCGGTTTGATGGAGTCGAGAAACGTGGGATATACTCTACCGAAGGAGGGGAGTATGCCCAAGCAACAGAAGATCTATACCCGAGAGTTCAAACTCGAGGCAGTGCAGCTTGTCAAGAGCAGTGGCAAGCCGATGAGCCAAATTGCGCGCGAACTGGGGATTAGTGACAGTGCCCTGTATCATTGGAGCAAGCAATTGGTCGACCAGGGCGAGCAAGCCTTTCCGGGCAGTGGGCATCAGACCGCCCAGGAAGAGGAGCTGCGTCGGCTCAAGCGGGAGCTGGAAGTGACCCGGCAGGAGCGCGACATTTTAAAAAAAGTAGTCAGCATCTTCTCGCGGGAGTCGCGATGAAGTACCAGTTTATTGCTGCGCATCAGCAGGAGTATCCGGTCAAGACGATGTGCCGCGTCCTGGAAGTGGCGGTGAGTGGGTTTTATGCCTGGCTGCGGCGGCTGGGCGCGCCCAGCCGCCGCAGCCA
>WNGD01006444.1_pt1 | contig 11229 bp, 9 predicted proteins | sample 5400671 | NCBI WGS metagenome assembly WNGD01 (sample SAMN13153369, study PRJNA577476) | soil metagenome | isolation source: 40 cm soil or saprolite under grassland replicate 2 | place: USA:California | collected 2016-06-15
GGCTGGCCAGCCCCGCCAGGCCAGAAGATCAACGATCATGCCACATGACAGCCTGTCCCTAGAACGAGTGGTCAAGTATGTCGTGTGACCACACATTTCCGGCGTGTGAGACTAGCGCCCCGAAAGGGGGTCGCTAGAGGGTGATTTGCAGCGTTTGCATGCCGCCGAAGTCGATCCACATGCGCGTGCCGCTTTCGACGATCTTCACCAGGGCGTTGTCGCAGTGCGGGCAGCGCAGCACGATCCCGGCGCCCCGGAAGGCGTGCATCGCGCCGACCGGCCCGGCCGCCCCGCAGTTGCCGCAGGTCCCGGTGGCGGTGGTCATCTCGACGGCGAACACCTCGCCGAGCATGCCCGCTACCGCGTTGCCGTCGAGCATCAGTTCGTCCATGTCAGTTTCCCGTCGGCCCGAACCGCTCGGTCTTGGTGTGCTGCGGCTGGTGTCCGAGGTGCACCAGCGCCTCGGCCACGGCCTCGACGAATGGCGTCGGGCCGCAGACGTAGACGCGCGGCCGCTCGGCTGGGCCCGGGCCGACCTCGGCGAGCATACTGGCGTCGACGCGGCGCGCATATCCCGCCCAGCCGGGCGGCTGTGACGCGGTCAGCGCGTGCACGACGGTGAGGCCACCGCCGTTGCGCTGCTGGAGTTCGTCGCGGTAGATGATGTCGTCCCAGCTGCGTGAGGACAGCAGCAGCCGCGTGTCCACCTCGGTCCCGGCGGCGGCGCGAAGCCGGATCATCGCCATCAGCGGCGCGACGCCCGATCCGCCGGCGACCAGCAGCAGCGGGCCGCCGTCCGGCGGCTCCCAGACGAAGTAGCCGCCGACCGGGCCGCGCAGCTCGATCTGGTCGCCGGGCCGTAGCTCGCCGGTCAGGTAGGGCGAGACCTCACCGTCGCCGATGCGCACCACAGTAAGCAGGAGGCGGGTGCCAGACGGCGCCGATGCGATCGAGTAGCTGCGTTCTGCCTGGTAGCCGTCGTCCGCGGTCAGCCGGACATCCACGTGCTGCCCGGCGCGATGCCCGGGCCAGCCGGGGACCTCAAAGGCGATCGTCTTGACGTGGGGCGTCTCCTCGACCACGCCGACGACGTCCGCGACCTGCCAGGTCAATCGCCCCAGTACCGTTGTTCCCTCCAGGGATCTCCGTAGTTGTGGTAGCCGTTGGTCTCCCAGAAGCCGGGCTCGTCGGTCGCTGCCAGCTGCAGCCCCCGCACCCACTTCGCGCTCTTCCAGAAGTACAGGTGGGGCACCAGCATCCGCGCCGGGCCGCCGTGCTGCGGGGCCAGCGGCTCACCGTCATAGCTGAACGCAACCCACGCCTGGCCACCCATGAGGTCCGCGAGCGGCAGGTTGGTCGTGTAGCCGCCGTCGGAGAACTGGACGACGTACTCGGCGGCTGTCTCGATTCCCTCCAGCAGGGTGTCGATGGAGACGCCCCACCACATGGTGTCCAGTTTGGACCACTTGGTCACGCAGTGGATGTCACGGGTGACTTCCTGGCTCGGCAGTGCGCGGAACTGTTCCCATGTCCAGCGGCGCGGCTCATCTATCTCGCCCACGATCGTGAAGCTCCACCGATCCAGCGGTGTATGCGGCGTCGGGCCCGCGGACAGGACCGGAAAATCACTGGTCACATACTGGCCCGGCGGCACCCGGCCCGGCGGCACGTCCTGCCGGCGGCCCCGGAAGCCCCGCGAAATGATCGGCGGCATCTGCCCTCCCCCGGTGACCACATCCTCCCGCAGCCCTTCGAGGGCCACAAGAGCTCACAGCTAAGGAGTCGTCTCGGAACAAAGCGCAGGTTCCGACCGCATGTCGCCACGGTGGCCTGGGCGCTTGAGGGATCGGGCCTACGGTTTGTTCGTCTGCGCGCTCTAACGGCGACTCGCCGGCGGCCAAGAGGGGTCCGTGTGTCAGCCGCTGGTGTTCAGTTCGCCGTTGAGGCCGTTGGGGTAGAACCCGCCGGAGGTGGCCTGGCCGGGGGTCAGGTAGACGATGTTGAGTACCTGGCCGGGGGTGCGGCCGAAGGCGATGCCGTTGTTGTCGTCGGGGACGATGTTGGCCTCGCCGTCGATGGTCAGGCCCTGGTCGGCGTGGGCCCCGTCGAGGTTGTCGCGGGCTCTGGAGATGGCGTTGGCGTCCTCCGCCCCGCCCCGGTCATACAGCACGGTCCGGATGTTGGCGGCGTGGTAGGCCTCCACGGCCAGGATGCCCGCGGCGGCGTCGAGGTAGGTCTTGTTGGTGATCAGCGGGGCGGCGCCCTTGAAGGCGGTGACGCCGACGTCTTCGAACAGGAAGGCGCCGCGCAGGAAGTGGTCCTCATTGGCGTACACGTCGAAGGTCTGGCCGGCTTTGATCAGGCCCGCGGCCAGGGCCGTGTCGGTGAAGCTCTGGCGGATATTGATGGCCGACCGGGCGACGGCGGCCGACCCGAGGGCGGAGCGGAAGAACGCCACGTGCTCGTATTCGTCGCGGGCGATCTCGGCGGCGAACTGGCGGATCGCTCTGCTCTGGAAGCCGACTTCGCGGCCGCCTTCCACGGGCCCGCGCTGCCCGGTGCCGTGGGTCATGTCCTCGGGCAGCCCTTCCCCGTGCACCGCGTATGAGTAGAACTCTGCCTCGAGGTACTCGAGGTTCAGCGCGAAGTTGAGGATCGCACCGTCGGAAATCGCGTCCGCGTCAGGTCCCGGCGCCGAGAGCGCCGGGGTGGCCATCCATCTGAGCAGGCCCGCGCCCACCAGCCCCAGGCCGGCCGCGCTGGCACACTTCAGGAACCGCAGCCGGTCAGCGGCATTTTCTGCGCTCCGGCTGATCAGCTCATCCACATACCTCTTACCGAACATCTTCCTCATCTCCCATCTGATCGCCTTGGTCCCCAGGAGCAAGGCTTGCCTCGGAGGCCGGTCCCTGCCGCGTTCCTGGCCCGAAGAGGCCCTGCAGGCGCTGGCTGTCTACGCCGGACGACGGATCTCAATCGCATCACTGCCCACGATGCTCACGCCGAGGGCCGGGTGCTCCCAGTTGGGACGGGCCTGCGGGTGCGGCCGGTCTGGATGTGCGGGTAGTGCAGGTCGAAAGCGGGCCGCTCCGAGCGGATCCGCGGGATCCGGGTGAAGTTGTGCCGCGGCGGCGGGCACGAGGTCGCACACTCCAGCGAGTTCGCATACCTCCACGGGTCATCCTTGGTGACCCGCTCCCCGTACTTCCACGTCTTGTAGACGTTGTAGAGGAAGATGAACGTGGACGCGCCCAGGATCCACGAGCCGATGCTGGAGATCTGGTTGAGCACGGTCACGTCACCGGGCAGGAACGGGTAGTTCGCGATGCGGCGGGGCATGCCCTCCACGCCCAGCCAGTGCTGGACCAGGAACGTCATCCAGAAGCCGATGAACAGGGTCCAGAAGTGCCATGTCCCGAGCGTGTTGTCGAGTTTCTTGCCGGTGAACTTGGGCCACCAGAAGTAGAGTCCGGCGAACATGGTGAACACCACGGTGCCGAACAAGACGTAGTGGAAGTGGGCGACCACGAAGTAGGAGTCGCTGACGGCGAAGTCCAGCGGCGGGGAGGCCAGGATGATCCCGGTCAACCCGCCGAACAGGAATGAGACCAGGAACCCGATCGCGAACAGCATGGCCGGCTCGAAGGTGAGCTGGCCGCGCCACATGGTGCCCACCCAGTTGAAGAACTTGATCCCGGTGGGCACCGCGATCAGCAACGTCATGAACGAGAAGAACGGCAGCAGCACCGCGCCGGTGGTGAACATGTGGTGCGCCCACACCGTCATGGACAGCCCGGCGATGGCCAGCGTCGCACCGACCATGCCCTTGTACCCGAACAGCGGCTTGCGGCTGAACACCGGCAGCACCTCGGTGGCGATGCCGAAGAACGGGATCGCCACGATGTAAACCTCGGGGTGGCCGAAGAACCAGAACAGGTGCTGCCACATGACCGCCCCACCCGACGAGGCCGAGAACACCTGGGCACCGAGCTTGCGGTCGATCTCCAGCACCAGCAGGGCCGCGGCCAGCACCGGGAACGCAATGAGCACCATGATGCTGGTCACCAGCACGTTCCAGGTGAAGATCGGCATCCGGAACATGGTCATGCCCGGCGCGCGCATGCAGAGGATCGTGGTGACGAAGTTGACCCCGGACAGGATCGTGCCCAGCCCGGACAGCACCAGGCCCATGATCCACAGGTCACTGCCGATGCCCGGCGAGTAGACCTGGCTGGTCAGCGGCGACTAGGCGTACCAGCCGAAGGCCGCGGAGCCGCCCGGGGTGAGGAAGCTGACCAGCAGGATCAGCCCGCCGAAGACGAAGAAGTAGTAGCTGAGGATGTTCAGCCGGGGGAACGCCACGTCCGGGGCACCGATCTGCAGCGGCATGATCTCGTTGGCGAACCCGACGAACAGCGGGGTGGCGAACAGCAGCAGCATGATCGTGCCGTGCATGGTGAACAGCTCGTTGTACTGCGAGTCCGACACGACGTGGTTGTCCGGGCCGAACAGCTGGGCCCTCATGATCATGGCCATCAGCCCGGCGACCAGGAAAAGCCGAACGATGTGATCAGGTACAGGTGGCCGATGATCTTGTGGTCCGTGGTGGACAGCCAGCTGGCCAGCAGCGACCCCTTACGGGAGCCACCCGGCCCAGCCCCCGGGCCCGTCTGTACCGGCCGGGCAAAGGTGGTCACCGCGGTACCCCAAACGCCTGCTGCCGAACGCGTGCACGACGCCCGCGCAAGCCCTCATCGGTATTGCTGGCTTGCCACCGGCCCACACCCTCGGCCGCCGGAACGGCATGCACATTCCCAGCAGAGGACCGCCGGGGCGGGCGTGCGGCCAGTCCTTAAATCAACGCTACAACGCTCAGCACCACACCCGGCAGGGGGGTGGTGCAACCATCAGCCGCTGCGCCGCGAGCCTGATGCCTGCCGACTATGCACTGGTCACCCCCTGGATACCTGGATCGTGGTGGGCGTTGAGATCTGCCATCTCTGTGGGCCCTCATTTCTGGGATCGGCTGTATGGGAGTAGAGGTTCGGGCGACCACGACGGTGCTGTTCGCGTTCCGGACGACAGTGAGTCCGAATAGGATCCCGCCGCCGGGGCCGGCCCTGGCCATCGCGGCGCAGGTGACGGCGATAGGTAGGTTGGGGTTTGTAACTGGCGAAGGCTGGGAGAGGAGTTGTGCCTCTCTTACGATTCGTTTACCTGCCCGTGCAGCTTCCTGGCCGGCCTGCGCGTGGACCGGCTGATCGGCGTGAAGTGGCGGGCGGTTGTCCACGACCCACCGCGCCGCCTAACGGCCAGCAGGTGCCGGGCGAACTGGCGGATCTCGTGGACTGCGGGTCTGCCTGGGTATCAAGGTCCTGACCCGGCTGGCGGAGACGGCTCCGGTGGCCGGTTCGGGAGGTGCGCATGAGAGCTGAGCTCAATCCCGCGCAGCGGCTGCACTCGCTTGGCCAAAGTCTCTGGCTGGACAGCATCAACCGGGTCATGCTGCGCACCGGGGCGCTGGCCCGCTATGTCCGCGAGCTGGCGGTCACCGGGCTGACCTCCAACCCGACGATCCTCGGGCATGCCATGGCCGCCGGATCGGACTATGACCGCTCACTGGCCCGCCTGTCCGGCGAGGGCGTCACCGGCGCACAGGACCTGGTGTACGCCCTGGCCCTCGAGGATCTGGCCGCGGCGGCATCGCTATTCCGGCCGGAGTGGGAACGCACCGCCGGCGTGGACGGGTATGTGTCGCTGGAGGTACCCCCAGACGTCGCCTACGACGCCGCGGCGACGGTCGCCCTGGCTCGCCGGCTGCACGAGCAGGCCGGCTTCCCCAACCTGCTGATAAAGATCCCCGGCACTCCCCAGGGCCTGACCGCCATGGAAGAGACGATCACCGCCGGGATCGGGGTGAACGTGACACTGCTGTTCTCCGATGCCCACTACCTGCGCACCGCCGACGCCTACATGCGTGCCCTGCAGCGCCGCCGCGACGCCGGGCTGAACCTGGCGGTGCCCTCAGTGGCCTCCTTGTTCATCTCCCGCTGGGACTCAGCCGCCGACCCCCTGCTGCCGCCGGCGCTTCATAGCGTGCTGGGGCTGGCCATGGCGCAGAAGGCCTACTCCTCCCACCTGCAGCTGCTGTCAGGCAAGCGCTGGCAGGCACTCGCCGAGGCCGGCGCCCGTCCGCAACGGCTGCTGTGGGCATCCACCTCGACCAAAAACCCGGATCTTCCCGACACCTACTACCTGGGCCGCCTGGCCGCCCCCACCACCATCGACACCGTCCCGGAAAAGACGCTGCTCGCCTTCGCCGATCATGGAACCCTGGATGGCCGCCTCGACCCGGATTACGCGGCGGCGGAACGGGCCGTCTCCGCGGTAGCTGACGCCGGGGTCGATGCCGACGCCCTTGCCGAACGCCTGCAGCGCCACGGTGCAGGCGCGTTCCGCGCGGACTGGACCGCGCTGCTCACTGCGACCGAAGAGAAGGCGCAAAAGCTCAAGCCCGAAGCCAGCGAATGAACCAGGATCTTGGAAGGACAATCTCGAATCGCGCTTCACGCGGGCGGCTGCGGTTGCCGGCTGCTGACGTAGTGGATGAGGTACTCGCCGGCTAGGACGGCGACGCCGACGCCGCCGAGGAAGAGGATCAGCACGCCGACGGCGTACAGGTCGGCTGCGACCAGTCCGAGCGTGCCGACGAGCAGCCCGAGCGCGATGACCAGGGCAACCGCTCCGATGTTTCTGCTGCTCATATGCCCGGTGCACCTCTGGGGGAGCGTCGCGGGTACCCCCCCGCAACCTACCCGGAGCGCGGTCGCGGTACACATGGGGGGCGGCTTTGCTGCGCGATGGTGGCATGCAGCCGACGGAGGCGCACAATGGGCGCAGTGGCGCACGTTCTGGCCGTGGATCCGGTGCCGGCCCGGTCGCAGATGGGGTCGTCGCTGGGGTTCCACATCATCCTCGCGTGCTTCGGCATCGCGTTCGCGGCCGTCACCATGACCGTGGAATGGATCGGTATCAGGCGCGGCGATGCCGCGGCGCTGCTGCTGGCGCGCCGCTGGTCGAAGGTCATGGCGGTGCTGGTGGCGGTCGGCGCGGTGTCGGGGACCGTGCTGTCGTATGAGATGGGCCTGCTGTGGCCGGGCCTGATGGGCCGCTTCGGGGCGGCGATCGGCTTCCCGTTCTCGGTAGAGGGGATCTTCTTCTTCCTGGAAGCGATCTTCGTGGGGGTGTACCTGTACGGGTGGCGGCGGCTGTCGCCCTGGGCGCACTGGTGGAGCGGGATGCCGATCGTGGTGGCCGGGGTGCTGGGCGCCATGTCGGTGGTGGCGGCGAACTCGTGGATGAATTCACCGGCCGGGTACACGCTCCGCCACGGCAAGATCACCAGCGTCGACCCGGTGTCGGTGTTTTTCAACGCCTCGACCCCGTATGAGACCGCGCACATGGTGCTCGCCGCGTACATGGTGACGGGATTCGTCGTTGCCGGCGTGTACGCGGTGGGGCTGTTGCGTGGCCGCCGGGACCGCTACCACCGGCTGGGCTTCGCCGTCCCGTTCACGCTGGCCGGGATCGCGGCTCCGCTGCAGGTGATGATGGGGGACATCATCGCCCGGTTCATCGCGCACAACCAGCCGGTTAAGTTCGCCGCGATGGAATACGTCTCGAGGACCACGCGTGACGCTCCCGAATGGGTGGGCGGGGTCCTGATCAACGGCCACGTCTACTTCGGCGCCTCCATCCCGGCGTTCGACTCGATCTTGGCCGGGTTCTCGCCGCACACCCGGGTCATCGGCTGGGATAGCGTGCCGGCGGCGCAGCGGCCAGCGCTCGTCACGCTCATCCACCTGAGCTTCGATCTGATGGTGGGCCTCGGCTTCTTCCTCTTCGCGCTGGCGGCGTGGCAGGGCTGGTGGTGGTGGTTCCACCGCCGGCTGCTAGTGACGGCGTGGTTCCTGGTGCCGGCTGCCCTCAGCGGCGTGGCGGCAGTGGCCGCGATGGAGGCGGGATGGGTCGTCACCGAGGTCGGCCGCCAGCCGTGGATCGTCTACCGCGTCATGCTGGTCAGCGACGCGGTCACCCCGTCGAAAGGGGTCCCGGTCACGCTGGGGGTAATCCTCGCCCTGTACGCGATCTTGACGGTGGTCTCGATCGGCGTTCCGATGATCATGTCACGGCGGTGGCGGCAGGAACCGCCCGCCGAAGAAGAGGCCGAGCAGGTGCCGTATGGCCCCCCGCCGGCCAGGGCTTCACCCGCCGGGCCCCCGGCACGACCGGCCGTGCCCCCGGCATCCTCTGGCGGGCCGGACGGTCCATGAACCCCTCACCGGAGGCCGTCGCGGTCGCCACGATCCTGTTCGTGGTCATCGCCGCGTACGCGCTGTTCGGCGGGGCCGACTTCGGCGGCGGGATCTGGGACCTGCTGGCGGGCAGCGCCCAGCGCGGCGCGGCCCCACGGGCGCTCATCGACGAGTCCATCACCCCGGTCTGGGAAGCCAACCACGTGTGGCTGATCTTCATCCTGGTGCTGTTGTGGACCGCGTTCCCGCCCGCATTCGCCGCCATCATGACCGCGCTGTTCGTCCCGCTCAGCCTGTCCCTGCTGGGAATCGTCCTGCGCGGGGTCGGGTTCGCCTTCCGGCACACCGCGCAGCGGCTACGGACGCAGCAGTTCACCGGCGCGTTGTTCGCCGCCTCCTCGTTGATCACACCATTTTTCATGGGTACCGTCGTCGGGGCCGTGGCCACTGGGCAGGTGCCCGTGCACCCCGCCGGGAACGTCCTGGCCGCCTGGACCTCGCCCACCGCCATCCTCAGCGGTTTCCTGTTCGTCGCCGCCTGCGCTTACGTGAGCGCGGTGTTCCTCGTCGTGGAGGGCCGCCAGCGTGGACACCAGGACCTGGTGCGCTACTTCTCGCTGCGCGCCACCGCAGCCGGGGTGGTCACTGGTGCGCTCGCTGGTGGCACGTTCGCCGAATTGTCGGTCAGCTCGACGTACGTCTTCGACCGTCTGACTGGCATCGCGCTGCCGCTGGTGGCGATCTCGATCGCCGCGGGAATCGCCGTGCTGGGCATGCTCTGGCTGCGCTGGTACCACGCCGTTGGTCTGCGGGTGACGGCCGCTATCGCCGTGGCGACCGTGGTGTGGGGGTGGGGACTAGCCCAATACCCCTACCTGTTCCCCACCTCGCTGCCGCTGGCCGCGGGCAGCGCTCCCACCGCGTCCCTGGTCGCGCTATTCGTCGTGGCGGGCCTCGCGGCGCTGCTGGTGGCGCCCGGGTTCGCCCTGCTCTACTACTTGCAGCAACGGGGCATGCTGGCAGCAGACGAGACAGATGCCGACCTGCGGCTGGCCGCCCAGCTTGAACAAGGACTTCCCGGCCAGCCCGCGCCCGCCCCGGCACCAGCCGGGACCCGGACGACGAGGGCGCTGGTGCTGGCCATGCTGGTCATCAGGGCGATCAAGAATGTGTTCTCACCCACACACCGCCCGTGAGTAGGCCACTGCCATCAGTCCGGGCGAGTGCGACAATGCTACGTGGATCTTGAAGCGTTCGAGCTGGTGCTGTTGCGCAGACCGCAGCATGCGCCCTGCTATCCGGAGGACGTGCCACACCGAACCAGGCGGACTCCGGCTCGCCTTTCGCGGCCTCGATCACGTCCTCGTCCGCTGCGGTGACTCCAGCGGTCCAGCCTGGTTATCCGCAGCTGCCGCCGTACGTTCGACCAAGGCCTTACGAGCGTCAGCTGCCACTACGGCGCCCTCGTCGTGCTCGACCCCGCCACCTGCATATCGCGCTCCGGGCCGGAGCGTCCCCTACCTTCCCGGCTTCCGCGGTCGGATCGACCGGATGCTCGGCCGCTCGCCCGGCGAGTGCCGCAAAGGGCAGCACGCTCCAACTTGGCGCAAGGCGGCCGACGATCAGCTCGCCGCGTACACCGACGTGCCAGCCGGCCAGAAACACCAGGCGGTCGAGCCGGTCGCCGTGTGCACTTCGGGTTCTCTCACGTCGGGTTCGAAGGATGACGCCCAATCGCCGAAAGCGGCGGGGTGAGTCGGTGCCGTCTCCCGAGCAGGACAAGGCTGAAGTCGTCCGCACGGTAATGACCAGGCGGGAGATCGGTGTCGTCACGTCTGCGGCCGCCGAAACCGCGCGTGATCACCGCCATGCAACCCTCCTCCTGTGGCCGGGCGGCCGCAATCCCACCGCCACACTTCTACTCGGCCGGTGGATCCCGATGTGGTACCCACCCATGGCGACGTCATCGTCAGCGAGGGATCCGGTGATGAGGTTCTCCGCGGTGAGGACGTAGTCGCCCACAAACCGGTGTCAACCAACTGCCCGCCCCCGCTGAGGCCTGGTCCGGCCAGCAATAGTTTATTGAGCACGCCTCGCCACGCTGACGACGCTCGCGAAGGCCGGCAGGCCTCATGGTGCAGCGGCGAGGACTGGATACAGGGAGGTGCCTCATGAAGGCGATTGTGGTGAGGGATGAGGCTGCGGGAACGGCCGGGATGACGCTGGCGCAGCGGCCCGAGCCGGAACCGGCGATAAACGACCTCGTCGTTCAGGTTCATGCGTCGGGATTCACCTCGGGTGAGCTGACGTGGCCCTCGACCTGGACCGATCGCCTCGGCCGTGACCGAACACCGTCGATTCCCGGGCAAGAGCTGGCCGGAGTGGTCACCGCCCTCGGCTATGGCACGACGGGGCTGTCAGTGGGACAGCGGGTGTTCGGCCTTACGGACTCGTATCGCGGCGGCGGGCTGGCGGAGTATGTGGCGATCGAGGCACGCAACCTCGCGCCGCTGCCGGGCGACGTCAACTTCACGGTGGGCGCGAGCCTGCCGATGCCGGGTCTGACCGCGTGGCAGGGACTGTTCGACCACGGCCGCCTTCAGGCGGGGCAGAGCGTCCTCGTACACGGCGCGGCCGGCTCAGTCGGGACGATGGTGACGCAGCTCGCGCGTGAGTTCGGCGCCTACGTCATCGGCACCGGACGCGCTGCCGACCGTCAGAAGGCGCTCGACTTCGGCGCGATGGAGTTCGTCGACCTCGACAACGACGCGCTGGAAGACGCCGGCGGCGTCGATCTGGTTTTCGATGTCATCGGCGGCGACATCCAGGAGCGGTCCGCGGGTCTGGTCCGGGCCGGGGGAACGCTGGTGTCCGTCGTCGGCCCGCCCGAGGCGCGGCCCGCGGACGGCCTGGC
>WNGD01006445.1_pt1 | contig 11229 bp, 9 predicted proteins | sample 5400671 | NCBI WGS metagenome assembly WNGD01 (sample SAMN13153369, study PRJNA577476) | soil metagenome | isolation source: 40 cm soil or saprolite under grassland replicate 2 | place: USA:California | collected 2016-06-15
GTTAAGAAAGGCGTCGCCAAGGATCAATTGGCATCGCAGGTGATGACGGATGATCTGGGCTGGCAGTTCAACGCACAGTTTTACGGCCAGCTTTACGACGAACTCTCGAAGACGAAGTGAAGGTCCCTGTTAAAGGGCCTCATTGAACCTCGCCAAACGGAATGTAGCGGCCAAGGACAATAACCGCAAACCACAGCAGTATCGAGGTCGCCGCAATAAACTTGGCGAATGGGGGCGCGTCTTCCCGGGGTCCCAGTTGCTCCCAGACGAGGAAAGCCCCGGTACAATAAAACAGCAGTAAGTTCGCTCCCGCAACCAATATAGTCAACATCTTGATCTGAAAAACGACGTTGACGACATAGAAGCCGGGCATACCGATAAAGAAGAGAAGGCCAGTGATTATATTAATGATGAATCCCGCGATTCCCCAAGGTATGAACCGATGCAAGGGGGCGAGCGGTAATTGCTTCAAAAATCCCAATATGCGGAGATTGAGTGCTCCAATTGTACCCAAAAGCAATATCAGGCCAAGGAAGTGAAGATCCTCCAGTATTGGCCACACCCACCTGGAATAATCGATCACGAAATACTGGATTGAAGGGATAATCTTGGAACCCACTGTTCCCACAGCCGATGTCGTTTCTTGGCCAGAGAGAATCTCCGGATGACGGATCTCGCCACCAGTGTTCCCGGTGATGGCCATGAGGCCTACGGTCACAATCGAAAAAAGCAGCACGGCTGACAAATTCCACCCTGCTGGACGGGATATCCATGGATCCTTCACCGTTCGACTAAACCGCCAGAGTCCAAGTAAGGCGACGGCGCCCGTGATCTCCATGAACACGAATGCCAGCAGCGCGGCGCCCTGATGCGCTTGAATCAAGGCCGTTGAGACGCCGGGGATTTTCTTAATCTCCTCCTCCGCAGCATTGCCACTGAGATACGTCGGGATCGCCAGGAGAGCGATGAGCGAGAAAAGTGCAAGGCTGGCTTGCTTCAGATCGTCGCTATGGACAACAAGAGAAACAAAGAATAGGCCAAGCCCAATGACAGTGCCGATAATCGGCCAGTGATTCAGTAAAAGGTGTAGATGTGCCAAATACAAGTGGCAAAATCCCCCTACCCACTAAAACCATACTTCAGATAGGTGTATGTATAAGCCAGCAAGCGGCCCGCCGTGACAGCTCCAACCCAAAAGATGAGCGACCATGTCGCAAGGGCCTTGCCCTTCACCATCATGGCTGCGTCACTCAAGCTCGAATCGCTGAACACACGCTTGTTGAGCGTCTGCATCACCGTCACGGCAAGCCCGATCAGCGTTAGCTTGATATAAAAGTCCGGGTTCGTAAGGGCTTTTGTGGGATAAGCGATCAAGAGAAAAGCGCCTGATACGACCTGTATCCAGAAGCCGACCCATATAATCCCGTACAACCCCTTGAGTGGTGCCAGAGGCAGGTCACGCGCAACGCCAAGAATTCTCAAATCAATTACGGCACTCGCGCCAACGAGCAACCCCATACCGATAGCGTGAAAGGTAAGAACAAACCAGTATGCGAACGGCGAAGGTGAGTCCCGGATCCACGTACTAAGACCACTCTCTTCGATCGTCTTAAAAATTAGGGGAACGGCCAAGTTCGCCTCCCTAGAAACTGCTGCTGCCGGCCACCTTCCTCACAAAACAACCCGACCCTAGAAATCAAAAACTTAAACAGGGAGCGCAATGTGTCATAGCGATAACGCCCGTGTCAAGTGTGCGAACCGAGCCTCGGGATCGGCGGTCGCGCGATTGGATTCTCTAATAATCCCTTGACTTACGAAAGCTGGGCCCGAATAATCTGCATCCAGTAATCCAGGATACCAATCGGAGAATGACGGAGGCATTGATGAAGCGCGATCTTGTGGTGATCCTCGGTCTGTGCATAGGGCTGCTTTTGGCTGCAGTACCCGTCCTTGCCCATCACGCCTTGGCGGCAGAGTTTGATTCGAGCAAACCGGTTAAGTTCACCGGAACAGTAAAGAGCGTGGACTGGATGAACCCCCATATCTATGTCAACATCGAATCGAAAGACGAGACTGGAAAGAACGTTGTGTATTCCGTCGAAGGTGGACCGCCGAACTCTCTTTATCGTAATGGCTGGAGAAAGGATTCGTTGAAACCCGGTGATGTCGTGCAAGTCAGCGGTATGAAGGCCAAGAAAGCCGATTCGAACAGAATCGGAAACGCCAGAATCGTCACGGCAGACGGCAAAGCCGTCTTCAGAAACGGCCCTGAACAGTAACTCCCTTTTCAGCCGGTAACGAATAGGCCGAGGATTACGCGGATTACCCGGATTGGATCTGTGTAATCCGTGTAATCTTTGGTTTATTGTTTTCTCACCGAGCGCTACGCCCGCAACAACGGTCGAGTGAGGCACGTCGGCCCGCCCGCACCCGTAAGGCAGATCTCTCTACCGTCAAACTCCGAAACTCGACAGCCGGCGGCCTCCAGGCGGGCTCGTGCCCCTGGATTCCCACGAACCATAACGACATTGCGAGGAGACAGCACCAGGACGTTGCAGCCGAGTGTGTTGTATTCCTCCTCGGGGACGTCGATGAGTTGGATACCTCGCTCACTTAGCAATTCAAACAGAGGCACCGGGAGCAAGCGGCGGTAGACGATGGCAAGATCATCGTCCAGAAGACTGATGAAGGACATGAGGTGCAGAACGTCCTGAGGCCCGTTCCAATAGGGCAGTGGCACTGGGATGACTCGAACTCCCAGGGGTTGCAACAAAGCGGCTAGAGATTCAACGCCGGCGGCATTGGTCCGGAATCCACGGCCCACAAGGAGCGTTTGGCGATTCAACCAGATCATGTCGCCGGCCTCGGCCGTTGCGGAGCCATTGATGACGCCCAATATGGGCACTTCCCACTTCTTTAAAGCATCTGCGAAAGCGGGGCCTTCGCCGCGGCGGGCCGGCTTTCCGGTTTGAAAGATCACCGCGCCCCGATCGGTAATCAAGACCGGATCATGCGTGTAAATGGAATCCAATCCCGTGCGATCGTCGGCGGGAAGATACAGGATGTTCGCCCCGGACTCCTTCAACAGTAAAACGAGTTGTTGGTGCTCCTTTCTGGCGCGGTTCAAATCCGGCGGCCGCGTGTAGCCGAGAGGATTCCATTGCGATTCAATGGTCTCTAGGGATCGAAATGCCTCTTCGGGACGTTTCACGATGACGCATCGCAGGGGCGCCACCATGGTCTGACTTCCGAAGGATGAATCCACCGCTGAAATCATCATTGTCCCGATGGGAACCGAATCGAGCGTCGCAGCGACTGCATTGTCGATTCAGAGCCCGCGAAGAGATTCTCGGGGAATCGGGCGTGCGCGACCATGTTGATGTAGATGGGATCGGCTTTATAAAGGTTCAACCCCATGCCTGCCAGGTACTGCAGGCGCAGGTTTCGATCGCGATTGATCGAAGCATCCTGCATCCAGGGCTTCAGATCCGCCGCCTGACCCGCAAACGTCGCCATCAGGTCCTCGGCGGAAAAGATTCCAATCTGGCGCAGCGATTGCGTCATCCGGGCATATTGGGGGAGATTTAGTCTTTCCTGCACCTTGTCGACGTCGATCTTTGTCGGTTCGACCTGTCCCAGCAACACCACATCGTAGCCTTGCCCGTTTACCAGATTCGCGAACACGACGCCATTTGGAAACGCTTCGAAGAAAGTTGCGATCTCGCTCTTTACCGCTTCCTCGTTGCTCTCGTAAAGCTGAACGAACTGCGTGACCACGCCACCCGGGTTCAGGTGCTGCTTCGCCAGCTCGAAGAATTCCCGAGTGTAAAGCGCTGCGGCACCCTTGACCCATGGGTCAAGCGGATCAGACGTGATGCCGTCGAACTTTTCCTTCGTTGTGAGCAGAAAATGCCGGCCGTCATCCACGCGCACGGTGACTTTAGGATTACGGACAACGTCGAAGTTGTGCTCGGCAAAATAGGTCGAAACCACGCGGGGGACGAGCGGTTCAATCTCCACAATCGTCTCGTGTTCCAGCTTGGGTTCAATGCTGACGGCTCCGGCGGTCACGCCGGCGCCACAACCGATAACAAGGACGGATCGCGGATTCTCAGGGACCAACGTTGTGAGGTGCCCCAGCATCCGCTGGAGCTTCATATCCGCCGGATCGCTCGAGGCCTGGACCTTGCCCGCGTTGTGGTAGTTGCGGATGCCGTCGGGCAAGTCCGAGACAGCTACAGATGCGGTCAATCCTTCGCCGACATAAACTGTTTTGTTCTGAGCGCCCCGGACGGCAGCAAACCGGCCGTATTCGACAAATCTTGGTGACAATTCCGGAACCCGGCGGGCCAGCAGAACAGTGTACGCCGCTGCAAGAATCAGGAAAACCGACAACGCAAGATTGGATTTCTCCTTCATGGATTCGGGTTCGAATGCAACAGGCATGAGCGCAAATACACCTGCCGTCGCCGAAAGGATAATCAGCAGTTGCTGGGAGTGCTGGCTGCCGATCCACGCCACCAGCAATAGGCTGGCGCCGAGCGAACCCACGATCGCGCCGACGGTATTGGCTGCATAGACGCCCCCCACAAGACGCGCGGGGTCCTGGCCTCGCGATGCCAGGGCCCCCAACGCCAGCGGGAAACTCGCGCCCCAGAGAATCGCTCCCGGCAATATCGCCCACAGCGTTCGGACCAGGTCCAATTGCAAGTTGAACCACGGCTCCGCGGAGATGGACGGATCGATTGGCCAGTACGGCAGCGATTGAGTGAGCATGTAAGCGGACCACGCAATCGCAGCACACAGCAGCATCTGGCACCAGGCCAGAGCCACGCGCGGCCGCCTCATCTGGTGCGCCAGCGCCGAACCCACGGCGCTGCCAATTCCCAATCCGAGAAGGAAGACAGCCAGGATTAGCGAAAATGTATAAACCGTTGCGCCAAACAGCAGCGAGAGCAGGCGCGTCCAAATCACTTCGGCCGCCAAAGCCGTCATTCCGGAAATCGCAATTGTCAGATAGATCGTCCAGGACCCGGCACGCTGTCCCGTCGCCTCCCTGTTGGAGTCCGACGGTGTGTACGGAGTCCCCTTGGAGATGCCAAGACTGAGCAGCGCTACGACGACATTGAGCGCGACAGCAACAAACGTCGCAAACGCAATGTCATGGACGCGCAACAAATAGAAGCCGGCAAGAAGGCTGCCGATCACGGCTCCACCAATATTTCCACCATAGAAAAATCCCAACCACGATACGCCCCGTGGTGTGGTCTCCACCCAGCGGGATATCGCCGGCAGCGTGGCGCCCATCAAAAGCGTCGGTGGTATCAAGCAAACCCCAGCGACGATTCCCCGAAACAGCATCCCCAAAAACCCCGAACCGGCCCATGCCGTATACACACCACCAACCAGCGGCATCCCGAAAAAGATCGTCAGACCGATGATGCCAATTCCAAGTTCCATGAACGCATACACGCGCAGCGGATGATGCACGCGGGAGATGAAGCGCGGAAAGAACAGGCTGCCCAGACACATTCCGCCCATGAACGTTCCCAGCAATATGCCCAGTGAAATCGTGGACGAACCGATAACGAGTTCCAGTAATTGGAACCACACGATCTCATAGATCAGGGCGGAACAACCGCTGCCCAGAAACAGGAGAAGCAGCACAGGAAGAACCCGCCGCGACGCCAGAACACTTGCTGACTCATCCAGAGGCGTTTCACGGACACTCATTTCACGCATATCGACAAGAGTTCCAAATCATGCTTCGATGAATTGCGGATGGTACCACAAACCGTTATGCACCGGAGTCGCGCCTTCCCGCATCAGGCCATGCCGCTGACCCTGAAATAGACCAGCCGAATTTAGTGACCTGTCGCCGAATTCTTGCTATTTTGCTTCCACATCATGGCAACTACGCTTAAAAAGACGAACGTCGTTATTGTCGGTGCTGGCGCTGCCGGTGGTGTAGCCGCTCTGCCACTCGCGCAGGCAGGCTTCGACGTGATTGCGCTCGAGGCCGGAGGCTGGGTCAACACACGCGACATGGCGCCGGACGAGCTGCGATACATCCGCGGTTGGCCGGCCAAACTGCAAAAGGTCAATGACGAAATCCCCACTCACCGGCCGAATGCCTCAACGCCGAACACTCCGCGGCTAACCGATCATCCCATGATGAACGGCGTGGGCGGCACCTCCATCCACTACTGGGGACAAAGCTGGCGGCTCAACCCATGGGACTTCAAAGTCGTCAGCGAAACGACGCGGCGTTATGGCGCTTCACGCATCCCAAGTGGTTCGACCGTGGAAGATTGGCCGTTCGGTTATGACGAGCTTGAACCGTACTACGACAGCGTGGAGCGTGAAATCGGCATCTCGGGCAAGGCCGGAAATATCAAGGGCACGATGGACCAGCGCGGCAATATCTTCGAGGGCCCGCGCGGGCGGGACTATCCGATGCCTCCGCTTCGAAGCACCGGGTTCACGGAAAAAATGTCCGCGGCCGCCCGAACGCTGGGTTGGCATCCCTTCCCCGGACCAGCGGCAGTCACGAGCCAGTCCTATCAGGGCCGGCCGGCCTGTGTGTACCACGGCTACTGCGCCGGAGGTGGATGCCATGTCCGGTCGAAGAGCTCGACCGCAGTATCCACAATTCCCAAAGCACAGGCCACGGGACGCTTCAAGGTCGTCACCGAAGCCCGCGTCACAACGATCGCTGTCGATAAGAACGGGCGCGCGAGCGGCGTCAATTACCTTAAGGATGGCCAGGAGTACTACCAGCCGGCAGACGTCGTCCTTCTTGCGACGTATACGTATGAGAACGTTAGAACGCTCCTGCTCTCGAAGTCGCCCGCATATCCTAACGGGCTTTCGAATAATCACAGCCAGGTTGGCAAACACTACTTCAGCCACAATCAGACCGCTCGGGTGACAGCGCTCTTCCCTTTCAACATCAATACCTGGTATGGCACGCCCTCTCAGGGTGTCGCCGTGGACAATTGGGCCGACGACAACTTCGATCACTCCAAGCTCGACTTCATCGGCGGCGGAAATATGTGGGTATACCACGAGAGACGGCCGATCGCCGCCGCCAGTATGAGCACATGGGGCAGAGCTCCAGAGTGGGGCTCCGCGTGGAAGGCGTTCATCAAGGAAAACGCCGACCGCCAGAACACCGCATACATCCAGAAGACGACGTTGCCCTACGAAGACAACTATCTCGACCTGGACCCAACGGTAAAAGATCGTCTTGGTTTTCCCGTTATTCGAATCACGGCAGAGTACAAGGATAACGAAAGAAAACTGGCGGCCTTTATGCAGACGCAAATGGAGGAATGGTACAGAGCGGCCGATGCGATCGATATTCAGAAAGGGGACATCGGCGACATGACGGTTTCCACGCACGCGTATGGGGGGACGCGCATGGGCGACAATCCCGAAACGAATGTTGTCGACCGGTGGGGTTTCTCTCACGAGGTACACAACCTCGGCATACTTGGCGCTTCCGTCATGGGCACCAGCGGCGCACGCAACCCAACCCTGACCGTCCAGGCGCTCGCATGGCGCACCGCCGAGCATCTGGTCAAAAGCTGGAAGACGATAGCGCAGAACGCAGGCTGAAGCGTGCGTTTTGTACCCGAATCGTCCCACAAGGAAGGGATACATGGCATACGAATTCGAACTAAAAAAGATTTCCGAGCCACCCCAGCCCGGTTTCTCACGACGTGATTTGCTGAAGCGGCTGGGAGTGATGGTTGGAATGGCGGCCTTCCCCCCGGTGTTGCTTCAAACCCGCACGCGGGCCCAGACAGCCGCGGGCGAGGCGTTTGTCTCGCTCACCGCACCCGAAGCGGAGACGTTGAGGGCAATCGTTGCGCGACTCATTCCCGCCGACGAGAACGGTCCTGGCGCGCTCGAGGCGCGCGCCGACCGCTACATCGATCGGGCTCTGTCGGGTGCGCTGAAGTCACAGCGTCCTGCCTACACCCTGGGTCTGGCCGCTTTGAACGCCTACGCGCAATCCTCCAAACGAGTACCGTTCGCAAAGCTCTCACCCATGGATCAGGATGCGGTTCTGACGGACGTGCAACAGAACCGCGCCACGGGCTTCACCGGTAATTCAGGGCAGTTCTTCAATCTCGTCCGCACACACACGATCCAGGGCACGTTCTCCGATCCGTTTTACGGCGGCAACGCGAACTTCATTGGCTGGGATTTGATCGGCTATCCGGGCGCCCGTGTCGTTGTCACCGCTGACCTGCAACGTATGAACGTGAAACCGGCGGCGAGCCGCAAGTCGGCGTACGACTACGGAATGTTCTCGAAGGGAGAGCTATAGCCATGGGCGAATTCCCCTTTCCGCGAAGTTGATTACGGCCTTCAGAACACAGCGCGGCGAAAAAATCTTCGCTAAAATCCAAGAAACCCGCGGAAGACATGGTGCACTGATTGCAATCATTTTCACAGGCACCAATGGGTAACAGGTCGTCACTTCCGTTCGATTATCTGATCGGTCATAGGTGCTCTACACTTGCGGCACTAACGACGGACCGTACCACTCAAGGAGGAAATGCCAATGAAGGCATGGTGCAAGGACAGCTTCCGGATCTCTTTTGGAATCTTCATTACGATTGCCATTTTCGTCGCGGTGGTGCCAAATCTCACGGCACAGAACGACCCATCGACGTCGCGTCTCCGAAGTCTCAATAATCAACTGCTAACGATGTACGGCCGCCTGCTTTCTTCACCGGCCGGCGACGCCAGCGCGCTGCGTAGCCAGGCCGCGACCGTGATTGAGCAACGCGCTGCGATTCTCGGGAACATGATTCAAACCGACCCGGCTAAGGCGCTGGGTTTGGCTTTCTCGCAAGACTTGCTCGCGAATCTGGCCGGGGCATTTCCCCAATCGGCCTCGCAGTTGGAATCCGCGGGAACATGGGAAGGCCAACTGAACTGGGTCGTTGCTATGAAGCCAGATCTAATCAATTATCGTGACCTCCGCCGATTGACCATTGGCAGTGAAAGCTACGAGGTCTACTTCGCGCAAAGAGAACCGGCCGGAATGAAGTGCAGGGATATCTTGCGAGTGAGAGGCATCCGGGTTGACACACGTATCGCCGCAGCAGACGCAAACATTCAGAGCGTCGCTGCTGCAGGGGGTTGCAATACGATCGGCGATCAGAAGACCGTTGTCCTTCTCGTGACTTTTCCAGGTACGCCGGCGCCAACGATCGATCCGGCTAGTGTAAATAACATCTTTTTTGGATCAGCCGGACGTTCGGTCAGTGAGTATTGGCGGGAAGCTTCGTACGGAGTGACTTCAGCCAGCGGGGGCGTTTTCGGCTGGTACACGCTCGACGCCGTTTATACCTGCGACCAATACTCGGCAATAAAGACCGCAGCGATAAAGGCAGCCGACCCGGAAGTCAACTTCACTCAATACAGCCGACTTGCGATCATCTTTCCGAGCAGCAGTTGCAGTTGGGCGGGCCTTGCTGAGGTCGGCTGCGGCACAATCAGCTCCGCCGACGGCACTGTCACGGGTTCGACGGCGTGGATGCTTTCCAATTACTTTACCCCCAGTTCTACCCTCTCTGACTATGGCGTGAAGCTCGCCACCCACGAACTCGGTCATAATCTGGGCCTACATCACAGCAGTTCGCGCGACTTCGGAGCCGAAGCGCTAGGCGCTCCGGGAACGGCAGGAACATTGAGTGAGTACGGCGATGTCTTTTCCACCATGGGATCGTGGAACCTCGGCCACTATCCGGCTCCACACAAGAAGATGCTCAATTGGATGACCGAGGGAGGAACCATCCGGACGGTTACGAGTAACGGATCGTTTTCGGTACAGCCATTTGAGATGGGCGCCGGCACGCTTCAGGCTCTGAAGATTCAGCGCGGAACAGGCGGCAGTGACTGGGTCTGGCTCGAGTTTCGGCAGCCGGTTGGAAACTACGACAGCACTCTCGGCTTGCAGATTTTTTCCGGGGCCACCATCCATTACCAGGACTCGACGACGGGAATTCACACACATCTTCTCGACTTGACACCCGAAACTTCGTCCTGGACCGACCCGGATCTCGCGGCGACCAAGTCGTGGATCGATAATTACACGAATCTCAGGATCGATGTTACTGGAGCAACACCATCCACGCTTAACGTCGACGTCACCTACGGCCCCATACCCTGTTTGCCGGCGAACCCCACCGTCACGCTTTCGCCGCCCAATCCCAGCGTGTACGCCGGCAGCAGCGTCAATTACGCCGTCACCGTGACCAATAACGATTCCCTGGGATGTTCACCACGGGTTTTTAACCTGAGTTCCTCGCAGCCCAGTACATGGCCGAGCGTTTTTTCGCAGAGCCTTCCGACGATATCACCATCATCATCCACGTCGACGACCCTGACGAAATCCGTCCCTACGGGTATAGCTGAGGGGATGTACGTCGTCGATAGTTCGGCGCAGAGCTCCGGTAACACCGGCACCGGATACGCCAACGCAACGGTGGTGCCTCCCGTGCCGCCCTTAACCGCGACCCTATCCGGGCCGAAGCCGACATACCCGACGAATTCAACAGTACCAATCACTGCAACGGTTCTCCAGGGCTCCGCTCCCGCTTCAGGCGCCTCCGTCACATTTACCTTGACTCGCCCCGATGCCAGCAAGACCACAAAGACGGTTCTTACGGGCTCCAATGGCCAGGCCACCTGGAATTACAAAGTGAACCCAAAGGGTCAAACGGGACCCTACCAGGTGACTGCACAATCGACCTATGGCTCACAGACCGTCACGGCGGCTGCGATTGGCTTCACAGTCCAGTAGGTAAAGGGGAATTTAGCCGCGAATTGCGCGAATCACGCGAATGGGCCGCAGAATTTTCCTGACGTTGCCAATCTCAATGATGGCGGCGGCCCATTCGCGTGATTCGCGCAATTCGCGGCTAAGAATTCTGTCAAAAAAATTCATTTTGCGAGTTCGGTGAGATTCTGCCTGAGCAATGACAGTTCCTTCTTCACCTTCTCGAAGGCCGGGGCGGCCTGGTCGAAACGGCCCTCTCTGCTGATCATTTCCAATTCTCGCGCGGCGTCGAATGCGCCGTTAGGACCAAAGTTTCCGGCGGCGCCCTTGAGGGCATGCGCGGCGCTCCGCAGCAAATCGCTGTTGCCGGAGCGGATGGCGCTGCCGATTTCGCCCTCCATGCGTGGGCAATCTTTGAGAAAAATTTG
>WNGD01010147.1_pt1 | contig 11222 bp, 9 predicted proteins | sample 5400671 | NCBI WGS metagenome assembly WNGD01 (sample SAMN13153369, study PRJNA577476) | soil metagenome | isolation source: 40 cm soil or saprolite under grassland replicate 2 | place: USA:California | collected 2016-06-15
CGCGTTCTCGACGGCGGCGGGCGGCGGGTCCCTGGCGCCCGCGTCTGCGTGGCCACTCGCGTTCGCATGAACGGTGTCGCGGAGCGCGTCGCGGTGGCACCGCTCACCGATGCCGAGGGGCGCTTCCGGGCTCCGATCCCGAGCGGGCCCAGCCGCGAGGTCCGGGTCGCCTACTGGCCGAGCACGGCGGGCGCGCTGGAGCGATACCTCCACCTGGACATCCCGGCCCGCCCCCACCTTCGCCTTTCGCCCGGCCACCCGGTCCACAACGGCGACCGCGTCCGCTTCCGGACGCGACTGCCGGGTCCCGCGCAGGCGTGGCGCCGCGTGCGGATCCAGGTCCGCGTCGGCGGGCGCTGGCTCGACTTGCGCCACGGCCGCACGGGGAAGCAGGGCACCTATCGCGCCCGGTACCGCTTCCACGCGACCACCGGCCGCCGGACGTACGGCTTCCGGGCGGTCGTGCCCAAGCAGCGCGGCTATCCCTATGAGGCCGGCAGGTCCCACGTGGAGCGCGTAACCGTGATCGGCTAAAGGGCGCATCGCTGAGGTGAGAGGCGCTAAGAACGTAGTCGCGCGGATCAGCCGACCGGCGCGCCCTGTCTCTTGGCCCGGATGTCGGCAAGCTGTTCCTCGATCCACACACCCGGGTCGCGCTCGCGGACGATCTCGCGCAGGCGCCCCGCTCGCAAGGCCCGCTCCTCCGGATCCATGATCAGTGCCCGGTGGATCGTGTCGGCCTGCTCCTGGATGTCGAACGGGTTGACGGTCAGGGTGCAATCGCCGAGCTCCTCGTGGGCTCCGGTGTTCTCCGACAGCATCACCACCCCGTCGCGCGTATTCACGGCCGGCGCCTCCTTGGCGACCAGGTTCATGCCGTCGAACAGCGAGTTCACGACCAGCAGGTCGAAGTGCTTGTAGCGGGCCACGGCCTCCGGGAAGTTCTCGTAGATCCGCAGGTCGATCGGCATCCAATCGGTGGTGCCGTGACGGTGGTTGACCACCGCGACCAGCGCCTCAATCCGATCCAGGTACTCGGCGTACTCGGGCACGTCGGTCCGCGACGGCTGCAGGTGGGCGATGAACGTAACCCGCTCGCGGAACTCCGGATGCTGCTGCAGGAAGGTGTCGAAGGCGGTGAAGCCCCGCAGCACGTTCTTCGACAGGTCGGCGCGGTCGACGCGGATGATCAGGTGGTCGCGGCGCCGGCGCAGGAGCTGCTGCTCGTACTCCGCCACCTCCAAAGAGGCCGCGGCGCGCTCGAGCCGCCTGGCGTCGATTCCGAGCGGATAGGCACGCACCCAGGTCTCCCGCCCGGAGTGCAGGATCGCGCCGCGCTCGTAGTCGACTTCCAGCTCCAACAGCTCCCTGCAGCAATGGAGGAAGTTGCGGCAGTAGCCGGTGGTGTGGAAGCCGATGATGTCGTTGGCGAGCAGTCCCCTGTAGAGCTCCTCGCGCATGCGGCCGGGGAGGATCCGCCAGCTGTCGGGTTGCGACCACGGGATGTGCACGAAGTGGTGCAGCAGCACGTCCGGCCGCGCCTGCCGGATTAGCGCCGGGCAGGTGTAGAGGTGGTAGTCGTGGAGCATCACCAGGGGCTCGGTGTCGCCCTCGATCGCCCCCACCACGGCCCTTGCGATGTCGGCGTTCACGACCTTGTAGCCCTGGTCCCACGCCTCGGCCTCCTCCTGGCGGATGTCCGGGGCATTGGACAGGTCCCAGAGGTAATGCTGGATGAACCAGAGGATCGGGTTGGCGATCAAGTTGTAGAAGCGGTCGTAGGCCGCCGGCTCGCTCTCGACCAGCAGCACCTCGTAGTCGACCCCGTCGAGCTCGACCGCCACCGGGCCCCCACCCGCCTCGCGGCTGACGGCGACGTCCTCGTCCGTCATCGCCGAGGCGATCCACAGTGCTCCGCGGTGGGCGACCAGTCCGCTCAGGGCCGTGACCAGGCCCCCGCCGCCGCGCCGCACCCTGCGCTCACCGCCCTGATCGCGCTCGAAGTCCGCCGGGCCGCGGTTCGAGACGATTACCAGCCGCCGCTCGGTACTCACAGGTCGATCTCCCCGAACAGCCGCAGCCAGTCGCGCAACAGACGCGGCGTCAGGAAGAGCTCGCGGGCGCGCTCCTTGCCGGCGCGCCCCAAGCGCTTGGCGAGCGCCGGGTCGCGGAGCACGCGCAGGGCGCGGTCGGCCGCCTCGTCGGGCGAGGAGATCAAGTAGCCCGTCTCCCCGTCGATGATCTGCAGCGGGATCCCACCGACGTTGCCGGCCACCGTGGCCCGGCCCTTCCACAGCGCCTCGGTGACCGTGAGCCCGAACCCCTCACGCAGCGACTTCTGCATCACCACGTCGGCCTGCGACTGGAAGGCGTTGACCTCGATCGCGCCGACGTTGTTGAGGTTGTTGAGGATCTTGATGTCGGGATCGCCGTCCGCGTAGCTGAACGTCTCGTGGAAGAACTCCCAGCCCTCGGGATCGTCGGTGGCCATCGAGCCGACCAGCGCCAGCTGCACCTCCGGCAGCTCCGCCCGCACGAGCCGGAAGGCGTCGATGACGCCCATCGGGTCCTTCCAGGGGTCGAAGCGCGAGACCTGACAGATCAGCGGCCGCTCGACGTCGATCCCGAATTGCTTGCAGACGAAGGCCGCGTCTTCCGGGGAGAGCGCCATGTTCTTCGGCGACAGAGGGTCGATCGCCGGCGGGATTATGCGGGCGTGGCCGTCCATGCTCGCGGGGACGTACTGCTCGAGGTGCCAGATCGTTTCGTCGTACTCGCGCAGCAACGGCAACAGGCGCGCCAGCGTCTCCTTGTTCGGCGTCGAGAGGTCGATGTGGCAGCGCCAAATCCAGATCCGTGACCGATCGGCGGCAATGGCGCGCATGGCCGCCGGCTGGGGGTCGTGGACGACGATCGCGTCCCAGTCGTCGTCGAGGCTCTGCGCGTTCATCGCGTTGTAGGCCTCGAACACCTCCCACTGCTGGTCGGTGATCGCCTGCGGATCGCCCTGCAGCGAGTTGTGCATCAGCTTGGTGACGTTGAAGAACTCCTCTCGTCCCAGGATCACCCGCCAGTGCGCGTCGAGACCCACATCGCGCATCAACGGGACCATCGTGTAGAGGATCTCCGAGACGCCGCCCCCGAATGCGGTCGCGCTGACGTGCAGCACCCTCTTGCCGGCCAGCGGCTCCGCGAGCTGGCGGATCTCCTCGATCAGGCCGCGCCCGACGAGGTGCGTGTAGTCGGCCAGCGAGCGCTCGCCAAGAGCAACGTCCTGCAGCATGCTGACCGGAACATACCGGCGACTAGCCCAGACGACGTAGCCGCTCGATGCCGAGGTCGAGCTCGCGGACGATCGCTTCGTGCAGCTCCGGGCTCGCCGCCGCCACGCACGAGAGCTGAAACTCGGCGCCAGAGCCGAGCAGGGACCGCTCCGCCAGCGGCCTGCCATAGGCGTCCGTGACGACGGCACCGGCCTCCTCGACGATCAGCGCCGATGCGGCCAGGTCGTAGGGCGAGTTGTTGAGCACCACGCCGTCCCCCACCCGCTCGAACTCCTCGCTCATTCCGGGCACCTCCGTCACGATCCTCGGGCCCGGCTCGATGTATGCGTCTAGCTGGCCCGTGACGATCCGCGTCATGTCATACGTCGCCGAGCCGAGATCGAACGTCCCCCCACCCACCGAGGACGCGTCGATCAGCTCGCCGAGCACCTCGGCGATCGCCCGCACCGGGCGTCCGCGCAGGCCGTAGGCCCAGAACATCCGCGAGAGGTCGCGATTCGCCGACAGCGATGGCGCCGGATCGAGGCCACGGCCGCGCTCCGCCACGAACGCGCGGCCCGACTTGATCTCGACCACGCAGCCTGTCTCCACGTCGCCCATCCGCGCCTCGCGGTCGGAGTCCAGGCGCGCCGCGGCCACCGACACGCAGGCCGCCTCGAGCCCCGCCATCGCAGGCCGCGTGCCGTCGATCGGGTCGACGACCAGGACCCAGTTCGCGTGCCCGCCCGGCGATACCAGCCCCCGGTCCTCGGAGTAGAACGCGACGTCGGGCGCCCGCTCGGCAAGGAAGCGCTCCAGGAAAGCCTCGGCTCGCTCGTCGATCGCGAAGGTGATGTCGCCCCCCTTTCCCGCGCCGGTGTGGGCGCGGCCTGCGTGGTCGCCAAGCGCGGGGAGGACCTCGTTGCGCAGGGCGGCCGCCAGCTCCAGCACCAGCCCGCGCGGCGATCCCGAGATCGTCATCCCACCCTGCAACGCGAAGCTAGTGGTGCCTCACGAGAGGCACCACTAATGACCGGTCTGCGGCCGCTCGCCCAGCTTCACGTCCACGTTCTGGGTCTTCCCGTCGCGGATGATCTCGAGCGTCACCGTGTCGCCAGGGTCGTGCTGCGCGATCAGCTCAGGGAGGTCGGTTTCGCCGACGATCTTGTGACCGTCCACGGCGACGATCACGTCTCCTCCCGCCGTGGCCCTGAGGCCCTGAAACTCGACCTGCTGGGTCCCCGCCTGGATGCCCGCCGTGTCGGCGGGCGCCCCCTTGATGACCTTGGTCACCAGCGCGCCGGTGTCGACCGGCAGCCCGAGTCGATCGGCGAGCTGTGGATACAGCGTCTGGGTGGTAACGCCGATGTAGGCGTACTTGACGCTGCCGTTGGCGCGGAGCTGGTCGAGCGAGCGCTTGACCAGGCCGATCGGCACCGCGAAGGCGACCCCCTCGTTGCCTCCCGAGGTCGTGTTGATCTGCTCGTTGACGCCGATCACGCGGCCGTCGGCGTCGAGCAACGGGCCGCCCGAGTTACCGGGGTTGATCGAGGCGTCCGTCTGGATCCCGCCCTCGATCTGGAAGTCGGTGAGCGACGGGATCGAGCGGTCCGTCGCCGAGACGATCCCGACCGACAGCGATTGCTCCTGCAAGAACGGGCTGCCGATCGCCGCAACCGATTCGCCCGTCCTGACCGTGTCGCTGTTTCCCAGCTGGAGCGGGTGCAGGTCGAGGCCATTCGGGTCCACCTTGAGCAGTGCGACGTCAGCCTGCGGGTCATAGCCGACGATCTTCGCGGCGACCTGGTTGCGGTCGGCGAACTGGGCGTAGACCTCCTTCGCCGCGTGGATCGGCGCCCCGCCGCCGCTTTGAGCATCGGTCACCACGTGGGCCGCCGTGGCGATCTCCCCGTCGCTCGAGATCACGAAGCCCGACCCCTCCGCCTGCGATCCCCCGCCGCCGCCGCCAAGCAGGGTTGGTCCCCCGCCCGGGAGGATCGAGCGGATCGTGACCACCTCCGGCGCCGCCGCTTGATAGATGGCCTCGGGGTCGAAGGCGCCGTTGTGAGACTGGACGACGACCGTCTTCTGGGAGCCCGGCGACGCCACTGTCGTGCCCGAGTCCGAGCCGCCGCCGCAAGCCCCGAGGGAGAGCGCCGCGGCGGCGAGCACGGCGGCGGCGGTCGGGCGCCGGCCGCTCACCTGCGGGCTTCCTCGGCCGCCACGGTGGGCAGGCGAAGGGTGAATTCCGTGCGCCCGCGGTGCGATGCGAGCCGCAGCTCGCCGTCCATCAGAAGGGCCAGGTCGCGAGCGATCGCCAGGCCGAGCCCGGAGCCGCTCACGCGGTCGCCCGTGTAGAAGCGGTCGAAAACTCGGGCGCGCGCATACGGGTCGATGCCGGGGCCGTCATCGGAGACCACGAGGTTCACGGCCCCGTCCCGGCGCCGAGCTTCGATCGCGATCGAGGTTCCTTGCGGCGTGTGCTTGAGCGCATTGTCGACCAGGATACGCATGATCTGCGCCACCCGATCGGCGTCGGCCAGGGCCACCGCCACGGGGTCGCCGTTGACCTCGATCGAGGACCGGTGACGGCCACTCGCGGGCCCGAACTCCTCCGCGATCTGTCGCGCGAGGTCGCCCAAATCGACGCGCTCGGCATTGACCTGGAGTGCGTCGGCGTCGAGCTTCGAGAGGTCCAGGAGGTCGGCGGCGAGCTTCGTGAGCCGGGCCACCTGCTCGCGCATCGTCCGCACGAACTCGGCCCGCGAGGCGGGATCGGGCTCCTCCTCCTCGTCGAGCAGCTCGACGAACCCTCCGAGCGAGAAGATCGGCGTGCGCAGCTCGTGCGAGGCGTTGGCGATGAACTCGTTGCGTGCGTTGTCGAGTCGGGCGAACCGCTGCTGCATCTCGTTGAAGGTGCTGGCGAGCCGACCGACTTCGTCGGTGCCCTCGTCCGGGATCGGGGTCGAGAAGTCCCCGTCGGCGACCTTCTCCGCGGCCGCCCCCAGCCGGCGGAGCCGCTTCGCGTGTGCTCGGGCCGCCAGCGAGCTCGCCGCCAGCGCCGCGACCAGCGCGATCACGCCGGCGATCAGGATCTGGCGCCTGATCAGCGCGACGTTGTCATCCACCTCGCCCAGCGGCGTCGACAGCACGGCGACCCATCGCGGCCTTCCGTGGACGAACAGCGGGACCGCCGCCTCGCCGGTGCGCCTGCCGGCGACCTCCTCGACGGCGGAACCCACGCGGCCGCTGGTCGCCGCGGCGGCCGCGGCGGGGTAGGCGTGCAGGATCGCGGTGCGCTCGAACTGCGAGTCGCCGACGAACTCCGGCTGCGGGCCGGCGGACCCCGTGCGCACGCCCAGCAGCGTCACGCGCGCGTCGGTCCGCTGGGCGACGCCGCGCACCAAGCGGCGGAGCTCGTCCTCGGACGCCCCGCGCCTGATCGCATCGGCGAGCCGGCCGCTCTCGCCGGTGCCGACCTCCTCCAGCCGCTGCAGCTTCTCGGCGGTCAGGCTCGAGCGCAGCGGCGGCACCACGTAGAGGTAGATGAACCCGATCGCCGCAGCGGTGATCACGAAGAAGAGCGCCGCAAGCCGATTGCGGACGCTGTTCATTCGTCGGAATCGCGGAAGCGATAGCCGACGCCGCGCACGGTGAACAGGTACTCGGGGGTGCGCGGGTCACGCTCCAGCTTCTCGCGCAGGTGTCGGATGTGGACGTCGATCGTGCGGGGATCTCGGTAGGCCGAATCGCCCCAGACCTGCTCCAGCAGCATCTCTCTCGTGCGCACGCGGCCCGGCGAACGGGCAAGCGCGGCGAGGATCTCGAACTCGACATAGGTGAGACGGGTCTGCTGGCGCCGCACGGTGACAACCCGCCGTTCGAAATCGAGCCGCAACTCGCCAGCGACAATCGGCTCCTCCGTCCCCGGGCGCCCGCCCAGCATCTCCGCTCGTCGGAGCGTGGCTCGGACACGGCTGCCGAACTCACGGACCGAGAACGGCTTGGTGATGTAGTCGTCCGCGCCCATCTCGAGGCCGAGCACCTTGTCGATCTCGTCGTCCTTGGCGGTGAGCATGATGATCGGCACCTGGCTGCGGCTGCGTATGCGGCGGCAGACCTCGATCCCGTCCAACTTCGGCAGCATGATGTCGAGGACGACGAGATCGAACCGCTGCTCGGCGAAACGGTCGAGCGCCTCGCGACCGTCGTGCGCCGCCACGACCTCGTGACCGTCCTTGCGGAGCAGGTAGGTGAGCAGCGTCTGCACCGAGTGCTCGTCGTCAACGAGCAGGATGCGAGCCGATCCGTCGGCCGCGGCCATCGTCAAAGGGTAGTTTGCGTTGGGCCCCGTGATCAGCTTTCGCATCTATCGTGAGGCCTTCGCCCCGGCGCTCCTCGCTGTCGTCGTGTTGCTGTTCTCGCTGCAGGGGCGACCGGACCCGCTCCCTCCGGTGGTCGCTTCCGCTGAGTTCGACCAGGACGCTGCCGCCAAGATCGACCGCCAGATCGTCGACGCCGCGCCCGTCCGACCACCCGGGAGCGACGGCGACCTCGCGATCGCCGACATGGTCGAGAAGCGCTTTATGAGAGTCAGCGAAGGCCAGGTCGCCCAACAGCGGTTCGCCGGCAGCTTCGAGGGCAACGACGTCCAGCTTCGCAACCTGATCCTGACGCTGCCCGGCGAGTCTCCTCGCAGCGTCGTCGTGCTCGCGGCGCGCGACTCGGCGAGCGGCCCCGGCGCGGCCTCGAGCGCGGCCGCGACCGCGACTCTGCTCGAACTGGTCGACAGTCTGCGGACCGCCAGGCACACCAAGACGCTGGTGTTCGTGTCGACCGACGGCGGCAGCGCCGGCGCCGCCGGGGCCCGCGAGTTCGCCGAGCGCTTCGCGCAGCGCGACCTGATCGATGGTGCGGTGGTTCTCTGGCAGCCCGGTTCGGCCACCTCAAGCCAACCCTCGCTGCTCGATGCGTCGGACGGACCGCAGAGTCCCTCTGCCCAGCTGGTGCGCACCGCCCAGCAGACGCTGACCGAGCAGACCGGGCGCAGGCCGCAGCTCGAGGGCATGTTCGGGGAACTGGCGCGCCTGGCGCTACCCAGCGGGCTCGGCGAGCAGGCCATGCTGATCGCGCACGGCATCGACGCCGTCGGCCTCTCCTCGGCCGGCGAGCGGCCGCTGCCCGTGGCGGACGACCAGCCCGATGACCTCTCGGCCGCGACCTTGGGGGGCCTGGGGCGGACGGCGTTGATCCTGGTGGCCACCCTCGACGGCACAACCGCGCCCCCTGAGCACGGTCCCGCCGCCTACCTGAACCTGGCGGGAGACCTCGTCCCTGGTTGGGCGCTCGGGCGCGGGTGGATTGGGCGCTCGCCTGGTCGGCGTCTCGGGCGCTGCCCCTCCTTGCCGCCGTAGCGTTCCTGTACCTGCTCGCGGTCACCGGGATCATCGCCAGGCCGGCCTTCCCCTTCGATCCCAACCGGTTCCGGGTCGGGGCCGGACAGATCGTCGCGATGGCCTTCCTGGCGATCGTGATCCTGGCCGGCTATTACGCGATCCGCGGGTGGCGCGTCCCCGCAGGACTACCTGGGGAGGTGGCCGCGCCGGCACTGGGCCTGGTTGCGGCGTTCGCCGTGCTGATCGCCTGGCTCGCCAACCCGTACCTGGCCCTGCTGCTTGTCCCCGTGGCGCACGTCTGGCTACTTGACGCCCGCCGCGGGGGCACGTTCCCCTGGCCGCTGGCGCTCGGTGCCGTCGTTCTGTCGCTGGCACCGGCGGCCGCGGCGGTCGTCCACGTCGCCGGGAGGCTGGACGTGGGGTACGGCGCGCCGTGGCGACTCCTCTTGATGGTGGGCGACGGCCAGATCGGATTCCCCTCGATGCTGGCCCTGTGCCTCCTCGGAGGATCCCTGGTGGGGCTCGTGGCGCTCGCCGTCCGCCCCCCACCGGCCGACCCAGCGGCCCGGCTCGCGGCCCCCGGCTGGGCCGCCCTACCCGCGGAGCGGGATCGCGAGCCGACCCACGCCCGCCCCGGCGACGACCTGGACGCATCTCCCATCGCGCCACGTGGCGCGAATGACGATCTAGCGGACGAATCATGAACCGCCGTGCCAAGGGCGGCAACCTGGGTCACTCCGACCCGGACCTTCCGACGACTCCCGCACCGAAACCAAACACAGTGACCCGCCTCAAGCAACAGATCGCGTCGGGCCGATACCGCGTGGACGCGGATGCCGTGGCCGGGGAGATGCTGTCCAAGCTGCGGCTGCTCAGCCTCAGCCGTCGGCGGCTGCTTGCCGATCGGACCGGGGCCGTCCGCCCCCAGGCTCGGCCTTCCCCCGACGAGTAAGTTCGCGTTCAGGGCCGAAGCTGATCGAAGCCGGCCGGCTCGCGCTCGGAGCCGTCGGCCCCGAGCAGCACAACGCCCTCGCCCTGCTCCACCGCCCCGATCGGGGTCAGCGTCGAGCCCGTAGCCGCTACCTCGGCGCTCGCCCGATCAACGCGCTCGAACGGTAGTGCGACGAGCAGCTCATAGTCCTCGCCGCGCGCCGTGGCCAGGTCGTCGGCGTCCACCCCCGCAGCGGCCGCCACCTCGCCGACCCCCGCCTGTAGCGGCAACCGCTCCAGCTCGATCACCAGCCGGACGCTGCTCGCCATCGCCACGTGACCCGCGTCACCGCCGAGGCCGTCGCTGACGTCGATCATCGCGCTTGCCCCCGCCGCGGCGAGGGCGCGCCCCGCCGCGAGTCGCGGACGCGGGTCGAGCTGGCGGCGGCGCAGGGCCTCGGCGACCTCCTCACCTAGCGCCTCCGCGAGCTCGGGACGATCGAGCAGCAAGAGCCCGGCCGCCGCGCCCCCGAGCTCACCGGTGACGGCCAGGACGTCGTCGGGGCTGGCGCCCGCGCGGCGCACCAGCTCGTCGGCCGAGTCGGCGTGGCCGACGACGGTGATCGCGACCCAAAGCGCCGGGGCGCGGGTCACGTCCCCACCGAGGACGGCGACATCGTGCTCGGCGGCCACCTCGGCGAGACCCTCGGCGAGCTCGAGGCAACCCCCCTCGTCGAGGTCGTCCGGCACGCCGAGCTGAACGTAGGCCTCGCCGGGCGCGGCACCCATCGCGGCGAGGTCCGAGAGCGCCGCAGAGAGCGCCTTTCGCCCCACCGAGCCAAGCGGCGCCGTCTGGCGGCGAAAGTGGACGCCCTCGACCAGTGAGTCGACCGAGATGGCCGTCGCGCCGTGCGGCACGGTGACCGCGGCGTCGTCGCCGCTCGCGACGGCGACCTGAACGCCCCACTTGGAGGTTCGCTCCCGGGGGGCGTCCGCGACCGTCTCAACCAGCCGCGCGATCAGATCGAACTCATTCACGCCCATCATTCGCGCCTCGCCCGAGCTCGATATGTTTGCCGCGTTCGGGGCTCACAGCACGGTCTACATTGAATCCGCTGCGGGCTTTGGCAGTGGTTGGGGCGTTGCCGTTCACGTCGGCACCGCCACCGACAACTGGTAAGCGCAGAGCGCCAGGGTGAGCGCGACCAGGGTCCGGTCACGGGCCACGGCCACCAGGGGCAGCGCCCAGACCAGGTACCAGGGATTCAGGTGGGCGGTCGCGCACAGCAGCCCGAGCGCGGCCCAGGCGGTGGCGCGAACCCAGTCGCCGCCGCGTGCCGTCCAGGCCAGCAGCCAGACGACCAGCAGGCCGTAGGCGGCCGCGAGGACGGCTCGCGCGATCCCGAGGTCGAACCCGCCGATCCGGGCGGCGGTGGCCGGGACGCTGTGGTAGCTGACCCTTTGCTGGTCGTCGTTGAAGGAGGACACCGCGTGGAGAGCCGAGGTCCCGAACACCGCCAGCCCGACGCCCGCGATCACGGCCGCCGCCGCCGTTGCTTCGGCGAGCAGCCGAGCCCGCCGCCGGGCCGTTTCCGCGCCGAGGAGGGCGAACGGGGCCGCGAGCGCCGCGGGG
>WNGD01014920.1_pt1 | contig 11222 bp, 9 predicted proteins | sample 5400671 | NCBI WGS metagenome assembly WNGD01 (sample SAMN13153369, study PRJNA577476) | soil metagenome | isolation source: 40 cm soil or saprolite under grassland replicate 2 | place: USA:California | collected 2016-06-15
CGGCGGCCACGGCGGGGGTCCCGGTCCGCCTCCGCCGGGTGCGCAGCGCCGCCTTCTTCCGCGAGCGCATCGTGTGGCGGGCGTCGGAGGTCGAGTACGGGTTCTACGAGGAGCGCCGCTGGAACGACCTGCCGGCGCACTACGTGGAGCGCGCGCTGGTGACGAAGCTCAGGGAGACGCCCGGGCTCGGGCTGACGGACGATCCCCGGGCGGCGGCGCTGTACGTCGACGTAGTGGCATTCCACGAGGTGCTCGGCCCCGTGCACGCCGCCGACGTGGCGCTGGCGGTCTCGTTGCGTGGCGGGCACCGCGGACACCTCGAGCGCACGTTCAGCGCCCGGGTCGGGATCGCCGACGGCGATCCCGCGTCGCTGGCACGCGCCATGGGCCGGGCCCTCGACGACGTCGTCGCGCAGGTGGCGGAGGGGCTGGCGGCCAGCGTGCGGGCTCGGTGAGGTGGTGAGCCCCGGCCCCGGTCCTTGCAACAGCCCTGCGTGAAGCAGAGATGCTTCCGGGGTGACGACACCGGGCGCCGCGCGCTCAGAGCCTGATCGCCTGCTGGGGATGGCGCCGCTCGCCGCCGTCGTCCGGCTGGCCGCGCCGACGACCCTCGTCATGGCCGTCGCGGCCGTCTCGAACGTCGTCTACACCTACTTCGTGAGCCGGCTCGGGGTCGAGGCGATCGGCGCCGTGTCGCTCGTCTTCCCGGTCTCGCTCCTCGCCATCACGGCGATGGCCGGTGGCATCGGGGCAGGGGCGTCCTCGGCGGTGGCGCGGGCGCTGGGCGCCGGGCGGCGGGGCGAGGCGGCGGCGCTCGCGGGGCAGGCGCTCGTGCTGAGCGTCGTGATCGGTCTCGGCTTCGGCCTCGTCGTGCAGGTGGTCGCACCGGCGCTCTTCCGGGCGATGGGCGCGCGCGGCGCGGTGCACGCGAGCGCGACGCTCTTCGCGCGCGTCCTCTTCGGCGGCGCCGCCATCACCTTCCTGGGCGGCATGTTCGACAGCGTGCTGCGCGGCGAGGGCAACGTGCGGGTGCCGGCCATCTGGTCCACCACCTCGCTCGTCCTCCAGATGGGCTGCACGCCGCTCTTCATGTTCGGCCTCGGCTGGGGTCTCGAGGGCGCAGCGCTCGCCATGCTCGCCTGCCAGCTGGTCGCCACCGTGCCGCGGGCGCTCTGGGTGCTGGGCGGCCGCGCGCTGGTGCGCCCCGCGTTCCGGCTCCCCCGCTTCACGCTGGCGCCGGTGCGCGAGATCCTGCGCGTCGGCGTCCCGGCGGCGCTCTCCGCGTCGATCAACAACCTCGGCCTGATGACGCTCACCGCGGTGGTGACCCGCCTCGGCGAGGCCGACCTCGCCGCCTACGGCCTCGGCACCCGGCTCGACTTCCTCCTGATGTCGTTCGGATACGGCTTCGGCGCCGCCGTGCTGACCCTGGTCGGGATGGCGACCGGTGCCCGCCGCCTCGACCGGGCGCGCTCGTTCGTGACCCGCGCCGCCGCGATCACCGTGGTGCTCCTCGCCGTCCCCGGCCTCCTCCTCTGCTGGCGGCCCGCGCTCTGGCTCGGGTTGTTCACCGACGACGCCGGCATCCACGCCGTCGGCGCCCAGTACTTCCGCATCATCGGCCCGTCGTATCCCTTCCTCGGCATCAGCATGGTCATCGCCTTCGCGTTCCAGGGTCTCGGGCGCGCCACGATCCCGCTCGCGTGGATGATCGTGCGCGTCGCCGGGGTGCTCGCGGCCGCGGTCGTCTGCACGCAGGGGCTCGGCCTCGGCGAGCGGGCGGTCTTCACGACCATCGCGGCGGGGAACGTGCTGTCGGCGGCGGGCATGGTCGCGCTCTTCCGGCTGACCGAGCGCCGCCTGCGCGCGGCACTGCCCGCGCTCTTCCCCGTGAGCGAGCTCGCCGCGACCGGGACCCACGGAAGCACCTAGCTAGCTAGCCCGACGATCCCTCACTACCCGGCCGGGGCGTGCCGCGCCGGCCCGTGACGCGCTGGAAGCGTTCGACGACTCTCTTGCCGACGCGGTCCAGCGGCTCGGCCAGCCGCACGATGTGCTCGAGGCTGCGGTTCGTGGCCGCCAGCAGCTTCGTGGTGAGCGCCATCTGCCGGCGCGCCTCCTCGGCCATCGCGGCGGTCCCCTCGACGAGCCGGTCGGCAACCGCCGTCATCTTCTCGAGCTGCGCCATCATCCGCCCGGCCTGCTCCCGCAGCAGCTCGAGCTGGGCGCGCGATTCGGCGATGAGCGCGTTGGTCTCCCGCAGCGTGCGCTCGAGGGCCAAGGGCAGCTCGGCCAGGCCACGGACCACCTGGGTGAGCCCGCGGACGAGATCGACGGGAAGCCTGACGACGGAGGTCACGGGGTGTCGCGCTCAGACCATCGCCTTGAGCGCCTGGAGGGGACGCACGCGGACGACGTTCCGCGCCGGCTTGGCCTTGAACATCACCTGCTCCTTGGTGAACGGGTTGATGCCCATGCGCTCCTTGGTCGCCGGCTTCCGCTTGACCGTGATGCGCATCAAGCCGGGCACCTTGAAGAGGCCCGGGCCGCTCTTGGAGAGGTCCGCCTTGATCATGGAGCCCATGACGTGAAACACCGCGGCCACGTCGCGACGGTGAACGCCGGCGTGCTGGGCGATGGTCCGGAAGACCTCGCTCTTGCTGCGAGGCTTCGCTGAGGCACTGACCTTGAGCGGCTTGTCGAGGACGAGCTTCGAGACGGGTCGCGCAGACGCCTTCTTCACCGCTTTTTTCGCCATGTTCGTTCTCCCTCCTCTCTTGGCCTGGGCGTCGCCCCATAGACTGGAGACGGGATAAAGGCAAACGCGACCCGCAGCCGGGCCGGCGTGAGCGGCGCGACTGCCGCAGGTGACACATCACAGGCGCTGGCAACGTCAGAGTGCCTGGAGGGGAGCCGACGGCGTTGCCGCGGCCCTCCCCACGTCGGAGGGGCGTGAAAATGAACGACAGCGCGGGGAACGTCCGTGCCCTGCGACGGCGGCTGGGCATGAGCCAGGAGAAGTTCGCCGCGGAGATCGGGGTGAGCTTCTCGACCGTGAACCGGTGGGAGAACGCACACCGCAAGCCGAGCCCGCTGTCGTGGCGGGCCGTGGAGATGCTTGCCCGTCGGCGCGGTCTCGGCGACGACTTCCTGCAGGGCTCGGATCCGGCCAACGCCGAATGACGCGCGCGCGGCGCGGCACCCCCGTCGAGCGAGCGCAGGCCGCCACGGCCGAACGCGGAGGAGAGGCCGAGGAGACACGCCCGCTGACGAGCCCACCTCCCGAGGTCAGCTCGCGCTTCGCGCTGGCAGCTGCGCGCATGGCCGACGCCTGGCTCCGCGCCGGTCGCGTCCGCGTGTCGGCCCACGACTTCCGCATCGTGCGGAACTTCCTCCAATGCGACGGCTGGACGGTGGAGGAGCTGCCGGGGGTGCGCGTGCGCCTGCGGTGTGCCGGCGTGCTCTCTGCCGAGATGACCCGCGAAGCCGCGGCGCTCGTCGCGCTCCGCCGCCTCGTGGCCCCGGGCGAATGGCGCCGCCGCGCGCTCCGCGCCGGGGGTGAGCACGCCGCCTCTCCAGTTGCGATCCCGGCTCCCGCGCCGCCTCGCCTCAGTGCGCGAGCACGCAGCGACGCAGCTCCCTGCCGCGTGGGATCTCCTTGTTGACGCTCTTGATTTTGGCAAGGAGGGTGCGTCCGCAGCTCTTGGAGACGCCGCCACGCGCCATCATCTTGCGCGTGGCCCTGAGCGCCTTTCTGACCATGCGGCGCGCCGCGCGGGCGTGGCTCTTCGCCGCCCGGAGCAGCTCCCGCCGGGAGGGCGTCTCGGCGGGCGCGAGGCTCCCCCCGAGCCTCACCTGGTCACAGGCGGCAGTGAACAGGGTCTGCGGCCGCGCGGGAACCGCCTCGCCGGGGCACTCGAGGCCTCCCTCACACCGGCAGTAGGCGGCCGCGAGGCACTTGGTCCCGCCGCATTCCGGCGCGAGCGCCAGGCACGTCGCTCCCTGCGCGCAACAGTCCCACGGATAGAGGAAGCATCCGTCGCACACGCGACACCTCCCCGACCCACAGTCCGCGTCGCTCTGGCAGCAGCGGCCGTTCGGGACGTGGCTGCAGCCGGTCGTGGGGTCGAACGAATCGTCCGTGCAGGGGTCGTTGTCGTCGCAGCGTCCCTGCGCGAGTGGATCCAGGGTGCAGCAGAGCGGGCGCGTGCAGTCATTGCGGCAGTCGTCGGTGTCCACCGTGTTCCCGTCGTCACACTCCTCGCCGGGCTCGACGATGCCGTTGCCGCAACGTGCGTCGCCACGGGCTGCCGCGATGGCCTCCGTACGCAGGGCCTGCGCGGCCTGGCGGGTCGGCCGGAAGACATAGACACGTGACGGGCCGGGAGCGCCGACGAGCAGCCCGGAGGGCCCGGCCGCCACTGCGAACCCGAAGTGATCGAAGGCCCCCTCCGCGGGATTCAGGAACCGCTGCAGCAGTGCCCCCGTCCTTGCGTCGAACAGGTAGGCCGCCCCGGTGTCGGGCGCCCCGGTGTCGTCGAGCTGCGCACCGACGAGCACGTAATCCCCCGCGGCGGCGACCGCGCTGCCGAACTGGTCGCCGCGGTGGGGCATCGGGTTCGGGATGGTGACGAGCAGGTTGCCGCTCGCGCGGTCGAAGACGTAGACCGCGCCGGAATCGGCCGCCCCCCCGGCGGCCTGGGGGGCGCCGATGACGGCCCTGGGACCCGCGAGCGCCACCGCGGCACCGAACAGGTCGCCGGCGGCGGGCGCCGGGCTCTGGAGGGTGCGCTCGAGCGTCGCCGTGTCGCGGCGGAAGAGGTAGGCCGCACCGGCCTTCGGGGCCGTCTCGCTGTCCAACGGCGCGCCGACCAGCACCTCGTCACCTTCGGCCGCGACGGCCGCGCCGAAGAAGTCTCCCGCCACCGGGATCGGCTTCTGGAAGGTCACGCGCAACGCGCCGCTGAGGCCGTCGAGGAGGTAGGCCGTGCCCGTGTCCCGCGCGCCGGCGAGGGGAACCCCGACCACGACATCGGTGCCGACCGTGGCGATCGAGAAGCCGAACTGATCGCCGCCGAGGGGTGTCGGATCGACGAGGGTGCTGGCGAGGGCGGTGCCCGCGAAGCGGTATACGGCACCGACGTCGCTTCCCTGGCCAGTCGCCAGGAAGGGAGCCCCGGCGACGACGTTGCTGCCAAGTGCCGCGACCGAGAACCCGAAGCCCGGGTGGCCCGGGGCGGGGCTTTCGAGGGTGGCCAGGACGCCGCCGGTCGCGCCGTCGAAGCGGCTGACCGCTCCCGCCCCGCTCCCGCCGCCGGGCGCGCCGACCAGGAGGTCGGCGCCGGCGGCGACGACCGACGCACCGAAGGCCGCGGCCGAGAGGCGCTTGCGGAACACCGCCTCGAGCGTCGAGCCGGAGAACAGGTAGGCCGCACCGCTATCGACGAGCCCCGAGTCATCGCCGGGGGCGCCGATCAGAACGCGCGCGCCGACCGCGGCCACCGCGGTGCCGAAGAGATTCCCGGCCCGGGGCTCGCCCCGGAGCACGCCGCGAAGCTCCCCCGTCTCCAGATCGAACAGGTAAGCTGCGCCGCCCGCCGCCGCCAGTGCGCTGTCGGACGGGGCGCCGACCAGGACGCCTGCCTGGGTGACCGCGATCGAGGCCCCGAAGCGGTCGCCTGCGCGTGGCGTCGGCTTCGTGAAGGTCCGGATCAGCTCGCCCGTATCGAAAGCGAAGAGGAAAACCGCACCCGCACCGTCACGGTCTCCGGGGGCACCGATCAGGAGGCGGCTTCCCGCGGTCGCCATCGCAAAGCCGAACTGGTCCCCGGCCGCCGGAAGCGGATTCGTGAGGGTGAGCAGGAGTCTCCCGGTGCCGCCTCCGAAGAGGAAGGCCTTCCCGGACTCGCCCCCGGTCCCGGGCGCGCCGACGAGCACGTTCGCGCCCACCGTCGTGATCGCGGAGCCGAACCGCCCGGCTCCCCCGGGGCTCTTGAGGGTCAGCACCGTCCCGCCGCGGAAGAGGTAGACCGTGCCCGTCCCCGGCGCGCCGACCAGGGGGTTGCTGCCCAGGGCGGCGACCGCGGCGCCGAACTCGCCCTCCGCTGCGGGCGTCGGCGGGAGCAGGGTCGTGGGGGCGGTGTCGCCGGAACCAAAGACGAAGGCTGCCCCGCCATCGGGTGCCGCCGTGTCGTCTCCGGGCGCGCCAACCAGCACCCCGTCACCGGCGGCGGCGACCGCGGCACCGAAGGCGTCGCCTGCGGCGGGCGTGCCGGGCTTCCGCAGGACGCGGATCAGCCGGCCAAACGTCGAGCTCGACTCGCTGACCACGTAGACGATCCCGGCGTCGGGCGCCGCGCTGCCATCACGAGGCGCGCCGATCAGGAGCGTGTCGCCCCTGACCGCGAGCGCCGCGCCCATCTGTTCAGGAACCGACGACGGCGTTCGGGCCGGCCGCAGGGTCAGGCCAAGCTCGAAGAGCGGCTCCGTCGTGGACGTGCTGGGCGTCGGCGTCGTGGTGGTGGTGACGAGGGTGATGGTCGTGCTCGGGACGGCCGTCGAGGAGGTGACGAGCGTGAGTGTGGTGACGGGCAAGGTGAACGTCGTGGTGACGAGGGTGAGCGTGGTGACGGGCAGCGTCAGCGTGGTGACGGGGATGGTGAACGTCGTGGTGACGGGCAGGGTGAGCGTGGTGACAGGCAGCGTGAACGTCGTGGTGACGAGGGTGAGGGTGGTGAGGGGCAAGGTGAACGTCGTGGTGCTGAGGGTGAGCGTGGTGACGGGCAGCGTCAGCGTGGTGACGGGGACGGTGAACGTCGTGGTGACGGGCAGGGTGAGCGTGGTGACGGGGAGAAGGTGAGCGTAGTGACGGGCAGGGTGAACGTCGTGGTGACGAGGGTGAGGGTGGTGACGGGCAGGGTGAACGTCGTGGTGACGAGGGTGAGCGTGGTGACGGGGACGGTGAGCGTCGTGGTGCTGAGGGTGAGCGTGGTGACGGGCAGGGTGAACGTCGTGGTGCTGAGGGTGAGCGTGGTGACGGGGAGGACCGTCGTGGTGGTGACGAGGGTGATGGTGGGGATGGCGCCGGAGGCGATCCCCTCGCGCAGCGTGGTCGGGGTGAGGGCCGTGCTGCCAGTGGAGGCCAGCTCCCACGGGGGCTGGAGCTCCTGGCGGCCAGCGATCGGCAAGAGCGCGATGCTCAGCACCTCACTGCCGGCGGCGTCGAGCGGGCCCAAGGCTGTCCCGCCGCAGAGGTTCGTGGCGCCCGAGGCGCAGGGCGGGATCGCGAGCGCCAGCGCGAGCGCCACCAGGCCGCGAAGCCCGGCGGGACCGTTCATTTGCACGGCTTCGCCCGTCGGGGCGCGGTCGCGATCACCCGCCAGCTTTATAGCCGCGCCGGAGGGCCGTCAATGGTTAGCGCTTGCGGAGGCGTCATGGCACATGCTCTGTGTCACGCGCTCCCCGCGACGGAGGTGCCGGACCGCCTTGACGCTCCGCTTGCGCGTGGGGCATCCTCGCGCGGGCCCCAGGTGCTGGACGGGCGGCCAGAAGCGATCCTCGCAATCCTGCGCTCCGCGGGGTCCGCGTCGCCGGACCCGCTGCTCGGCGAGGTGCTGGCGGCGTTCCGGCGGCAGTGGCTCACCTTCGCCCGCAAGCGCTATCCCGAGCTGCACGACGACCTGGAGGACGCGGTCCAGAGCGCCCTCGTGAAGCTCGTCTCCGGAGAGAAGCTCCACGGGCTGAAGGACGTCACCCGTCTCGAGTCCTGGGCGCGGAGCCTCTTCGTCCACACGGTGCTCGACGTCGCGCGCGAGAGCGGCCGTCGGCGGGCCCGGCGGGCGTCCCTCGGCTCCCCCGACGAGGATCCCGAGCAGGTGCTACGGGAGGGGCTGGCGGCGGATCGCCCCACCCCGGAGGAGATGACCGCCTACCGGGAGCGTCTCGAGATCGTGGCGCGGTGCGTGGAGAAGCTGGACGTCGCCCGCCTCAAGTTCGTCGAGGACCTGCCCGAGAAGGAGATCGCGCTGCGGCTGAACCTGACCCGGGATGGGGTGGCGGGCCAGCTGAAGCGCATCCGTAGAGGGCTGCGTGTCGCCTTCGGAGATGCGGAATGAGCCCCCCGCAGGTCGCCCCCGCCACAACCGGGGTCGGCCCGTCGTCATAGGGATGTGGCCGTGAATCACCATGAGTGCATGGCGACCTTGCTCGGCTCAGGACGGGGTCGGGCCGGGGATCCGGCGCTGGCGGCGCGCGAGCGTCGGGAGGCAGAGGAGCACGTCGGTCGCTGCTCCGACTGCTGGGCCATGCTGAGCCTCCTCCACGAGCTGGCCACGGGCGAACCTGCGCCCGGTGCCGAGCGCATGGGCGCGCTCTTCGGCTGCGGTCCCATCCGGGACGAGATGTATCTGCTGGCGGGGCTGACGGCCGAGGAGATCAGGAGGAGGCACCCCCACGTCGCGCGCCATCTCGGGTGGTGTCTTGCCTGCCGTGACCGCGTGGCCGAGGTGATGGCCATCGAGCACGCGGCGGCCCGGGGCGAGCTCGGGCCGCCGCTCGTCACGCCCGCCGCACCCCGCTGGAGGGAAGCGGCGGCGCGGGTCGGAGAGACGGTTCGCGAGGCGGTGGGCACGGCGGTGATCCAGCTGCGCCGCGCCGGCGCCGTTTTCACGGCCGTGCCGGAGGGGTTCCTGGTCTCCCCCATGGCGGCGCCGGCGGCGGCGTTCCGAGGACCGCCGCCGACGAAGAAGGAGAAGGAGCAGAAGGATGTGCCGGCGCTCGGGCAGAAGGCTGAGTTCCCGCTGCCGGACTCGTCACTGTCGGCCGAGTTGAGCCTCGAGCCGCACGGCCCCGACCGCGTCGGGATGGCGCTGCGCGTCTCGGGAGATGAGCCGCCCCGGCTCTCGGTGCACATCCGGGAGATACGGGGGGAAGGCCTCGAGCTGGTCGGCCGGTACACCGTGCGGGGCGCCGCTCTGGTGGTCGTGAAGGGCCTCACACCCGGTCAGTACGTGCTGGAGATCGAGGACAAGCAGAGAGCCCGCCGCTTCCGGCTCCGCTTCGACATCGAACCGTCCGCGTGACGGACGCCACCCCCGGGGCCGGGCTCCCGCGGCGTGGACCCATGCGCTCCGCGATGCTAGGTGCGCTGCACCGAGACGACGCTCGTGCGCGACGACGCCGGCCTGAAGCCCCTCCGTCGCCCTCCCGGGCTGCAGCGCGCGCCCCGCGCCGGGCGCGTGCCGCCGGGCCGCGCATGAGGTTCGTGCCGACGCTCTCCGTCGAGTGGTCGGCGGGCGGGCTGCGCTTTCGCTTGGAGGTGCCCGAGCAGGATCTCGCCGAGCCGTTGCTGGAGGAGGTCCGGCACCCGCTCGACGAGGATACCTTGCGCGCGCTCGAGCAGAGCGCCGACGCGCTGCTGCGCGGCGCCGAGAGCGCCGGCTTCCCCGACGAGGCCCGAGCACGCGGCGCCGTGCTCTACCGCACGCTCGTGCCGTCGCGTCTGCGCCCGCGGCTCCGGGCCGTGCGCGGGCCGCTGCTGATCAGCACCTCGCTCTACGGGATGCCGTGGGAGCTGCTCCACGACGACGAGGAGTTCTGGGGCCTGCGCTACGGCCTCGGCAAAAGGCTGGTCATGGACCGGCCGCTGCCGACGGCGGCGAGCGCCCGGCTCCGCCCCCGCCCGCGAGCACTCGTCATCGGCTCGGACCCGCGGGGCGACCTCCGCTTCGTGGGGGAGGAGGTGGAGGCGATCTGCGAGGCCCTCGAGCCCATCGCGGACATCGAGTGCGTCAGCGGCCGCCTCGCCACCTTCGACGCCGTCACTGCGTACCTGGGCCAGAGCTTCGACTTGATCCACTACTGCGGCCACCTGGTGGCGAGCGCGGGCGCCAAGCCGGCGCTACTGCTGGCGGAGGAGCAGACGCTCTCCGCCGGGGCCATCGAGGCGAACGTGACTGGACGCCCCCTCGTCTTCCTGAACGCCTGCGCGAGCGCCCGCGGCGAGGAGCGCCCCGGGGAGAGTGCGTGGGAGGCGACCGCCTCCAGCGTCGTGTACGGGTTCCTCTTCGGCGGTGCCGTCGCCGTCGTCGGCACGCTGTGCGAGGTCGCCGACCGCCACGCGGCGGCGCTGGCGGCGGCCTTCTATCGCGGCGCGCTCGAGCGGGTGCCCGTCGGCGAGGCATTGCGCGCCGCGCGCGGCGAGTGTCGCGCGCATCCCGAGAGCGCCCGCTCGCCCACCTGGCTCTCGGCCGTGCTCTACGGCAATCCCTCTCAGGTCCTCCTGCCCGGGCCCGCGGAGGAGCGCGAGCCCGCCAGGTCCGTCGTGCCGGCCGCGGCACCGGTCCCCCGGCGCGCGGCATGGCCCGCGCTCCGCTGGACGGCGCTCCTCGTCCTCGTCCTGGCGGTGGTCGCCGGGGTGCTGCACCTGCGCCGGACGCGGCCCCCCCAGCCGCTCGTGGTCGGGGTGATGGAGGTGCGCAGCCGCGGCCCGAACGTCCCGCCCTGGATGCGCGAGCTCACCCGCGACGGGCTCAACACGATCCTCCGCGAGTTCGGCCAGCTTCGCGTGTACGCCCGCCAGAAGATCGACTTCGTGCGCGAGAAGCGGGGCCTCACCGAGATCGAGGCGGCCGAGACGCTCGGCATGAGCAAGATGCTCTCGGCGACGATCGACACGGATGGCGCCGTGGTCACGCTCGATCTCGAGGTGATAGACGTCTCGAGCGGGCTCCTGGAGGCGTCGGAGCGCGTGCAGGGTCCGCAGGAGAAGTTCATGGAGCTGCAGACCCAGCTCGCGATCGCCGCCCTGCGCGCGCTCGGTGTGGAGCCCACCGCCGACCAGGTGCAGGCGATCGTGGCCAGCCGCGGCAACGAGACGCTCGATGCGTACCGCCTGCTGAAGGACACGCTCGGGGAGCCGGTCAAGAAGCGCGAGGCGCCGAAGCCGCCCCCGCCGGTCGAGCGCGCGCCGGGAACGTCCCGGTTCGAATGGCCCGCGCTCGCGTACGCCGGAGAGCGCGACGGGGACGACGCCGCGATCCGCGCCCTGCTCAGCCGCTACGCGGCGGCCCTCGAGGCGAAGCGTGTCGACCAGCTCGCCGGCCTGCAGGTCGAGATGGGCGCGGCGCAGCGCGCCTCGCTGCAGCGCTACTTCGACATCGCGCGCGACCTGCACGTGCGCATCTCCGACGTGGACCTCGCGGTCGAGGGCGACGAGGCGCTCG
>WNGD01006449.1_pt1 | contig 11220 bp, 10 predicted proteins | sample 5400671 | NCBI WGS metagenome assembly WNGD01 (sample SAMN13153369, study PRJNA577476) | soil metagenome | isolation source: 40 cm soil or saprolite under grassland replicate 2 | place: USA:California | collected 2016-06-15
GCTGAAGCCAGCATAACGACGCAACGCACCACTCTGTGCTGATCGCTGTGCACACATTGATCGCAATGCTTCAAGTATCCGATCTTTGCGGAGCACGGAACGACTCCTTCCAGGCAGGCTTTACGAGGCTACCTGTGTTCAGTGTGATATATTCACCTATGTGGGTAAACAAATAGTATTCAACGTCCCTGTCATACAATAAATACCCCTCATTATATTACGGCTCAAAACAGAGCAATGTCACAACGCTTTACTTTCCCCTATATCGCTCGCTGATTTCGACCAATTGCCGCTAATTTGAAAGGTATTGTGCGGTCGCCAGGATGATTCACAACCCTTTCTTCGCCTCGCAAAAAGAAAGAGAGAGAAACAGAAATCATCCAGGAGCCAAATTGACCAACAACAACTGCATCCACAACAAACGTCAAAATAAACTCTGCAACTCCAAAATTAAATGGAGCAATTTGCTCGGTATCTGCTCCAAATACCGAGCACACCTGAAACAGTGATACACCTGATACACCTGATACTCTTGAAACAGTGAGCCACTTCGACTCAAACTTGTCTGACACAGGTGATACACCTGATACTCTTGCCATTCTGTTCGAGAAAAAGACTGCTGGCTCACACGCAGACTGATATACCTGATAGAGCAGAATAGGTGAATTATCCTTGCAGTTGCAAGAAATTCGTATGGCATGAGCCGCAATAGCAGCATTTTCATGATAATTCACAAACCCCCGCTCCCTCTCTACTTTCCAGTTGACGCAATCACTCTCTGTTGCTATAGTATGCTAGCAAGCCGCGCTTGCTTGACACCATCCTCATTCATAGCTTCTAATGGCAGCAGAACAACCTGTTTTTTGTGATGTACCACATAGAAAGCGAGTTCACTCACATGACACTTCAGTTTGGTTTGCTCATTCCACAGGGGTGGCGTATGGACCTGGTTGGAATAACCGACCCTGTCGAAGCCTATGAGACAATGACCCGTGTCGCGCAAGAGGCTGAGGCACTAGGATATGATTCGATATGGCTCTTTGATCACTTTCATACTGTGCCCGTCCCCACACAGGAAGTAACCTTTGAATGTTGGACTAGCACAGCCGCACTGGCTCGCGATACAAAGCGCGTGCGCATCGGGCAGATGGTTACCTGCAACGGCTACCGTAACCCTGCGTTAATGGCTAAGATGGCAAGTACTGTAGATGTCCTTTCACATGGACGCCTGGATTTTGGTATCGGCGCTGGTTGGTACGAACACGAATACCGGGCATACGGGTATGGGTTTCCCGGTGCCCCCGAACGCTTGCGCTATTTACGCGAAGCAGTACAGCTTATTCTGGCGATGTGGACGCAGGACGAGGCAGTATTTGAGGGAAAATATTATCATGTGCACGGGGCCATCAACCAGCCTAAAGGTGTACAGAAACCACATATTCCATTACTGATTGGTGGAGGCGGCGAGCAGGTAACGCTCAAGCTGGTCGCCCAGTACGGGGACGCCTGCAACATCGGGCATCTTGATAACGAAGGACTTGAACGTAAATTTTCTATCCTCAAGAAGCATTGCGAGGATATTGGTCGCGATTACAATAGTATCAAGCGTACAGTCCTCTTCAACTGCGCTATCGCGGAGACAGACGAGGAAGCTATGGCCAAAACAGGGCCATACGCGCGTAATATCCCTTCCGGTCGCATACGCGAACAGGCACTTGCCGGGACACCTGAGACGATTCGCAGGCGTCTCAAAGAAATCGAACAGGCGGGAGCACAGGAAGTTATTATCTTTATGCAGGACTCGAAAGATCTCGAGCCGGTACGTATGTTCGCGCGGGAATGTATGCACCAATAGTGGGTGACATTTTCAAAGAGAATCGCTGCCGCAAAAAAGTCTCTTTTCCTTGTTTTCCGTTATGTGCTTTGCTATACTACGCACAACTTGCGACAAGAGCAGCAGTTACTTTGCTCATCCATTTACCCTACAATTTCAAACAGGAGTATGCTTACAGATGGACGCTCAGGATATCATACAACAAGTACATAACGCTGACCTACGACTCGTTCGTTTTTTGTATTGTGATAATGGAGGCATCATTCGCGGTAAGGCCACTCACGCTTCGAAGATAGCCACACGCATCACCGAAGGCATTGGACAAACCCTGGCGATGCAAGCATTTACAGGCGTAGAAACCCTCGCTTCTGTTGAAGGCATGGGACCCGTTGGTGAGTTTCGCCTTATTCCTGATCCACAAACGTTTGTGACATTACCCTATGTTCCAAACTCAGGCAGCATGATGTGCGATATGATACGCACCGATGGTAAACCCTGGGAAGCCTGCCCACGCACCTTCTTGAAACGTATGATTGCCCAATATGCCGAGCAGGGTATGCGCGCTGAAGCGGCTGTTGAGCATGAATTTTATTTTGCTCGTGAAGAAGGCGACAAATATGTGCCTGCCGACGATAGCCTCTGTTATAGCAGTAGAGGTTTGGATGACCAGGCCGAGGTGATTGATGCCGTATTGGCAGCATTAGAGTCAGTAGGCGTTTCAGTTGAGCTATTTCATTCTGAACTCGGCCCCTCGCAGCAGGAGCTATCTATCAGACACGCGAATATGTTACGTGCTGCCGATAACGTTTGCCTTGTGCGCGAGACGGTACGCGGTGTGGCTAGAGTCTTTAACCTCCTGGCATCATTCGCTCCCAAGCCCTTCCTCGACCAGGCCGGCAGTGGCGCTCACATTCACCTGAGCCTGTGGGGAACGGAAAATAGTGAAAAGCCAGGTAAGAACCTGTTCCATGACGCCAGTCAGCGCGGCGAACTCAGCCAGCTCGGTAAATATTTTATCGGTGGTGTCTTGCGCCATATTCGCGGACTTGTAGCCATTACCTGTGGTAGCCCCAACTCTTATCGCCGTCTCCTGCCTCATTACTGGAGTTCGGCTTACGGGGCATATGGTTTCGACAACCGCGAAGGCGCTATTCGTATTCCTTCACCCTTCTGGGGCCGCGAGGAGCAGTCAATCAACCTCGAACTGAAATGTGCCGATCATAGTGGCAATCCCTACCTGTCGATGGGCGCCTTTCTGGCTGCAGGGTTGGATGGCATCAAAAATTCCATTGATCCTGGTGAACCGCAGGAGATTGATCCAGGGAACTATAGCGACGAGGAACGCGAGAGACGCGGGATACGTCGATTGCCAACGTCACTTGACGAAGCCGTAGATGAGTTAGAACGTGATCAAGTATTACTGGATGCTCTTGGACCATTACTGACAAGATCATACATCGCTGTCAAGCGCAACGAGTCCGCGTTTTTCAAAGAGAGAACTGCTGAAGAAGAGACACGCCAGCATTTTTACAAGTACTAGTCGTCAAAAAATTGAGAGAAATAAAGAGAGCCGGCTCTCTTTATTTCTCTCAATACCTCGTTTCAAGCCAATATACAAGTGTAGGTTAGCCTTTGTAGGTACCGTAAGTGCTTGATGGGTCGGATTCAACGTTCTGCTTCGCAGATTGCGCAGCCTGTTTTGTAGTATCGGCAACATCCTGACCGGTTTGTTTAACTGAAGAGGTAGCCTGCTGGGCCAGGTCACCAAGATTACCGCCGGTCTCTTTCACCTTTTTGACAGCCTGCTGCGCATAATCTTTCAACTCACCGCCGGTCTGTGAGACCCGGTCAGAAACTTGTTGGACATACTGGTTCAGTTGCGCATTTTCTGGTAAATAGCCGCGCCATTCATTGATACGCTCACCCAAAAGTCGGCGCAACTCTTCACCTCGCATAGGGGCTACAAGCAGGCCAATACCAACGCCCACCAGTACACCTTTTACAAAATTGTTCATACTTAATAACATCCTTTCCTAATCTCGACCAAGCTGAGGTCACATATCTCATCAGCAGCGGGAGCAGACGATTTTGTCAAACTCACCTTTGTCTACTTTCTTAAAATACGTATCACAAGCGCAATGTGTTTCAAAAGCGGCATGTTTCAAGAAGAAGTAGTATGCAACAGTGCGAAGAGCATCTCGCAATAGCTGGCAAAAGCTGCGTAAGGACCAACAAAAGGAATCTCCTGCACGTCTGAAATTGTAAACCCTTTCTTCGTTAAACTGAAAACCCAATCCCTGGCTCTCTGTACACGCAACGTATCCTCCTCGCGCAAAGGTTGGCCTGGAGAGCCTCGCCCAAAATTATAGCGTCTCAGCAAGTCAGGATCACGCATGTAGGCACGAGCCAGGGCCAGTATTACCGCACGCACAGCCTCCTCGCTTATACGTGAACGCAGGTATGCCAGGAGCACAGTTTCATCCACGGAAGTGGCTACTGACATGGACCGAAGAAGTTCCGTCTGCGTAGCCAGAGCAGAACGTATAGAATGCATTAACACTCCATCATCTCTCAGACCAATTTCGTGTAGCTGAGTATCGATTGCGGCACCATAGCCCAGCCCTCCCACCCATCCCTCAAGAGCAGGCATCACCACATTCACCCGCTGCCATAATTGCAGCGTCTCACGAGAGACTGGCCAGCGTAACCAGGCCCTTGGCGGCGCTACCAGGGGATCGAGAAACAGTACTTCGTGTGCGACGGCAAGCACAGCTTCGATGAATGCTTCTTGCTTCTCGCGCCGATTGTCCCCAATGACCCAAATGTCAAGAATATTGGCGTTACGATATGCAATATGGCGATGCCGCCACTCCTGTACGTCCAGTGGAGCGCATTGAAATTCAACCGCCCAACAAGCCCCGCTCTCATGCTTGACAAAGATATCCGCGATGCGATTGGGTTCTGGTAGGCGCTCCTCCAGAGTGATAGCCGCCCGAGGAAATTGCTCTCTTAACCAGTTGGCCAGTACACTCTTCCCACGAGCATGTCGTACCGATTCAGCTTCAGTACTCCAGGCACATTCGCCCCTTTGATGCGCAAAATGAAGTTGGGTACGTTTCTCTGGCCCACCTCGCAGGTGCACTATCCCACGACAGTTGGGACAATACAAGGCGCGTTCTTGCGACCAGCGCTGTAAAACGCCAAGCCGCGTCTCATCTGCTACAATTGGTTGACCACCAGGGCCATAGGCAACAAGCACGGAACCTGCCATCCTTGCTCAGTCGAACGAACATACGTCCCAATTATAGCATCGCTTCGCGGGATACTTCCAGCCAACTTTCGTTCATTAACAAATATGACATATAATGAGCGAAAGTAATCACCCTTCGACGAAAACACAAGAGGGAAGAGTATCTATCAAGGGCGATGGAGTATGGTGGGGTCAGTAACCCTGTTGCAAAACTACAGAACAACAAAACAAGCTAAGTTAGAGGAGATCCTATGCTTGATTTAACAGATATTCCCGTTGTGGACAACCACTGCCATCCCGTCCTGCTTGATCAGCAGCTCGACGCATTGCAATTCCGCGGATACTGTACCGAAGCTACCGATCATGCTTTCGCCGAAAAGCACGTTTCTAACACAGTTTACTACCTCTGGTTCCTTCGTCAAATGGCGGAATTTTATGGGTGTGAGCGTAATGAAGAAAGCATCCTGGCAGCACGTAACAAGCTGAACAGCGATGCATTGGTAGAACACCTCTTTCGAGCCGCCAACATCGATACACTGGTGCTCGATCCTGCCTACCCACCCGGTTCTGTATGTTATTCCCCTGAACAAATGGGGCAACTCGGACGCTGCCGCACGGTGAAGATGCTGCGTCTGGAAACATTGATGCAGGAACTCATCCTACAGTACAATGAATTCGATGATGTTGTTGATCGCTTCTCTACAAAGGTCAGCCACGCAAGCGAAAGTGGCTACTGCGCCTTGAAAAGTATTGTTGCATATCGCACTGGTCTGAACATTGCCAAATGGAGCAAAGACGAGGCTGCTGTCTCTTTTGTCGAGGCACGTACCGAGGCCACTAAGCGAGGGCAGTTACGTATTGCGCACAAACCGCTAATTGATTATCTGTTGCACATCGCTTTTCAACATGCCGGGGAACAACAGCTTGCATTACAATTTCATACCGGCTATGGTGACAGCGATACCGATATGAGGTTGGGGAATCCTCTACAACTCCGCGAAGTATTGGAGAGGCGAGACTACCAAACCATGCCGATCGTACTCCTCCACGAGAGTTACCCATACAGTCAACTTGGCGCATACCTGGCAGCAGTCTATCCACATGTCTACCTGGACCTTTCATATACCATCCCCTTTATCGACAAGCTAGAGATGCTAGCTTTCACCCGCCAGGCATTGAGCGTAGCACCTGCCAGCAAGCTCATGTTCAGTACGGATGGCGTTCATATCCCTGAGATGCATTGGATTGGTGCATTACGCGGACGGGCTGTTATCGGACAGGTACTGGAGGAAATGATGGCAGTAGACGAAATTGATGAAGAACAAGCCCACCATATTGCCCAACAGATATTACATGACACAGCATATGCCGTTTATAAGTTATAGTCCGCAAGGAACTTCCAATTGTCATAATAAAGTGAGGAGGCGCTACCATGATAGACTTATCAGACTCAACAGAAGCGCGATTTCGTGTAGGGGTCTTCGCGTTGATATTTGAAGATGGGCACGTTCTTCTCGCGCATCGCCGCGATATTGACTGGTGGAATCTCCCTGGGGGTGGGATGGAGGCGGGAGAGACCGTTGATGAGGCACTACGCCGTGAAGTTTACGAAGAAACAGGACTGGTAGTCGAGATTGAGCAGTTGGTAGGCGTCTATTCAAAACCCCAAAAACAAGAAGTGGTTCTAACCTTCCGCTGCCATGTTACAGGAGGAGTACTTAAGGAGACAACGGAGTCACGTGAGTGCCGCTATTTTGCTCCGGCGGACCTGCCACCTAATACACTGCCAAAACATCGCCAACGGTTAGAGGATGCTTTACTCAATCAGCCAGGTACCATTCTGCGCGCTCAGCGTAGTAGCACGGCTGATGATCAAGGATTATCATGAAGGCCACTAACTGTAATTACGCGCTACAAGCAATTGCCGAAATACCTGCTAAAGAATCCCCGTGAATCGTCATCTTCTGCCACGTATCGCCTTCATCATAGCTGATGTACATTTCTCCATTACCTAGACCTACATAGAGCCGACCTGGGAAGCTTGCCAGAGCATAGGGAAAACTTTTCAGTGGATGCGGAAGCCCCCCACCAAGGGCTTGCCAGGGCCCATAGCCACGCCAACGATAGATATACGCTTGCGCATTGCCCCTGGGATTATGTGCCTCGCGAGGGCCTGGACATGCAGAGATATACCAGCAATCAGGATCGTCATAACTAACCGCCAGACCCCACGTATAATGCCTATCACGGCCAGTATCGGCGCGCTGCCACGATTGTCCACCATCGCGGCTCCAGGCAGTACCACCTCCACCTGCCTCGTATGCACGTTGTGGTACACGTGGATGCCAGGCTAGCGCATGAACATCGCGCTGCGCATTTGGACGGTGATCGGCCCAACTTTGTCCACCGTCACTGCTATACATCAGGCCACCAAGTTCGATGCCAACCAGTAACACAGCGGCATCATGGGGACTAGGCGCAATCCAGCGCACATGTGAGGTCCAGGGACGCGGAGGAAAACTCCATGTCGGCGCCGAAGGAATGCTGCGCAATGTCGACAATTCTTCCCATGTCTGCCCGCCATCCTTACTACGAAAGAGCATACTCGGTTCACAACCAGCATAGACCATTCCATCTGCGGGACTCACGGCCAGAGAGAAAACATCCTGCTGTGGCAAGTGCACATCCTCCCAATGAACACCACCGTCAACGCTTTTGAAAACGCCTTTACCATGTGATCCAGCATAGAGCGTCCCAGGATGATGGGGATCGAGTGCCAGGCATTGTACACCACTATCCTTCAGCGTTATCCTGGTGTACCACTCTTCACCCTGCTGTGTAATGTGAGCAATTGCATCTCCCGTCGCAACATAGAGTTCTGTCATCGCGACACCTCTCTTATCCTCTGTTAGTCGTTACTTAAAACGCATGTGTCAAGAGTACAACTACATCCCTAGCATCTATTTCCAGACTGCCCTGCAATTCTCTTCCATCGAGTAACGAGATACACGAACCAGCAGGTAATGTTACTGTCTGAGCCGTCTCATTGTGATTGAGCAAGAAATAGACACTCTGTCCATCTGCTCGCACACGTCGAGTAACTTCTACACCATTGGGAACCGCTAATAGTGGCGATACATTCGCTTCCTCGCACAACAAACGCGCCAGAGTTGCAAGCAGTTCATCACTGCCTTGTGTAGCCAGGTAATAAGCCTTGCCCTCTCCAAAACGATTGACAGTGAGAGCAGGACCATTGGCATAGTAATCGCTGGCAAATACACCGAGGGCAGTTGCCCCCTCAAGATGTATCAGTTCGCCCCAGAGTGTGCAGTTGTACCTCCCCTTTATTATACCCTTCTTAACCACCACCTGGTTGGTCATATCCTTCGTCAGAGGATCAAATTCCTCGACATGTATCCCCAGCAGTTTACGCAACGGGGCGGGATATCCTCCCAGGAAGACGTGGTCGTTTTCATCCACAATGCCGCTAAAGAAAGTGGTGAGGAATACACCGCCACTCGCGACGAATTGCTCCAGGTTCTGTGCAACCCCTGGACGAAGCATATGCAGCAGTGGAGCCACAACCAGGCGGTATTGGCTCAGGTCACTATCAGGGGAGATCACATCGATGGCAACATTGAGATCATGTAAGGCATGATAATAGCATTTTATCTGCTCCCAATAGCGCAAACGATCACTAGGTCCTGGCAAATATTCGACATCCCACCAGTTGTGCCAATCCATCAGGATGGCTACCTGGGCAGAAATACGCGATCCAACGACTCCAGGTGAGAGCCGCTGTAGCTCAGCGCCAATGCGTGCTGCCTGTTGAAAGATGCGGATGTGCTCACTACCTTCATGGGACACGAAAGCGCTATGAAACTTTTCCGCTCCTGCTTTTGATTGACGCCATTGAAAATACAGCACACCATCCGCGCCATGTGCCACTGCCTGGTGGCTTTGCAAACGAATATCCCCAGGGCGCTTATGAGGATTCTGCGGCATCCAGTTCAATTGACTGGGCGTCTGCTCCATCACAAGGTGTGGTTGCCCTCCCTTAAGTGATCGCATCAAATCATGGGTGAGTGCTGTCTCCCAGGGGGGAGTCGAGATAGCGGGATAGTTATCAAAGGAGATAATATCCAGGTGAGGCGCCCAGGAGAAATAATTCGCCGGCTTAAAAGCAACCATCAAATTGGTGGTGATAGGGATAGTTGGTGTCAACTCTCGCAAAATATCTGCCTCGCCTAGATAACAGGCGAGTAATGAATCCGACATAAAGCGTTGATAATCGAGACACTGTCCAGGGTTGTTCTGTGCAGGCGAAATTCTAGGTGGCAAGATATCTTCCCAACCATAGTAGCGCTGGCTCCAGAAGTCCGTACCCCAGGCAAAATTCAAGCTTTCCAGTGATTGATAACGGGCCTGCAGCCAGAGCCGAAAAGTGGCTGCACAAGCGTCACAATAACAACTCCGCGTGTCACAGCCAAACTCATTGTTCACATGCCACATCCTCAATGTTGGATGTGTACGATACCGCTCCGCCAGTCGCTGCACTAGCTCAGCAGACTTGCGATGATAGTCGCTGCTATTAGGGCAAAAGTGGTTGCGCGATCCATGGCTCAGGCGTGCCCCACTGCGCGTCACCGGTAACATGTCGGGATAGAGGCGGCTCATCCAGGTAGGTGGCGAAGCTGTCGCGGTCGCGAGGTCAGCAGCAATCCCATGCTTGGCCAACATATCCATAATACGGTCTAATTTGTCAAAGTGATAAATGCCTGGATGTGGCTCAAGAGTGGCCCATGAAAATATATTAATTGAGACCATATTGACATATGCCAGTTTCATCAAGCGCATATCCTCGAGCCAGACCTCTTCGGACCACTGTTCAGGGTTATAGTCTGCGCCATAGAGGATACTGTTCAACAAAGGTTGATGCATATCATTCCCCTCGCTCATTTTTTTGCTCGCTCTGTAAAGCATCTTGCATCGCCTGCTCAACATCTTCGTTTAAACGAGTACTGAGTTGTGCTGCCCACACACCATCCCACATATTCCTCTGTTGCATATATCTCTGGCAGTTATACAGGGGGTCTTTCAGAGATTCTTCATCCGTAAGCAATCTATCAGACAATTGACAATGAACACTCAGCTCTAAAAGAACCGGGCCCTGCCCTTCACGTGCATGCTGCATTGCTGCTTGCATTGCGGTATACACTGCGATAACATCCTCCCCGTCTACTGCCTGATATTCAAGACCGGCAGGCATGGGCAAAGCTTGTAAAGATGCAGATGCACTGTCTTGTTCATAGACAAATACCGCTGGTAGTTGGTGTTGTGCAGCAAAGGTGATCCCTTCAAGGAAATCCGGCTCTGCATTAGCCCCATCTCCACAGTATGCTACTGTTACTGCGGTTCCTTTACGTAATTTACAAGCAAAAGCGATGCCGGCGGCATGCAGTATTTGCGTCGAGACTGGAACTGGTCCTGCCACCATATTATGTTTAGAGTAGCCCCAATACGGTACTGGCTGCATGTTATTCAGAGAAAGCTTTGTCTGCTGTATTGATGGTTGTTTCTCGCCTACTGGTCTCGCGGCAATCTGAACAAATTGTACATGTGTCCGTAATACTTCGTATGGTGTCATACCTATAGTCAGGACAACTCCGAGGTCACGATAGTAGGGCAGAGTAAAATCCGTACCTACCTCTATACATATAGCGCTACCTACCTGTGCTGCTTCGCGGCCACGACAGGTTGGAACGATACAATTCCGTTCGCGTTGATGCAATTGACGCGCGCAATTATCTACTATGCGCGTCAAGAGCATACGACTATAAAGATCTCGCATCAATGAGGAAGTTAGAGATGGAGTGCTTCTCTCCAATGAATTATCACCAGAATCCTTCTATCGCCAGGTATACCTTATTAGATAATTTTCTCCCGCTATTATATGCCCATAGAGGAACATCGGCAACAACTCTCGTTAACGATCCTGCTTTTCAGCCAATATTGCAATTCATAAACAAGGATTCTATAATACACTCGCAAAAGCATATAAACATAGGCCTGTAACGTCAACGAGGACCTAGGAGGCACAAACAGCATGACGATCAATACTCGCACGACGGAAACT
>WNGD01011698.1_pt1 | contig 11220 bp, 13 predicted proteins | sample 5400671 | NCBI WGS metagenome assembly WNGD01 (sample SAMN13153369, study PRJNA577476) | soil metagenome | isolation source: 40 cm soil or saprolite under grassland replicate 2 | place: USA:California | collected 2016-06-15
CGAGGATGGTAACCCTCCACCTGTACACCGGCGCGCCCGAGCTCTATCCCAACAACCCACGTCCGAAGCTTGGGGGAAGCGAGACACAAAAATCGGGACTATGTTTTGAAAAGCGGTGCCGTGCAGTCTGGCGAACCAGTTGATATTTATTCCGATTCGGAGATTCATTTCCGTTCACGAAGGATGGTCGCGAGCACGCGTGGGCGTCGGCGACCGTCGAGCACGGCGAGTACAAGGAGCGGCTCTTCGTCGGGTGCATAGGCGATAAGATAATTGTGTACCGTCTGAAAGCGCACTGGTCGTGAGGTGAGATCTCTGCGTTGGTGGCCTTGATGGGGAAGGGACGAGCCTGCGAATGGCTTCTAAAATGTCCTCACGGACACGCTTGGCGGCAAGAGGATTATCTTTGGCAATAAATTCCCAGATGCTGGTTATGTCCGACGCAGCGCCAGGGTGCAGCTCAAAACCCCGTTCGGCATTCATTTGGGATTGCGCTGATTGAGAAGTTCATCCTCACGCTGGCGCAGGCTGTCAAAGAAAGCCTCGCCGTCGATAGGCTTCACTCGACCGCTCTTAATGTCATCGTAGCGCCCATCAAGCATTTCGCGGACTTCTGCCACTTCTGTCAGATACCCAGCCAGGGCATCTTCCACGAGGTCGTCGGTCGCACGCCCACTCTTGGAGGCGAGCTCAGTCAGACGCGACTCTGTCTCAGGCTTAATGTGCACTTCCATGACTGTCAGTTTAGGGACGTGGATTGGTTCTGTCAAAGCAATTGCCGCGAGAAGGAGAGGCCACCCGTTTGTTTAGGAAGACGGCTTTTTTTCCAACCCACAACCCAACCCACAGAGTGCGATGTCTTGTACGACTTACGCGTAGTTTGGCAGTCCCCGCGTGTCTTGTAAGTCGTTGTAAAACCTAACCACGCTACGCTGTCACGGCAGAGGTCGCGAGTTCGAGTCTCGTCGTCCCCGCCATTTCCTCAGCGAACACGATTGGCGTTCCCAATGCAGGAGCGCGGCGTTCAGCCCGCTTATCGTCAGTTTCGCTTAACTAGACCAAGGGTTGACTACCGGAACCGAAAGATCCTCAAAATGCGATGTGTTTCGTGTTGCGAGCTTCGCGTGCGAAGCAAGCACGATGCCGGCGATCATTGTGTCGCGCAATTCGCCTGGACGTCCCTTCTTATGACGCACAGCCATCAGATCCCCAGCCTGTTGCGCGGCGGCTGTATCAAAAGGAGCGACTCGATTCTCGATCTTCTCAACAAGGACTCTCTCGAATGCCTGAAGTAGGGCCGAGCGTCGCTTCCCAATCGGCAGAATATGCAATCCGTAACGAATTTCAAGGATCGTGATGGAAGTTGTCCAAATGGATGTGCGAGGTTGCTTGTCGAGCCATTCGACAACACCCGTGTCAGGCGGGCGCCGCATGAGCGCAGAGAGAACGTTGGTATCGAGAACGATCATCGATCAAAGCGCGCAGGTTTGGTCTGGTATCCACGGAGTTCAGGGATGTCTTCTTCGAGTCCAACCTTGGCGAACAGCGAGGCGATCTCCGTGCCAAGACCTCCTGCAGCAGCATCTTGTTCATTTACAGCATTTCGGAGAATGTCCCGGACTTCTTCCTCCATGCTCCGTCCATGCCGCGCTGCGCGCCGCTGCAGCCGTACCTTAACGTCTTTCTCGATGTTTCGTACGACAAACTGGGCCACATCTCCTCCTCCCCATGCGATATCATGATATCATCCTTGGCCGGGACTGAACAGCATTCTGAATCGGATTGCTCCGACGCCGTTGGCATAAAAATAAGAGCCCTATAACAAGGGCCGAGAATCGGCGAATCTGGGTGCAATTAGGGTGCAATAAGACTTCCCGAGGATTCCTTAGGGCGCCGAGAGTGGCGATCGGTGCCGTGAAATTACAACCAGTTACCTCTGGACGCTGGACTGTCACGGCAGAGGCCGCAGGTTTGCCGGATGTGATGTATCCGCGATGTTAGAGCAACCCCCCGGGAGGTTCGAAGAAAACCCGAGAACGAACCACTGACTCCTGCCAATCAAAAGGGCGGCTACACGAGCCGCCAAAACCACTTCGCGATGGAATCTTGGCCGTAGGTGGCGCTACTTCTTTTCTTCGGAAGGCGGTTGCGCAGGCGGAGTGGCCTGCGCCGGCGGCGGGGGCGTTTGCGACGAGCCGGACATGCCTTCCTTGAAGCTGCGGATGCCTTCCCCTAGGCCCTTCATCACTTCGGGAATGCGCCTGCCGCCAAAGAAAATCAATACAACGGCCAGAACAATCAGCCAATGAAAAATACTGAACTCACCCATGGAGCCTCCACGCGCCCCCCGACTGGGTCGGGACGCGCCCTATCAACCCTAGCGCAGTCTTTCGCGTGCGGCAAGACTGTCCTCGCGCGGGCAGCTATAGGATAACACGCTCGTCGCCCGCGCGGCGCGTGACCCGCTCGCGGTCCAGATATTCGAGCAAGGGTATGGCGTATTTCCGGGTGATCCCGGTCAGCTCCTTGAAGCTCGGCACGGAGATCCGCTCGCCCTTGGATTTTTTGTAGGTCGAAAGCTTTTCTTTCAGCTCGTCGAGCGCGCGGCGGTGAAAAATCAATTCCGGCGAGACCCGCACGAGATTTTTCTCGCGCAGCAGAATCTGCAGCAGCCGCTCCGCGCGTTTGGTTTCGATCGCCAGTTTGGCCAGCACTTCTTTCACGGAAGGAACGGCGAGCCCCGCCGCGGCAAAAGCCGCTTCGATTTGATCTTTGGCTTTCACTTCTTCCGGCTGCAGCGTGATTTCCGAGCCGGCCTTCTTGACCAATTCGCCGGGCGCCTCGAGCTTCCTTTCCCGGGTCAGCTCTTCCAGGGCGGCGCGAAAGGTTTCCGCCCGCACGCGCTTTCCGAGGCTCGTGCGCAAATCCTCTCGCAATATGCCCGGCAGGAGCGAGTTTTCCTTTTGAAATTTCTCGACCTTCTCCAAAATCTTGCTGCGCACTTCCGCAAAGAATTCCTCCGAAACCAATACCAGGGGGTCCCGGGAAACTGCTTTCACGCGGCCTTCGGCGGAAAGTTTCGCGGCTACCTCGCGGATTTCCTCATCCATCCACGCGGTGCGCGAGACGATTTCTTGGTAACCTAGGCCGAGAATCGCGCGTTTGGCGAGCGAGGCGAGAATGTCTTCGCGGCTCCCTCGCTCGAGTGTTGCGAGGTAGCTCGAGCGCCCCGTGTCGCGCAGCATCGGCCGCCGTGCCAGCGGATCGAGCACCACTCCGCCGCCCATCGTCACGACCGGCGAAAACTGCCGCACGATGAAGCGATCGCCTGGCAGCACCAGAATTTCGTCCTGCAATTTCAGATTCGCGAAGGCGCGCGAAGCCGGCTGCAATTCCTTCTGTCCGTGAAAGAAAACTTCCGCAACGGTCTCCCCCGTTCCCGCGTGAAAATGCACCCTGGCGCCCTGCTTCATTTTCCTTGCCGACCCGAGCAACTCCGGTCCCCGAAACGAGCGTGCCCGTCACCACCGATCCAAATCCCTTCATCGCGAACGCGCGGTCGATCGGCAAGCGAAAATACCCGGACCCGTCCCGCATCGCGACGCTCGACGCGGCATGGCGCAAAGCCTTCTTCAAATCGTCGAGCCCGGCGCGGGTTTTGGCGCTTACCGCGATCATCGGCGCATCTTCGAGAAACGATCCGCGCAAATACTCTTGGGCTTCGAGCCGCACCAACTCGAGCGTGTCGGTATCGACCAGATCGCTCTTGGTCAGCGCCACAACGCCGCGCTTGACGCCCAGCAGGCGGCAGATCTCGAAGTGCTCGCGCGTTTGCGGCTTGATGGATTCGTCCGCGGCAACGACCAGCAGCAGCACGTCGATTCCCGCCGCGCCCGCCAGCATGTTGCTAACAAACCGCTCGTGCCCCGGCACATCCACAAAGCCGAAGCGCACGCCATGCTCTTCGAGGAAAGCAAACCCCAAATCGATGGTGATGCCGCGGCGCTTCTCTTCTTCGAGCCGGTCGGGATGCGTTCCGGTGAGCGCCTCGACGAGCGCAGACTTGCCGTGGTCGATATGCCCGGCCGTGCCGACGATGACGCTTTTCGTTGCCGCCGGCTTCATTGCCGTAGCCATGGTGATCTTCCGGCGAAAATTCCCTTCCGCTCTCCGATGCTACTGGAGGGGAGATTCCGGCGTCAAACGGGGGTGCTACTTGGCTGCTACTTGGCGGCGGCAATTTCGTCGACGATCGACTGCGCCGCGACGCGCGGCTCGGCGGAGGCGAGAATCGGCCGGCCGACGACGACGAAATCGGCGCCCGCGCGAATGGCCTCCCGGGGCGACGCCTTGCGTGATTGATCGTCGGCGGAAGGTCGGAGCTCGGAATCGGGCGGACGCACGCCGGGAGTGACGATCAGAAAACCGTCCCCGCAGGCCTTGCGAATGGCCCTAGCTTCCTGGACCGAAGCGACCACGCCGTCTACCCCGGATTCTTTGGCAAGCAGCGCGAGTTTCACGACGCGCGACTTGGGCGTGCCGCCCACCCCCACCTCCTTCATGGCTTTCTGGTCCATGCTGGTGAGCATGGTGACGGCTAACAGGCGCGGCCGGTCCGCGCCCATGGGCACCCCGGCACTCACGGCCTGCGCCGCGGCTTCCATCATGGCTTTGCCGCCGAGCGCGTGGACGTTGAGCAGCTCGACACCGGCCATCCCCGCCGCGGAGAGCACCGCTCCGGCAACAGTGTTCGGAATGTCGTGATACTTCAGGTCGAGGAAGACGCCTCGACCGAGCGCCGAGATTTCCTTGACGGCGGCGGGACCGGCAGCGGTAAAAAGCTGGTTCCCGATCTTGAACATGCCCACAAGATCGGCAAGCTGCGTGGCAAACTTGACCGCGGAGGATAAGGAGTCGAAGTCGAGTGCGACAATCAGGCTGCTGCGGGGATGGGCGTCGAAGGTGGTCTGGGTCATAGGTGACCCCGACCTCCTTCGGGGTCAGCGCTTCTCAGGCAATTGCATGAGCTCGAGCCGGACCTGGCTCACTCCCGCATGGATCAAATCGAGGCTGCGGGCCACACGGTAGGATACATCAATTTCACGCCCTTCTTGGTAAGGCCCGCGGTCATTGATACGTACAAGTACAAACTTGCCGTTGCGGGGATTGACGAGGCGAACCAGGGAACCAAAAGGAAGGTTGGGGTGGGCGGCCGTCAAGGCTTCCGTGGAGAAGATCTCGCCGTTGGCGGTTTTGCGCCCGTTGAAGCCCGGACCGTACCAACTGGCGTTGCCCGCCCAGGTCTTAATCGGCTTTGCTGGCTGACTTAGGTGCGCTACCAGAGGCGCTTCCATCACCGGAGCGATGAGGAACATGAGAAGCACCCACCGAAACGCAGCCCAGATCATGAAGAGTCGATGTCTCATAGTGTGTGTTTTGTGCTACGAAACTACCAAAAACTGTAGCAGAAAAACCTCATTATGTCAACGGCTTTCTGCGATGGGTCGATCGCGTAACTCATTGACACTTAGTATTTTAGCTTCCATAAGCACGTTTGGAAGGGCATCGACCAACCTCTCACTGACCCGCGGGTCAGCAAAACTGGCCGTCCCAACCTGTACAGCCGACGCGCCTACCGAAAGGTACTCGAGCACGTCTTCGGCCGTCTCGACTCCTCCCAGACCTATAATTGGTGATCTGACGGTCTTCTTCGTTTCCCATACGAGCCTCAAGGTAATGGGTTTAATGGCAGGGCCAGAGAGTCCCCCGGTGGCGGAGCCAAGCCGGGACATTCCGGTGCGGAAGTCGAGCGCCATTGCGGGATAAGTATTTGCCACGGTCAGGGCATCGGCGCCGGCTTGCTCGGCCGCGCGGGCAATAAGTCCAATGTCTGTAACAAGCGGGGAGAGTTTGACCCATAGGGGCCGTTTGGCGGCCGCCTTCCGGGCGGCCCCCACCACTTCAGAGGCCAGGGAGGGGTCGCTGCCGAACTGCATGCCTCCCCTTTTGACGTTGGGGCAAGAGATGTTGAGCTCATATCCTGCCAGCCCCTCGGCACTTTCAAGGACACGAATCACCTCGACATAGTCTTCGAGGGTGTAGCCGAAGACGTTGGCAATCACGAGGGTATCGTAGTTCCGCAGTGCCGGCAGTTTCTCGGCCACAAAGGCGCGAACCCCTACGTTCTGGAGGCCGACGGCATTGAGCATTCCGGAAGGGGTGGGGTAAAGGCGGGGCGGGAGCGCGCCCTCAATGGGTTCCCGGGAAAGGCCCTTGGTCACGAAGCCGCCGAGGCGGTTCAGGTTGACGAGATGGGCAAACTCGAGGCCGTAACCGAAGGTGCCGCTGGCGGCGAGAATAGGATTCCGCAGACGCAAAGCGCCAATTTGCACGCTTAGATCAACGGAGCGGGCGGGAGTCACCTCGGGGAGGATAACACGGGTCGCGAGTTTAGGTCACCTGACGCGAGAACCCGCGACTAGTGAGGGGTGGATGAAGCCCGCGCCGCTTTGCTTGATTTGGCCGCGGGTTCTCGTTTCTTGAGGGCTTCGTAGAGGATATGGCCTTCCAGGGGGGCGAGCGTGACGCCGCAAAGGGCGGCCAAGGTGGGGGCGATATCGGCCGGCGTCGCGGACTCGAAGTATTCCCCGGGCTGAATGCCATAACCCATAAAAAGCACAGGCACGCGCTGATCGTAGGCATAAGGACTGCCGTGCGTGGTGCCGTAGGTGCGGATCGCGCCGGGCGCGGAAGAATCCCAGGGCCAGTACGGTTTGGGGACAAGGAGGAGGTCTCCGCTGCGGGCCGGGAAGAAGCTATTCGCTTGGGCTGTTCGGAGAGGACTCCGGGTCGCGGGGGAATCCTCGAGTTCTTCCCCCCGATAAACGGCGAAGACCCCGGGAACCGCTTCGATGGCCTTGAGCACGGCGTCAAGTGCGGCGGGATCCGACTTCAATTTGTCGTAGACTCCGGGAGCAAAATATACGTCGGTCGCGGAAATTTCCGAGATAATCGGCTTTGGGAAATGAAACGGCTCGAGAGCCGTTTCGATGTGCGCCTGCACCCCGGCGAGATTCAGCCAGCCGGCTTCCCGGCCCGACTTTACGAGATCGTCGGGAATGGGCACGACGCCGTGGTCCGCGCTGAAGGCCACAACATAGTTGCCCTTTCCGACGGCACCGTCGAGGTGGGAAAAAAGGGCGCCCAGATCCCGGTCGAGCCGCGCAAGAATGTCCTGGATTTCCCAGCTGCGCGGGCCGAAGGCGTGTCCCACATAGTCTACAGAAGAAAAACTAACGGCGAGGAAGTCGGTGACCTCATGCTTTCCCAGTGCGAGCTTATCGACAGCGGTTTTGGCCAGCTCGGCAAGGTAGGTGTCGGCATAGGGGCTGGCCTGCCATTGCGAGTAAAAAAGCGGGTCGGCCTTGGTGCTGTCCGCTTTGCCACGGAGCGGGTGCGGAAAAGTTCGGCTGTAGTCGGCCGGGGGAACTGCGCCGATGGCCGCTTGCGCGTAGAGATACGATGAACTCGGCAGCAGCGGGGCCCATGTTTTTCCATAATCGCCCGAGACCGGATGGGCCTTGGCATACTCTTCGACAAACGGGGCGGCTGGAAAGGCGGTGGAAGTTGTCCAGGCGCCGACCGACGGGTCGAACCAGGTAACGGCGTCGGCGGTGCGGCCGCCCATGGTAATCGAGGCACGGGCTTTGAGGGAAAAAGTCACAACCCGGCTGCCGCCGCCCCATTGAAATTTCAATTCGTCGGCAAAGGCGGGCAGCAACATTTTGACCGCGCTATCGCCGCCGATCACCGTGGCCCCGGCATATCCCACGTTTTTCACGTTCGGATCGGCAGTGCAGGTCACGCTTTTCCCCAGACCGCGATCCCACCATTCATTGGAAATCATGCCGTGGGTCGTGGGAAGCGCTCCGGTCGAGATCGTGGCGTGGCCGACGCAGGTTTCCGTGGCGGCATAGGGATAGGCGGCGTTGCGGAACCAAGCGCCTTCGTCGACCAAGCGCTTGAGGCCGCCCGTCCACGCCAAGCGGAACTTGTCGACGTAGTCGGCGCGCATTTGATCGACCACCAAGAGCACCACCAGCTTGGGTTTCGGAAACGGCTTCACCGCGCGGGAGGGAGCCCGAGCCTGCCCGGCGCGGGAGGGCGGCATGAGCGTGCCCAGGAGCGCAAGCAGCAGGGCGGCGATTCGTTTGCGATGGTTCCCAGAATTCTTAGTGCGCGCCATGAACAATTCTGCCTCCCAAAACAGCGTTCGCGAAGTCTATCACGCCGAGTCGAGCCGTGTTTCGGGAACGGATTCGCCCCGCGGCGGCCACCAGTGATACGATTACCCGACCCATGCGCATCGTCGAAAAAGGACAATTGATGTCGGCGGAGGAAATCGACCGCACGCTGCAGCGGCTGGCGCACGAAATCGTGGAAAAGAGCGGTGGAACCAAGCACCTGGCGCTCATCGGCATCGTGCGACGCGGCGTGCCGCTGGCACAGCGGATTGCCCAGGCCATGCGCGGGATCGATGGCGTGAACGTGCCGGTGGGGATCCTGGACATCACGCTGTACCGCGACGACCTTTCGAGGGTGGCTCCGCAAGCGGTGCTGCGCTCTTCCGATGTGCCGTTTGGCGTCGACAATATGGACCTGGTGCTGGTGGACGATGTGTTGTATACCGGACGGACGATTCGCGCGGCAATGAACGGCTTATTCGACCTCGGCAGGCCAAAGCGCGTGAGGCTATGCGTGCTCATCGACCGCGGGCATCGCGAGATGCCCATCGAAGCGCAGTACACCGGGCGGCAGGTGCAGACCAGCGACACCGAAATCATCGAAGTGCGCTTGCGGGAGGTTGACAAGGAAGAGCGCGTGATGCTGGTCGACCGCGTGGAATAGTTTTTGCCGTTTTCTTCCGGGCTATGAGTCACGACTTTAAGGCGATTGTCGGCGGCAACAACAAGGCCAGATTTTCTCACTACCGGGACGGGAATTTCTTCTATGTGGTGACGGTCGAAGGCCAGGCGTACAGCTTTCCGATTCCCGTAGAGGATGCCAAAGGCACCACCCTGTTTGCGGAGTTCAAGGCCATCACCCTGATGCGTTGGATTCGCAAAGCCCTGGAGGACAAGACCTTCCAACCCGCGAAGTAGCTCATGGTCGGCGGTGAGGGCAGCCTCCGGATTGACAAGTTGTGAAATTTTTCGGCACCCTGCTAGAATCTGAGTCGGGAAATTGACCTACCGCTTCCGCGATCTGCTCGCTCTCGAACCGCTCACGGCGGACGAACTTCGGTTTCTTCTCGACCAAAGCAAACCATTCCAGGAAATCCAAAAACACCCGCTGAAAAAGCTGGCGACGCTGCGCGGCAAGACCGTGGCGCTGGCGTTTTTCGAAAACTCGACGCGCACGCGCATCAGCTTTGGAACCGCGGCGGCGCGGCTGGGCGCGGACACCATGAATCTCCAGGCCGAGGCGTCGAGTATCAAGAAGGGCGAAACCTTGCTGGACACCGCGTTCAACTTGAACGCCATGAAGCCGGATTGCCTGGTGATGCGGCACGCGGCGTCCGGGGCGGCCGATTACGTGGCGCGGCACCTGGATATTCCGGTGGTCAACGCGGGCGACGGCACCCATGAGCATCCCTCGCAGGGGTTGCTGGACGCGCTCACGATTCGCGACCGGCTGGGCACGATCGAGAACCTGAACGTGACCATTCTCGGCGACATTCTGCACAGCCGCGTGGCGCGTTCGAACATTCACCTGCTCGGGAAATTCCGGTGCCGGTTCACGCTGTGCGGGCCGTCGATCTGGGTGCCGCGCGAGCTCGAAAAGATAGCTCCAGGGGTGCCCATCCGCTGCGTTTACAAGGTGGAAGAGGCTCTCGAGGACGCCCACGTCATCATTATGCTGCGCGTGCAGACCGAACGGCTCGACGATCCGTCACTTTCCGCCAGCGACTATATTTTGATGTATCAATTGAATGCCGAACGGCTGAAGCGGGCGCATCCGGACGCGATTGTTTTGCATCCCGGACCGATCAACCGCGGGATCGAAATTACCCCGGAGGTGGCCGACGGGGCGCAGTCGTGCGTGCTCGAACAGGTGACCAACGGCGTGGCCGTGCGCATGGCCATCCTGTATCTGGTGATCGCGGGCGCCTCGGAAGGCGGCGCGCACCCGGCGCTCGAGGCGAAGACGTCACCCTCGGAAGAGACCAGGAAATCCAAGGAATCCGCCAATGCTCGTGATTAAGAACGGCCGGGTGATCGACCCGGCGACGCATACCGATGCGCCCGGCGACATCCTTATCGACGGCGGCAAAATCGCCGAGGTGGCCGAGCCGGGAAGCCTCGGCCGAGACCCCGGCCGGGAGGTGTTTGACGCCACGGGCCTCGTGGTTGCGCCGGGATTTGTCGACCTGCATGCGCACCTGCGCGAGCCGGGCCAGGAATCGTCGGAAACCATCGAGACGGGAACGCGCGCGGCGGCGCGAGGCGGCTTCACGGTCGTATGCTCGATGCCGAACACAAATCCGGTGAATGACAATGCTGCGGTGACGAGGTTCGTTCTGGACCGCGCCGAGGCAACGGGAACGGTGCGCGTGTGGCCCATTGGCGCGGCCTCGGTCGGGAGCAAGGGCGAGGCGATTGCAGAGATTGCCGGAATGAAAGAGGCGGGCATCGTAGCGGTTTCCGACGACGGGAAGCCCATCTCTACGGCCAAGCTCGCGAGGCAGGTGATGGATTATTGCCGGTCGTTCGATTTGCCGGTGATTGAACACGCGGAAGATGTTTCGCTCGCGGGCGGCGCGGTGATGCGCGAGGGCGTGGCTTCGCTGCGGCTCGGTCTCCGCGGAATGCCGGCGGCCGCCGAAGCGGTGTGCGTGGCGCGCGACGTGGAGCTCGCGGAATTGACCGGCGCACGGCTGCATATCGCTCATCTTTCCTCAAAGGCTTCGCTCGAGCAGGTGCGCCGGGCGAAATCGCGGGGCCTGCGGGTCACCTGCGAAGTAACCCCGCACCACTTCACGCTGATCGATGAAGACGTGAGCTACGATTCGCGGTTCAAGATGAATCCGCCGCTAGCCGCCCGCGAGGACCGCGCCGCACTGCTCGAAGGCCTGGCGGATGGGACGGTGGATGCCATTGCGACCGATCATGCGCCGCATGAGCCGGCGCTGAAAGACGTGGAGTTCGACCGCGCGCCCTT
>WNGD01006450.1_pt1 | contig 11219 bp, 13 predicted proteins | sample 5400671 | NCBI WGS metagenome assembly WNGD01 (sample SAMN13153369, study PRJNA577476) | soil metagenome | isolation source: 40 cm soil or saprolite under grassland replicate 2 | place: USA:California | collected 2016-06-15
ACTGAGACGGTCAGCTCGGAGGGTGTCCACTGAGATCAGTATTATCGGACGCCCCGGCTGGTCCTCACCGGCATAACCCTCAGCCAGCACCAGCGAAGGAAGCGCTGCGAACACAAGGCAGGTAAGTAGCCTGACGCGAATCAAGCCGGTCACAGCAGTATGGTGAGATCCTTTCCCGGGGCGACGACGCTGTCATCGGAAAACGCCAGTGTACGTCCCAGATTGGCGTCCGTCCAGCAGCTTCCCGCGTCAAATAGCCGCCGGTACTCCTGCGCCTCTGTCGAATGGCCGAGAACACGCGCGATCTCTTCCGCGGCGCGCAAAGCCCCAAGGTAGTAGATGCCGGTGAGCGATACTGCCGGTTCCAATGCCACCCAGCGGGAAAGCGATCTGGCTGAGTTGCCGCCCGGTGAAGACGCGCGGGTAAGTGACGGGAACCAGCGGGTCACTGCCAGGCAATGTCTCTGGTTGGGAGTCTGCCCGTGGTGTCGCCGGTTGCGCGGCGCCGGCGATTGGAGCGGCGCCTGCGGCCGCTACTGCGCGGAGAAAGCCACGGCGTTTCATACCAGAACGATTGTCTCTCGGCAACACGGCCTCCTGGTCTGTGCTCCTGAATACCGGTAATGTTCTCGGTAAAGTGGTGGACGGTTTCGAATTATATGTGTCCGGCGCTGTTAGAATCAAGCATCGCGGGCCATTTTCAATAGAACGACCGCCCTGTTATCGACAGATGGCGGGCTCGAGGATTTCGTCTTCCGGACTGGATTCTCTGCAAATTCATTCTTGACAGCATTTCGGACTGCTCCTATATTCCGGCCTGCTCCTATTAGTTTAGTGCTAAGTACACACGGCCATAAATACGGCAACCCATTCCGCCCCGCCTATGGGTCGAAACTCTTCCACCCCGAAGGGGTGCGAGGAAATTAGCCAGGGGTGAGCGCTTTTTGCGAACCCCTGGAGACGGCACCACAACAACAACCCCGCCCTGGAGGGGCGGAAGGACTGGAGTTCTTGTTCAAATCTTGAGTGAACAAGTCCGGCTGCCCCTGCCGCTGCCGGGGCGCGTTGGTCAGGTAGGCTCTGTTTTTCCAGGGGTTCGCAAAAAGCGCTCACCCCTGGCTAAGCTCCCTACGCCCCCCTGGGGCGGAATACGTTGCCGTATTTATGAAAACCAGTGCTAAGTGTATCGCGCGTCCCAGAATCCCTGTATCTGATGGTCTCCGTTGTCCTCGGTGCCATGAACAGGAGGGTCGCTGTGTATGAGAAAGCCATCTCCGGTCTGAGATGGATATTGCGTCATGGAACAGCAGGAAGGATTGTGGCCCGACGTACGGCGAATTTCCAATTACCTGCTGAACCGCACTACGGTTGAAACCCCCACGTCAGGGCGAGTATCTGCGCGAACGGCGATGAGCCTTCGCCGTATGGCGATCTGCTCGCCGATCCTGCAAGAGATCACGAACTCGTCGTCAATCTGCGTGCCGTCGGCAATCCAGAGACCCTGGACGCCATCGTACGCGAGAGGCTCGCTCGCATTGACGGCACCGTTCGAGTGCAACATGCGCGTGCGTTTCGACCCGCACCTCCCCGTCCTGAACACCGGTTCGAGACGGTCGTGTCCTGAGTCCTAAGATGACTCGAAAATCCTCGATAGTCCTGCTGATTGGCGCCGCGATTCCGGTCGCCGTCGACGCGCAATTGCTCAGGCCTCCGACTGGTCTGGACATCGCCGGGTTCAAGGACTACAAGGGCCTTCAGAAAGGGATTCGCTCATCATGCTTCCGGGATTGTTAGTCACATTGCTTGCGGGAATTCTGGGCGGAAGCGTGTTGCTGCCTCTGAAGTTCATGACGCGCTGGCCATTCCAGAACAGTTGGGCGGTTTACTCCTTCTGGGCCTACTTTGCCATGCCCTGGGTTGTGGCCTTCGCGACCGTCCCAAACCTGCTGTCGGTCTATACCCAGGTTTCCATGTCGACGATGGTGATCTGTGCCCTGTGCGGAATGGGATGGGGGATCGCGGTTGTGCTGTTTGGCATTTCAGTCCACTTAGTGGGGTTGTCGCTCGCTTCCGCCATCATCTATGGAGCATCCGTGGCCATTGGATCTCTGGCGCCATTGATTCTGTCCTATGCGGACAAGCTGGCCACCACGCAGGGGAAGATCATCATTGTGGCCAATGCGATTATGGTGACAGGGATCGTACTCTGTGCGCTGGCGGGAAAGAAAAGGGACGAGGCCAAAGGAGCTCCTGAGGCCAGTGAATCAGAGAAGGGCATGTCTCAGGCTCCAGCCCGTTTCGCCAAAGGGCTTAGCGCGGCCGTGGCTGCGGCCATTCTGTCGTCGCTCTTCAATATTGCCCTGGCCTACGGCGGAGAGTTCAATCGGTTGGCCGAGGCCAATGGGGCCAATCCGATCAATGCGGCCAACGCCCAATGGGCTTTCACGGTGACCTTCGGCTTTCTGCCGAACCTGCTTGTCTCCCTGGTACGATTGAGCCAAAAAAACCTTTGGCTGGTCTATCGGCAGGAAACCGCACTCTCGCACTGGTTGTGGCCGCCTTTGATGGGGCTCATGTGGATTGGCGGCACGGCGATCTACGGTTCCGGTGCAAGTCTGCTCGGCCCTCTGGGACCTGTCATTGGCTGGCCGGTCTACATGTCGACGATGATTATTCTGGGAAACTTCTGGGGTTGGATTATGAAGGAATGGTCCAGGGCGCCTTCGGTTGCTTTGAGGCTGTTGATGTCGGGAATCGCGGTCCAAGTGCTAGCGATCTCCATGCTCAGTTTTGCAAATCGGTAGGAATAAGCAGGAGTTCATTGACCACACGCCGGCAGTGCGGCGGCCTTGGGTTCGCGTGAATGGAAAGGGAACGGAGGCGAGATTATGAGTGCTTTGCTCAAGGACAAAGTAGCCGTGGTGACTGGTGCGGCTCAGGGGATTGGAGAATTCATCGCTCGGGCTTTTTGCCACGAGGGTGCGTCTGTCTTCATGGGCGACAGAGATGCCTGCCGGCTTCAGGCCACAGCTCAAGAACTCATGGATCAAGGTTACGTCGTCGACTCTCAATCGTTTGACGTCACCGATCGTCAACACGTGAAAGAGGCGATGGCTGCGGCCAAAGAGCGTTTCGGCAGGATCGACGTATTAGTGAACAACGCGGGCGCCTATCCGCGCCGGCATTTCCTGGAAATGTCCGACCGCGATTGGGACCAGATGGTGGATATCAATCTCAACGGAACCTTTAACTGTACTCGGGCCGTGGCTCCCATCCTGGTGGAACAGAAGCAAGGAGCCATCATCAACATTGGCTCTGTCACCTTCTTTCTTGGCATGGCCAACCTGACCCACTATGTGGCAGCCAAAGGCGGAGTGGTCGGATTTACGCGCTCTCTGGCCCGCGATCTCGGCAGCCACAACATTCGAGTGAACTGTATTTCACCCGGCGCCGTGGCCACCGAAAGTGAGAAGAACTTTGGAACACCGGAAGAGATCGCGGCTGCGGTATTGCCGCTGCAAAGCCTCAAGCGCCGCATCGTTCCCGCAGATATCGCCCGGGTAGCCGTTTTCCTGGCGTCTGATCTGGCAGCTGGGATGACCGGGCAAACCTTGAATGTCGACGGTGGGTGGGTGATGTACTGATCCAGGAGAGAAGACTCGTGAAAAATTTGAATCTTTGTCGAGAGCAGCCCCTGCCGTACGTCGGCTCGATCGAACAGTTGGCGCCGGTCCGCCGGGTGGCCTTCCGGGAAGGCAAAGCCAAGTCAGTAGAAGCGGTTCAAGTGGAACGGGATCCGGAATGGCTTTCAGTCTCCTGGCGGACATGGTGCTGGATCTGGCGTCTTTGACATTCAATGGGCGTTCGCTGTGCTGGCGTTGCGTTTGGACATCTTGCCGGACAAACCGTCGGTTGGTGTAGCTCTACTTCAATTCCAATGACTTTTTGGAGAATCTGATCGCCGATCAAACAGATTCGGCGAGTCTCTTCACATAAGGAGGCGCCACTCATGAAGGGTTTTTTCGCATTCTTAAGAGTCAGTGTCCCCGTCTGGATTGTTGGTTTGATCTTTATTCCGTCGCCCCCTTTGACTGGTCAAGACCAACCAATCCCGCCTCTCGTCGGGATGTACGTCCATCAACACTGGCCGTACAACCATCCTTATGCCGCCCGCACCTGGACGTTGGAGGATTGGAAGGGCTACGCAGATGGATTGAAGAAGCTGGGCTATAACTCGGTCTTGATTTGGCCGGTGCTGGAGACGATGCCCGAGCCCTTGACCCCCAGTGACCGTGCCTCCCTGGAAAAGACCGGCAAGGTCATCGACCTGCTTCACCAGCAGTTTCAGATGCGGGTCTATATCGCCCTCTGCCCAAACATTGTGGCGGACAACACGGTGGCCCGTCAGGCAACCTTTGAGAAACGTCATTTCTTCTATAGCGATCTCCGCGTCAATCCCGGAGATCCAGCCGCCTTGAAGAAAATGATCGACTGGCGGGAAAAGTTGTTCAAATACCTGGCCAAGGCCGACGGTGTGGCCATCATTGACAGCGACCCGGGCGGCTATGTGGGCTCAACCAACGCCGAGTTCGTGAATCTGCTGCACGAGCACCGCCAGATGTTCGACCGCCTGCGCCCTGGCATCGAGTTGATTTACTGGATGCACGTGGGTTGGGAGGCCTATTGCCGATGGTATGAAACGGGCAAGTTCGCCATGGGGACGGACGCCGAGCATGAAGATGCGCTCGCGAAGCTGGAAAAGATCAACCCCGAACCCTGGGGACTGGCCGGCGGACAGCGCCATCCCTTCAAGACTCCCAAGCTCGCCTCACGTGTGATCGCTTTTAACTACGGAAGAATTGAGGGAGAGCCCTCCTTTCCTCTCACCAATTTTGGAGGCAACAACGCCTACGAAGGCGGCAGGAACGCGATGGCACGCGGGGTCATGGGCAACGCACAGACCCACTGCGTTCAGCTGCCCAATACGTTTGCTTTTGCGCGCGGAGCCACTGGGAAGTCTCTCACGGATGCGGATTATACGGAATTTGCCAATGGTTTGATCACGGGATACGGTGCGGAGATCGTACAGGCCTGGAAGGTTCTGGCTGGGAAAGACTCGGCCGCCATGAGAAAAGTTGCTGCCGGGTTGGAAGGGCTTGCGAAAGGACAATTGAAAACCGGTCAGTACCGAGGGTTGCTGTTTGGAAGCCCCAGCCGCTTTCTCTCGGATCTCGTCATGATGTTACGAATGAAAGCGGGTTACGAAGAGTTCCTGGTGGCGGTTGAAACGGGACGCAATGTGCGCCAGTCCCTGAACCAGTTTGTGTCTTTCTCAGAAGTTTGGCAAAAGCAGCACGGCTACGAGAATCACTGGGGATTTCCCAAGATGCATGAAGCGCTGCGCAAGCTCAATTCTCCAGCCATCAATCGGGTCCTGGACTTCCAGGACACTGGGGGTGTCTGGTTCGAAAAGAATGAGGGAGCGACTCCCTTCGAGCGCATTCGGAATGGATATAAGAACGTGGAGACGTTCACTCCCAGCCTTTTGGCCGCTATGAAGCAGACGGTTCAAATGATTCCGGAAAGGGCTGCTCGCCGATGAAGCGGTTTCTGCGGGTCTCTTGATGCGAGGAGGCAACGCTCATGAAGGGCATCTTTAGGCGGTTACCGTTCAATGGTCCCGTCAGGGTGGTTGCTTCAGTCATCATCTTATGGTTTTCGCAGATTGAACGAGCAGGTGCCTGATTCTCAAGCTCTGCGAGCCTGATATTCCTGAGGCACGCGGAAATGCGGCGCCTTGGGAACACAGGTGTCGATGTTTTTGAGGATGATCTCCTTCATTCCGTTACTGCCCTTAACGACACCCCCCGAAAGAATATACGGAGTATAGTGGTGTCCGCGGCAGAGCTGAAACAAGCTACGGTGGACGCTTTCGTTCGTTATGTGCAGCTCACGGAAGCGCGCTAGCCTCGCTAGCCCATGTTTGCGGGGTTATTTGTCCCGGTCGGATTGGTCCCTCCTGTGACGGGGAGTCAGGAAGTTATCGGTGACAAAATCAGCTACTTCCCGGCCCAGCCGTCGTCCAGCCGTGAGGTCGAAGCGGAAATGTTGTCCGGCGAAGACACGGCTCAACGTCGCTTCTTCGGCGGCGGCCGAAAGGCTCGTAAACGAGCGTTCGACTCCGGGGAGAACTTCAGAGGTTACGCCGAACTCGAAATGGTCGTGCTTGAAAAAGGAAATCAGCACCTCCGCCCCGGCAGCGCTTAGGACCGCATGAGCCCCGGGATAGGATGGGTCAGGGGCGGTCTTGCCGACCTCCGGGAGCCAATTCGGATCCGCAATTGTGTCAGGGTTGTTGTCGCTATCGGCCGCCCGGATGGCGGTCACTGGCCGCCAGAAGTTATAAGTGTATTTGGCGTCGTAGAAAGCAATCACCCCGTCTGCGAGCGCCAGATTTAGCAGTGCAAACAGCCGCGCGCTCTGTGCAATGGTCAGGTCACGGTCCAGGGCCGCCGTCTGGGTAATCTCATTCCAGTAGTTCTGGATCGCCCCATTCCAAAATCGGCCGGTCAATTCCTCGTCCGCCGTAGCGGTCGTGCTATCGGTGGTTCCCAGAGATTTGATTTCGTTGAGGGCCTCGCTGTATGTATCGCCGGTCAGCGCCGGGGGAGGACCAGGAAGAAACTGATTCGCGCGCTCCAGAGCGAAGGGCGTGACATGAGACCAATGTGTGAATTGCGGTTGTGAAGGAAAATTCGGAGGTGTGGACTGGTAATCGCCGGGCGCGCCTCCGAAGACATACGGAATCGGCTGAGCATTGGCTCCGTCATTGCTCCGCAGAGCCAGGATACAATCCGCTACGGTCTGCCCTATGAACATACCTTCGTCCTTGTCCTTCCCAGCCGGAATTTGTGTCAGGGATTGCTGAAGTTCGTCATCGAGTGAGGTATGGAATGCCGGATACAACGCAGCAAGCACTTCGTGCGCCGCTGCAGCGCTGGCCGCCTGCTTGGAAGCGTGTCGCGGCACGCCGGTAAGGCGAACCAGGTACGGCTCATGGGTCCTGGCGATGGCGTTAACCGCGTCGTAAATCGCGGCATGCATGAGCGCAAAGCTGCGCGTGGCGTGGTTGGTTCCTGGCTGCGCACCCGGCGTGCGAACAATCGCTAGAAGTATCCTGTTCCACTGCAGGACCGGGTTGAGGGACGGGACGGCGTGGCCCTCTGTAGAGTGATGTTCATCATCAGTCGGTGCACCGAATGACTTTGGGATCTGCGCCGAGAGACTCGCGCATAGCAGGGTGAGTGTAACCAGGACTCTTGTCATAGATATTCTCCGATCTCGTTGTTAATGCGAGAGGGGCAGAGCTGGTCGCGTGACAAACTCGTAACGGACATATGCCGTTGCCTGAATCCTCTCGCACATGTCCAGACCGGGGAATTGCAGAAAAAATTCCCGACAGGTGATTTTTGCCCCTACCCCCTTTCAAGTCTTTCCGCTACCAAGCAGGTGCGGCTCGGCGATGTTGTAGTGATCGACGACAGACAAACCCAGAAGCCTGCCTTTTTCCGGGATCGCTCTGAGGTTAGTCTGGCTGCTGCTATGGAATCCGCAAGGCGGGCCAGAGCGGAAATTAGCCGTATCGCGGCCTGATGTTTACCGGCCGGGAATATTTGCTGAGCTAATCTGGTATACGCGGATGAGGGCTATTCAACCGAGAACGCAGATTACTCCAAGACTCCACTCGTAACGGGCGAGTCGCTCTCGATTGAACTCAAAGGAGGTCCGCATGGAGATTGACAGACGTGATTTTATGAAGCTGGCTGGTCTGGGTGGCATCGTGTTCGCTTCCGGGTTAGGAGGCAGAATTCTTGGAGCTACGCGGCCGAAACAAGAAGATTTCTATTTCGTGCAGTTATCGGATACCCACATTGGCTTCGACGGCCCTAAGGTAAACCCGGACGCCAAAGGGACGCTCAAGAAAGCGGTGGCGGCAGTCAATAGCCTAGATCAGAAACCGGACTTCATCGTGTTCACCGGCGATCTGACACACACTACCGATGATGCCAATGAGCGCCGCAGCAGAATGACGCAATTCCAGGACATTGCCGGTCAGCTCAACGTAAAGACGGTGCACTACATGGCCGGCGAGCACGATGCCGCGCTGGATCGCGGCGACGCTTACCAGGAATTCTTCGGAAAACTGAATTATACGTTCGATCACAAAGGAGTCCATTTCATAGTACTCGACAATGTCTCGGATCCCGGAGCGATTGTCGGCGAAACGCAGTTAAAATGGCTACAGTCGGATCTGAAGAGGCTTAAGCCTGATGCTCCCATAGTGGTGCTTACCCATAGACCTCTGTTCGATCTATATCCTCAGTGGGATTGGGCGACGGTAGACGCCAAAGGTGTGATCGATTCACTTATGCCCTACAAGAGTGTGACGGTTTTTTACGGGCATATTCACCAGGAGCATCATTACATGACGGGCCACATCGCTCACCACGCGGCCAAATCCTTGATGTTTCCTTTGCCGGCGCCCGGCTCGGCGCCCAAAAGGGCACCAATTCCGTGGGACGCCGCCGCACCGTATAAGGGCCTCGGCTACCGGGAAATAGAAGCCGATGTCAAAACCGCCCGCTACGAGATCAGCGAGCTCGCAATACCAGGCGACTGAAAACGGTTGCCGAGGAGAATGATGTTATGAAGAGGATAATGATACTTGTGCTAGCTATAACCACCGGCCTCGGTGTCCTGGCATACACGACACACTCTGCGCCACAGGCCGACGGCGTGAAGGTCATCAGCATCACCGCGAAGAAATTCGATTTCACACCGGGCGAGATAACCGTGAAGAAGGGCGTGCCGGTGGCATTGGAACTGACTTCGTCAGACCGGGTCCATGGATTCAGCTTCCCGGATTTCAAGCTCACCGCCAAGATCGAGCCTGGCAAAGTCACTCGCGTGGTGTTCACGCCAGACAAGACGGGAGAATTCACCTTCTCTTGTAACATCTTCTGCGGGAGCGGCCACGAGGAGATGGCTGGAAGACTGATCGTCACGGATTAGCCGGAACCAGATTCAAAACGCCCGCGGGAGTCCCGTCCCAATAACGATTTAGACGGTTGAACCTCTTCGGTGCACTCGTAAGCGTTCCGCTTGCCCTCCTCCGAAGCGGACCTGGTGCGCCAAGTTGCAGGCATCCGGTCCGCACCGGCTGCCTGGCGAACCGACTCCGAATCAAGGAAAGTTTGAGATGAAAAAATTAGTATTGGCAATTACTGTGTTGCTAGTGATCGCGCTCATGATCGGAGTCGGCGTGTTCAAACTCGGTCTGGTGCCCGTGAACGCCGATGTTCCGCCTTCCGGTTTGGAGACGCGATTCATCCCTATAGCAGTTCATGCCTCCGTGGCCAACCACGCCGAGGAGCAGCCCAACCCAATGGTCCCGACTGACGAGAATCTGATTGCGGGAGGCGAAGTCTACACCGTAATGTGCGCCAGATGCCACGGAGTACCGGGCAGAGGCCCGAGCGTCCTGGGGGCTTCCTTCTATCCACCCGCCCCGCAATTTACCGTACAACCGTCGGGGTACAGCGAGGGAGAGCTCTTCTGGATCGTCAAACATGGGATCCGTAACACAGGGATGCCTGCCTGGGGTAGATTGCTCTCGGACCAGGATATCTGGCAGGTGGTGGCTGTGCTACGCAGACTCAATTCGCTTCCGTCGGCGGTCGAAAATTCGCGGTCGAAACTTCATTGAAAGAAGGCCACCTAGTTGAATACGACGGGCACGTTCGCTTATTACTGCGAATTCCACAGGGGAAAGGGAAGCAAGGATATGGCAGGCATGATCATCGTGCGTGGTCTGCCGAAGAAGTAGGTCCGAAGTTCGCGGCCTTCATCTGCCTCGCTCGATTGATCGTCGATCGTAACGACATTCCGCGGAAGGGCCTCCCGCTGACTATGGCTCACGGCTAAGCCCAATGCGATGCATAAGATCATGAAACCGCTTGTCGGATCGCAAAGGGTCGAAGGACGGGCGCGCAAGGACTGACGGGTTGAAGCGCTCCTCATAAGCTCGTTCCAGCCAGGTCATTGCCTCATCGTTTTTGCCTAGGCCGACATAGATCAAGGCAATCTCAGCGGGATTTGAATAGCCGTTATCTCGATTCTTCTGCTCATTAAGTATCTTCACCGCTTCGCCTCTCCTGCCTGCCAAGGCGTAGACATAAGCAAGATTGGCAGTGAAGGTGGTGTTGGCTCCAGACAGCTCGATTGCCTTTTGAAATTCTACCATTGCATCGCTGTACATCCGGTTTTGCACGTACGCTTGGCCCAATTGATAGTGGGCAACCGCAAAGGTGGGGTCCATTGCGAGCGTGCTCAGGCTTTGTTGCATGGACTGCTCATATAGCCGGGCAACGAGAAGGACCTCTGCTAAATCGGCGCTGATGATCAGTGATAGCGGATCCAGGTTTGCCGCTTCTCGCATCTCCGCGATGGCCTCATCCTTTCGCCCCAGTTCGGCCAAATGCCAGCCGTACCAATGGTGAGCAGTTGCGTAACCGGGATTGATATCAATCGCTCGCTTGAATTCCCTCTCAGCGGAATCCCAATTCCAGTCGTAGAGATCGAGGCAAAATGCCAGCGATGTGTGGGCTTCGCTGAGCGTGTCGTCCAGTTCGAGTGCTTTCGTCGCCGCCGCCTTGGCTTTTGGGAACGCCTCTTTAGGAGCCATGCCGCCGTACTCCCAGTCCCCCAGCAAGGCATAGGAATCCGCCAACCCCGTGTAAGCCTGGGCGTAGGTTGGATCCTTTTCGATGGCCTGGTTGAAGTAAGCAATGGCCTTTCTCAAGCCATCGTCAGTCCGCTTATTCCAGAAGTATCGTCCCTTGAGATAGGCCTCATGGGCTTCCGGGTTCACAGCCTTCTCTCTTTTCAGCGCGACCTGTTCCTTCGGTTTCAAGTTGATCTGGATCTGCTCGGCGATCGCGCTAGCCACTTTGTTCTGGAGCGCAAGCGCATCGCGCAATTCGCCCTCATAGCTGTGGCTCCACAAATGCCTGTCGTCGCGGGCCTGGATCAACTGCGCCGTGATTCGAACCTGGCCCCCTGAGCGCAATACTGTGCCTTCCACTACAGCGTCGACGTTCAATTCGCGCGCAATCTGTGGCAGCGGTTTCCGCACGCCTTTGTACTGCATTACCGAGGTG
>WNGD01006785.1_pt1 | contig 11217 bp, 7 predicted proteins | sample 5400671 | NCBI WGS metagenome assembly WNGD01 (sample SAMN13153369, study PRJNA577476) | soil metagenome | isolation source: 40 cm soil or saprolite under grassland replicate 2 | place: USA:California | collected 2016-06-15
TAGGCACCGGGACCCTCGCCGCGGAACGCCTCCGGCGACAGGGCGCTGACCAGGCAAGCCGACCCGCTCCCGGTGATCTCGCGGACGTCGGCCAGGCTGGCGAGAAACTCGGGCCGCAGGCGGGCGGTGAACGACGCGGACGGGTACCTGTTTTCCCCCGCTCGGCCGGGCCGCCTGCCGCTGTCCAGGCGACGAGCCCGCCGTCGAGGACGCTGACATCATCGTGCCCGAAGTAGCGCAGCAGCCACCATAGCCGCGTCGCCCACATCGGTGTGTCCTGCGCATACGCGACGACGTGCCTGCCGTCGCCGATGCCGAGGCGGTCGGCCGCAGTGGCGAACTGCTCCGCCGTGGGAAGGGCGAACGCGAACGGCGACCCGGGGTCGGACAGGGCGCCGGGGAGATCGGCGAACGCGGCCCCGGGGGATATGGGCACGCGTGTAGCTCTCGCGCCCGCTTTCCACGGTGTACGGGCCGCCGTCCACCGCGCGGCGGAGGAAAACAGTGGCGTCGAACACGCGCACGCGCTCATCACCGAGCGCGTCGCGGAGTGTCTCGGGGCTGACCAGACGGGGCAGCAGTGGCATCGCGGAACCTCCCTAGGCCTCAATCTCCGGTGCCCTGCCAGGAAATCAACCTTCCTCTGGCTAGGCGGGGTGCTGGAGGCGTCCGAAGCCGCTGCGGTGGAACACCAGCGGCAGCGAGTCGTCCGCGTGCTCGACCGCGTGGAGCCGCAGCAGGACGATGGTGTGGTCGCCCGCCTCGACCTCGCGGTAGATCGTAGTGTCGAACGACGCGAGCCCGTCGGCCAACGTCGCCGCGCCGTAGGCGGCCCGGTTGAGCAGCAGGTTGGAGCCGGCCTTGGCGGCGTATCCGGCGCCCGCGGCGCTGAACACCGCCTGCCAGATCCGCTCGGTGAAATCGCCCGTCGGCGGCTGGATGGTGAACCCGGCGGTGCCCACCTCGCGGTTCGCCAGCGCGCGGCGCAGCACCTCGAGTCCCTCGCTGGTCAGCTCGCGCTTGCGGCCGACGTCGCGGCTGGTAGGAGATCGCACCGACAGGATAACGTCACGTTGAGTGATAAATGGATGCGGAGACAACGCGCGCCGACCCGCCGTTGTGCATGGTCGCGTTAGAGTCGCCCCGTCGCCGGTGCCGCACCCAGATCTGGATGTTCTGCGCGCCGCCACCCTGCAGCTAGCCGAGTGGTCCGGGCTAGTGGGCCACCTGGACGAGCTCATGTCAGGGCTGTCCGGCTGTCTCTGACGACTGCACGTATAGGAGTGCCGCGGCAGCGATCGAGGCACCCGCGAGAAAGGCCGATTCAGGCGGCGTCGAGGCCAGGACGTACCGCCGCTGCGGAATGCGGGTACCTGATCTACATGATCGGCGACAGGCCAGAGATCGTGGCGCAGGGAATATTCCCATTAAAACTATTGACTTTATCGACAATCGTTTCTACGGTAATCGCATGGGCCACCTGCAGCCGCTCGCGACACGCCGGTACGCCGACTTCGGCATGCAGCGCAGCGCGATCTGTCACCCGGCCGGCGTCGCTCACCGCTGAGCGGCCCCCACCGGGCGGCCATGCCCCCGCGAAGCTACCAAGCTGGTCGCTTTACCTGGGTTTTCCCGTGCCTGAAATCCCTGGCGCCACTCGGGCCACCCCTGCCAGCGCCGTGCTGGTCGCGCTCGCGCCGGGCGCCGTTCATCGAGGAAGGCGAGACGCTGGACGGGGCCACCGCGATCGTCACCGGGGCCGGGTACGGCAGCCCGTACTCGTTCACCGTCGCGTCCCGCGCCGCGCTCGCGGACCCGGCCAAGGCCGCCGCCATCCGCGATTACCTGTCCCTGCTCGCGCAGGCGCACCGGTGGGCCAGTACGCACCTGTCCGCCTGGGCGGCCGTCTGGGCCAAGGCCAGCGGGCTGCCGTCTGCGGTCATGCGGAAGGCTGCCGCCGACTCCGTTGCGCTCGCGGCACCCATCACGCCCGCAGTGGCCGCCTTCGGGCCGCAGGTCGCCGGCGCGTTCACCGCCAGCGGCCTGATCCTGGTCCACGTGAACTTCAGCCAGTTCGCCGACGCGTCATCCAACGCCACGGCGAGTGCCTCATGAGGAAGGACGCACCATGACCACGACATCTGCCGGCACGAGGCTCGGCATCCGCAAGCTCACCGCCCGCATCGGCGCCGAGGTCACCGGCCTGCGCCCCGAGCTCGGGCTGGACCCGGACGGAGTGGCCGCGGTCCGGGCGGCGCTGAACGAGCACAAGGCGCTCGTTTTCCGCGGCATCGACCTCGACGACGCGGGCCAGCAGCGGTTCGCCCGCTATTTCGGCCCGCTGACCACGGCGCACCCGACGGTGCCCGCCGCCGAGGGCGCGCCCAGCGTGCTGCCGGTCGACAGCCAGGACGGCCCGGTCAATCACTGGCATACGGACGTGACCTTTGTGCTCAACCCGCCGCAGGCCAGCACGCTGCGCAGCATCGTCATCCCCCCGTACGGGGGAGAGACCCTGATCGCCAACGCAGGCGCGGCCTACCGGGATCTCCCCGGGCCGCTGCGGGATTTCGCTGACACGCTGCGGGCGGTGCACACCAACGACCATGATTACGCGGTGCCGCCGGAGAGCCTGACCGAGGCTGAACACGAGCGACGCGCGGTGTTCACCTCGATCAGGTACGAGACCGCCCACCCGGTGGTCCGGGTGCACCCGCTGACCGGCGAGCGGGGCCTGCTCATCGGCGGGTTCGCGCAGCGCATCGTCGGCCTGTCCACTGGCGAGTCCCGGGACGTCCTGCGGCTGCTGCAGTACTACGTGACCCGGCCGGAGAACATCCTGCGGGTTTCCTGGGAGCCGGGCCAGCTGGTGCTGTTCGACAACCGGATCACCCAGCACTACGCGATCGGCAACTACGATGACGCGCCCCGCCGGCTGAACCGCGTCACCGTGGCCGGCGACATCCCTGTGGGCATCGACGGCGAGCAGAGCTACTCCGTCACGGGAGACGCCTCCCACTACACCCCGGTCGCCAACGGGCGGCCGGCCGCATGAAAAGCCCGCCGGGAACTTGGCCACGGTGGCGCCGCGCTAGATGTCGCCGGCCGGCCAGCGCCACCGCCGCTAACCGCCTGCCGAGCCCTCGGATGCTCGCCCGGGAACCCCGGCGATACCTCCAAGGTCCCGTATCAGCCGGTGACGGAAACGCGAAGGGCAGCTGGGTGCCAGTTACCCGCGTGGCTGTCCGGGTCTTGCGCCTGGTGGCTGGCGGCGGCCGTTCAATGGCCTGCGCTGCCACGGCCCGGGCCGGTCGCCTGCCGGTAGACGTCCAGCACAGCGCGGGCGAGATCGGTCCAGGCGTAGGCGGCCGCGGTGCGCCGCGCGGCCGCTGACAGCCGGGCGGCCGTCGCGGGGTCGGCCAGGATCCGGCTGATCGCGGCGGCCAGCGCGGTCGGGTCCCGGGGGGCGACCAGCAGCCCGTTGACGCCGTCGTGGACCAGGTCCGCGGTGCCGCCCACCCGGGTGGCGACCACCGGCAGGCCGGCCGCCATCGCCTCGATCAGCGCCGAGCTCAGATCCTCATACAAGCTGGGCAGTACCAGCAGGTCCACGTGCTGTAGTACCGCCGGGACCGCGGCGTGCGGCACGAACCCGGCGAAGTGCACCCGGCTGCCGAACCGCTGCGCACGGCGCTGCAGCGCCGCCCGGTCGGGCCCGTCGCCGACCAGCAGCAGCCGGGTCCCCGAGGGGAGGTAGGCAAACGCCTCCAGCAGGGTGCCGACATCCTTCTGCGGCGCCAGCCGCCCCAGGTAGGCGACCCGCGGCCGGGGCAGGCCCGGAAACGGGTCGGCCGCCGCCCTGGCGAACAAGGCCGGGTCGTAGCCGGGCGGGATCACGTGCACCCGGCCTGCCGGTATCCCGTCGGCGCGCAGCTGCCGCGCGGTTGACGGGGTCAGCGCGATCACCGCGTCCGCCCCGGGCAGCAGCCACCGCTCCACTGTGCCCCCGGCCGCACGCAGCAGCACCCCGCGCGGCGCGACCGGGCGCAGCCCATGCCGCACGCTCAGGTGCACGGTGGCCACCAGCGGGCAGCCGTGGCGGCGCGCCGCGAGCCTGGCCAGCGGCAGCACGGCCAGATCCTCCCCGCAGTGCACGTGCACCAGGTCCACCGGGCCGCCGCCCAGCACGTGCCGCGCCGCCAGCAGCGCCCAGCCCTGCCGCAGCACCGGAACCCGCAGCCCGGTCCGGATCACCTGGCCATGCGCCCCGAACCGGACGCTGTCCGCGGGCCCGGCCAGCCGCGAGGTCACCACCAGCTGGGCCACGCCCAGCCGGTCCAGGCACCGGGTCAGCTCGGCGGCATGGTTCTGCATCCCCCCGATCGGGTCGTAGGCCACCCAGGTCGGCGACAGCTCCCGCGGCTCGAACACCGAGCACAACCGCAGCACCCGCAGCATGCCGCTAATGCTGGCACACAGCACAGGCGGCGCGGTAGCGGCCAGCCAGACGAGTCTCCGGCCCCAGCCAGGCCCGATGGCGCCAGGCACCGGCTGGCCCGGTCTTGGCAGCCGGCCGGCCACCAGACCCGGGCCCGGCCCGCGACCGCCCCCGGTCCCGGCGCGTGCCATCCGCCACCGATCCTGCAAGAACCCCGCGCGGGACGGCGAGCAGACCGATCATCACTGACTGCAACTGACATGGCGACCACGAACCGTCCTTCGGAGCGGTTCCTGTGTTCGGCGGCTGTCCTGCGCTGCCCCCTCCAGAACAACCAATCCGGGTGCGCGAAACCGCTGTCTGATATGCCGCCACCAGCCGGGCCAGACTACGTGTCGGCCCCGACCTCGCCGTCACTGGCTTCGACGCATCGCTTATCTGGGGCGAGAGCGCCTGATCATCACGGGGTGCTGTGCCCCGTGAGGCGTGCGTACGGGACCTGAACGACGCGTTCGACCTGTCTCAGCCTGCGATCAGCCATCACATGAAGGTGCTAGACGAGGTCGGCCCGGTGGACAGGGAAAACGCAAAGAGGACCTTGACCGTGATCTTGAACCCAGCCGCGACTTGAAAAGCGTGTTGGGGGCGACCCCTCACGGGTTCGAATCTCGCGTCCTCCGCTGCCCTGAACTGCGAGAGCTTCAAGCGCTCCCCCCGCGAGCGGATACCCGGCATTCCCGGGTCTCAAGTCGTGATCTCACTTGCCCTCAGGCTGGGCGGTCTGCCTGGGATGCCGGGCAGCTTCGGCCAGGAGCCGCCGGGTGACTTCCAGACCCCACGCATCGAGGGAGCTGAGCCGGTCGCTGCTGCACAGCAGACCGCCGTAGCCGGCGATGTGCGCGGCCCATTGTTCGCGACGTTCGACCTGTGGCCCGACGATGAGGCAGTCCGGGTCGTTTACCCAGAACAGGCCGTTCTGCCAGGCTCTGGCCCGCCCGGTCAGGGTGGCCGAGCGCTGCGACGGCATGGACAGGTCGCCCGCTGGCGGCTCATAGCGTGGCCCGGTGTCCGGGCTGACGCGCATCGCGTCGACGAGCCCGACGCTGGGCAGGATGGGCGCTCCGCACCCGAGCAGGTAACTGTCCGGGCCTATGGCTTGGCGGATCACCTGCAGGCCGTGCCGGTATGCCATGAGCGGGGACAAGTTGTGGTCAGCCCGGTCACCCGGAATCGCGCCGGCGTAGAGGAAGTCGAGTTTGAAATAATCGATCCCGAGACCGCGCAAGGTCGTGAACACGGTGCGCAGGTGATCTTCTGCGCCGGGGTGAGTCACGTCGAGGACTGCCTGTTCTGCCTGCCAGTTCCATCCCGCGGTGGCCCGGCCGAGCAGCCATTCCGGGTACCGGCGATAGGTATATGACCGGGGGCTGACCAGAAACGGCGCAACCCATATGCCGGCGCGCCGCCCGCTCTGGCGGATGTCAGCCACGACGGCTTGGAGGGATCCGAAACGATCCGAAACAGACAGCCAGTCACCGATCTGCGCCTGGTAGCCGTCGTCGATCTGCACCACGTCGACGTCCAGGCCGAGCCTGTCCATGGCGGCGAGGTTTTCCAGGATGTCGTCGTGATTGACGTGCGCCAAATAGTGATACCAGGAACACCAGGCAGTCGGGGTGCGCCGCCGCAGCGCGACTCCCGCCGCAGACGCGTACCACCCGGCCCAGTGGCCGAGGGCATCACTGATCGAGCTAGCTCGGGTGTCGGTGGCCTGCACGACGGGTCCGTCTGCCGACACCACAACCTCGCTGCCATGCACATCCGCGCGGATCGAGGGAGCCGGGTCTGCTGCTGGAGCTGCCGCGAAGATGGCGATGCCGCTGCCGTCGCCTGGGTCTATGGCCATGAGCCCTTCGCCCCAGAACGCCTCTGCCGCCGGTTGCTTCTCCTGGCGCCAGTTCATCACGCGGCTGTTCTCAGTGGACGGGCGCTGTGGCCTTGTGCCCAGCGGGTAGCACCCAGACGGGCTCCACGACTGCCAGCCGTGCTCGTAAACCACGGCTGACTCGACGTCGACAGTCACGCAGCCAACCTCGTGCATGTGCAAGTCAAGCCTTCTGGTCTGGGGTTGCGCGTCGACGCTTCCGTGGGGCCGGGCCAACTATACGGCCTTGGCCGGCACGGCCGGCCGACATCTCCCGCTCGTCAGGACTATGACGTCTCACCCACATGCCGCATGGTGCGTGCGTCAGCTCAGGGCGCGTCCAGCCAGCGGTGGCGGGGCCGTTCGTACCCGGCATCACGGACACCTCACTCAGGGCGACGTCCAGACTGGTCACGCCGCATCCGACTCGACCACGGGAACAGGCTGCATCGACAACTGGCATCACGCTGAGTGATGGAGAAGGCCGGAGAGAACGCGCGCGGAGCCGCCGTTATGGTCGGCAACCTGATCGCTGGCGCGGTCGCCCGGTGCCGTACCGAACCGCGTGATCTGTGTATGTTCAGGCCTGCTGCAGTCGCGGGACGATCAGCGCCGCGACCTCAGGCGGACAGTCCGAACGGCTTTTGAGAGCGCTGGCGTACCCGCCGGGCATGTTCCCCTCGTATTGCAGGAACGCTTCCGCGATGGCCAGCTTGATCTCGAGAGCGGTTCCGGTGTCCCCGAAGACCGATTGAAGCCATGCGGGTGCATCCGGATCGCGGCGGAGGAGACTAAACAACAGGGAGGCCATTTTCGCGACAAGCTTCTTACCGAGGCGGGCGGTCCCCAAGCTGGTCAGCACTTCACCGATCAGGTCACGGACCGTGCCGGCGTCCATGTGCCTTGCCATCAGGGTGCCGGACAGCGTAGCCAAGTCGCGGAGCGCGGCCGAGCGATCGCTGGCGGCGACCTTGGGTAGCAACAAGCGCGAGTGCACGGTCTGGTAGACCGCGCGAACGTCTGACTGCTCCGCCGGATGAACCTTATCGATTTTGATCATGAGGCCGAGGAGCGACCGGTGCAACCTGCTGTCCTCGTGTTTGTCCACGGCTGCGCCCATCCGGTCGATAGCTGTGCGCGTCAGTATGTCGAGGGATCTGGTTTCGAGCACGGGCGTGGCGAGCAGTAGCTCGGTCAGCCGTTCTGCCGCGTCCGTGTGCGGCGTGCGGAGCAACGTTCCCGCCCACATTGTCATCGATCTCGGCAACCCGTCCAGATGGGCGTCGGCGATTGTCTTCGCTACGGTCCCGGCGACCGCTGGGCTTGTGCCTTCGACTATTTGCTGCTCGATCCAGCGACGGGCGTCGGCGTCGGATTCGGCTAGCCTGCCTTCCAGCCGGGCCCGGATCCGTAGCTTCTCGGTCGCTGGTGAGTTTGCCCGCGGCCTGATTTCGTCTACCACTCCTCGCAGGTCGTTCGCAAGAGATGCCAGCACGTCCAGCGGCGTGTGGTAGAAGACGCTGTGGATCACCCCGATAAGGACGGCGGGTTCGGGGTCGGCGGACCGCAACTGCGCGCACAGCAATCGATGGGCTTCCAGGTCGCCGGCGGCGAGGACGAATTGAGTCGGCCACACTGCGCGCGGGTTTTCCGGTCGTACTGGCCGCAGCCAGTCGATCATCTGAAGGAGCGTGTCGGGGTCAAGGCCAGCGGCCAGGTTCACCGCGATCTTGGCCAGCGCGCTGAGGGCCACGTCCGCCGTCGGCGGGTTTCCGGAAAGCAACCTCTCTGCGGCCCATCCGGTGCGTTCAGCAACGATCTGGGCGACGGCGTTGACATGTGACTCGGCCGACAGGGTTTCCCCGCGCATCAGTTCATCGAACATCTGGTCGGCGAGGGTGTCGTCCAGATCCGCGAGGTGGACGACGAACTTGATCTGGGCGTTGTCCCAGCCCTTGATCAAGGGAGTGGCGAGCACATCACGCCAACTGGACCAGCCGAACCTGGCCTGCCCTACCGGATCACGCCGCAGCGCGGCCAGCAGGTCGACCTGCTCGCCGTCGTCGATGGGTGGGCATGGGTAGTCCGTCGCGATGCGTGCTATGGCGATGAGGTGTTTCTCGGGAACCCCATCCAGCCGGTGGGCTCTGATCGCGTCCCGCCTACCCCTAGGGCCCAGTTCGGGATACATCATTCGGAGCACGGCAAGCTTCTCGTCGCTGGCGCGAGTGGCCGTAAAGGGCTTTACGAGCCGTTCCAGGTAACCTTCTCGCTGGTCTTCGGCCAGTTCGGTCAGCCCAGACACGGTCTGCAAGACCTGCTGGAACAGGTCCGCGTTGGTCGCCTCTCGGACCACCAGCCGGGTGAGTGCGTCGATTGCTGGGGAAACCTGTCCGGAGGCGCATTGCAGCGCGTTCAACGCCCCGGCGAGAGCGACCTGAATATGCTGCGCCGGGGCGTCACCGAGGGCGGCCAGCGCCACCGGCAGCAGATCACGCCGCTCGGCCAACGCTGTCATGACGTTTTCGAGCGCCTGGGTTTCGTCGCGCTGCAGTGCGCCCAGGGTCTGAGTCTGTGCTGCGTCCGCGCTGGTCATCGGGACCATCTTGGCGACAATCATGTAGTCGTCAAAACTCCGGAGCTGCATTAGCAGCGAGGTCAGTACTGGCCACAGATTCCCGGATCCCGACACCGCCCGCGCGATGAGCCCGCTAACTGCCTGGGACTCGACCCCGTGGCAGAGCACCCAGCGTGCGTGCGCGAATTCGGCGAAGGTCTGGTGGAAGAACTCCCAGTCTGCTGGGAACTCATGCAGCACCCCTTCACTGACCAGCGAATCAATGCCGTCGCGCAGACTCTTGTCCTTGACATCCTTCTTGGGCACGCGTAGCGCGATCCGGCCAGAATCGTTAACAACATGTCGGGCGACCTCCAGCGCCGCATCCTCCTTAGTGGTGCCGTGAGCATGCACGCGCGCGTCCCAGTAAGCCTGATACAGGCCGGTAACGCTGAGGTCCTCCGGCAGGTGGCCCCGGTCGGCAAAGGTGACGCATGCCAAGGCCAACCGCACGGGCAGCGAGCACACCTGGCGCAACGACCCGCTTACGGAGATGCCGCCGGACAGCGACTCGATGAAGATCGAGCGGTCGGCAGTCTGTTCCCCGAACTTCAGGTACCACTTTGCCCAGTCGATGATCTCCGGCTCATCGAGCACGGGCAGGGCGAAGGTGGTCACGCGGCCGGTTAGCCGCGGGATCGGGTGGAGGTAGCTGGTGAACTCGTGTGTGCGGCAGGTCATGATCACGTCGGCGATATCGAGTGCCTCGACTAGGAAGACTGCGATACCCACTGCCCTCTCACGGCTAAGCACAAGGTCAACCGTGTCGACGAGCAGGGTCACTGCGCCATAGGCCTCCTGTTGCTCGGCCAGGAGGCGGAGGAGCCCGTGGCGCCCGTGAGTCGGGTCGGCCGACACGCCTAGGACCTTGTCAACCGACTCCAGGTCTGCCAGCTCTGCGCCGGGGGACACATTGCCGCAGGTGACCAGCACAACGGCCTGGTCGGTGCTATCACTGAGCCGGTCGAGATACTGACCAAGGAGCACACTCTTACCGATGCCGCCCTCCCCGATCAAGGCGAGAATCTGTCGGCGGCCTGCGGTTTGCGCATGCTGATCCCGCTGATTGATGGCGGATGTCAACAGGTTTGCGCGGGATACCGCGCGGGGCACTGACTTGGGCTGCAGTGATTCCCGGTCCCGGTCAAGGATTTGGGGGTGCGCTGCGACCGGATTCTGAATGCCCGCAATGAAACGTTTGACCTGCCCATACATGACCGAGTCGCGGTTGGCGGGCTTACAGATATCGATGTGGTTGGAGTCGACAGGGATCGGCCTGATCCCGGGCAGGCCGGGATTGGCCGACGCTGCATCGACAACCCACACTCGCTTGGTCGGGCGGGTTTCGAAGAAGACCAGGCTTCGGATACCTGCGTCGTTTACCCAGTCTCGGTAGCGGTCGTTGAGATGGCGCAGGTGGGCACTGTTGCGCTTGAGGTCCTCGACCGCGCGCGATGCCCGGTAGAGGATTCCCAGCGCATCGACGAATCTGGTCAGGCCAGAGCCAGTATGCGGGGTGCCGAGGAACACCACCCCCTTGGCGGCGGTGGCGAAGGACGCGAAATCAGTGTGACCTTCGGCCGCGTGTAGCAGCATCTCTTTGACTAGCAACCCGCCCATGCTGTGGGTGACGAAACAGAACGGCCGCTCCCCGATACCGTAGTTCTGCAGTTGGGCCAGCAGATTGACCGCCCGGTCCTGCATCGGCATCGCGCGACCCCGCCAGTTACTCGACCAGCCGTCATAGCCGACCGACCAGACCGCGACACCCGGTACGTCCTCGGCCAGCCACAGCGGCCAGAACGAAGACGGATCCTTCCGGCGCCAGGAGTTGCGCGCATCCCCGTCTAGGCCATGGATGAAGACGACATCCAGCGCGGCATTCTCCGGAGTATGCACCGCGACGACCTCTGTCACCCCAGCGCGGCATTCTCCGGAGTATGCACCGCGACGACCTCTGTCACCCCAACCCCCTGTCCAACACCAGAACCGCCACCTAGCCGGGCTCCATGTTAGAACCAGTCCCAGCCCACGCCGCGACTCCAGACCGAACAACAGAGTTGGCCGATCTGAGCGGCGCCCCAGTAATGGTCAGCGAGCGCGGCGCATATCAGGTTGTCCGGCGGGGTGAGGAGTGTGAGCGGGGCTGTGCGGGCGGGTTTTCGGTTGCGAGGTGCTGCCGGTGGCCTGGCACAGCGGGTGAGGTGGGCGATGGTCTGCTGACCTTGTTCTTGTGCG
>WNGD01008038.1_pt1 | contig 11217 bp, 10 predicted proteins | sample 5400671 | NCBI WGS metagenome assembly WNGD01 (sample SAMN13153369, study PRJNA577476) | soil metagenome | isolation source: 40 cm soil or saprolite under grassland replicate 2 | place: USA:California | collected 2016-06-15
GAGCGCGCGGCGATCACGGCCGCCCTGGCGGCAGCCGGGGGAAACCGGCGGGCCGCCGCGCAGCGGCTCGGCGTCAGCCTCCGGACGCTGTTCTACAAAATGGATCGGTACGGCGTCGATTAGTGCACCAATCTGCACCCGTGCAGTAATTTGCAGTGACAGCGGGTGCATCCGGCGCACATAACGTCAATTAGTACAATATGTTATAACATGGCACGAGACGTGATAGTGTGTTGGCTGCGGACGGAGGCACGTGCATGAAACGCTCGGGCTTTACGACAATCGAGATGGTCATCGTGGTGGTGCTGATCGGCATTATCGCGGCGATCGGCTTCCCGAAGATCCGGCAGTCGCTCGACAAGGCGAACGTGCGCTCGGCGCGTGCGGCGGTGGGCACGCTCGCGGCCACGGCGCGGGCGGCCGCGATTCAGCGGGGCTGTCCCGGCGTGATCCACTTCCTCGCCACCAACGCCACCGTGTGGGTGACGACGAACTGCCCGACGAAAGTCGACACCGTCTCGGGGATGCAGCAGCTGGGTACCCGCTTCAAGGTGACGATGGTGACGACGCGCGACTCGGTGCGCTACGACCCGCGCGGGCTCAGTCTGGACAACCTGGCGAGCAACACGGTGATCACATTGACGGGCAGCGTGGGGTCGAATGTCGACTCGACCGTGATCAATCCCCTCGGCAAGGTGGTGCACTGATGAAACGCGAACAGGGGTTCACGCTGGTCGAGGTGATCATCGCGATCCTGGTGCTCACGGTCGGGCTGCTCGGGCTCGTCACGTCGGCGGCGCTGGTGACGCGAATGATCGGCCGGGGACAGCACTCGGCCGTAGCGGCGCAGTACGCGCAGCGGCGGCTCGAGATGCTGCGCGTCACCGGGTGCAAGTCGCAGGCGGGGGGCACCGAGGTGTTGATGCAGGGTGGCACGGCGGCCGATTCGCTCTCCTGGCACTTCACCCAGTGGAACCTGCCCAACCAGACGGCCAAGCACTGGCAAATCGTGATGCGGAGCAAGTACCAGACCGCGCTCGGCAAGTGGCGCACCGACAGCACGGAGACGGAGCTCTCATGCCTGTTCTAGCACGCCGAGGGTTCACCCTCATCGAACTGATGATCGCCCTGGTGTTGCTGGGCATCGTCTCGGCCGCCGTGTACAAGGTGCTGGTCAACAGTCAGCGGGTCTATCTGGCGCAAACCCAGACGATCGACCTGCAGCAGAACATCCGCGCGGCGGCGGCGATCCTGCCGGCCGAGTTCCGCGAGCTGGACGCGGCGGACGGCGACATCAAGGGGATGACCGCGACGTCGCTGCGCATCCGCGCCATGCGGGAGCTGGCGTTCGTATGCGCGGACCCGGTGTTGGGCGGGGGCATCGGTCAGATCATCCTGACGGTGCGGAAGACGCCGATTTACGGGACGCGGCAAACGTTCAGCAAGGGCGACTCGATCCTGGTGTACTGGGAAGGCAACCCGACCACCCGCACCGACGACAAATGGCTGGCGGCGCAGCTGCAAAAGGATGCCGATCCGGGTTTCTGCGCCGACTCGAACGTCGCGAACAATCCGGCGTTTCTATTGACCCTGCAGCCGCAATGGATCAACGACCCGGTATTTGGGGCAGCGCAACCCGGCGTCGGGCGGCACGATCCAGCCGATGATCGGTCCGCTGATCGGCGCGAACGGGGTGACGTTCACCTACTACGACAGTGTCGCCGCCCAGACCGCAGACTCGTCGAAGGTGGCGCAGATCCGGATCGTGCTGCGGGCCCGCACGGCGTCGCCGATCCGCAGTGGTGGGACCGGCGTGCAGGATTACAAGGTCGATAGTATCGATACTTGGGTGGCGCTGCGCAACAATCCGCGCTGCGGTCCGGGCTCGATGCCTCCGATCCCGTGCAATTGACGGGCGGCTCACACGTGAACCTCAAGGAGTCGGGTATGAAGCACGTCCTGAAGAACGAGCGCGGCATGGCGCTCGCCATCGCGATCGTCGCGCTCGTGGTCGTGGGCGCGCTCATTGCTGGCGCCCTCTTCTCCGGCACCCAGGAGCAGCGGGTGGCCGAGAACGTGCGCCGCGCCCAGGCATCGTTCGGCGTCGCCGAGCAGGGGATCTACGACATCATCCGCAACTGGAGCGACCCCAACAACAAGGCCACGTACGCGGGCTTGTATCCCTATCCCCCGGTGGCCCCGTCCAAGAGCACGTGGACCGTCCTGCAGAAGACGGCGGCGAGCAAGACCGGGAGCTACAACGGCACGATCATGAAGCTGAACGATGGGCTGTACCTGATCGACATGACCGGCCAGGACACGATGAGCCTGGCGGGGCGCATCCGCGGCGGCGGGGCCAGTCAACGGATGGGTCTGATCGCGCGCATCCGCCCGCTGGCGATCAACATCCAGGCGGCCGTCACGTCCGGGGGCACGAACCTCGTGGCGGGCAATGTCACTATCGCCGGCAACGACAGCGCCCCGGACGGCTGGGCCGGGTGCCCGCCTAAGGACTCGACCAAGGCCGGCATCCGCATGCAGGTCGGCGACAGCATCACCAAGAGCGGGAACGCAAGGATTACCGGGCAACCGCCGGTCATCCATGACCCGACGCTCAAGGACAGCGCGTTTTCGGTGTATGGCGACGTGACGTTCACCCAGCTCGCCGCGATGGCGACCATCCCGCTTACGGGACAGAACTTTTCCAACGGGATCGGGCCGGCGGTTCGGCCGGACGGCTCGTGCGACTATGCCGCCCAGACGAACTGGGGGAGCCCGACGAACCCGGCGGGGCCGTGCGGCAACTATTTCCCGATCATCTATATCAACGGCGATGCCATTATCAATGGCCAGGAGGGCCAGGGCATCCTGCTGGTAAACGGCGACTTGTCGGTCCAGGGCGGGTTCCAGTTCTACGGCATCACGATCGTCAAGGGGTCGGTGAAGACCTCGGGCGGTGGCGGCACGCCGGCCCACTTCTGGGGGTCGCTCATGGCGCAGGACACGGTGCAGTTCGCCGACACGGTCAACAACTTCACCGGCGGCGCCACGATGCTCTACTCTAAGTGCGCTATTCTCAAGGCGTTAGACAAGACCGGCACGGCCACGATGCTAACGTCGCGGGGGTGGGTGCAGCTGTTTTAAGTGGCCTAACTGTAGGCCAGCAAAGTACTTGTTCGTTTGGTCTAAAGTAGGTTCGAGGCTTGACAGGATAAGGGGCGGGGCTTACTGTAGTTTGCCCTCGCCCCATCCTTGTCTTTAGCTGATAGGCACTTATGGCCCTGTTCGGGTTCCTGGGCGGCAAAAAAACCTCGGTGGGCTTGGACATCGGCTCCGGCATCATCAAGGTCGCCGTGATCGACCATTCCGGCAGCGAGGCGGAGCTGGTCAAGGTGGCCACGACCGAAGTCGCCGCCGACGCCATCGTCGAGGGGGAGGTCATGGACCCGGGGATCGTGGCGGAAGCGATCCGCGGTCTCTTTTCCACGGCCGGGGTCAAGCAGCGGTCGGTGGTCACCGCGGTCGGCGGGCGCGACGTGATAGTAAAGAAGATCCAGATGGACCGCATGAAAGAGGGGGACGCCCGGGAAGTGATCCGCTGGGAGGCCGAGCAGCACGTGCCGTTCGACATGGCCAACGTGGAGCTCGACTTTCAGATCCTCGACCCCGACGCTGAAGGCCTGCAGATGAACGTGCTGCTCGTGGCCGCCAAGCGCGAGCTGGTGGAGAGCCGCACGTCGTTGTTGGGGGAGGCGGGGCTCGAGGCGGCGATCATCGACGTGGACGCGTTCGCGATCCACAACGCGTTCGAGTTGAACCATCCCGACGCGATGCAGGGCGTCGTCGGGCTGGTCAACATCGGGCACGAAGTGACCAACGTGAACATTCTGGAAGACGGCGTGCCGGTGCTGACGCGAGACCTGGCGGTGGGCACGCGGCGGTTCCGGGAAGACCTGCAGCGGGAGAAGGGGCTCTCGGCGGAGGACTCCGAGCGGGTGATTCAGGGGCAGACGCAGAGCGGCGACCTGGCGCAATACGTCGACGCGCGGGGCGAGGAGATCGCGGTGGGGGTGGAGCGGGCGGCGGCGTTCCTCGCGACGGCGTCGCGGTCGGCAGGGGGTCTGGGTCGGGTGTACACGATCGGCGGCGGCGCGCGCGTGCCCGGGTTGAACGAGGCGCTCTCCAACCGGTTGCGGGTGCCGGTGGAGCTCGCGAGCCCGGTGCAGCGGCTCAAGGTGCGGGACAGCGTGTTCGAGTCGGTCTCGGTGGACGAGATCGCGCCGCTGCTGATGCTGTCGGTGGGCCTGGCGCTGAGGCGCGCCGCATGATCGAAATCAATCTCCTTCCCGGGAAAAAGAAAAAGCCGTCGGGCGGTGCGGGGTTCAAGCTCGCCCTGCCCGACTTCCAGGGCCTGCTGGCCAGTATCAAGAACCCCTGGCTGCTCACCGCGAGCGCGGCCTCCGTGATCGTGATCGGGGGTGGTCTGCTGCTGTTCATCACCCAGAGCACCCGCCTGCGGGTGCTCGAATCGCGGCTCGATGCGGTGCGGGTGGAGAAGCGGCGCTTCGACGCCGTGATCGCGCAGAAGCGCCAGTCGGAGAAGATCCGCGACTCGCTGGTCTCACAGATCAACATCATCCGGGGCATCGACGCGGACCGCTACATCTGGCCACACGTACTCGACCAGATCACCAAGGCGCTCCCGCCCTACACCTGGCTCAACGGCGTGTCGGCGATGGGTGGGGCGACCGTGCCGGGGACGGCGCCCGTCGCCGCGGGGGCGCCCGACTCGACGGGGACGCCGGTAGTGCGCATCTGGATCACCGGCAGCACGGTCGACATCCAGGCGTATACGACATTCCTGCGGCAGCTCGCGGCGTCCCCCTGGCTCACGGATGTGACCCCCGCGACGTCGTCCACCGTGATCGAGGCGGACCGGCCGGTGACGGCGTTCAACATCTCGGTGCGGTATCGGGTGGCGGACTCGGTCTACATCCGTACCCAGCCCGTGGCCCGGTCGGTGAGGTAGCGTCATGGCCCTGTTACCGCAGGACAGACAGAGTCAGGTGATGTTCCTCATCACGATCCTCATGGCGGGGGTGGGGTGGGCCTTCTGGACCTATTGGGAGCAGCCCACCGGCCAGCAGATCGAGGCGACGCGGGTGGAGGTCGACAGCCTGCAGCGCATCATCGATCGCGCCAAGCAGGATCTCGCGAGCGGCACGGTCGAAGACCTGCGCCGCAAGGTCGAGGAGTACACGTCGCTGCTCTCCGTGATGCGCCGCCTCGTGCCCGAGAAGAACGAGGTGCCGGCCCTGATCGACGACATCTCGACCAAGGCGAAAATCCGCGGCGTGACGATCGGCCGCCTCGAGCCGCTGGCGGTGGAAGCGGGCGCCCCCTTCGACACCTACAAGTACCGGCTCGAGATCATCGGGCATTACGACCAGCTGGGCGAGTTCATGTCCGACATCGCGAGCCTGAACCGCATCATCGTGCCCCAGGACGTGATCCTCAAGCCGGCGCAGCAGCAGGCCATGCACTTCCTGGCGGACACGCTGGGCGCGCTGCTCGAGGCGCAGTTCGCGATCCGCACGTTCGTGAAGGCGGCGGCACCGCCGCCCGCGCCGGCCGGGAAGAAGCCGGCGGCACGGCCGGCCGCCGAGCCGGGCGGAGGTGGACGCGAGTGAGCGCGCGCAGCGCGGTGCTGCTGGCGGCATTGGTCGCGGTGGGGCCGCTGGCGGCGCAGGCGAAGCCCAAGCCCGTCGCGAAGCCAGACAGCGCCAAGGCCGATTCCCCCAAAGCGGACAGCACGGCGCCGCCGGCGCTGGTGCGGGAGGTCTACTCGTACGAGGGCGGCGGGCGGGATCCGTTCCTGTCGCTGCTCAAGTCGGGGGACATCCGGCCGCTCTTGTCGGACCTGAAGCTCGTCGGGATCTACTACGACGGCCGCCTCACGGCGCGCAGCGTCGCGGTGCTGCGCGACGTCACGAACAACAAGATCTACCGGGTGAAGCCCGGTGACATCATCGGGCGTCTCAAGGTCACCACGATCCGCCCGCGCGAAATCGTGTTTACGGTGCAGGAGTTCGGTTTCGAGCGGCAGGAGAGTCTGCAGCTCGCCAAGCAGGAGGTAACGCCATGAAGCACATCGCAGCCCTCGTCCCATTCCTGCTTGGGCTGACCGCGGCCCCGCGCGACGGCGAGGTCAAGGCCGTGAGCGTGCTGCCCGCGGCGCGCAGCGTGGAGGTCGTGATCGATCTCCAGGGTGCAGTCGAAGTGCAGGACTTCACGTTGGCCAGTCCGGCCCGCCTGGTGATCGACCTGCAGGGCGCCCGGCTCGCCGCGCCGGCCGTGCTGTACGACGGCCAGAATCGCGGCGGCATCAAGAACATCCGCTACGCGCAATTCCGCCCCGGCGTGGTACGCGTGGTGATCGATCTCGACGTGCTCAAGGACTACCAGGTCGAGCGGCGGGCCGGCCAGGTGCGCGTGAAGATCGGCACCGAGCGCACGGCCTTCGCGGCCTGGTCGAGCCAGGCCCCCGGGCTTGCGCCCGGGGTCAGTGAGTCCGGGGTGGCTAGCGCTAACCCCGGGCGCAAGCCCGCGGTGCGCGGGGGGGAAGCGGCGCGGGTCGCCGCGCCCGCCGCGAGCGGCACCGAGCTCTCGATCGAAGCGTACCTCGCCGCCCACGAGCGCGAGGGCGAGCAGTCGCAGGCGCCCCGTATCACCGTCACGTGGGACAATTCCGACATTCGCGAGGTAGTCGCCGGCTTCGCCGCGTTCAGCGGCCGCACCATCGTGCTCTCGAAGGACGTCAAGGGAACGGTGTCCGCCGAGATCAAGAACCAGCCCTGGGACCTCGCGTTCGCGGCGGTGCTCGAGTCGCAGGCGCTCGCGGCCACCACCCTCGAGGGCGGCATCATCCAGGTCATCGACAAGAAAGACCTGGCGCGGGCCGACTCGACTGTACCGGTCGAGACGCGCCTGGTGCGCATCAACTACGCCCGCGCCTCGGCGCTGGTGCCGTCGATCCAGTCCATCCTCACGCAGCGCGGCAAGGCGGTGGCCGATTCGACCACCAACGCCCTCGTCATCACAGAGATCTCGAGCCGCATCAGCCGGGTCGAGGATTTCGTCAAGGGCCTCGATATCCGCACACCGCAGGTGTCGATCCAGGCGAAGATCATCTTCGTGGACCGCACCGACGTGGAGCAGCTCGGGCTCAAATACGATCTCGGCTCCCAGACCCAGTTCTTCAACAGGCTGATCCAGCGCCCCGATCCCCGCACCGCCAAGGCGGTCGACACGAACGGCGACGGCATACCGGACGCCTTCGTGCCGCAGTCCAACTTCTCGCCCGACGAGGTGATCGTCGATCTCGGGGGCAACTCGCTCTCCGCCCTCGGTAACGCCGATCAGGAGATCGTCAACCCGGCGCTGAACCTGATCTTTTCGACGGCCATCGGCAACTTCAACCTGTCGACGTTCCTGCAGGCGCTGCAGCGCGTCGAGCTCGCGGACCTGCAGGCGGAGCCGACGATCACGACCCTCGACAACCGGCCGGCCGAGATCCTGGTGGGCGACCGCGTGCCGATCCGCGTGATCGACGTCAGCTCCGCGAGCGGCGGGAACGCGCCGCCCCGCGCGACGGTGCGGTTCGAGCAGACCGGCATCAACCTCAAGGTGACGCCGCACGTGACGGCGAACCGCCAGGTGCTGATGGAGGTGCATGCCGAGAACTCCGCCGTGAAGCCCTCGTCGGTGGACATCGGCTTCACGTTCCAGACGCAGCAGGCGGACAACCAGATCCTCGTGAGCGACGGCGAAACGGCGGTCATCGGCGGCCTCACGGTGACCTCGGTCACGGTAACCAAGACCGGAATTCCGTTCCTTGTAGACCTGCCGCTGCTCGGCAAGCTGTTCGGCTTCAGCTCGGAGACCGAGGAACGGCGGGATCTACTGATTCTCGTCACGCCACACATCATCGACGACCTGGTGACGCCCAGCACCGGGAAGTAACCGGGAGCGGATATGCGGCACGTTCGACCGAGTCGGAGCTGGTGGGGGATTGTTGCGCTGGCGGGTCTCTGGGCATGTGAAACCGCCCGCAATCCGACCGGCAGGCAGTCGGACCTGATTCCGCCCACGATCACGCTGACGACGAGCGCCGATACGCAGCAGATCGGGAGTGGTCTGCAGTTCACGGTCACCGCGTCCGACAATCTCAGCCTCAAGGACATCCAGCTGACCTATTCGGGCGGCTACATCGCCCAGACCGACACCGTCTTCACCCAGGCCACGACGACTTTCAACCAGACCGTGAACATCACGTTCCCGGCCAATTCGGGCGCAGGGGGGTTCATCAAGATCGTCGGCCGCGCGACCGACGGGGCGAGCAACTTCGCGACCGATTCGATCACCATCTTTCTGTCGAACGTGCAGGCGCTCACCGTCACGCTGCTCCAGCCCGTTCCCCCCGCGGTCGCGTCCTCGGGCAAGAACATCCCGGTGCAGGTGGAAGCGCGCCAGCTCGGCGGCATCGCGACCCTCGGGTTCATCATCACGCCGCGCAACGCCGTCGTCGACCCGACCACGCCGCCCACGGACTCGCTCGTGTTCACCCCGCCCGCGCGCCAGCCGCCCGACACGATCTACACCGACACGCTGACGGTGCAGAGCGGCTTCACGTCCTTCACCGTGACCGCGTTCGCCGTGGACGCGGGCGGGCGGCGGGCGCTCTCGCCTCCCGTCACCGTGACGGTGCAAACGCCCGGCAACGACCTCACGCCGCCGGCCGTCTCGCATTCGATCTCGTCGCGCGTCGAGGTGAACGACAACGTCACCGTCCACGCCACCGATCCGAGCGGCATCTCCTGGATCGGGTTCCGGGTGGACACGGCGCTGAACGCCACGCCGCCGTTCACGGGGATCGTGCCGCTCAAGGTCGACACGGTGAACGTCAGCGCGGGGAATCTCACCACCGTGGATTCGACGTTCGCGCTGGCACTGCCGCTGGGCGACAGTACGCTCCCCAAGAGCGTGGTGGTGCGTGGCTACGCATGCGACCTCGCCACCGCGCGTAATTGCGCCTACTCGCAGACGAGCACCGTGATCACGGGGACGGCGGCACGGCCCCGCGCGCTGGGCATCGGGGCGTTGTCGGGCACGGGCGTGGACACCGTGATCGTCGTGGCCGGCATCACGCGCCCGCTGCCCCTGGGCGGACACATCGCGGACGCGATCTACAACGTGAACCGGCGCGAGCTGTACCTCACCAACGACATGCTGGGCCGGGTGGAAGTGTTCGACGTCGCGTCCAAGACCTTCAGCCCTACCGGCATCGTCACCGCCGGTCCCGTACCGTGGGGCATCGCGCTCTTCCCGGTCGACACGCTGGGCCACTACGACGCCAACCGCATCGTCGTCGCGGACGCGGGCGGCACCGAGCTGTCGATCCTCGACGCGAGTACGCGGCTGCTCTTGTGGCGCCAGGCGCTGCCCAACTTCCTGATCGAGAAGTACTCGATCGTGAATGTAAACGGCTTCACCCGGGCCATCATCACCGTGCACGATGTCTCCGATCGGCCGCAGTACGTCGGCACGGTGTGCCGGCCGACGTCCGGCGGGTCGACCTGCGCGGCGGACTCGATCTACGGGATCTATTCGACCACGCCGACGCAGAGCAGCACCTCGCCGTTCGGCGGCCGAGCGACGCTGCGGATGGAGAAGCTCATCAACACGACCAATCCGGCCCAGCTGTTCGGGCATCTGTTCTGGGAGCTGGGCGACCTGGGCGCGAACGTCTCGGGCGACACGCTGCGCATCGAGCTGCTGCGGCCGAGCTTCCGCGTGGACAACGTCGTGCTCACATCGTGCAAGGCGGTCACCGTCGATATCCAATCGTTCGGGCTGGGTGACCAGACGTTCGTGCGCAACACTGGGAACTTCACGCACGCGTTCGTCGGAGAGGGCGGCACCATCGCCGCGGCGTTCGCACGCGTATTTGCCTACTCGGCGAAGGACTTGTTGAGGACCCCGACGAACAGCTGCAAGCACCTCGGCGTCGTTCCCGATTCCGGCACCGACGATCAGGACCTCGGCATGTCGCCGGGAGTGCACGTCAGCGACTTCATCAGCAACACCGGCGTGCACGTGGAAGCGGTGGCGACGAACTTCAACGGCCTCACCAACCTGGTACGCGCCGGGACGGATTCGATCTATTACCTCGACCAGGGATTGCGCTTGTGGGGCACGTCGGCCGCCGGCTCGGCGACGCCCGGGATGGACATGAACTACAACCACGCGTTCGAGCCGGGCGGTGCCTGCACGCCGACTTGCGGCGGCGGCTCGGGCAACACCACCGAGCGCATGGTGTTCGCCGCATCGCCCGACACGACGATCCGGGTGTACGACACCTACTTCTTCAACCTGCAGAAGCGCATCCAGACCCGCGATCCGATCATCGGCCCGCTGCGCGTGGCCAAGGACAGCGTAGCCGGCCAGCCGGCGACCCAGCTGCTGTTCGGGATCACCGCGCGCGGACTGGTGGTGGTCACGCTGCCGAGCATCACCAACATCAACGCGCAGGCGCCTCCCGCGGGTTGGCGGCCCTTCAAGCCGTGACCCCGTCTTGACAAGTCCTCACCCCCTGACCCCCTCTCCACGACGTGGAGAGGGGGAACGCGTGAACGGATCCCGAGAGCCCGGCGCGGAGTCGGGCTCGCGTGTTATTATCGACGACCATGACCTTCCGCTTCACCACCGCCGGTGAGTCGCACGGGCGCGGCCTGGTGGGAATCCTCGAAGGGATCCCCGCGGGGCTGCCTGTATCGGCCGAGCGGATCAACGCCGAGCTGAAGCGCCGCATGGGCGGCTACGGCCGCGGCGCCCGCATGAAGATCGAGTCGGACCAGATCGAATGGCTCGCCGGCGTCCGCGCGGGTGAGACGCTGGGCTCGCCCATCGCGATGCTGGTGTGGAACCGTGACTGGGAGCACTGGCAGGACGTCATGGCCCCTGAGGCCGACGCGCCCGCCACGGAGCGGCGGCGTCAGGTCACCCGCCCCCGCCCCGGTCACGCCGATCTCGCGGGCTCGCTCAAGTACGACCGCCAGGATGCGCGCGACATTCTGGAGCGGGCGAGTGCGCGCGAGACCGTGGCCCGGGTGGCCTGCGGCGCGGTGTGCAAGCTGCTGCTGGAACAGTTCGGGATCG
>WNGD01023730.1_pt1 | contig 11213 bp, 5 predicted proteins | sample 5400671 | NCBI WGS metagenome assembly WNGD01 (sample SAMN13153369, study PRJNA577476) | soil metagenome | isolation source: 40 cm soil or saprolite under grassland replicate 2 | place: USA:California | collected 2016-06-15
TTATAAATTATAAGCAGGAGATATTTTTTTTGTTAAATAAATTTAATAATATTAGTTTCACTTTATTTTAAAAATAATTAGTATAATTAATATCTGGACTATAAATTTAGATTGAATTTAATAAGATCAAATATATGATTTATTTTTTTTGATAAAAAAAAGAAAAAAAAGATGAGAAGAAAAGAATTAAAATTATTATTTAATAAATATACAAATAAAGTCATTAAATATTTATTAAATAATAAATATTTAATTAATAATATATTAATTTAAATTTGTATAGTTAAAATAATTAATTTTATATTTTTATGAAAAATATAAAAATATTTTCTCATGATTTGTTGACTAATGGGTAGTTTATGTGGGGCGCAGACCTCAAAAATAGTATCTGAGGTGTCTAATAACACTAGATAATATTATTAATATTTATTTATATAATTTTTATTATATAAATAAAATTTATTTATATAATAAATAGATATAGTATTACTATATATTTGAAATAATTTTTATTTATTTTTATATAGTAATATGAATTATGGTAATATCAATCATTTTAAAATTATTGTAGTATAATATTTTTCTATAATATATGTAATAGTTTAACATTACATAAATGATTGATTCATATTTGAAATTTTATATTAATATCTTAATAGATTCTTTGAATACGCTTTACTCAGATTGAACTGATATATTTATTGAACAATTGGTAATTTGATAGAAATACATTATTTATTAAAATTTAAATTGTTTTATATTATTTCTATAGGTTAAATGTTATATTTTATTTAAAGTTAGATTTAATATAGTTAAATTAATACTTTTAATTATTAAACCTATTATGTTTAATAATTAAATATATACAATTATTTAATTAAAAAATATACATTATTTAAATATATAGACTATGAGAATTAATAGGTAGTTTAATGGCTAATAAGCGTGTTTAACTGTGAGACTTACAAGTCATACAGACACGTAAGTGGGGCATAATGACCAAAGGCACATATAAGGATTGATGGCCTTGATTACGGATTAAAGTTACGCTAGGGATAACAGGCTAATAAAGTGTGAGAGTACTAATTGACGACTTGGTTTGGCACCTCGATGTCGACTCTAATTATCCTCCTGGTGCAGGTGCTAGGAAGGGTTCGGCTGTTCGCCGGAAAATTAATTAACGCGAGTTGGGTTACTATTAGCCCCTTTTTTAATCATTAGTTTTTTTAATGATTAAAATGAGAAAATTGGATAAATTGCAAGGATATCTTTTTATAAAGACAATTTGCAGCGAAGCTTGTTTTAGCTGATAAAAAATAAAAATTTTTTATATAATATAACAAGAACGTTCAACGACTAGAAAGTGAGCATAGCTAGCAATAATCTTTCCATGAATATCCGAATTTCTTATACGTTTATTATATAAAAACATTTATTTTCGATTTTTATTAAAACTTTTACACTATTTAATTTTCTTTAATAGTCATGAGTTTTTCTTTACAGTTATTTATATTACTGAAATAATGTATGACAAGTTTAACTTTAAAAAGATATATATTAAAACATTCATTAATTGATAATTATAAGAGAGATTATAGGTTATCATTAACTTTACCTAAGTATTTAAATGATACTCTAATAGGTTTAATATTATCTGATGGTGGATTACAAAGATCTTCAGAAACATCAAATGTAAGGTTAAGTGTTATTATGTCTATAATTAATTGTTCTTATTTTTTTCATTTATATAATTTATTTGAACCATATATAGATAATGATTTAAATATTTTAGATATTAAAGTACCTAATAAACAAGGTATACATATAAATTACTCTACAGTTAGATTTAAAACAATATCAATTCCTCAATTATTATATTATTATAATATTTTTTACAAGAAAAATAATAAAAAGAATAAATGGGAAAAAATAGTTCCAATTGAATTAAAACAATGTTTTAATCCTATATCTTTAGCTCATTGAATTATGGGTGATGGTAATTATTTAAAAGAAAAAAATATTATACGAATATTTACTAATAGTTTTGTTAAAAATGATGTAGAATTATTATCAAGGATAATTAATGATAGAATTGGAATTAATAGTAAAGTAATTTATGATCGAAATAATCAATATATTATAGTAATAGAAAAAGATGATATAATAATTACACGCGATCTATTATTACCTTTTATCCACCCTTCAATGTTGTATAAATTGGGTATTAAAAATCAAGATTTTAATTATAAATTTAACTATTTAAGTATAATAAATGATATTTAAAATAAATTTATGTGTATATACATATAAGAAATAAGACATAGTCTGAACCATATTGTGAAATGTGGAAATAAGAGATAAAGAGCTCTTATAATTAACAAAATTGTAAGTACGTCGTGAGACAGTACGGTCCCTATCTTCTATGGGAATCTAAAGTATAAAAAGGTTTGTGCCTTCGTACGCAAGGACTGGGAGCTACCAACCTCTGGTATGCCTATTGTTATGGTTATAGATTATCTGTATATTGATCTCTAGATAACTCTAATTTGTTATGATTACCTTTTGGATCAAAACCGGGCAAGGTAGGATGGCTAAGTTGGAATTAAATAAGAACTGAACGCATATAAAGTTCGAAATTAGCCTTTGTCATACTTTTATTGATGAATAAGTAGTAGACTACTACTTTATTATACCACTTTTTGTGGGAATCTAGGCAAGAGCTTTAAGAACTGAAATTTATTTAGGTAATCTTGTGCTAGTATTTTTCGTCTTCATAATACTCATATTATAAATATCCTATATTATATAATGATTATAAATATTCAATAATTGTTTATGTTAATGTGGTATAAAGATAATGATTTAAATTAAATAATATTTCATATAAATTATTTAAAAAATAATTTATATGAAATATTATTTTTCATGCGGATAGGTGTATAGGAATGCATATCAGACTCATACCCTGAAGGCAGTAGGTTCGATTCCTTCATCCGCACATACTTTCAAAATACAATAGATATATAACCTAACTTATTTTAATTATTAATATTATATATATATATATATAAATTTTAATTAGATTCTTATTTTTTTCCTTTTTTGTTCATTTTAAATATGACATATATATATGTAAATAGATAGTATAAATATAATACCTTTGGTTTTTTAACTTAGTGGTAAAGTGCTTGTTTGATAAGCGAGAAACAAAAGTTCGATTCTTTTAAAAACCAATGTAAAAGAATCGAACTTTTGTTTTAATAAATTAAAACAAGAAGATTTATAAATAACAAATCAAATATGAAATAATAATATTTTTAAACATTTAATTAAAAATCATAAAAATAGTAATAATTATTCACTTAAATAGTATTTTTTTTTCTTTTACTATATCTGTAAATAATAATGATACAAATTTATAATTATTACTAATAAAATTGTGTATATAATATAAAAATGACAAAATAAATTATATAGATTATCTATTATACTATTTTCCGATTTATTAATAAGTGTGGAATATAATTATAAGGTAAAAAAAAAGATAAATTAAAAATTAAATTTTTATTAATATAATACAATTAGAATTGAGGTTGGGATTTTAGTGGTGGTATATATAAAATTACGGAAAATTTTATTATTATTATTATAAATGTTAAGTATAAAAATTAACAAGTATTTAAAAATAAATGCACGTTATAAATATTAATAAAATAGATATTTATAATTTTTCTAAAATAAATTTATTAAATAAATTTATTTAATATAGGACTATTATACTTAAATATAATATGACACTAATAAGATCAATAATATTTTAAATGAAGGTAATAAAATTATTAAAAAAGTATAAAGAAAACTATAAACATTCTCCATTATTACAAAATAAAATAGAATCTGAATATATATCATTAATTTACTTAAAAGATTTAAAAAAATTAAAAATAGAAAATACTAGCAAAGATAAGATAGATTATCCAAAGTTAAAAACAAAATATAAAAAATATATGGTATTGATGAGATTATTTGATAAAGAAATTATTAATAAAAAAAAAGAGATAGTAGAAGTGGGTAAAATTATTACAAATGTAAATTATAATAAATATAAAGAGAATTATATGAATAATAAATATAATCATAAAGACAGTAGAATGGTGAATATATTTAAAAATTTAGAAGTTATGTTAAACAAGAAGAGTAGAATATCGAAGGTGGAAAATTATAAGATCCAGAATATAGTAGAAGATCATAGTAATTACATTAATAACAAAAAAATAAGTAATAATTTATTAAGACCGTATTATTTTTTTCCGGCAGGCTATATTGAAGGACCTAAACCAACTCAAATAAGACAATGAACAAGCAGTATTTATAATTTTTTGAAATTGAATAAAGTAAATTATAATTATTTGGATAGTTTTACAGGTAAATTAATAAAATTATATTTCAACGTTAAATATATAAGAAAAAGATTAATTTGAGATTTAAAATTTCCATTAGGATTTAAAATTATTCCTGATTTAAACTTATAGGTAGAGATTATTCTTGATTTTCACCTGCATTTTTAAAAATCAAAGATATTAAAGATCAATTGCTGTTAGCAATTGATTTTGGTAGAATATTTAAATATAGAAAATTAACTTTTCAAATAGGTTTTTATCCTAAAAGAAAAACTTATTTTAGAAAGTTAGGTAGAATTCTTCTTGGTAAACCTTTTTTTAAACATACTTCTCTTAATTTAATTATTGATTTATTTTTATATAATAACAAAAGATATAAATTAAAAAAAATAAAAAATTTAACATTAAGAAGAGGTATTTATAAATATATGTATAGTATGTATATAGATTATTCAAAAAAAATTAAAGACACTCTTAATAGACCTAGATTTTTTTATATGAATTTAATTGAACCTAAATTATACAAAATCTATAATAACATTATACAATCATATAATACTTATATTTGGGGTAATAAAAAAAGTGTTTTTATTTATTTCTGTCTGTTAGCTCTAAATTTTAATTTATTTATTAAAATTAAATATAATTCAATTATAAGTAATAGTAAAATAATCACAAATAAAATTGAAAATATATATGATAAATTTAATTATGATATAAATAATATAAATATAAATGTAAATTTTGATAATGAGATTAGAGCTAATACTAATATTTTCGTTAACAAAAATATCGATAATTATTTAAACAACAAAAAAATTTTAAATAGTATTAGCAAACAAAAATTAATTAAATCAAGTAAATCAAAAATGTTAAAAATAAAAAATTTATCATATAATATTATTAATAAGAAAATATGATATTCAGGAAAAAAATTTATATATAATAATAAAAATAATATAAATCTGGTTACTATGAAAAATTTATTAGAATATAATTTTCCTTATATTATAAATACTTATGATTATATAAATATTTATAATAAAAATAAATTATTAGCATATTATGTAAAAGCAAAAAATGAAAATTTAGATAAAACAAATAATAATGGTGATGAAGAAAAGATAACTAAATTTGAAATTATAAGAAAATATCTAGCCGATTTAAGAAATAAAAGTAACAAACCACTTGACCAAATTACTTTTAAATTATGAAAAACTAAAAATTTATATTTAATTAAAAAAGGATTAAAAATTAAAGGTAAAATTAAAAGTAAAGGTAAATCGAATATAGAAAATAATAGATTATTTATTAATTCCTCATATAAAAAAAACAAGGAATTAAAAGATCCTAGAATATTATTTCTTAAAGATCGATTGGCATATAATAAAAAAAAAGGTAATAAAAATAGAAATGTAATTATAAAAAATAAGATCATAATAAGATATAATTTAAACGATCCAAATAATTTATTAAGATTTCAAATAGGAATACCTTTATTACCTGAAAATTATAAACCTGAAAAATTCAATTGATTGAAACATGTTTTTTTACCTAATGAAGAATATAAAAAGAAAAAAAATAAGTCTTATTTTTCTAAAAGTAATAAAAAGGTTGAAAACATTAATATTAATAAAATTAATAATAATTATTTAAGTACTAACAATATCATATTTGATACTAAATTATTTATTGATTCTAGTAATACAAATATATTTAAGAATACAGTTTATTTAAAATTATTAAAATTATCTAATGATTTTACTTATAATACTGATATTTTTAATAGAGACAATTCATATATATATAATAACATTATTTCAACATTTTATATAAAAAATAAAACAACTGAAGATGAATTGTATAATTATTATAATAATAATAATAATTATGAAATTTATAATTTAATAAAATCTAAATTCGTTAATGAAATTATAAGTTTTAACAAAAGAAAAAATAATATTATAAATAAAATAAATGTGTTTTATAAAAAAGATAAAAGTGATAATATTAAGAATAATAGAATATTATGAAATAAGTTTGATAATTCTATAATGAATATATTATTTAATTATACTAATACATATAAAAATAAGGAAATAAAATTAACTAAATTAGGATCAAGATCCTTATTTAAATTTAATAAGTTATTTGAAAATCTTAAAAGAATAAGAGGATTTGGTAATATTTGATATATGTATTATTTTTTAGCTATTGTGGAAAAAGAATATGAAAAAATCTATAATGATGTTATAATATCTAAAGATTATAATATAATATCTTATTCATATGATATTCAAAGTAAAGGTTATTATGAAAAAAAGGATTTAAAAAATATAACTAAATTTGGTATATATGAAAGTACTGAGTATGAATTTATGTTAAAAATTTGACCTGCATTTTTTTCAAATTATAATGATGAAAAAATTAATTTAGGATACAATGAAAGTATATTTAATGCTAAATACAGAAATTTAATTCAATTTACTATAATAAATTATTATTACAATTTATTGGTTAAAATAGGAAAAGAAAATTTAAAAGATTTATTTAATTATTATAAATATTTTGATATTAAGGGGTTAAATAATATTAATTATAAATTGTATAAATTTATAACAGCAAAAGTATTATTAGAATTGTTACGTTATAATTATAGAAGTTTGATAAGAATTAAGTCAAGATATTATTTCATTAATAAATTTAGATTATATCTATATAAATTTAGAAGAGTTAATTTTAATAATTGAATAGCAAGTATGAGATTTATTAAAAAATTAAGAATAACCCCTAAAAATTTTTGATATAGATTAAATTTTTTAGCTTATACTTTTTTTAAAAAAATTACACGATATGCTTATTTAGACACAAAAGTAAGTCTAGTAACTCCATTTATAATGCATTTTGAAGATATTCTTTATACTATATATGGAAAATGAACATTAATTAGAGTTTGACCTCTAAAAAGACATTATTTAAGCAGTTATCTATTAGCACGTAGAGTATTAACATTAATACTATGAAGAAAGAAAAAAATCAGTAATAAATATAATTTCCAAAGAATGATTAGTAGATTAATGTCTGGTATTAGAATATTACAGATAAGAAAAGCTTATCATTATTATAATGAATTTTCATCTAGATGGCCTGATAAATTAATTAGTAAATTAAATAACAATATATTTGGATACTTAAATTATACGAATCTAGAATGATATAATGAAGATCACTTAAAAAAACATCAACTTGAAAGTTATAATATTCCTAATAATACTTTAGCTTCATTTATTCCTAATTATAAGTTTAATTATATGAATGCTTTTGATAATAATATAGATCGAGTCAAAAATTATCGAATTAAAAAAAATATTTTAAGCAATAAAATCACTAATTTACAGTACATGTACTACTGATTAAGACCTCTTAAAGAATATATTATGACTTTAAATAATAATTTAGATATTACTGGATTAAGATTAAGATTGAGTGGGAGAATAGGAATTAGAAGAAATAATCTTAGAAGTATATATAAAAATAGGATTTATGGAAATTTATTAGGGCCTATCCATAAAAATATAAGAAGTAAAAAAATTATTACTATTGTTAGTCCTAAATTAAGAGGATATATGAAATCTAATGTTGATTTTGCTATTTATGTTTCAAAAAGTAAAAATGGTACTGTTTCTTTAAAAGTTTGAATTTCCTCTATATTTTCTACTGATTTAAGAGAATTATTATTACATCTTGTTTACATTAAAGATTTATATTCACAACTTATAAACAGATTTTATATTATAAAACCTTATTTTAATTATATTAAAAATAATTATCTCTTAAAATTACCCAGTAGTAATATAATTCTACCTACATCTAATAAAAATAAATTATATAGAGAATTTAAAAATCTAAAAAAATCTAAATTTAATAATTATAATAAATCTTCTATTACTAAGAATAAAAATATTTTCATTATTAAAAATTCTTATTATAAAACAAATAATTTGTTTTATAACGTTAAAAAATTTAAATATTAACAAATATTATTAATTTTTTACAACTTTATACTCTTTTTATTTATTATACTTTATTTATCATAGTATTTTCATTAATTTCTTTTCTTATTTGATAATATTACTAAATATATAGATATTTATGTATATTTACATATTATATAAATAAAAATTATAAAAATAGTATATAAGAATTTTTAAATAGCTTATGAGAATGTAACTCAATTGGTAGAGTATTCGCCTTTTAAGCGAAGAGTTATAAGTTCGAATCTTATCATTCTCGAATAATACTTAAATTAAATATTAATTATTTGATTTATTATGATTTATAATATTATTATTTTATATTTTTCATCTTCTATAGAAGATGTTGTAATTTTTTATTGTTAGATATTATGATTATATATATATATGTCTTTTTTTTTTGGGTTGTTGACTAATAGGTAGGTCCCTGGGATTTGGATCCAGTACGTGAAAGTTCAAATCTTTCCAATCCAATATTATATATATTATTATATTTTTACTAATTTAACAATTGTTAATATTTCAATATATAAAGTTATATAGATGTGAGGTTTGGATTAAGAGAATCTTATTTTTAAATTATATTCAATACAAAATATATACGATTTAGATGGTTCTATGATTTATTCTTTCCTATATTACAGAATATATCGTTTATATAATGGTGTATTTGGTTTAACAGAATTTTAATTCTATTCCATTTTTATTTAAAGTGTAAAAAATTAATAATATTAATTAATTTCAAATTAAAAATTTTTAATTTGAATGGATAAACAGAATTTTAATAGAGAATTAAGATATTAATCCCTTTTTTTTCAAAAAAAGTAGCAGTTATACTAATTCTAAATATAGAACATTAGTGACTTCATTAATAGTATACAGTTTGAGTATAGTTATAGATATAAATAATTGTGTAATTAAAAATTGAAACTAATATAATTAATTCTTATAGTAAATACAATAATTTATTGTAATTAATTAATAAAATTATATATTTTTAATATCTATATATAATAAATTAATGTATTGATTATATATAAGATCTATACTAATAATAAGATTGTGTTAAGTATATATTATATTAATAGGAAAGGTTAAAATAATATAGAAAAATATATAATTTTATTATAGATAATAATGGATACGTAACTATATATGAGGTAATTAGATTTTCCTTTATATTCTCTAAAATATCAGATGGAGGGTATAAATTTTGAGAGTAGAGTTCAAGTTTTTGGAGAAAAAAACCAATCTGAAAATCAATTTAATAATAATGAAAATATAAAATTCGTAAAAATAAAAGAAATTAATTCTATAAAATTAGAAGAAATTGTATCACGAGCAGATTGATGAAGAAGATGATTATATAGTACAAATGCAAAAGATATAGGAACATTGTATTTATATTTCGCTATATTTAGTGGTATGACTATCATGCCTCTAAAAAATCTTGCCATATGCTGAAAGGATTATGATTATATATTACTTAAATCAGCAGGAAATTTATATTCAAATTTGAATATAAGATTCCTCAGAGACTTTATGCAAGAATTATTTATATTATGTATTTTGATTTTATATAAATATATTTATCATTTCTATAAATTATCTCCATATAATGTTTTAAATATTAATACAAATGTAGATGAAGATAAAAAGAAACTAATATGAAAATTAAGGGAAAGCCAGATGGGGTATTATTTAGCTGGTCTAATTGAAGCAGATGGTAGTATTATAGTACCCTTAGAAGGAAGTAAAAATACACTAACTATTTCTATTTCTTTTAATATTAAAGATAAACCTTTAGCTTTATGTTTAAAAAATCAATTAGGATTTGGATATATAGAAACTTTAGAAAAAAATAATGCAGTTAGATTAATAATTAGAGGTAAATATAGTATAATTACCATAATTTATTTAATTAATGGTAAGTTTATAACTCCAAAAATAGAAAAATTATATGAACTTATTATTTTTGCTAACAAAAATTGAATAAAAAAGACAGAAGAAAATATTCAATTAAAAAATTTAGATAGTAGTAGTTTAGATTCTAATAGTTGATTAGCTGGATTTTCAGATGGTGATGCTAATATTAATATTAATATAACATGACCAAATAAAGCTAAAAATAAATATGGACAAATTAGATTAACTTTCGAAATAGTATAAAGTATAATTAACAATGAACATTTAGAAAAATACAAATCTATTATGAATAATATTTCTATTTTCTTAAAATCTAAATTGGAAATCCATTATCTTAGTAAATATGATCGATCTGGTAAACAAAAAGGATGAAGAGCTAGAATAAGAAATAAAGAAGGGGCTAGTGTTATAGTCAATTATTTTGATCGTTTTCCTATGTTTAGTAGTAAACATTTAAATTATCTGGATTGATGTATTGTTTATAATATATTACTAAACAAAAAACATATAGGGAAAAATAAATTAAATATATACAATAAAGTTAAATCTATTAAAGATGGTTTGAATAAAAGAAGAGTTTATTACAATTGAAACCATCTTAACGATTTTTATAAAATTTAAAGAATTTTATAATAATAAAAATAATAGTATATTATAATAAGAGAAAGTCCATAAAAAAATATCTATATATTTTTTACATAAGGATGATTGGAACTTGTTTATCTTTATTGATAAGAACAGAATTAGGAGCACCAGGAACACAAATATTAGCTAATGATGCTCAATTATATAATACAATTATAACAGCACATGCATTTATAATGATTTTCTTTATGGTCAATTTACTTTGTAG
>WNGD01018575.1_pt1 | contig 11212 bp, 12 predicted proteins | sample 5400671 | NCBI WGS metagenome assembly WNGD01 (sample SAMN13153369, study PRJNA577476) | soil metagenome | isolation source: 40 cm soil or saprolite under grassland replicate 2 | place: USA:California | collected 2016-06-15
GCCGTCGGAGGTCGTTGATGGCGATGGCCTTCTATTGCTGCTTCGCAAGAACGATCTTGTTCAGCGGCTTCAGATGTGCCAGCGGCAGGATCGCGAACACCTCGCGCGCTGTCAGCACATCTGCCTGGTGCGCGAGCCCTTCGAGGGTGGCGTGCTCGACCTGCCTGCGCGTGAGCACGGCGCCGACGACGAGCATCAGGCCGACCGAGAGCGCTACCACTAGCACGGTCGCCACGAACAGGTTCGTCCGCAGCGAGCGGCGCCGTCCTGTGCTGCGTGTTCGGAAACTCCCAGGTGCCGGACCGGTCATCTCAGACTGACGCGCGGGCGAAGCCCGCACGTCCTACCAGTGACGCCGCAAGCGGCGTCACGGCCTGACAGTCTTGTATCCGGCTCCACGAACGGTGTGGATCAGCTCGGGCCGGCCGAGCTTGCGGCGGAGCTGCGCGACGTGCACGTCGACGGTCCGGGTTCCGCCGGGGTAGGTCATCCCCCAGACCCGATCGAGCAGCTGGTCACGGCTGACCACTATGCCCGGATTCTCGAGCAAGGTCGCGAGCAGGTCGAATTCCTTCGTCGTCAACTCGACCGCCTTGCCGTCGACCGCAACCTCGCGCGCGTTCCGGTTCAGGACGACGTCGTCCAGCGTGAGCACCTCTTCGGCGCCGCGCCCGTCAGTGCGCCGCAGGACTGCCTTCATGCGGGCGACGAGCTCGCGCGGCGAGAACGGCTTCGTCAGGTAATCGTCGGCGCCGAGCTCGAGCCCGGCGACTCGGTCGGGCTCCTCGTCGCGCGCGGTGAGCATGAGGATTGGCACGTCCGAGCGAGTCCGCACCAGCCGGGCAACGTCGAACCCGTCGATGCCGGGGAGGCGGATGTCGAGGATGACGATCCGGATCTGGTGCCGGCTGAGCTCGGCCAGCGCCTCTTCTCCCGACCGGACCCAGACGACGCGCCAGCCGCTGCGCTCGAGATAGCCGCGAGTCATCGAGCCGATCGAATGCTCGTCCTCGACGAGCAAGACCGTGCCTTGCTGGCTCCCGCTCGCGACGGGCTTGGCGTTCACCTGCCCGTCGCGAAGACCTGGTCCGCAGGCTTGTCGCCGTCGCGCAGCGTCGTCGCCATCATGCCCGTTCGCAGCTGGAAGAAGCTTGCATTCTTGCCGTTGAGCCTGACGCGTACATTCGGCGAGATGCTGATCGTCACTTCCGAACCGTCAGGCTCCCTCAACAGGAGCGTGAAGGCACCGACGTCTTTGATGCGGCCATGGTCGAGCAGGTAATCGTGGAGGACCGTGTCCTTGAGCGCGATCTCGGCGCGGACGAGTCGGTTGCCCAACATCAGCGCAACCATGGACTTCGCCCACTTGGGCGCTTGCTTCGACCCGGCGAAGACGGTGGCGCTCGGAAGGTCGCCGTCGTGCGCAACCGCGATCTGCATTCCCGCGCGCAGCCGGCGCAGCGTGGAAGGCGCCCCATTGAGGAAGACGCGCGCGCCCGAGGCGACCTTGACGGGCGTTTTCGTTCCGTCGCGCTGGAGCAAGTTGAGGGAACCCGCGGCGTAGCGTCTAAGCAGCTTGCCGCGGTCGAGCCGATAGTCGTGGAGGCCGGTCGCCTTGATGACGAATTCGCCGCGAATCATTTTCGCGCCGAGCAGGTACGAGCTCACCGTGGTCGGCACGGGGCGGGCGCCGAAGGCAGGCGCCGCCACAGCCGCCACGCAAGCGAGCACGGCAATCTTGAGACCCCGTCTGGCCACGATCTCATTGTCCCCGTCAGCGTCAGCGTTCGTCGCCGGTGATGTAAGACGAACGTAAAAAGGCGCTACGGAAGCATTGTCTGGGTCACGAAGATCTGTTCGCGAAGACTGCCCCGCGCCGGCGCGGATGCCAGCGGAAAGACGGGAAACGGCCTGCCGTCCGCCCACGCGGTCGAAATGTAGTCCCCGAGCATCCGGCCGATGCCGGTGTAGGCGAGCCAGCCTGAAAGCACGATCTCGGTGCTCAGCTGCTGGGGCCCTCGCCACGTCCTGCCGCCGTTGTCCGAACGCGAGAGCCACGCTTTGATCGGCGATTGGCAGATGTAGTTGCAGCCCGTCGGCGTCGGCGCCGAGTAGTAGGCGACCGCAAGTCTGACGTGCGGGCCAGTTCCGATTGCTGCGAGGCCCGGAAGGAAGTGATTGACGAAAGTGCCGCGACCGCCCGCGGGCACACGTGCCGGGGCGGTCCAGTCGATGCCGTCGCGCGACTCCGAGACCACGATCCCGTTCGACTGACATTCGGTGATGTAGCGGCAGTCCGACCAGGCGAGGTAGATCGTCCCGTCGCCGTCAATCGCCACGGAAGGGAGCGGCGGCGCGCGGATTCCCGCCACGTCGTTCGCGAGCAGCCGAGCGATCGGAAGAGCGGGCAGGAAGGTCGCACCGCCGTCGAGCGAGCGGATCGCGGCCATCTGATTGAGCCTGCTACCCGGCGATTCGAACAACTCGAAGGGGATCACGACCGTCCCGTCAGGGCGGACCACGGGCTGAACGCCGTTGGCGATGTTCCTCAGCGCCGGCGGAAGGAGCCATCCGACCTGTTCTGACCAGGTGCGGCCGCCGTCCAGCGAGCGTCGCGTCATCACACCCTGGTTCTCGAAGTCCATGTATGAGAGGTAGCACCGGCCGCGAAACGGGCTACTCGGCCAGTTGTCGCAGGTCAGCCACTCTTTGTCGTAGTCACCTTCGTCGCGTTGCGCGGCGGTGACGGGTGCGCCCCAGGTGACGCCGTCGCGCGAGCGGCTGACGGTGAGCACGGTCGAGTCCCCGGTGAGGCCGACCGCACCGATCAGCCACGTCCGATGAAAACGGTCGTACGCGACCACAGGATCGCTCACCCGTGAGAGCTGCCCGGGCGGCACCGAAAAGATCGACAGGCGCGGCAGCAGCCCCGTGCTCCAGGTCGCGCCCGCGTCGTGCGAAGTCGCAAAGCCGATGTTCGCGGCGCCGCTGTCGACGAACCGGCCGACCTGGAACGCCGTGACGATCGTCTTTCCGTGCGCGAAGCTGCTCGGCTCGACCTCCGTCTCGTGCTGCGCGCCCCCGCCTCGGTACGGGTCGCGGGAGAGACGGCGGCTGACGACCTCGCAGCGGGTGAGCGAGTCGCCGAGATCGGCGGTGACGATGTCGCGTCCTGGGCCGCAGCGCACGACGTCCCTCGTCCCGTCGGCCGCGGCGATCCGGTCGTTGCCGGCGCCGCCGGACAGGACGTCCGCGCCGACGCCGCCGTTGATCAGATCGTCGCCCGCGAGGCCGTCGATCTCGTCGTTGCCGCCGTAGCCGTAGAGAACGTCGCTGCCGGCGGTACCGCTCAGGTGGTCGGGGCGCGAGCTACCCTGGAACGTCCCGCCGATCGCCGCGCCCGTAACCACGAGCGACGCGAGCGAGACGACCAGCGCACGACGCACGATCCAACCCTACTCCTGCCGCGGACTGTGAGCTCGAAATCTCAGGCCGGCTTGGTTTCCGCGCGAATATGCGGCAACTGGGGCACAGCGGCGATCGCGACGACCGCCGTGACCGTGCCGGCGACCGCAAACGCGAGCTCGGTCCCGCCGGTGGCGGCGAGCCAGCCCGTCAGGATGCCGCCGAGCGGCGCGAGCCCGTTGAACGCGAAGTAGTAGAAGCCGATCACGCGACCGCGGAGGTGGTCCGGCGCGCGGAGCTGAAGGACGGCGTTCGAGTTCGCCGTGTAGAGCGTGAAGCAGACGCCGGCGATGAACAGCAGCACGACGGCCGGGCCCAGCGAGTGCTGCGGCGCTAGCACGAGCTCTGCGACCCCGAGCCCACCGGCTCCGGCGACGATTGCCTTCCAGCTCGCCCGCGAAAGCGCTGCCGAGAGCAGGCCGCCGACGAGCGCTCCCGCGCCGAAGCAGGCGGCGATCAGGCCGAAGACCCCGGGGCCGGAGTTGAGCGTCCGGGCTGCCAGAACCGGGAGGAGCACGTTGAAGTTCATCGCGATCGTCGAGATCGCGACCAGCATCGTCAAGACCAGCCGCACGTGTGGGCTCTCGCGCGCGTAGGAGATGCCTTCCCGGAGGCTCGCGAGGAGCGTGGGCAGGTGCTCCCGCGGCGCGAAGGCGACGAGCTTGCTCGTGTCCATCAACAGCAGTCCGCCGAGCACCGCCACGAAGCTGGCGGCGTTGATCGCGAAGGCGGGACCCACCCCGAATGCGGCAATCAGCAGGCCGCCGACGCCGGGCCCGACGATGCGCGCGGCGTTGAAGAGCGAGGAGTTGAGCGCGACCGCGTTCGGCAGCTCGTGCCGCCCGACCATCTTGAACGTCAGCTGCTGGCGCGACGGCGCGTCGAGCACGAGCACGATCCCGGTCAACACGGCGAGCGTGTAGACCATCCACACCTGCACGACGCCGGCAAGCACGACCCCGGCGAGCGTCGCCGCGATCACCATCCTGATCGCTTGCGTGACGATCACGGTGCGCCAGGTGTCGAGCCGGTCGACGATCACTCCGGCCATCAGGCCGAGGACGCTGAACGGCACGAACTGGCAGGCGGCGAGCAGGCCGACCGCGAATGCGGAGTGTGTCAGCGCGAGCACGAGCCAGGCCTGCGCGACCTTGTCGATCCAGGTGCCGCTCTGCGACACCGCCTGGCCGAGGAAATAAAGGCGGTAATTCCGGTGCATACGAAGACTCGCGAAGGCGCGTCGGTTGATCGTCAGGATGGCGGCGGTCATTCGTCGATCAGCTCTTGCAACGGCTCGATCGCGGTGTCGACGGCCTCGAGCTCCGCTTCGGAAAGACGCGTTAGCCCGGCCGCCAGCCAGGCGGTCCGGCGCGACTTGACGGAGCGGAGCACGCGCTCGCCTTCGGGCGAGACGCGGAGACCGACCCGCCTGCGGTCCTCGTCAGAAGGCTCGCGGACGATCAGACCCGCGGCCTCAAGGCGCCCAACGTATTTGGACATACCGGGCGCCGACATCCGCTCGAGGGCCGCGAGCTCGCGTACGCCGATCCCCGGCCGCCGTTGGATCGTGAACAGGAGGGAGGCCTGCCCGCCGGTGACGCCGAGTGAATGAATCTCTCGTCGCAGGTGACGGTTCAGCTTCAAGAGAACCGGCCGGAGCCGGTTCGCGACGGTGACGGGGTCGGCGGCGGTGGCGAGTGCTGTCATAAACCGTTAACCAAGTTAACGGTAGCAGCAGCCGCGGACTTGAGCCCGGCCGACCCGCCGTTACGACGCGGCGCTTAGCTCTGGGAGTCTTCGGGGAGCAGATCGACCGAGACGATCGTCTCGGGGTTGATGTACCTACCTCCGAAGAAAGGCCACTCGCCGTCTTCCTTCGTGAGGTCGGCTACCACCGCATGACCAAGTGCTGCGGCTTTGTCCGAGCCCTCGGTCTCGCCCGCCGTGATCAAGTCGCCGCTCGTCAGGCGGATTGCGATCGTGTAACGCGCCGCCGGAGGCACAGCTTCGGTCTCGGGTGAAGGTTCGGGGGCAGCCTGCACGGCTGGCGGGGCGGGAGTCTCGATGCCGTACGCAGCCCGGAGCTCGGCAACCTCCTCGGCGGAGATCCAGCCGCGGTCGACGATGATGTCGAGCACCTGCTTGCCGGTCTCGAGCCGGTCGCAGTGTGCCTGCGCCAGTTGCCCCATCGACAGCTTGCCGGCTTGGACCAGCTCGGCTTCGGGCGGGGGACGCAGCAGAGCCGGCTCTTGGGAGGCCTCGACAGGGATCGGTGCAGGAGCTTGAAGGGTCATTCGCCGCAGTGACGGAGTACGCCGTTCCGTCGGCTCTCTTTATCGGTGATCGCAGCGCTCGCTGCCTCCCCCGAAAGGTTGAGCCTGCGTTTCGCGCACTTTCGAAGCGGCTAGGAGATCCAGCGCGATGCGCCTTCGGGGGAGACCGGTGAGGCGGACCCGTGTCGACGAGGAGGCTGCGGGTCCTCCGGTCGTCGAGGAAGATCGTTATGTCCCGCCGCGGCGGCCGCCGCTGCCCGAGATCTGGCCGTGGTTGCTGCTGCTCCTGACTTCCTCCAGCGCGACAACGACCACAAGAAGAGTTCGGCGGCAGTCACCGTTCCCGCGGTGGTGGGTCTGAAGCAGGACGAAGCCGTTCGCCGGTTGAACGCGCGCGGTTTGGTTTCCGATCTCACGTCGAGGCCGAGCAGGTTCCCGCCGCGAACGGTATTCGCGCAGGACCCCGGCGCCGGGACCCAGGTCGACCGCGGCTCCCACGTCTCGCTGTCCGTCTCGGCCGCCGCCGTGACGTCCGTTCCGAACGTGGTCGGCGCGAAGACCGCGGCGGCCGTTGGCCGGTTGAGGGCGGCGGGCTTACGGTCGCAAGTCACCAGCGTCCCGGCGAAGGCGGCTGCGGGAACGGTCGTCGCCGAGAGCCCAGCGGCCGGGACGAGCGTTGCGAAAGGCTCAACTGTCTCGCTCGACGTTTCGAAGGGGCAAGCGACTGTTCCTAATGTCGTGGGGCAACCGGCCTCGTCCGCGAAGGCCGCTCTACGGGCGGCGGGCCTGGTACCGGTCGAGTTCAAGGTGCCGGGCGCCCAGCCGAACGGGACCGTGACCGCGCAGAAGCCGCTCGCGAACCAGAGGGCCCCGGGGGGCTCCAAGGTCCGGATCAACGTCTCGACCGGCGCTGGGCCCACCGGCGGGACGACGACGAGCGGGACGAGCACCGTCTCGGCGCCTCGAACCGTCACGGTGCCGAAGGTCGTTGGGCTGCAGCAGTCCGCTGCTCAGCGGCGGTTGCATTCGGCGGGTCTCGCCGCGCGTATCAGGTATGTGCCCTCGCAGCAGCCCTCCGGTCGCGTCATCGCCCAGAGCGCGGCGCCCGGAAAGTCGGTACCCAAAGGTTCAAAGGTGCGGCTGGCGGTCTCGCTCGGGCCGAGCGCGACGACGACGGCGGTTCCCGACGTGGTCGGCCAGGATCAGCAGACGGCGACGAGCACGCTGCAAGACGCCGGCTTTCGCGTGCAGGCGATCACGGTGCCGCCGCCGGACCCGAGCCAGAGCGGCCGAGTCGTCGACGAGCAGCCGGCCGGCGGCACGCGGGCGCCCGACGGCTCGACGGTGACCATCTACGTCGGGTCGGGCTGACCCCGTCGGCTTGGGCGTCCGTAACGCCTTGGCGGGATGAATCAACTAACAGTCTGTTGCTAGCTAGTCGCGCGAAGGCGGGCGACCGCGCGGGCGAGGATGTCTCGAAGAGCGCGCTGGTCGGCTTCGCTGAGCGCCGCGATCGCGTCGGGCGGCTGACTCATCAGCTCCATCACCTGCTTGCGCAGCTTCGTGCCGGCCGGCGTGATCGTCAGCGCCTTCACCCGGCGGTCGCCCTCCGAGCTCTGCCGGCGGACGAACCCGCGCGCCTCGAGACGGTCGGCGATGCCGGTGACATTGGAGGCGTCGCAGAAGAGGCGCTCGGCGAGCGCGCTCATCGGCAACGGCTCTTCGGGGTCGAGCAGCCGGAGCGCATGGGCCTGGGCGAAGCTGAGCCCGAGCTTGGCGAGCTCACCGCCGACCTTCATGCGCTGCGCCATCCCGAGTTCGAAGAAGAACTTCTGCGCTTCGCGGGCCGGGCTCGGCTTCGGTTTCGCCTGCGCCACCACAGCCGTCATATTACTTGAAGAAGCAGGTATTTGACAACATCAAGTATTTGGCTAGGCTTTTGCGTCGATGAGCGATTACGCGATCGAGGCGACCGAGCTCGTCAGGCAGTTCAAGAACGGGCCACGCGCCGTGGACGGGATCGATCTTGCCGTCACCCCGGGCGAGATCTACGGCTTCCTCGGCCCGAACGGAGCCGGCAAGTCGACGACCGTGCACATGCTGACGACGCTGCTCCCGCCCACCTCCGGCACCGCGCGCGTGGCCGGCTATGACGTGGTCACCGAAGGACAACACGTGCGGGCGGCGATCGGGGCCGCCTTGCAGGAGGCAGCGCTCGACCCCCTGCTGACGGGGCGCGAGCACCTACGCCTGCAGGCGTCGCTACAGGCCCTGCCCCGCGGCGAGCGCAACCAGCGTGCGGACGAGTTGATCGCGCGGGTCGGGCTGACACACGCCGCCGACCGCAAAGTACGCGGCTACTCCGGCGGGATGAAGCGCAGGCTCGACCTGGCGATGGCGCTCGTGCACCGGCCGAGCGTGCTCTTCCTCGATGAGCCGACGACCGGGCTCGACATTCAGAGCCGGACGGCCCTCTGGGACGAGGTCGCCAGGCTCGCGCGGGAGGACGCGGTAACCGTCTTCCTGACCACGCAGTACCTCGAGGAGGCAGATGTGCTCGCGGACCGGGTCGGGATCATCGACCACGGTCACATCGTTGCCGAGGGAACCACCGACGAGCTCAAGGCTCAGGTCGGCAGGCCGACGGTCGAGGCGATTCCGGACGATCCCGAGGAGGCGCCGCGGCTGGCGGAGATCCTCTCGCGCTTCGGCGATCCCTGTGGATCGACCAAGGGCGTCGGCGTCCGCCTCCGCACCGGCGAGACCGATCTCGCGGACGTCGTCCGGGCGCTCGACGCCGCGGGTATCGAGGTCGCGAACCTGCAGCTCCATCAGCCGACGCTCGACGACGTCTTCCTGGCGAAGACTGGCCGCTCGCTCGAGGGTTCCGACGAGGAGGAGACCGAGCCCGCTCGCGCGGAGCTCGCCGCCGAGCCCGCGTGACGAGGCGTCGCTTGCGATGCCGATCTGGAGGCCGTAGCGGCTTTGCCGCTGCGGCCGTTCAAGCCCGCCTATTGGAATCACTCACGATTCGTGCTCGCGGAGGGATTGCGTGAGCATCTTCGCCGATCAGGTCTTCCTGCTCGCGCGGCGCTCGGTCGTCCGCACGATCCGCCAGCCGGCGAACGTGGTCGCGCCGCTGCTGTTTCCGCTGCTGCTGCTGGCGGTCAACTCCGGCGGGTTGAAGGCGGAGACGCGGCTGCCCGGCTTTCCGACCAGCTCGTTTGTCGCCTTCGCGCTGGCGGTGCCGTTCATCCAGGGCGCCCTGTTCGCGACGATGAACGCCGGAACCGATCTCGCGCGCGACATCCAGACCGGCTTCCTCAGCCGCCTCTCGCTGACGCCGATGCGAGGGGTTGCGCTGCTGGCCGGGCAGCTTGGCGGGGTGGTGACCATGGGCATCGTGCAGGCGGTGGTCTATCTGAGCGTCGGGCTGGCGGTCGGCGTGCGGCTGGAGTCGGGGCCGCTCGGGGCGCTCGTGCTCCTCGGGTTTGCGGTTCTCGTCGCGCTCGGCTTCGGCGCGCTCGGGGCCTTCGCCGCGCTTCGAACCGGCTCCGGCGAGGCCGTGCAAAGCCTCTTCCCGGCGTTCTTCGTCTTCCTGTTTCTCTCGTCGATGAACATCCCCCGCAACCTGATCGAGACGACTTGGTTCCGCGACGTCGCGACGGCGAATCCGGTCTCCTACCTGCTCGAGTGCGTCCGGAGCCTGATCATCGTCGGCTGGGATGCGGAGGCCTTGGCGCTCGGCTTCGGGATCGCTACGGCGATCGCGGTCGTCTCGCTCGCGCTGGCGAGCTGGGCGCTGCGCGTGCGGATGGCGCGCACATGAGGACGCTCGCAGTGGCACGCGGCGTGGCCTGGCGGACGCTGCACAACGTCTTCACAAACCCGTCGCTCTTCATCCCTTCGCTCCTCTTCCCGCTCTTCTTCTTCACGGCCTTCGCCGGCGGGCTCTCGCGGGTTCAGGACGTGCCCGGCTTCGACTACGCGGAGGGATACACGGCCTTCCAATTCGTCTTCGTACTGCTCCAGTCGGCCGCCTTCGGAGGCGTCTTCACCGGCTTCGGGATCGCGCGAGACTTCGAGAGCGGCTTCGCGCGGCGCCTGCTGCTCGCGGCTCCAAACCGGAGTGGAATCGTGCTCGGCTACGCCGTCGCGGCACTCATCCGCTGGTTCGCAACCGCAGCGATCCTGACCGCGATCGCGCTCGCGGTGGGGATGCACGTCGGCGGCAGCGGCATCGATCTGGTCGGCCTATACACGCTCGCGGCGATCGTCAACGCGGCGGCGTTGCTCTGGGCGGCCGGCGTCGCGATGCGGCTGCGGACGATGCAGGCCGGGCCGATCATGCAGATGCCGGTCTTCCTGGTCCTCTTCTTCGCGCCGGTTTACGTCCCGTTGTCGCTGCTCCAGGGGTGGATCCACGCCGTCGCTGTCGTCAATCCGCTTACCCGTGTGCTCGAGGCGGCCCGCGGCTTCCTGGCCGGGAGCCCCACCGAGGTGGCGGCCGCCTTCGGGGCTGCGCTGGCGCTCGCGGCCGCATTCTCGATCTGGGCCTTCCGAGGCCTGCGCAAGGCCGAAGCGGCGGGCTAGCCGGCCGCATTCGGAACTCCCGGCGTGGGGGCCGCCGTGGCGGTGAAGTCGGCGCCGTTGTCGTCCGTGTCCGCGCCGTCCGGCAGGCGGATGTCGCTCGAGCCCGGGGCGGCCGTCGCCGGCGGCGCCGAGGCGGCATGCGTCTCGACGAAGGCGTTCGTCGCGGTGCCGTAGCCGACCGAGTCGACGACTTTGCCGTCCGCGTCCCGGAGGCCGATGCCGCCGGCTGTCGCCGCGAGCGCGGTCGAGAACGACTGATCGGCCTTCTTCGCGCCCGCATAGCCGCTGCCGCCGAAAAGAAGAAATACCTTGATAACAAAACCGGCTACAATCTGATTCAGAAGCCGAGACGATGTACGACATCTACATCCGGGTCAGCCGCCTCGGCGACCGCACCGAGGACGAGGCCACCGAGGTCTACGAGGCCCAGTGCCGGGACTGGGCGAATCGCAACGGCATTTCCGTCGACGAGGTCGAGGAGGACACCGATGTGTCCGGCTCTGTCGCGGTTGCCGAGCGGAAGCTCGAGCGCCTGATCCAGAAGGTCGAAGCCGGCGACTCGGAGGGAATCGTGACTCCGTATCTCGACCGTTTCGGGCGCGACATCATCAGCGGCTCGGTCGCGCTCAAACGGCTCGCCGATATCGGCGGCCGGCTTGTGTGCGTGAACGACGGCTTCGATTCAACCTCGCCCGGCTCCAAGGAGATCTTCGGCTATCGAATGGTCACCGCCGAGGCGTTCCTCGACCGGGTGCGGGCGAACTACCAGGTCGCAATCGATCGCAAGGTTGCCGCGGGCGCGTATGTCTACAAGGCGCCGTTCGGGTACCGAAAAGACGAGGTCGGTCGCCTCGTCGTCCAAGAGCGCGAGGCCAAGCTCG
>WNGD01014768.1_pt1 | contig 11211 bp, 6 predicted proteins | sample 5400671 | NCBI WGS metagenome assembly WNGD01 (sample SAMN13153369, study PRJNA577476) | soil metagenome | isolation source: 40 cm soil or saprolite under grassland replicate 2 | place: USA:California | collected 2016-06-15
CCGCTAAGAGCAGCGTCAGACAGGAAAATAGGCTCAGAGTGAGAGTGTGAAACCGTCGTTCAGACACGGAGTCATTCAGCCAACGTTCGGCAGTGGTGACCCCGAACAAAGGAAGCGTCTTGTCAATCGATCTCACTACCTCGCGCACTGAAGAAGCAAGTAATGCAGGATCAGCCTCCGTCCGAACTAGGAGGTGCTGACTTCGGGAAGACCACGACATTCGGGGGACAAATGCCTGCATGATCGGTTGCTTCTCTAGCCCCTGACGTCGCATATCTCTTGCGACGCCTACAACGGCCAGCCACGGATCCGTCGAGTCCGGACCGCCGTCCTTAAACCGTTTACCAATCGGATCAACTCCAGGCCAGAGGCGGCGCGCCATCGTCTCGTTGATAATCGTCACTCGGTAGCCCGCGGGCTTCATTTCTCGAAAGTCCTCTTCCGAGAAATACCGTCCTCGCACCAGCTCAACACCCAACGTCTGAAAAAAATCCCGGCTGACGGCTTGCCGGGCCAATTGCCCGCCCGAGGGCACTCGCTCTCCTTCGACCGTCACAGTCGCACCCGGATTTCTCTGGATGAAGAACTCACTGACCGCGCCCACCGCCTTCACCCCAGGAAGCGCCGCGACGCGCTCCAGGACTTGCTGATAAAGGCCAGCGACTTGGACCTCTGTCTTCGACTGCGGATACTCGATTTGCATCACCAGGACACGCTCAGGTTGAAAACCCACATCCACCTTGAGAACTCGATGAAGACTCCGGATCAGCAGACCCGCTCCCGTCAGCAAAACCACCACCAGCGCGATCTGGGCGGTGACAAGAGCGTGGCGCATCCGTTGTCCTCCCAGCCCCAATGTCAGGGTTGGGCCACGTTGCTTGAGCGAGAGATTTGGATTCGAACGGGAAACCATCCACGCAGGGGCAACAGTGCAAATCACTCCCGAAACGAGCGAGACACCCGCGGCAAAGATGAGTACCACGCCATTGATGCTGATTTCGTTAAGCCGAGGCAGGCTGCTCGTCCCGATGGCGACCAGGGACCGGATGGCAGCTTCGGCGAGCAAGACGCCAAAAGCACCTCCGCCCAATGCGAGGACCGTGCCTTCCGCCAACAGTTGGCGAGTAAGATGTGCGCGAGTCGCGCCGAGCGCTGTTCGAATCGCGATTTCGCGAGCGCGCGCTGTTCCGCGAGCTAAGAGCAGCCCGGCGACATTGGCGCAAGCGATGAGCAGCACCAGAATCACCGCGCCGAACAAGACGGAGAGTGCTAGCGGCGTCTTCGTTCCAACCACCTGAGCCATGAGTGGAACGACGTTGACACCAAAGCCAGCGAAGTCCGGGTCCTGGGTTGGATATTCTTTTGCCAGCGCCTCCCCAATCGCGGTCATTTCCGCCTGCGCTTGTTGAGGAGTGACCTTCGGCTTGAAGCGTCCGACGACTTCCCACTGATCGTAGTATCGATCTGCTTTGAGCGTGTCCCATCGAGGGTGTGACGTATGCGGTTCCCAAAGTTCGATCTGCTTGCCGGGAAAATCGAAACCCGCCGGCATAACGCCGATGATTTGAGAACTCCTCCCCTCTATCCACAGGCTTTTCCCTATTACATTCGCTTCTCCTCCGAAACGGCGGAGCCACAATCCATGGCTCAGTACAACCACGCGTTCCTTGCGTTCTGCTTCATCGGCGGAGAAGCTTCGTCCCATCATCGGTTGAACGGCCAACAAAGAAAACAAATTGGCCGAGGCTCGCACCCCATCCACTCGTTCTGTGTCATCTTTGAAAGTCAGATTCAGGGGCGTGGGTTGGCTGAACAGGGCCATGTCTTCGAATAGTCGGCTTCTCCTCTGCCAATCTTCGAAGTTCAGATAGGACGTTTGGGCTTCGTGGATTTGATGACGTGAATCCTCGGTCCACAACATGGCGAGTCGATCGGGATCTCTGAACGGCAACGGGCGCAGCAGCACCGCATTGACGACGCTGAAGATGGCCGTGTTCGCGCCAATGCCGAGCGCCAGCGTGAGCACCGCCACGGCGGTGAAGCCGGGGTTTTTCAGCAGTTGGCGGAAGGCGAGTTTAGGGTCGTTCATAGATTGGAAATCTTGAAATCGGGCATCGAGAATCTGAAATCTGTCATTGAACGAGCGAGGGCCGAACTCGAGCGTCGTGGCAATTGACCGATTTGCGATGACAGATTTTCAGTTTTCACGATTCCCTACTCCGCTCGAAGCGCCGCCATCGGATCGACCTTCGACGCACGCCGCGCAGGCAGCCAGCAGGCAAACAGCGCCACGCCCATCAATGCCACCGGCACCATCGTAAACGTCAGCGGATCGGTGGGTTTCACCTCGAAGAGCAGCGTTTGCAGCACACGCGTCAGCGCCAACGCGCCGGCGAGGCCGATGACAATGCCCAATCCCGCGAGGACCGCACCGTGGCGCAGCACCAGGCCAATCACGACGTTTCGCCGAGCGCCGAGCGCGATGCGAATGCCCAGTTCGTGGGTGCGTTGCACAACCGAGAAAGCCATCACTCCGTAAATGCCGATCACGGCCATCACCAAAGCCATCGCGGCGAATGTGCCGAGCAACGCGGTCCGAAACTTCGGTTGCGCCACCGAGTCGGATAATCGCGCCTCCATCGTGCGGACGTCGAAGAGCGGCAGGTCCGGGTCGAGGGCGGCAACGCCGCTGCGCAGGACGCCTCCAGCGCTGGCAGGCTCGAAGCCCGTGCGCACGGCCATGTTGAGCGTCGCGTCAGGACGCTGGCTCCAAGGCACGAACATTTCCGGTTCCGGTTCCCGCCCCCGCTCTCGATGCCGCACGCTGCCGACAATGCCCACAATCTCGCGCCAGACCTGCTCGTTGGATGTTTCCTTGACGCGATGGCCGATAGGATCGGTGTTCGGCCAATATTTCTTCGCCATCGTTTCGTTGATCAAAACCACCCGCGGCGCGCCCTCGTGGTCGGCGTCCGAGAATTCCCGGCCTCGCAAGAGCGGAATTCCCATGACCCTCACATACTCCGGGCTGATCGAACGGAAGTGGGCCGTGGGCATGTCTCCGTTCGATTGCTCTTTCCCATCCATCAGGATGCCGAAGGATTGGCCCCCCCAGGCAAAGGGCAATTGGGAAGTCAGCGCCGCCTCGCGCATTCCCGGCTGGCCGCGGACGGTTTCAAGCAATTGTTGCGCAAACGTCAGACGCTGTTGAGCGTTGGTGTAGGTGGAAAATGGCAGCGTGACCCGCGCGGTCAGCAGACGCTCCGGCCGAAATCCGAGCGGCGCGCTTTGCAGCCGCGCGAAGCTTTTGATCAGCAACCCGGCTCCGGTCAGCAGCACCACGGTCAACGCCACCTGCGACACCACGAGCATCGTGCGCACCCGCTGCTGGCCAAGGCCGCCGCCCACCGCGGGGCGGCCGGATTTCAACGCCTCGGTTAGCGTTGTTTGCGAGGCGCGCCACGCCGGGAGCGTGCCGAACAAGAGTCCAGCCGCCAGGGCCAAAGCCGCGGTAAATCCCAAAACCCGCGCGTCCACGCCAATCTCGCCGATGCGCGGGATGTTGGCGGGCAACGCCGCGTTGATCAGGGCCATCGCCGAGCAGGCGAGAAACAAGCCGGCCAACCCGCCCAGCAACGCCAGCACGAGGCTCTCCGTGAGAAATTGCCGAACCACTCGCAGGCGGTTTGCGCCCAGGCTCAACCGGACGGCGATTTCCTTCTGACGCCGCGTGGCGGAAGTTAACAGCAGATTCGCCAGATTCGCGCAGGCGATCAGAACGACGAAACCGACCGCGCCCATCAGCACCAGCATCATGGTGCGCACGGCCCCCACCATGGCTTCATGGACGCCGACCAGCCGTACGCTCCAGGTCTTCCGAAAATCGGGAAATCTCCCCGGCGCAGAAGAATCCGGCGGCTCACGCCGGATGATCGTGCGCAGTTCGGCGTCGGCCTGGGACCGGCTCACGCCTGGCTTCAGCCGGGTGACGACCGTGAGCGAATACTTCCCATAGCCGTTCAGGTCGGACGGACTTAGAGCCAACGGGACAAACAGTTCCTTGTTCGGCGGGAAATCGAAGCCGCGCGGCAACACGCCGGCCACCGTGTGATCCACGCCATCGACCTTCACCACCCGGCCTGTGATTCCGTCGTCGGCGCCAAACTTTCGCTGCCACAATCCGTGGCTCAACAGGACGACTTTTTCGCCGCCGGCTCTGTCCTCGTCGGTAGTGAAATTTCGGCCGCGCACCGGTTGGATGCCCAGCGTGGGCAGGAACGTGGCGGAGACGCGCGCGGCGCTGACCCGCTCCGGCTCGTTGCCACCAGACAAGTTGTAGGTGGCATTTCCGCGGGACGATGCGGGTCCTGTTGTTTTTGTCTTCGGGACTCTCCAATACGCTGTCTCGCCTGAATATTATGGGAACCTTGCTTCAAGACCTTCGCTACGCTTTCCGCCAGTTGCTAAAGAATCCTGAACATGGCGGTGTTCGCGCCGATGCCGAGCGCGAGCGTGAGCACGGCCACGGCGGTGAATCCGGGATTCTTTAGCAACTGGCGGAAAGCGTAGCGAAGGTCTTGAAGCAAGGTTCCCATAATATTCAGGCGAGACAGCGTATTGGAGAGTCCCGAAGACAAAAACAACAGGACCCGCATCGTCCCGCGGAAATGCCGGTGGTACGTGCAGCCGGGCTTTTTGAGGCCCGCGTTTGCCAGCGCAACTGCATAGATACTGGATTGCTTAAGGCGACTCCGCAGCCAACGTGCCATCGCAATGGAGAATCGTAACTTAGTGGGACACGGCTTGTTCCGGGTCAGGCGATTCAGCGGCCAATGCGACAAGTCGTTCGGAGATGGGATTTGACCGTCCCGCGAATGGGACGTGGATTTGTCCACCAACAGTCGGAGTTAAGGCACAGGGAACGAGTGGCCAACAATCACTCAGGTTACTCAACGCCACCATGCACCTTCGTGTTGCTTCGGTAAGCGTGCGGAAGGCCAAATTCGCCGCCGGCAGTCAGGAATGGCGGGGATTTTTGAGCGAAAGCCGATGGCGGTCGACCAGTCGGGGCGGTTCTTCAGGGCGCCGGTCCTGCCGTTAGCTAAGATACATTCGGCTCTCCGCGCATAAGGCTTGTCCCACTCAGGGCGGGCCTTTGGCTACCGGGCCGCAAACAAGAACGCCCTTGTTCGACGGGTTTTGAAGAATCACCCTAGCTCTTCATGTAGCTGCGAGAAAGGAACACTTTCCGCGGGCACCTCACTAACGGACGCGCTCAAATCGAACATTATGCACACGTCGGGCAGAAAGCTTCAGTCCAGTGATTTCCAATGTTTGATCCCGAATAAACTCGATCGAAGCCTTCACGTTGAGTTCTGGGAACCCGTCAACCTCGAATTCATCCCTCTGCTTCCGATTCATCCGAGCCCGTTCTCGGAGAAGGTGACCCATCAAGAGTTGTCCCCCAATGCACTCGATATGAACGGCTGACTGAAGCTCGTCACTCCAAAAGACGCCCGTGTATTCTTGCAGGGAGACATGATTGGCTTCCATGGCGGCTGAAACGGACGAGGCGGACCATGCTTGAGCGGCGACAGGGCTGTCGGAGTAACCCAGCACGCAGTCGGCTACATCGTGGGCGAGTCGCTCAGCGTTCAAATCAGCATCATTGGACAAAACTGCAACCGCAAACCGCCTCGCCGGAATATGTAAAACCGCGCTTTTGTAGCCCGCCCAGCCTCCCCCGTGGGATTCGGAATCCAGCCCATGATACTTCTCAAGAACGAGGCCGAAGCCGTATCCAAAACTCGCGCCGGAGTTTAGTTTACCCGGCTCCCTCATCATTTGGAGGGCTACAGGGCCTCCGACGCCGGCAGTTTCAAGATTTGTCAGCCATTTGGCCATGTCTTCCGCCGTCGTCATGAGGGAACTAGAACCGGGCGCGGCCAGTTGGCTCACCACGCGTCGGTAGGACGATTTGCCCGAGGGTTCATAGCAGGCAGCCTGTTTCGAGATGATTTCTGTCGGGTCGTCGCAAAAGTGAGTATGCCTCATGCCAAGCGGCCTAAAGAAGTTTTCGTCGGTCCAAGACCTGAACGATTGGCCAGTCACTTTGGCCACGACTTCAGCAAGCAGATTATAGCCCGTATTCGAATACAAACTGGTTGCGCCAGGCTCGAATTCGAGTTCGCGTTGGCGACTCAGCATTCGACGAATGTCGTCAATCGTTATTGGATCCGACCAACCCACTCCAGCGAGCGCGAGCGTTGGGGACCAATCTCGTAACCCGCTGGTGTGGTACAACAAGTGCCGTATCGTGATTGGTTTGTCAAAACGAGGAAGGTCGGGCAGATGGGCTCGGACATCGTCGTCCAGCGAAAGCCTTCGCTGAACAATCAACATGGCTACTGCTAGCCCGGTAAACTGCTTGGACACTGAGGCAACGTCGAACACGGTTTCGGGCGTAATCGCAATTCCGTGAGCCAAGTCCGCGCATCCATAGCCATTCTGATAAACGACCGTCCCATCCTTGATTACGACAACAGCGGCCCCGGGCGTATCGGGATGGTGCCAGGCCCTAAACAGGCGGTCGATTTCGAGCTTCCGGTCCCCGGAGTGGTTTCGATGAGTGACGCAGCCCAAGAGCGTTAGGCAGAGGATAAGCGATAATTTCACCACCCACGGGCTGCGGCTATTCATGCGCATCTTATGATCTGAGACACCGTTTCCGCCTCGATTTGTATAACCGGCTAGAAACCGCCATCCCATCTCCAGATCCTCCAATAACTCCGCGGCAGGTCAAGGCAGGCGGTGTCAGATCGGGACGGGCCCCCAGGGTCGGGCGAAGCCGAACAAGATGCCAGGCACCGTTCCCATTGCGCATCCACGTGGGCTCTTTCACCGAAAAAAGGCCGGCCGCAGTGCTGGTGCACGCACTGATTTCTCGATCGAGCTTCGCCGATCATCGTGACGAGACAATATGCTGTTGCTCACAAGGCTCAAAATTGCCATCTCAGCCGGTGTCGATCGACTTAAGCGCGTCACAGTGGTTCCAGGAGAGCCACTTTATGGGGACCGAGGCTCAGAAGCGCATGAGCAATCAAGTCAGACTCTACGCACCCTTTGCTCCAGCGGAGGATAGGGCAACGCTGGGAAGCAACCCGAGCGCCTAGTGGAGCCTGGAAACGGCAGGTCGGGCGGTCTTCTTCTGAGGGCCGCCCGGCTAGCCCCCTGCCGTTTCAGTTCCAAAGCGATAAATCCATCGACTTGGCTGCTCGCCGCACGCATACGCCGACAGCCTCGCACGTTCATTCTCCCAGCGCTCTTCCTCGTTTCTCGCTCGAAATCTCTGCTCAGGATCAGGTTTTGGGGCATCTGTAGAATAGAATGGAAATCGAGGAGCAGGGTCTGACAGCCTAGCGCAGCCGATAGCAAGTGCGCAAACAGACAAATTCAAATGGCGGCGGTGTCCATTAGACATGCAATGGCTTTTACAGGATTTGCGGTATACATGCCGCCATTTGGGCAAAAACCCTGGCTTTACTGCGGTGGCCATCGTCTCATTGGCGCTCGGAATCGGTTCTACTGCCGCAGTGTTCAGCATCGTCGATGGGTTCCTCCTGAGGCCATTGCCATACAGAGACGCAAATCGGCTCGCGATGGCTTGGGCGATTAATCCGCAATATGGTGTTCATGATGTCACGGTGACCTTCGGCGAATTCAACGCCTGGCAGGAGCAAAACACACAATTCGATCAGCTGAGCGTGTTCACTGTTGACAGATTCACATTGACGGATCTTCGGCGTCCCGAACTGGTCGAAGGCGTGCGGTGTCCAGCAGGCCTGTTTCCGCTGCTGGGAATTAACGCGGTCGCTGGGCGCACATTTACTCAGGAGGAGGATATTACGGGTGCGGCGGTAGTGGTCATTGGCGAGAGATTATGGAAGAGCCGCTATGGAGCCGATCCCACACTAATTGGCCGCAGCGTCAGAGTCGAGGGGCGAACTTATCTCGTGATAGGAATCCTCCCGAATCAATTCCAGTTTCCGCGCAAGGGCGAACTGGGGGGCAATTACATATCTGACGGAGCCGAGCTCTGGTTTCCGCCAGATCTCTCGGCACATGGCCTCGAAGAGCGGGCTTCCGTCAACAGGTTTTTTGTGGTTGGCCGCTTAAATGACAAGACCACTATCAAAGCAGCGCAGGCGGAATTGGCTCAGATTGCAAAGCGCGCATCGGCTCAGAACCCCAACTACCCGTCGAAATTGGGCGTCTACGTTGTCTCGTTACTGGAGCAAACCGTCGGCAGAACAACAGCCATTTTGCTCGGGTTGCAAGGAGCAATGGGTTGCATCCTGCTTATTGCCTGCGCGAATGTGGCAAATCTTCTGTTGGCCAGGGCCACTGTTCGCCAGCGTGAATTTGCCATTCGCCAGGCGATTGGCGGCGGCCGCAAGAGACTGTCTCGACTGCTTTTAACCGAGAGCATCTTTCTCGCCTTTCTCGGCGGAATCGTTGGGCTCGTTTTCGCTTGGTCTACAATACAAATTGTAAGCTTGTATCGACCGGAGAACCTGCCGCGGTGGGATGAAGTGCGCCTCACCAGCGGCGTTTTGGTTTTCACTCTTGGTATTTCAGTGGGCGCCGGTCTTCTCTTTGGATTGGCGGCTCTGTTTCAAACTTCACGCCTCCACCTTGCGGAGGCGCTTCGCTCGGCGGACAAGGCTCCGAATTCACAACACACACTCGGACGAGCCGGACATTTGATTGTCATTGCGGAATTCGCCGCTGCATTCATCCTCGTGGCAAGCTCCGGTTTAATGGTTCAAAGCCTTCGCAACCTCCTCAGCTGTGATCCAGGTTTTCGAAAGGACCAGCTGATCCTGTTTGATGTCGCGCTTCTCAAAGCAAAGTATCCCGAAGGCTGGAAAAGGTCGGCATTCTTTCACACGTTGCTGGAAAAGCTCCGGGCTCTTCCTGGTGTTGACTCCGTTGCAGCTGCTCACCTCGCGCCCCTGCGAGGGCAACACGCGGCGGCGCTCTTTATTGAAGACCAGCCTTTGCTCCAATCCGCTTCGCCGCCTTTCGTTAGTTTTCGATTCGTCAGCGAAAATTACTTTGATACGATGGGGATTATGCTGATGCGTGGACGACAATTTGCGCGCGCGCTCAGTCCCGTGGAAGCGAACTCTGGCGAAGTGGTGGTCAATCAGAGCTTAGCCCGCAAGTTTTTCGCTGATTCAAATCCCATCGGAAAGCGAATTAAAGTGGGTTCAGGCGATTGGCTCACCATTGTTGGAGTCGTCCGGGATTTCAGAAATATTTCTCTAGAGTCAGATCCGAGCCCTGAAGCTTACGTTCAGTCTCTCGTCTCGCCCCTTGGCGCCATGACATTCGCAATCGGAACACATGCTGAACCATCGACTTTGGCGAGTGCGATACGCCACAGCCTGGCAGAGTTGGACGACGAGCAAGCAATCACCAACCTTCAAACGATGCGGCAGATTGTAGCCAACGCGAGCGCCACGCGTCGTTTCACAACTGTATTGATGAGCCTCTCTGGAATGCTCGGACTGACCCTAGCGGTGATTGGCATCTTTGGGGTTATCTCATTTTCAACAAAGCAACGAACTCGAGAGATCGGCGTCCGCATCGCGTTGGGCGCAACCCGCGCCGATGTGTTCAGGCTAGTTGTGGAAAGGGCTGACCTTGATTGCGTGGGGCAATGTTATCGGGCTTGCCGCAACGTTCATGCTCGCCCGTGTGATCCGAAGCTTTCTAGTCGGCGTTAGTGCGCTTGACCCAGCGACGCTGATTGGCGTGACAGCTTTACTCAGCGTTGCCGCCCTTTCGGCCTGCTTTATACCAGCGCGTCATGCCGCCAAAGTCGATCCAATCGTCGCTCTTCGTTGTGAGTAGGTTAAGAACGGTTCGGAAAAACAGGCTGGAAACTGCACGACCCGAGGCGATTTTGGCGTAGATCTACGTCTTAAAGCCGGATATTCCAAGGCTCGCGTGCCCGGGAGTTCGCTCCGTAAGGGATGGACGATCAGCAGGGTCGGATAGCCGCGGGATCATGCGGGGATCCTCCGTCAATTTTGCGTTAATCTCCTGCCGGAACAATCCCTCGCCCCGCTGGGTTTCAGTTCCCTCATTTACCTTGGAGGCAGCGCCATCGATTAGCGTGACCACGCTCAGATGCGCGAGACGAGTGCCACGTGCGACTGGGTGTTGCTTCATCAGCGTGCGGACTGCGAAAAACTGCAGGTGGACATCACGGAGGTCTGAGTTGCGGTGGCTGGAGGCGCGGAGAAAAGGGGGAACGTCAACTGCTGTCAGTTTTGTCGAGTGATTTTGGATAATTCCAAGGAAGCCAGGACTTCGGAACTAGCCTGAGCGAGTCGGCCGCAGTCGCGATGGCCATCAAGTAATCGAAAGGATTGACACCGTTCAGTCGACAGGTGTGGATCAGAGTCATGAACAGATCCCCCGTCCGGGCGCCATGGAGAGTCTTATAGCTTAGGCTGTTCTTGCGGTGCAGGATGGCCATCTTCAACGCTCGCTCCGAAATGTTTTTATCTAACGGCGCCCCCGCTTTGCGCAGGAACAAGGTTAACTTTTCCCAATGGCGGAGCATATAGCCGATCGCCTGGCCGAGACCAGAGTTGGGCTCGACGTGCTTGCCGTCGATCTGCTCTCGTAACCAGCTTTGGAGTCGTTCCATCACGGGTTGACTGTGGGTTTGATGGTGAGCCAACCGCTGCTCCGGACTCATCTGTTGCTCCTTGCTCTCGGAGTCCACACGATAGACCTGCCCGAGCGATTCCAGGACTTGGCGACATTCCACGGGGAAGTCTTTGGCCAAGCTTACGAACTCTCGCCTTCCGTGACTGAGGCAATTGGCCAGGATGGTCTGGAACTCCGAACTGAGGTTGCGCGAGAGCGCGTCACACATCTGGATGGGAGGTTCCAGGTCCAACGCCCGCTGGCGCAACAGGGCCGTCAGGTTCTCTCCGGCATGTTGCCAGCCAGTGAAGTAGAGGGCCACCGGATGGTCGCCCACGTAAGCCAGGAGGTTGGAAGTGAAGGTGCCCTTGCGTTGAGGGTCCATTTGACCGCCGTCGGAAAACTCGATGACCGACTCCTCTGGCCTCATACTGGCGAGCTCCGATCCCTTCACTTCGACAAATGCCGCCGGTTGGCTCAACGATG
>WNGD01006456.1_pt1 | contig 11210 bp, 11 predicted proteins | sample 5400671 | NCBI WGS metagenome assembly WNGD01 (sample SAMN13153369, study PRJNA577476) | soil metagenome | isolation source: 40 cm soil or saprolite under grassland replicate 2 | place: USA:California | collected 2016-06-15
CGTTTCGGTGACCTTCGCGGTCAACCGCTAGCGCAGGAGCGCCGCTACAATGCCCCGGCCCTGGGGGCGTAGTTCAGTTGGTTAGAACGCCGGCCTGTCACGCCGGAGGTCGCGGGTTCGAGTCCCGTCGCTCCCGTCTACGAAGTCCGTGCAAATCGGACGCTTCCTCCGCCGTTCGTTGTCGCCGCTGGCATCAAAACGGCGTGATGGAAACGTTTTTGGAAACGCTGGCCGCGGGACGCTCACGTCAGGCCTCCCTGACTGTCAGTAGGCTGTCCTAGCTCGACCAGGCGTCGTGTCGACCAGGAGGGGGCGACGTCGTCCCGGCGTACCGACTGATCCCCGGATGCCGTCAGCGGACCTGCGCGGCGAGGTCTGCCTGTTCGCTCCAGTTCCATGCGTACCAAGCGATCCCGGCTGACGTGGCGATCAATATGGCAGAGATGAACCCGTACGCCAGAGTCGGTGTTCCGACGAACAGGGTAGCTATCTGGATGACCGTCAGGAGTACACCTACGATCACGTTCGTCAAGCGATTCCATCGGTATCGCAACATCCGCGACAAGATGACCATTGCGGTCGGAATCTCGACTAGGACGGCGGCACCTAGTAAGAACGTTTGGGTGTAATGCACCTCCGCGTGGTGGTTGATGAACACGCTGTAGTACAGCGTGTTGATGTCGATATATGCGGTGTTGAACATGTAGAAGACCCACAGCCATGACAGTCTCGACGCCGTCGTCGAGACCGCCGGTGGGAACCATTCACGCTTCATCGCGCACCTCCCGTGCTGGATCGACCGGCCACGCCGATCACTGCCGGACTCGACAAACTCCAGGCTCGAAGAGAGGGGCGAAGTGCAGACGCCGCGCGGGGTTGACGACTATGCACCACCGCGTTCCCTACGAGGATCGCCACACCCGGGACCGTCCCGGCGTGTCCACTGGGGCGTGCCGTTCGCCCAGAGCGTACTCCTGCGGGGCCGCTGCCTGAAGGGCGCCATTATTCGTGTCGCGTCTCAAGCGGCGGCTCGGTAGTACTCGTGGATGAGGCCGCCGAGCCGGTCGCGGCGGCGGATGTCGTTGGGCGCTCTTTCTCGTCGCTCGTCTGGCTCGGGCGGGCGGAGTGCGAGCGAGCGATGCGGCCTCTCGCGGTTGTAGTGGTCGACGTAGACGCGGAGCGCGCGTTCGAGATGACGGCAATTCAGGATCAGCAGCCAGTCCAGACACTCGGCGCGCACGGTTCGGACGAAGCGTTCCGCGATCGCGTTCGCCTTCGGCGCCCGCACCGGCGTCTTCACGATCCGTATGCCTTCGCTGCGGAATACCTTGTCGAAGGGGCCGCTGTACTTGCTGTCGCGATCGCGGATCAGGAAGGGCCGATCTTGCGCGCGACGGTCAGCCGCGCGATCGTGGCGTCACGGCGCTCGCGCGTCGCTCGATAGAGCACCAGGTCAGGTGCGGTCGCACGATGCGCGTGCACGGCGGCCTCGACGAGCGCCCAGCGAAGATGCGGCGAGCCAGCCTTGGCGAGCTTGCCGCGGCGACGCGTCTCGCCAGACTCCTCAACTACGGGATCGAGCCCGGCGAGCCGGGTGATCTGCTCGGACCTGCGGAAGCGGCTTGCTTCGCCGATCTCGGCGAGCAGGTGACAGGCCAGGATCGGCCCGACCCCGTAGATCGACTGCAGGGCCTGACAGCGCTCGTCATTGCGAGCGAAACGACGCAACTCGTGGTCGACGGTGGCCACCTGCGCCTCGAGCGCAGCCATCACCGCGAGGAGCGAGTCCACCTGCAGCCGCGCGTGCGCGGGCAAGCGCAGCGAGGCTGCCCAGCGCAGGCCCTCGACGCTCAGCAGGCGTGACCTCGAGCACGGCCAGCCCTCGTAGAGGAGGTAGGCATGCAGCCGTTGCGCCCAACGACGACGGTCCTCGGCAGGCGCCTTTCGCAGCCGAGTCCGATCGCGCAGCTGCTGAATCTCGGCCGGCGGAATCCACGACTCCGGCAGCATTTCCCTCGCCAGCAACCGCGCCAACCAACGCGCGTCGAGCCGGTCCGTCTTCGCGCTCCGCCGCCGGCCGAGCAGGCCACGCGCCTGCACCGGCTCCGCCAGCCGCACATCGAAGCCCATCGCAACGAGCTCGAGCCAGACCCAACACCAGCCCGTCGTCGCCTCGATCGCGACCGCCGAGACCCGATCCCGCCACTCCTCGGCCCAGCGAGCAAGACTGTCGCGGTCGGCCGAGAGGCGCGCCTCGACCACCTCACCACTCTCCGGATCGAACACCGCCGCCTGAAACGCGTGCTTATGGATGTCGATCGCCGCGTACAGCACCTCGGACCTCCGCTCGTCGACAGAGGCCCGATCGTCCTCAGCGGTCAGGACAGAGCCCTATGACATCCACGCTACGGGACGTGACCCCAAAGCTCCCCTTGACCCGCGGCGGAGTTGCTGACTAGGATTACTGGTGCTTCTGCGCGGGACGCGAGTCCCTTGGAGTGGCTAACGCCATAGGAGGGAGCGTAAGCGTTTGCAGGCCGATGCGGTGCCATCAGGCGGTGGCATCAAGGGCTCGGAGCTCGCACGCGCGGTCAAGGCCGGGTACACCGAGTGGAAGCACGTTGGTGGCACATCAGCTGGCGCGATCGCCGCGATCGCGGTCGCGAACGGTCACAACGCTGACGGCTTGGCGGAGCCGGTCAGCTACGAGGCCTCGACGATTGACGATCGCGGGGTCCCGTTTGGCCTCGACCTCCCATCAGCACAGCGGCTAGCGACAGAGATGGTCCCTCGAAAGAAGGGAGAGAAGGAGCATGCTGCGTTTTAGTAAGCACGTTGGTTCGACCTGCTCAGCTTCATCAAGCGTTGTACTGACTCCTGGCGGCACCACTTCCTGCCCGACCTGCTGCTGTTCTTGCTCCTGCTGTTGCTGAGCAAGCATTCTGTTAGCGAGGACTTGCACACGACGCAGAATGGGCTACGGCCGTGAGTGACGCGCGCCTATCGGTAAAAGGAGAATCGCTACTGCTAAACCGCCAGCTAAACCCCGAGTTGGTTATCTGCAGCGTCCCGCCAGACCCGAGGGACCTCGTTTTCGTCTAACGCACACAGTGTATGAAGAAGGGAGGCGCCAAGGACCATGCTGCGCTTTAGTAAGCATTATGGGTCGACCTGCTCAGCATCGAGCGTCGTACTTACCCCTGGCAGCTGCACTTCCTGCCCGACCTGCTGCTGTTCTTGTTCCTGCTGCTGCTGATACAGCATCCTGTTAGCGGGAATTTTTCTGACGCAGGATGGTGGGCCACGCCCGTGAGTGAGTGACCACCGGCTACCGGTAAAAGGAGAGAATCGCTAATGGCTAACAGGCAGCTAAATGCCAAGTTGGTTATCTGCAGTGTCCCCACCAAAAACTCAGCGGCCGCGCAGCAATTCTATAACACGCTGTTTGGGGGGGCGGATTTCGCGCGAACTCTCAATGACCAGATCGAGTCATATTATCGACCCATCAGTGAGGATGGTCTGACCCTGACGATCGCGGCCCGTCAGAGTGACCGCGAACCGATCACCTGCTTCTTTGCGGTCGACAACTTGAACGAGACGGTCGAACAGTTGGAAGCAGCCGGCGGCAAGGTCGTAGTGAATTCGACTCCCATCACTGTTTCGGCCCCGGAAAAAGCCAAGCAGGCTTTTGCTAAGTTCAACAAGGGTCAAGAGGCACCAGCCACCGCCGGACAGTTCGTCGGGATGATCGACCCCGACGGAAACTACCTCGGGCTGCTGCAACTGGACAGCTCGACGCACCATCTCCTCAACGCTGGGCCGGCGGGCCGGACGCTGTCGCAGGCGCAAGTTGACCAGCTTGATAATTGGAAGCAACACGGCGAAGCCGCGATGCGCTAAACGTACGGGCCCCCCACTCAGGCAGTCCCGGTGATTAGCCGACGGATTGCCTGGGTGGTCGGTTCCAAGGTGAGTGCGACGATCGCTGAGCGGACCGGGAAGGACGATGCACGGCTGAAAGGGCGTGCGGTCTGGTCTGGCCCTTCGCAGGCGATTCCTTCCAACTTGCCGCAGTTGGTTATCACTCAATCGGGCTACGACCGCGCTCCAGTCCTCCGATCGGAGATACTACATGGCGTCCGAACAACCGGACCGAACTGAACTACCGCTGCAGTATTTCTTGGAGAATGAATATCAGTCTCTCATAGAGATCTTTCACTGGGTCGCGAATCTAGCTGGATCGGTCTACACGGAGACCACGGCGGTTGTGCCCCCGGAAGCCGTTTATGCCAGCGCACCGGTCTCCCGCACACACCTGTTGAGCCAGGAATTCCTGCTGAACTTCAAGCGCAGCTCGCTGGATCTAGGACTGCCGCTCGGCGTAGCTGGATATTTTGACTTTCCTGCGCGGAGCAGCCTGGCGCTTCGACAGCTTAGGGAAGAAGAGGATCAGGACGATCCCGGCCAAATCATCAAACTGCCACCGTATCAAAACGTCAACGCCTCACTCGGCGTGACCATCCGAGCCCGCAGAAGTTTGCGACAGTTCACGGGCAAGACCATGCCGCTGCAGGCGTTGTCGACGATTTTGTTCTACGCAAACGGCGTGACGGGTGATATGGCCATGGTTTCTGAAGAAAACGATCCGCAGTGGCCTACCTACTCGCTTGGCTCCCCCGAAGTAGCCCGGACTCGGGCCGCTTCATCTGGCGGCGGCCTGAATCCAATCTCGTTATATCTCGTTGTTCAGGACGTAGAGAAGCTTGAAGACGGGATTTATGTCTATCTGCCCTTCGACCACTCTCTGAAGAGGCTAACGACGATCAACGAGGAGAAGCGGAAGGAACACCTCGCCTTAGGCCTGAGTTGGGGACCAAATCTGGAGCCGGCCACGGTGAATGTGGCGATCTACTACGTGTACAGCGTGTATGAAAACTCCAGAAAGTATGGAGATCTGGGCCTGATGTTCGCCGTCGTAGAAGCAGGCGAGATCGCCGCACACATTCATCTGATCTGCACGGCCACGAAAGTCGGCTCGTCCGACCTGGGCGGCTGGGAAAAGGTGCAAACCGAGCGGTTCCTCGGTGTTGACGGACTTTCTAAGCAATTGGTGCATGCTACGGTCATTGGCATGCTCTAAGTGGAGGCCCTGAGCCGGCGCGACGTACGCTGCCGCCGGACCGGGTCGGCCCCGCAACCTGTCGCAGGCTCCTCTAAGCCAGCCGAGAGAGCTTGTCTGTAAAACGTGTTACCGGACGGAGAAGACATGAGTGATAGCTCGACCGCGAACGGGTCGCAGAAGACGCTGATGCTTAGTGACGGCGTGCACATCTACTACAACGGCGCTGATGAACTTCGCCTGCGCAAGGGTATCTGGAACTTCGAAGAAGCAATTCTAACTTTTGATGGTCTCAGCAAGGACCACAAGGAGAGCCTGGTCACGTTGTTCACCCTGCTGCAAGACGGCAGAGGAGTCGACACCGAGCGCCTCCCGAATGAGGAGAACCTGACGCACCTGGAGCAAGAACAAGTTGCCCAGACGCTGGATGCTCTGCGCTCTACTGACTATGTGGCCGACGGGGAGGACGCGGACGGTAGACGTTTTCTCAACCAACTCCTCGGCGGGATTGACGAATACGTACCGAATGGCGGCTCCAGCGACCGGCCGGTGCTGTTCTTCGCTGACACCCAATCGATCAAGGACTATGCCGTCATGCTGGCGAGGGAGATCCATTTGCCTTTGACAGTCATGACGCGAGAACACTTCAAACTGATCGAGTCGATGGACTTGACCACGAAGTTCGACGCTTACCGAACCAGAGAGCAACTCGAGTCTGTGCGTCAAATCGTCGAGCCCTTCGGCTGCATCGTCGGATGTCTCGAGAGACCTCACATCATCTTCTTGCGCAATCTCAATCGAGTCCTCGTGCAGACCTCACAAGCGCTGAGCCTCAGCCTTTTGGACGGACCATTCACCACGGTCTTCACGATCAAGCCCCCTGAAACGGGATGCTTTGAGTGCTTTGAACAACGCCTGCTGGCGCGCATGGAGGAGATGCCCTCGTATCACCAATTCGTAGCCCAAACTAGCGACCTTCCCAGATTGGAGACCAAGATTCACGCCAGCCCACTGATGCATTCTCTGGCGGCGCAAGCTCTGTTCGAAGGGCTCATGGTCCAGAAGATCGGGAAAGCGAAGCTGGCGGGACGGGTATTAAATACGTACGTCCCGCTCATGGAGATTCAGGTTCAGCCTCTGCTGCGTGTGCCATTCTGCCCGGCCTGCGGGTTCGTCGCTGAAGCCCGCATGGAAGAAATGTACAGCTCATCGAAGAAGATCATCGATCGGGTCGTCGACCGGATCGCCTTGGTGGATAACGAGCTGGGGCCGGGCCCCGCGACGAAACAATGAGAACGGCACCATTGCTGAGGTTTTATCCGTCAAGCGTACACGTGGTCAACGAGTTTAGGCGGCTGTGCAGCCAGCACTTCGGCATCGCGGAGTCGCAGATCGTTCAAGTGACTCAAGTGAGCCACGCGCCGCGCATGCATACGATGACGGCCCGATTGCCCAACTATCACAAGATTCTGCTGGGCGAGAAGACGGAAATTCAGTATCACCTGGCGGGCTACGGCGTCTACAGGGAAGAAGCACTCATTCGGCTTCTCGGAGAGGCCATTGAGCGGTATGCGCTCGTTACGGCCGCGGCCGCAGTGAAAACTAGACTCTTCAAAGCGAGTTATAACGACCTGAAGTCCGACCCGGACGTGATGCCGTGGGATCTGATCAATATCTTCACGGATAAGGACTACGCCCGAATGCGCGGAAAAGTCATATTCCGCAGCGTCACGCCGGACGACCACATCAGCTGGATATGGTGTCCATCCCTCTTCAAGCCCGGGAAGGACATTTGCATCCCTGCTCAGTGCCTGTTTACCGGCGTAGAGTTCCAGGACGAGATTCCATTCATGACCTCGTTTTCCAAAGGCTGCGCCAGCCACACTGTGCCAAAGCTGGCACTGCGATCTGCCCTTCTCGAAGCCGTGGAAGCTGACGCGCTCATGATCCGGTGGTATGCCCTCACCAAGGCGCGGCGAGTCGTCCTGGATGATCCGATCTTACGTGACATGATCGCGGAGATCTTCAGCGAGCTAGATGTGGAGATTGTGCCCTACGAGTACACCATGCCGGGAATGCCGGGACACGTGTTCGCGGTCGGGGTGTTGAGCAGGGGGGCTGAGCGACCGACCGTCCTGTTAGGAACAGGGGCGGGCCTCATTCCAGGCGCCACCCTCTATAGAACTCTAATCGAGGCCGTGGCGATCTTCTATATAGGTTACAACGGCCCCGCACTTCAGCCGCGCGATTACCTCACGGACATCGACGAACACAGCCATACGAACCTGGATAGCAACGTCGCGTACTGGGCCAGCGCCGCCGACGGTGATAAGAAGCGTGCGTTTATGAGAAACATGCTGGAGGGCGAAGTCAGACTCAGCACGTTGGCGAACTACCAGTCGACGATCGACGAGGAACTGGAATACATCATCGGAGAGTTGCAGAGCATCTCCAGCTGCGCGGTTCATCTCGACATTACGCCGCCTGAACTCGACCACACGGACTGGTCGGTAGCCCGCGTCTTCATACCAGAGCTCGTCCAAGTGTCGCTGCCGTCGTTCCCTTACAGCGGCCATCCCCGATTACTTCAATTCGGAGGGATTCGGAATCAGCTCCCTCATCCCTCACCTTGAGACGATTTTGCTCGTGCTTGCGAGCGTATATCCCACCGGATTCTGTGCGAACATAACCGTACTAATCAAGGGCCCGCGGGGGTTCGCGCGGATCGGATCGCTAAGTGGCAGCCTGGTTGGGTTCGTGCTTGGCTATGTCGTTCTCGTGGTGATCGTCGCGCTGGTACGACCACACCAGGTCTTGGCTTTCAAATGGCCAACGTTTTTACCGCTGTTAGTGCTGGCGCCGTTCGCCGGCGTCGCCTGCATTGCCCTTGAATACCTGGTAGGGCTCCTGATCCTGTATGTGCGGACAAAGAAGCTTGTCACGCGGGTAACGGTCCATAGCAGCTATTCTGTGTTTCCGCGGATAGATGGCAAGGATATTCTGAGCGTTTTGGTCGTGGTGGTTGGAGAGGAGCTCATACTCCGGCAGTTCCTATATAGTTTGCTGGCGACCGATTTGGCCATCGCGGTGTGGCTTGTGATCTTGCTCTGCGCGGTGGCGTATGCCATCAACCACCTCAGTTTTGGCGCTGCAAGCGCGATCTCCAAGTTGCCAAGTGGTCTGCTCTACGTCTGGCTATTCTACGTTTCGGGCTTGTCCGTCGCGGTCGTGATCGTGGCCCACGCGACTCAGAACCTGACTCTGCTCGGCCTATCAAGACGGAGCTCGTGGTTATCAACTCCGAGGTCGTGGTTGGCCAGCGGGAGATCGCGAGAAGTGGGCAACCCGCGGTGGCGCTAGCCCTGTTCTTGATCATCGTTACGGTCGCCTCCATTCTGTGGGGAAGAGCCAACCGAATCGGCTACAGCAGGGTCATCACCTCGGCCGCTCGCTTCATTATGAAGTATTCACAGATGAACGAGGACCTGATCCGAAGCTACCTCGTGTGGTGCATTTATACGTCCGCCGGGCTCGTTGGGGCTGTTGCGCTGTTGGCGGCATATCAAGTAGATCTCCTTCGCTTCCTGACTTTGGCTCCAAACTATTTATGGGTGATCCCGCTGGCGTTCATTGCGCAGAACTCGCTGACGGGGCTGATGATGCAACTATGGCTCGTCGCAAGGCCCAGGAGCGATGTATTCTCGGACTTGACCAGCATTCTTTGGGTCAGGTACACGCTGATGATGCCTCGCGTCATGCGCATGATGGCCCCCCTGTGCGCCGCCGTGATCGAAGAAGTCTTCTTCCGAGGCGCAGTGTTTTTGATTCTGATAAAGCATTTCCCGCAGACCGGCGCCTACTGGCCGATCTTCGTATGCACGGCGCTCTTCGCGTTGCAGCAGGTGCTCCAGACAGATACTGTCGGGCAACGCGTGATTTTCCTCGTTGGGTCGACGTCGATTTCCGTCGTCGGGTGTTTCGCGACTTTGTACACGGGAAGTTTCTTGCCGACACTGGTGTGCCACGCCGCCTATGCGGCGGTTTACCTGCAGCTTGGAACGTCGGTGCCCAAGTGGCAACCGAGAAAGCAGAGAGCGAAACCGAGTGCCGCCTACCCGAGTTTCTAGGAGCTTATGAAAGGTTAATGTGACGAGAGATATTCGGCGATAGTTATCTCACGCGGAAAGGATTGGTCAGTGAGCGCGACGCAATCCCCACGGCGAAAGGTCATTTACAACCCGGCCGCGGCCGACTTCCAGCAGAATCCATTTCCGAGTCTGCGCCATCTGCGGGAACAGGACCCGGTTCATCTCACACGGCAAGGATGGGTGTTGACGCGCTACGACGACTGCGCCGAGGTGTTGGCGAGTCGGCAGTTTGGGATGCGCGGCATCGAGGATATGCTTCGCAGGCAGATGGGTCCTGGGCCAGCGCTTGAGTTTATCGCCAAGCGCTTTCATTCGTATGATCCCCCTGAACATACACGCCTGCGCTCGCTGGTCGCCAAGGCGTTTTCGGCGCGTCGCGTTGAAGAGATGCGTGGGCATATCGAAGGGCTCGCTGAACGCTTTCTTGATCAGATTGGGACCGACACATCGTTTGATCTGGTCGAAAAGTTTGCCTATCCGCTGCCATCAAGGGTAACTACCGAAATGCTTGGCACCCCGCTGCATGACCGAGCGGAACTGAACGCCTGGACGGAGCGCATTCTGAAATTGCAGGGCATGGCTCGACCTGATAAGGCAACGCTGGAGGAAGGCAATGCATCTGCGAAACAGTTCATGGCGTACATGCGAGGGTTCATCGACGCGCAGCGTAAGGTACCGGGGAATGACTTGGTGAGTGCGTTGATTGCGGCTGAGGAGCAGGGAGATCGCCTAACCGCTGAAGAGATTGCCGAATGCGTCGTGTTTCTCTCTAACGCGGGGTTCAGCACGACCCGCAACCTCATCGCCAGCGCAGTGGTAGCGCTTCTAAGGAACCGCGAACAGTGGGAATTGCTCGTCGACGATCCATCCTTGATCGGCGAAGCGGTGGCAGAGGCGCTGCGCTACGACTGCTCCCTGACAAGCACGCCGCGTTTCGCCCGCCAAGAGACGATCGTGGGCAATAGAAAGGTGGCTGCTGGGGCAACTGTTTTCTGCTTGCTGAATGCGGCAAACCGAGATCCAGAACGGTTTCCCGATCCCGATCGCGTTGACATCACTCGCACCGACAAGAAGCACCTGTCCTTCGGGGGAGGCGTTCACTTCTGTCTGGGCGCGCGTCTCGCGCGGCTGCAAATCGAAATAGCGCTGAGCGCGTTGCTGCGTCGCTATCCGCGACTTCGACTCGGAGCGGAGAAGATCGAGTGGCGTTCCGGGCTGTATCGCGGCCCCATACGGGTCCCGGTTGTTACACGCTGACGGGCGGCTCTGAAGCCAGGTCGCGCAGGGCAGCACCCCGGATGAGGCGTCCGCGGCCGCCGCGCGCTACATGGCCGACATCAAGCGCGTCGTCGGCGCATCCTGTCGGTCCCAATTACTCGTCCGTTCCGTCCTATCGGCATTTTAGGACGGCGAGGACGCCGTGATCTCGCGCGGGGTTCGCGCAATCGTGTATCGCGCAATCGTGTATCGCTCTTGCTGACGGGCACTGAGACGGTCGGCCCCGTAGTGTGCGCGCATGCGTACTCGACCTGTCCTACTTGAGAGCTTTACGCTCGCTTATTGGCTGCTGCGCCGGCTATTGGAGTTGCTGCTCTTGCTCGCTCGTTCGGAGCAACGGAAGGAGGTGGAGATCCTGCTGTTGCGGCACGAGCTGCAGGTGCTCCGCCGTCAAGTCGCACGGCCGCAGCTGCGGCCGACCGACCGCGTCGTGTTGGCGGCACTCGGCCAGGCGCTACCGCGTGTGCGTTCATTACTCGTCGAGCCGACGACGCTTCTTCGCTGGCATCGCGAGCTCGTCCGCCGACGCTGGAGCTTCCCCGCTCACCCGCCGGGCAGGCCGCCGATGGTCTCGCAGGCGCGCCAGCTCGTGCTGCGGCTGGCGGCGGAGAATCCGAGCTGGGGCTACAAGCGCATCCACGGCGAACTGACCGGGCTCGGCTTCA
>WNGD01006458.1_pt1 | contig 11206 bp, 7 predicted proteins | sample 5400671 | NCBI WGS metagenome assembly WNGD01 (sample SAMN13153369, study PRJNA577476) | soil metagenome | isolation source: 40 cm soil or saprolite under grassland replicate 2 | place: USA:California | collected 2016-06-15
CGAGCTCGATACTTCGCGGATGACGTTGCCGCGAAGAAGATTCACGAGCGCACCCCGTTGTGGCGCGCCGAGAATGACCCGCGATGCGCCGAGCGTCGCGGCAACATCGACAATTGTTTCGGCCGCCGATGGACTGACAGCGTAACAGAACAACGGCGGTTGATCGGCCGCTTTTTGTTTCGCTTCGGCAAAGATTGTGCTCGCTTCGGGGTCTTCCTGCCATTTGCGTTTAACGTCCTGCTCGGTCATGAAGGGTTGTTCCCGCACGAAGAGCAAATAAAGCCGAGACTTTGTGTTGCCCGCTTCACGCAGCGCGAAATCAAGCGTGCGGCCTGTCCCGCGGATCGCGCATAAGATCGATTCCGCACCCACCGGCGCGGGCAGTGCGGCGACAGGAGCGGTCCTCGCAAGATCGACAACCACCTTTTCTGGCGCGATTGCAGGCCTCTCCTTTTTCATCCGGCGTTCCTGGACGAGCCCGCGCAGAATCAGGCCAACGGCGAGAATCGTGACTGCAAAATAGCGCGCATTCGGTTTGTCGATGAGCAACGACATTTCGATCGCGAACATGACGATGAACGTCGCTAACATGAGAGTCCGCTCCCAAGATTTGATAGTCAACTTCCGGTCGGTCGAGGTCGCGCCAAGATTCGTAGCGATCGCGCCGACGACGCCCACCGCGTAGAGGTCAGCAAGGCCGGCCATGTCTTTTACAAGAACCACAAGCAACATCGGCACAAGCGTGGCGAGCAACATGCCCGCGCTCGGCACGCCCCATTTGTTAAGACGCTGGAAAATCTTCGGCAACTCCTGGTCGCGCGCCATGAGGAATTGGATCATGATTAGATCGACAATCGCCGTGTTCGTCGCCGAGAGCAGAAGCAGGGCGAATACGATGCTGACAATGATGCCGAAAGCATGTCCGAGCGCGGGCCCAAGCGCGCCGCCGACGAAGGTTTCTCCCATGTAACGCAGCATGTAATCGCGCACACCTTGCGCGCCGGGCGCGTTGACGTCGCCGTTAACGGTTTGCAGTCCGCCGAGCGCGTGCATGGCGAGACCGAGCAGCGCGGTGAAGAGACAGACTTCGATCATCACCCACAGAATGGCGGGAGTGGAAGTCTTGCGCACAGATGGTTGCGCATCAGTGCTGCCCGGATCGAGCTTCATCACGCCAGTTGCATTCGCGATCGCTTCCACCCCGGACAGCGCGAGCACGATTCCGACAAAGCCGGCCCAATTTTGCCAGAAGCCGCCGTGCAACGGTTGTAAACGACCAATCGCTTCCCCCATGTGCGGCAGACTGAAAAGTCCGAGAACAACGACGACGATGGCAGTTGGCACCGAAATCAAAAAAGCGAGACCGCCCGTGTGTTTCGGTCCGAGCAGATTGAGCAACCCGATAATGAGAATGGCCGCGGCAGCGAATTTTTCCGGATGCGGAACGCCGAGGTATTGAAACCCAGAAAGCGCGCTGATGGCCGCCGTTACCAAATAATCGGCGATGAGAAGAAAGGCACCGACGATGGAGATGACTTCGGAGCGATGGCGCACGCTCGCGTAAACACCGCCGCCGTCCGGGTAGAGACGGCAAATGATCATGTAGTTGAGGCCAACGAGCGCGGTGAGGACGCACATCAGGGCGATGAGCCAGAACGATGCGTAGCCGGCCACGGCAAAGGCGAGACCGATGACGTAGGCCTTGCTCGTGCCCCAGTCGCCGTACAAAATCGCGGCCGCGCGTTTCCAATCGACATTGCGCGGTCGCTTAACGTCTGTTGGTATCAATTGATTCGACTCAAACGAGACGACACTCGCGCGACGGGGCGTCTCACTTCAGGAGTCGATTTCCCTGCGACATCCTTTTGCCCTTTAATGATGCTGACGAGGTTAGCTGTCGGGCTGGAGCCATTAAATGCTCCCGATGCCGCGCATCGTTCGCCCCGATCCGCACCGCATTCGCGGCCGGAATTTGGTTCCCCCATTGGAGCGGCCACTCGCCGATCCATTAAGCGAAACAAAGAACTGGAGAAACATCTGATTGAGTCGATTCACAGTCAAGGCGGGCGTGGCTGAGAAAGAGCTTGCCAGCGAACAAGCGCGCAATGAAGAGTCAGAGCCAATAGCGATGGCTGATATTATTCTCGACGCGACCTCTGGAGTGCATCGGCCACGCAATGTCGATTGGAAGCGCGCCGGCGCGTTTCTCTATGGCGATTGGGGCACGAGCAAGTGCTACGTGATCGGCCTGGCGTTCGTGGCGGCAGGCTTCTCATCTCTTCCGATCATTCTTGCGGTCTGCGCCGTCACGGGCTTGGTAGGCATCAATTATATCGTTATCTGTCGTCATTTCCCCGATGGCGGCGGGGTATACTCAGCGGCGCGTTCGCAAGGCCGGTTGCTGGCGGTGGTCGGGGCGCTACTTCTGGTTGCGGATCTGACGGTCACGGCTGCGCTCAGTGGTTGGTCTGCATTGAGCTACATCACTTCCGGCGCGGAGCAGATAACCTGGATCAAGTTTCTTCGCGATCATATCGCGCTGACCACGACGGCGGTGCTGTTGTTTCTAGGCGCGATCAACTATTTCGGCCCGAGACATAGCGGCAGCATGGCCATCGCGCTGGCGCTGCCGACAGTGATCGTGGTATTGGTGTTGATCGGGATCAGCGCGCCGCATTTAACGACGCAGTTTTTGCAGCCCCGGCACGAGAGCGTTGGCGCTTTGTGGGTGCAGTTCGTCGGCGTGATCCTTGCCCTCTCCGGCGCAGAATCAATCGCGAATTTGACGGGGGTAATCAAGCTCGACCCCGGCACGACGCCGGAACACCCAAGCGTCGCGCGTGAATCGCTCAAGGCGATTGCGCCAGTGGCGATCGAAGTCGTCTTCGCAACCGCGCTACTCGGCTGGGCGATGCTCTCTCTGCCGAGCGTGCTGGGCCAAACCCTTCATCTTAGCGGCGCAAGCGAAGTCGCGGCCGCTATCGAGCAACGCAAAGAAGACATGCTGCGTTTCATCGGCGAACAATTCGGCGCCGCTTCTGTTTCGCCCGCGTTTGGAAGCCTGTTCGGCTGGATCGTTGGCATCGTGTTTTTCTTCCTCCTTCTGAGCGCTTCGAACACGGCCATCGTCGCGATGATCGGGCTGCTTTACATGGTCACGCGCGATGGCGAGCTGCCGCGCCAGTTCACGCGGCTGAATCGCCACGGCGTCCCTTGGATTCCACTCCTGATCGCCTTCGGCTTGCCCGTGATTGTCGTCCTGAGCGCCGCCGACTTTACTTCCCTGGCGGGTCTGTATGCGATCGGCGTCGTCGGGGCCATTACCTTGAACGTCGGGTCATGTGCGGTCAACCGAACCGCCGGCTTCACCTGGTACGACCGGGTTCTCTTCGGGATTACGTTTGTCATTCTCGCTGCCGTCGAGTTCACGCTCGCGCATACGAAACCCGATGCACTCTTCTTCGTCACATGCGTCTTAATCGGCGGCCTGGGTTTGCGCGCCTACACCTTAAAGCGGCACGGTCTCACCACGCTTACGGTCACGCGCGAAGTCGCCCGGATGGTTACGCCCGATCTTGTGGCCACGATGCGTCCGCGTTTGGAAGAAGGGCAAAAAATCATGGTGGCGGCGCGCGGTGTCACCCCCGTGCTCACGTTTGCCTTGGAGGAAGCGCAATTGCGCAAAGCCACTCTTTGCGTGCTCTACGTGAAGGAGATCGCAATTTTTTATGGTGGTGGACCGGCCGTGCCGGGACGCCCCAAATGGCAGGATAACCCTGAAGCCAGCGCAATCATGTCGATGATGCTCAAACTTGGCACCGAACGGGGCATTTGCGTAATTCCCGTTTATGCCGTCAGCGAGGACACCGCCTCGACGATTCTGGATCTTTCTGCGACGCTGGGCGTGGACTACCTCATCATCGGCGCGTCGCAACGCAGTGCCATGACCAAGCTGCTCCGCGGCAGCGTGGCGACGAACGTTGCCCAACAACTGCCCGAGTCGATTCGTTTGCTCATTTACGGTTGACGTAGAACGTCAAAGCCGTTGAAGCGTTAAAGCGGCGGAAAATTATCCGCTCGATGTTGGATGTCCAATGTTCGGCGTTCGATGTTAGAATGCCTCGAAGCTAGCCATGAACGAACCGCCGAAGATCCTGATTGCCGATTCCATCTCCCCGCGCGGCATTGACGAGCTTTCGCGCGATGGCGCGCTCGAGGTCACCGTCAAAACCGGCCTGAGTGAACACGAACTTGTTGATCTGATCCCGCAATTCAGCGCGCTGGTTGTCCGCAGTCAGACGAAAGTGACCGCCGATATCTTGACGGCCGGAACACGACTTCGCGTGGTTGGCCGAGCTGGCGTGGGTGTGGACAATGTCGATGTCGAGACGGCCACGCGGCGCGGCATCATTGTATTGAATGCACCGGGAGGAAACACTGTTTCCACAGCTGAGCACGCATTTTCGCTTTTGCTCTCGGTTGCCCGCAAGATTCCACAAGCCGACGCAAACGTTCGCAGCGAACATTGGGACAAAAAAAATTTCGAAGGTGTAGAGCTCTACAACAAGACACTCGGCATTATCGGGATGGGTCGCATTGGCAGCGAGCTGAGCCGGCGCGCAATCGCTTTCGGGATGCGCGTCGTCGCTTACGATCCTTATCTTTCGGCGACGCGCGCCCGCAGTTTGCAGGTCGAGCTGGTTGACGACCTCGACGATCTGCTTACGAGCGCCGATTTCATTTCGCTACACACACCGCTGACCGCAGAAACGCGTCATCTTCTCGATTTCGACCGACTGCAAAAAACAAAACGCGGCGTCCGCGTCATCAACTGCGCTCGCGGCGGCTTGATCGATGAGGAGGCGCTCGCCAAAGCGTTGCAAGATCGGCATGTCGCCGGCGCAGCGCTGGATGTCTTCGAGACCGAACCGCTGCCGATAAATTCGCCCTTGCGCAGCGCGCCGAACCTCATTCTCACTCCGCATCTGGGCGCTTCTACTTCGGAAGCGCAAGAAAGCGTCGGCATCGAGATTGCACAGTCGATTCGCGCCGCATTGCTCGAAGGGACGATCCGCAACGCGGTTAATATGCCGAACCTCGACACCAAGACGCTGGCTATCATCGGTCCGCATCTTAGATTCGGCGAAAAGCTCGGGCGTTTTCTCTCGCAAATTGCGCCAAAACGCATCGACGCCTTGAACATCAATTATAGCGGAAAAGTGAACGAAGTGGACACGACCGCGATCACACGCTCAATCCTGAAAGGGTTTTTGCAGATCGCTGGTGGATCGGACATCAATGAAGTAAATGCCCCGGCATTTGCCAAAAGCCTCGGTTTGAAGGTCAGCGAATCGCGTCTGAGCGCGCCTGGCGATTATAACGACATGCTCGAATTATCCGCTACCGGCGAAGGGAAAACGGTCTCGGTCGGCGGCGCCTTTTTCGGTGCGACCCCGCGGATCGTGAGCGTGAATAGTCGCCCGGTCGAAGCGCGGCCGCACGGGGTCGTGCTCGTGCTCGAAAACACTGATCGTCCTGGAATGGTTGGGCGAATCGGCACGCTGCTCGGAAACCATGGCGTAAACATTGCCACGATGTCGCTCAGTCGAAATCAGGCCGGCGGAACCGCCCTGACCGTTCTGAATCTCGACAGCGCGCCCAACGCAGCTCTGCTCGAAGAGATTCGCGCGAGCGATGACATTCACTCGGCGCAGGTGATCGAGCTCTGAGAAATTCCGCGAAGCGGTGTAGACGTAGTCGTGCCAGCCGCGAAGCCTTAATCCAATTCCTTGCCGTCAGGCAGTTAATTTGATAGAACTCCTTCTCATATGGACTTCAGCGCTCATTCTATTCTTTGGATTTTGCTTATTGGTCTTATCGTCGGCGCCATCGCGAAATTGTTGACGCCTGGAAGAGATCCCGGCGGTTGCATTGTGACGATTTTGCTCGGCATCGCCGGCGCGCTCGTTGCGAGCTATCTCGGCCAGGCCGTCGGCTGGTACCAGCCCGGGCAACCAGCGGGTTTTATCGGGTCGGTCGTCGGGGCAATCCTGTTGTTGCTGCTATATCGATTGCTTTTTAGGCGCGGCGCGTAGCAGCGTTCGTAAAAGAGTGGGGAGCGCGGGCATTCTGCCCGCTCTGTTCGGCATGTTGCCGGACAGCTTCGGCCCACCGGTCGCCGCAATCGCAATGCAGGAGGGCCGCCGGCAACATGCCCGCGCTCCACAAGGCGCGCAGAATCTGAATTTTATGACAGATTGTCGGCACTTCATGACTGCCCCAACAAGAATCCGGATCATCGTTGCGTTCGCCGCTCTCTATCTAATCTGGGGCTCGACCTTTCTTGGCATCCGCTTCGCGATTGAAACCATTCCGCCGTTTCTAATGGCCGGCGCTCGATTCCTTATTGCGGGAGTGATCATGTATTCAATCGCGTTGTCGCAAGGGATCGGTAAATCCAGTTGGGCGAACTGGCGCACCTCTTTGATTATTGGCGCCTGTTTGCTCCTCGCAGGCAACGGCGGAGTGACGATCTCAGAACAGTATATCGATTCGGGATTGGCGGCGCTGATTGTGGCGGTTGTTCCCATTTATATTGTAATTCTGGGCTGGGCATCAGGAATGACGCCGCGGCCTGTACCAATAGTCTGGCTTGGTCTGGTGGGAGGTTTCGTCGGGGTTGGCGTCTTGCTCGGGCCAGCTCTGAGCTTTTCTTCAAATGGCGGACGCCATCCTGCGATTGGGATGTCGATCCTGCTCGTCACCTCTTTCATCTGGTCGGCAGGCTCGCTTTATTCCCGGACAGCGAAACACGCGGCCTCTCCGTTTCTGACCGCCGCCCAACAGATGCTATGCGGGGGACTCCTTCTTTTGCTTGCCAGCTTTGCGACTGGCGAGACGCGACACTTTCATCCGAATTCCATGTCGATCCTGTCGCTCGCGTCATTCGCCTATTTAGTCCTTATCGGAGCGGTGATTGGATACACTGCCTACATCTGGCTGTTGCGCCATTGCGATCCGGCAAAAGTTGCTACCTACGCCTACGTGAATCCGATCGTGGCCGTCCTGCTGGGCGCCGCTTTCGCCGGGGAGACTTTGACCATGCGCACGCTCGTGGCCGGCGTGTTGATTATCGGCTCGGTCGCGCTGGTGATTACGGCGCAGCAACTCAGAGCAAGGACGGAGCCAGCAATCAGCACTGCGATAGAGCCAGCTGATTGACGACGGTGAATCCGGGGAGCGCAGGCTTCCAGCGTGCGGCGAAGAGCATCCTGTTCTGCGTACAAGTTTAGCGCCAAAGGCGCTATCTCACTCTGCAGCCTGTGGGCAGCGCCCCGGGGAATTCGATTGCCCCAGAGGCGAAGCGCTGAAAGCGCGATTCAATCCACGCGGCTAGTTTCGCAAGCACAGACATAGCGCGTGTCGAAGATCGACGCCGAAAGTGTCCGGGCAGCAGCTCGCGGTATTCTTGTATCGAACTCGCGCCGGAAGTTGAATCGCGCTTTCAGCGCTGGTGTTCGGTAATTCCACAATCCCGGGGCGCTGCCCCAGGCTCTCACGTGAATGCGGCGCCTTTGGCGCTAACGACATATTCCTGCACTTCGCATCCTCACCAAGGTTTTCTGTGAGAAGATGTTCGGCAGGATGCCAAACGCGGCACACTGGAAGCGCGCGCTCCCCGGATTTTCTCACGGGTTCCAATCTCGGGGACAAATTACCAGCTCCGGAATTTTTCGTGAGCAGTCCGCGGCTCTTTGAGCTTTAATCTGCCATGGCCCAGGACGCGCAAGATCGACAGGAGACAATCGAAGTCGTCAAGCGCAATTGGCGGGCCGAAGTTGAGACGGCGCAAACTTATCGGGATTTGGCCGAGCGGGAACAGGATGAAAAACGTAAAGGCATTTTGTTGCGCATGGCCGAGGCGGAGGAGCGGCACGCGCAACGCTGGGAGCAGAAGTTGCGAGATCTGGGGGTAGCGCCTCCGGTTCTCGAAGACACTATCGGGCGGCGATTGAATCGCTGGTGGAATAAAATCGCCGGCGCAAATATCGCCATTCGTCGCATGGAGGCTGCCGAGGAACGCCATGAGGCGGAATTTCGCGAGCAAGCCGATCGCGCGCTGGCGGGAGAGAAGGATGTGCAGGAGTTCCTGCGGAAAAGTGCGCTGGAAGAAAAAGCCCATGCGCGAGCGCTTAATGCCATGGCGGCGGCCCCGGTTAGCCCGCGGACGGCGCTGGACAAGATTCTAAAACGCGAACGCTGGCATGGACGAGGCGGCAGTTGGGTGGCCGACGCAATCTACGGCGCGAATGATGGGCTCGGCGCGGTATTTGGAATCGTTTCGGGCGTAGCCGGCGCGACAAGTAACCAGCAACATTACATTCTCATTGCCGGTCTGGCGGGAACGCTCGCTTCCACGCTGTCGATGGGCGCTGGCGCCTATCTTGCGGCAAAGAGCGAGGCGGAAGTTTACGAAGCGGAAATTTCGCGTGAGCGCGCGGAAGTTGAAGAAAATCCCGAGGAAGAAATCGAGGAGATGTCGCTCTTTTATCAACTCCAGGGATTCACCCCGGAAGAATCACAAAAAATGGCGGAACGCCTCGCCGAACAGCCCGAACAGTTCGTGCAGGCGATGGCGCAAAGTGAGCTTGGTTTGTCCGAGCACCGTTTTCCCAATCAATGGACTGCCGCGTTCTCGTCCGGAATTTCGACGGCGATCGGCGCGTTCATTCCCATTATTCCGTTCTTTTTCTCGGGCGGTATTGAAGCGGTGATTATTTCCTTCGGCATCAGTTTGGTCGCGCATTTCGCCGTCGGCGCGCTGAAATCGTTGATCACGATCCGTTCCTGGTGGGCATCGGGCCTGGAAATGACCTGGATCGGCGTCATCGTCGCCGTTGTCACTTACGGGCTCGGACTGGCGTTCGGAGCGTTGGGCTAAAGATAGTGAATCCGAGATTCTTGGGAGAACAACTTGCGTTTGCGTGGCCCTTGCAATATCGATGGGTTTTCAACGTTTCGGGATTTGCATTGTCAATCAATCCTCACATGCATCTGCGTTTTCTAATCGCTCTTGCCTCCGCGCTTATCGCGCCGGCAGTTTTCGCTCAGAGCAATAATGCACCGACAGTCGATGAATTGGTTTCCAAGAACGTCGAAGCCAAGGGCGGGGCGAATGCTTTGCAGACGCTTCAGTCGCTGCGGCTGACGGGCAAACTGCTCGTGAACCAGGGTCAGATCGAGCTGGCCTATCTCGAAACTAAAAAACGGCCAGATGAAGTGCGCACGGAGGCTTCTCTTCAGGGAATGACTCAGATCCAGGCGTATGATGGCAAAGAGGGGTGGAGAGTGTCACCATTTTTTGGACGTAAAGACCCGGAGCGTATGTCCGCCGACGACGTGAAAGCACTGGTCGAGGACGCGGAGATCGACGGGCCACTGGTTGATTGGAAGGCGAAGGGAAGCAGCGTCGAGTACCTCGGAACGGAGGACGTCGATGGAACCCCCGCGCACAAGCTAAAGGTAGTGCGGAAAAATGGAGACGTGAGCTTTGTTTATCTGGATCCTGATCACTTTCTGGAGATTCGCGTTGTGACGCAACGGATGAGACACGGCGCGTACGAAGAGGTGGAAACAGATTTAGGCGACTATGAAAAAGCGGGCGGCGTATTCGTTCCAACGTCAATCGACTCAGGACGCAAGGGCGCGCCGGACAAGCAACGAATTATCATCGATAAAGTGGAAGCCAATGGGCCGGTAGATGACTCGATGTTTCATTTCCCGGCTTCGAAATAAGTTATTATGCGCTTGTTTGAATTCAGTCCTGTGAATCGCGCGTTGCCGGCGCGCCCGGCGGTCGCGCTCTACCAGGTTGCCAGGATTTTGCTATTCTGTTTTGTCTCGATCGCCGCGCAGGCGCAGGAAGCTCCGTACAGTTCATCAACAATTTCCGGGCTTGGCGCGCGCAACATAGGTTCCGCGACAATGAGCGGGCGCATCTCGGCCATCGCGGGTACACGCGAGCCCTCGGGTAAAATCACGCTCTTCGTCGGTGCGGCCAGTGGCGGCGTTTGGAAATCTGACGATAGCGGGACGCGGTACCGGCCCGTGTTCGACGAACAACGCGTCCAATCGATTGGCGCCATCGCGCTCGATCCGAAAAATTCGAAAAATGTCTGGGTCGGAGCCGGCGAATCGTGGACGCGCAATACCGTTTCGATTGGCGACGGAATCTACAAGTCAACCGATGGCGGCGAAACCTGGACCCATGCTGGCTTGGATAAATCCGAACGTGTTGCAAAGATCGCAGTGAGCCCGAAAAACAGCGACACGGTTTTCGCCGCGGTTCCCGGGGCATTATGGAGCGATTCGCCCGATCGCGGACTTTACAAAACGGCGGATGGCGGGAAGACGTGGCAGCAAGTTCTCAAAGGACCGAATCTTTCGACCGGTTGCACAGATATCGCAATCGATCCGGCGAATCCTGATATCATGTTTGCTGCCACGTGGGATTTCCGGCGCAGAGGATGGGAGTACCGCTCCGGCGGCGAAAGTCCTACCGCGCCTTCGGCCAGTGGATTGTTTCGGTCCACAGACGGGGGCAATACTTGGACGGAGATCATTACTGAGGCCAATAAAGGTTTCCCTAAGAAGCCATATGGCCGAATCGCAGTGGCGATTGCGCCTTCAAACGCCAAACGCGTTTATGCTTTTGTCGAATCACCAAACAGCGCGCTTTTCGTTTCCGATGACGGCGGCATGACATGGGAGAAGCGTGATAAGAGCCAATGGATGGTATGGCGTCCATTCTACTTCGCGAATCTGATCGTCGATCCGAAAAATCCTGACCGCTTGTTCAAGCCCGACGGATCACTCATTGTCAGCGAGGATGGCGGGAAAAGCTTCGCCGTGGTCGGCGGTTTTCAAGGGGCTCACGGCGATGCGCATGTCGTGTGGATCGATCCAACCAACACGCAAGTCGTGTTCGTGGGAGATGACGGCGGAATGTGGTACTCCTACAACGGTGGCAGCAAATGGTGGAAGGGCAAAAACCTGCCAGTCTCGCAGTTTTATCATGTCAGCCTCGACGATAACGATCCGTACCACGTTTACGGTGGTTTGCAGGACAATAGTTCATGGGTGGGCGACTCGCAGTACCCTGGTGGTATCACCAACGCGCAGTGGGAAAATATGTACGGTGGCGATG
>WNGD01006460.1_pt1 | contig 11205 bp, 8 predicted proteins | sample 5400671 | NCBI WGS metagenome assembly WNGD01 (sample SAMN13153369, study PRJNA577476) | soil metagenome | isolation source: 40 cm soil or saprolite under grassland replicate 2 | place: USA:California | collected 2016-06-15
GGGTTCACGAACTCCTTTGTGCGAGGTTTGGAGGTCAGCCTTCAAGCTGCACTGGGCCGAGCAGGCTAAAGCCTAAACTAAACTCCGAACCTGGCTTGGCTGCCATTTCCACGTTGAAGTCATGAGGGAAGTTCGACGAGATGGGCACTGTGGGCGCGGGCAAGGTCGCGCAGGTCCTCGCGGCAGGTGAATATGAGCAGCTGGCGGCGCCGGGACTCTTCCTCCAGGATCTTGAAGGCCTCCTCGAGCCTCACGCGATCGTACGCCGCGAACGGCTCATCGAGAAAGCAAGGGCAGGGTTCCTCGGAGTTGGACACGAGATCGAGAATACCGAAGCGAAGGGCGAAGTAGAGCTGGTCCCGCGTGCCCTGGCTGAGCAACTCCGCGCTCCTCAGCGCTCCCGTGCCTGATTCGCGCACGCATATGCGAAAATCGGGGTCGATCTTGACCTCCTCGTACCGCGCCCCGCACAATCGAAGAAATCTCTGTTCCACGGCCCGGTTGAGTTGAGGCGCGAGATTCTCCTGCTGCTGCCGGGACACATCTGTCAGAGTCTGCAGGGCGATATTCAAAGCTTCGCGGTTTTTCGCGATCTCCTCAAGATTTCCTTCCGCCTGCGCAAGATCCTCTTCGATCTCGGAAAGAGTGCGCAAGTTTTGAAATGCCTGGTTTATCCGTTCCACCAAACGGGCGTGTTTTTCACGAGTCACGGCCAGGAGCTCGGCAACTCTCCTCTCTGCCTGTTCCGCTTCTTCCGTGCCCGGCCCAGCCTCGTCCGCCTTGAGATGCTGTGGAAGCCGCTCGCCCAAGCCCTTAAGCCGTTCCCGCCACTCTTCCAGAGGACGCCGATCGGAGAGCGCCTCATACTCCCGCAGGAGCGAGGCTTCTTTTTCTTGCAGTGTCGTGAGCCATCGATGCTTCCGGCAGGCTTCTCGAAAGGAATCCGGAGAGTCCTGCTTCCCCTCCGACAGTATGCTCTGGATGCGCGCCCCCCTCTGCTTCAATTGCTCTGCAAACCGGATCTCGTCCTCCAGCAGAGAACCTTCCGTCTGCAGGCAGTTCTGATATTCCTGATCCAGGGCCTTGAAATGGCGAAGATTCTCCCGGAGCCCGGCGACCTGCGCGTCCAGTGTTTCGGGGGACCAGGCCAGCCCGGCACTTTCCAGGCTCTCTTTCAGCTTTTCGCAGAGCCGCTGTCGCTCCGAGGCAATTCGGTCGCGTTGGCCTCCCAAGTCCCGGGAGCTGGTTTCCAGCGCGAGGACCCTGCTTCGCACCTGCTCCGAACGTCTGGCAGCTGAAAGGAACTCCTCGATGCTCCGGCTTCCGGCCGACGCCATGGCCACGCCGATCTCGAAATGAGTCTTCTGAGCTTCCTGCCTGACGCGATCCCGTGTTTCTTTCAGCTCTTCGATTTCTCGCCGAAGCCGCTCCCGAGACCGCCGGGACCTGGACGCTTTCATGAAGAAAAGCGCGCCTCCGATGGCGAGCGCCAGTGCAACCGTGTAAACCGGCGCCGCGATCCCGGGATTTGGTTCCAACAAAATCAGCGCGCCCCCAGCCGTCGCGAGCGCCAGCGCGACACCGGCCGCTCCCCAGGCCCTCCCGCGAGTCACGGCCCGGCGGGCCGCATCCATGGCCGCGTTCTTCGCCGCGATTTCCTCGCCCAGATCCATATACTTCTGATTTACCGCCCGCTCCTCTTCGTTTGCTTCCTGCACTTTCGCCTGCCAGTCCACCTGACCGCCAAAGACAGGACCGAGCCGCTCCAGCTCTTTCCCCGCTGCGCCGCGCTCCTCTTCAACGCCGCCTGCCCGCCGCTCCAGATCCTTTTGCTGATCATCCAGGCTCCGGAAACCAACAAGCCACTCGGTAAGCTTCTCCGGCCCGATGTCCGGATCCAACCGGCCGAAGGGCGCGAGCTTCTCCCTTTCCGTCCGCAACCGGGCGAGCTGGTCCTGCGTTCGCGCGAGAGCCGCGCGGATCTCCTCGAGACGCAACTCCAAAGCGCTCTTCTCTCCGGCCAGGCGATTCAACTCATCCAGATGATCCACCGGCACTTCGCCATAACCATCGAGCTCCGCGATTCCCCGGCGGACTTCCAGCAGGCCGGCTTCTATCTTCTCCAACTTCCGAACTCTTCCTGACGTTTCCTTCCACCGCGCAGCGGCGACCTGTAACGCGGCATCGAGCGCCTGTCGCTTCAGGTCCTCCGTCTCTTGCGCGAGACGGTTTCGTTCCTGGACCCATTCGTGAAACTCGGCCCAGCGCGCCTGGAGCATCCTGCGCTCTTCCTGAAAGGCGCGCACTCGTTCCTGCGCGAGCCTGAAAGGCCTCTTGGGAGCACGGTCCGAGCCGAGCTCTTCCAGCGCCTGCTCCAGTTGGCCGAGGCTGCGGGCAACAGAAAGACCCTCGTCTCCGGTCTGCGCCAGGTTGGTTATGCGGTCGCGGATCGTTTCCGGCCCGTGAAAGTCGGACGCGCGGTTTTCTCGAACCACGGCCAGCGATTCGAACAGGTCCTTCGTCATTCCGAGATGGGCTCCCGCAAAGACCACGTCGCCGTTCTTGCGATGCTCGTAGCTGCCGGTGATGTCCTCGCCGCCGGCGGTCCGGATCTCGGCGCGGCTGTCCTCCTTGCCGAAAGCGCGATGGATCTCCAGATCCCTGCCATTGGCGAGCCTGCACCAAAGGATTCCGCCGTACTCTGCGTTACGCCACGGCGTGAATTTCTCCACCCACGCTTCCAGGCGCCGCTGGTGAGGCACATCATCGCGCAACGGGCCGAACAGGAGGCCGAGCAGGAACTGCTGCAGCGTGGACTTGCCCGCTTCGTTGGCGGCAAAGACAAGGTTGAGGCCGGCGTGAAAGCACAGCTCCAGGCCGGAGAGTTTTCCGAATCCCAGGATGCGGCACCGCTGCAGGTTCATCGCGGGCGCACCTCGCGCCCCAGCAGCGCCTGCACGCCATAGAGCCTCGCCCGTTCCAGGACCTCTCTCTCCTGCGCAGACGCTCCCGCCAGTCGCGCGTTCAAGGCCCGAACGAAATTCCCGCAGAGGGTTCTTTCCTGGGCCAGCGCCTCGAAATCCAGCGCAGGTAGCGTCCGATCCTCCCACTGGACGTGGAGAACTGCATCGGCCAGACGTTCCTCCATCTCCGCTGTGGAGAGATCCACACGCGGATCCAGGGTTCCGGTCAGCCGGACACGCAAGATCACTCTGGGAGTCACTTTCGATCCGCGATGCTGAAGAATGGCATCGATGATCTGCTCGCGCGTGGAAAAGCCGTCGCACTCAATTACGAGCGTCTCGAAAGGGTACTGGCCGCACTCGATCGCCTGAATGCGGACTTCTCCCTTTTCGACCTCCCCCAGCAAGTAAGAGCACGGCCCCGTCTCGCGCCAGCCCCGGCCCTCCGGTATTCCGCAGTACCAGACCTGAGTGGCATCGATCGGGTTCTCCAACGGCCGCAGCTGGTGATAATGTCCCAAGGCGCAATAGTGGATGTTCTTGCCTGCAATCTCATCGATGGTCAGCGGACCATGCTTCGATTTCCCCTCAGGCACCCGGCCGAGGTCCGACCCGTGAGACACGACAATATTTACGGCGTCAGCGGGAAGGGAATCGAGCCAGCGGAAGTGGTGTTCTGCGAGATGGGTCCGATTGAACCCGAATCCCGTGATGCGGACTCCCAGATCCGGCAGCTCCACGGCGCGGAACTTCTCCTCGCGGAAGATGTGAACGTTTTCCGGCCAGGATTCCTCGCAATAAGGAGATCCCGCGAGATAGGGGTCGTGATTCCCCGGCGCGATGAAGACCCGAATGGGCCTGAGGTTGTCAAACTGCTGGATGAGAAATGCCGTGGTGTCGGGAGTGATGCGGTCGTGCTCGAAGAGATCCCCTGCGATGAGAATGAAGTCAACAGACTCTCGCTTCGCGTCGTCGAGAATGCGCCGGAAGGTTCCTCGGATCGCCTCTCGCTTTCGGTGCCCTATCCTTGAAGGAAGCCCGGAGCCGGCGAAACTCGTGTCCAGATGGACGTCGGAGGTGTGAATGAAGCGTATCTTTCTTGCCAAATCTAAGCCCACGAGGGAATAACGATTGTCGAATGCTGGAAGAAAGCCTTCGCGTTCTTTGCGCCCTTAGCGACTTCGCGGTGAAACTGAGTTTGAATTAACCGCGAAGACGCGAAGAGCGCGAAGGGTTCGCTAAGAATTTTGCTATTGGTCGCGGCCGAAGGGCTGCTCTGTGCAATTCGTGGCAGCGCCTTTTTTGGTTTCGATGAATCCGACATTCGTCACTCGTCATTCGATTACCAGGACACGTCGACGCGGCGCGTCCCCCCTTGCTTCTGGTCCTCTACAAGCACGTAGCCCTTCTCCCTGCCAAATTGGTAGATGTCCCGCGTCAGTTCGACATCCATTTTGCAATAGTCGATTACCTTCTGGCGCAGAGCCGGGTCTCCCGACCGCCACCAGTCCACGCTGGCTGTGCCGCTCCCGCTCTTTCCGCGACCGAGCGTGGCTTTGGCCAGGGCCTCGAGCCGCACACGGAAGCCCAGTATCTTGCTCAGATCCGCAAGCATGTCGGTGCTCTTCCGATAGAGTGGGTCCACGGGACCATAGGCGCTGAGGACCTTGAAATCGAAGTTCTCGCCATTGAAGGTGACAATGGGGTGGAACTGGTCCGTCTGCCGAAACAGCTCCGGCAGGTCCCGCTCGTGCCAGGTGCGGAAGCTGTTCTTTTCATCCCACGTTACCACCACCGCAACCTTGAACTGATCGACGGCCGTCCATCCCCCTGAAACTTCATGGCTCATGTACTGTGTTTCCACGTCCAACACCAGGGCGTTGTTCTGCCCGCCGGAAAAATCAAAGGCGAGGTTTCTCATGGGCGCGAATAATAGCAGAACAGATTCCCGGAATTAAAGTGCCGCAGAGCGGATTGCGGACTTCGGATTACCTCAATCCCCAATCCGCAATCCGAAATCCGCAATCCGAAATCCGCAATCTAGGAGGTCGTTTTCCTTTGAAAGATTGTGATTCTGGGATGGCTGTACTTCCAGTCGTGGGGCGCATCCCATTCCGGGAAAGTGAACCGCCAGAGTCGGGGGTCTCTCCTGAACTCGGCAACAAGACCGTAATTTGCCTTGAGCGTTTTGACAAACTCCTCAGGAATTTCCAGCAAAGTAAGATCGTCCAGCAACACATAATCCGGAAAGAAAGACCGGCCGTCCCGATCGAAGAAGTATCTCTTGAAATCGGCCATCCTCTCTCCCGAAAAGAAGATCCGAATCTTGTACTTCTCGGGATTCAAGACCGGGATTTCGGGCCAGCCCTGGCTCAAGCTCGCTCCCGGCGGCACATGCAGGTTCACCCAGCGAATTGCCTGGTTCACGGTATGCTCCTGCATGAGAATTGCCACCTGAGCGCAACTGTAGAGGCCCGTCGCAAGTGTGATAGACCAGACCAACGCTTTTCCCCATCTCAGCAGAGAAACCTTTTGCATGACGTGGGCGATAGGGACGGTCGAGAGGACTACGATCGGGAGCGTATAACGGATCATCGGAAACCGCATGCACAGCAACGACACGAAAAACGAGACCAGCGACGCCAACAGGACCAGGAGGCGCGTCGTGGCAACGCGAGCAAGAATGGCTCGCGCAAAAAGGGAAGATCGAGAACGAGCTAAATTCAAACAGGCAAGCGCCCCGAAGAGCAGCAGCCCCAGGGAAAGGGGCGATCCGAGCCCGAACGAGGTCATGTTCTTGAGCTGCAGCGCCCCAAGGCTCAGCGCCGGTGGGACAGCTCCCTCCGGGAGGTTTACGGTGGAGAGGTAGGCCCTTTTCAGTGTCCCCCAGAATTCCGGGCCGTGAGTCACCACGTAAGGCTCGCCAAGCAGGAAACCGAACGACGCTCCCAGGTAGAGCCAGGCTTTTCTGGACCACGCACATTCTTTCTGCAGGAGATGAACGGCAACGATTACCGGAAGAAGAAAGACCGCGTTGTATTTCGCCGCGACAGCCAGGCCGAAAGCGATCCCCGCCCAGACCTGGTTGCGAATCCGCGGACTTTCGAGTGTCGAGAGTAATCCGGCAACTGCCAGCAGCAAGAAGAACACCATCGTGACATCGGATGTCAGATAGTGAGAATTAACAACGTGAAGGGGGAGGAGCGCGAGCATAAGGCTGGCCCAGATTCCTGTCCGCTCGTTGAATACCTTGTTGCCTAAGCTATAGACCAAGAAAATGGAAGAGCTCCCCAGAAGGGCTGAAACGAAGCGTCCCACCATAAAAAGGCGAGCGTACTCGCCGGGACGAAAGCTCACGAATGACTCGCGCCAGGGACGCGAGACAAACCCCAGGCCTTGAGCGATCAGCAACGCAGCCTCGATGAGGTAGTGCTGGAGGGTTCCCCAGTGAAAGTCCGGCACATAGAAATCCATAGATTTGGGCCTGACTCGCGTCAGGCCCCAGAGATAGTTATCTTCGTCCATGTGGTACGAGATCCGCATCTGGGGCAAGACTTTGGCAGTTTCCGCATCGTATGCCGGGATTCCCCAATCCAGGCCGGCTGTGCGGAGCGTCAGCGCCAGCAGGAAAATGCCGACGAGAAGAAGGACCCGGGTTTTTTGTGGGGTCGATTCGCGCATTTCAACAATCCGGGCAAACCGCGCAAAATGAAACCACCGATGAACACAGTCCAGCCCAGCCGCAACCAAAAAATCTCACCACGAAGACGCGAAGACGCGCCAAGTTTTTGGTTGCGGCTATGCCGCGCCAGGTTTATCCGCGTTCATCTGTGGTTTCACTGTGCAGTTTACGCAGCAGGATGCGTACGCTCCCAGGACAACGCGGAAAATCGTTTCTATTGCCCGGTGAGCTCGACGATCTCCAGTTGCTCTGGAACATGACATTTCCAGCCGAGATCCGACTGGATTTGAGAGGCGAGGGCTTCGCTGGCAGCAGGCTCTCCATGCACGACGAAAGTACATTTCGGGGCAGAGCGGAAAGAGCTCAGCCAGCGAAGAATTTCGCTCGAATCCGCATGCGCCGAAAAGGATTCCATACTCTTGATCTCCGCCCGAACCTGCACAGGTTCTCCGTGAATCTTTATCTCCCTCGCGCCGTCCTTCAAGAGCTGCCCGCGCGTTCCGTTGGCCTGGAACCCTATGAACAGGATCGTGTTTCTCGGGTCCGGCAACCTGTGGATCAGATGGTGCAGGATCCTGCCTCCGGTCGCCATGCCGCTTGCCGAGATGATCACGCAGGGGAAGCGCATGCTGTTCAGGTTCTTGGATTCTTCCGTGCTGTGGACGAAATGAAGGTTGGGACACAACACCGGGCAGGCCCCCGTGTCTTGGAACACGGCCCTGGCCTCGTCATCGAAGTCCGCGATGTAGTTGCAGAAGAGCCTGGTCACGTCGACTGCCATAGGGCTGTCCACATAAATAGGCAGGTCCGGGATCCGGTTGTCCGACTTCATCTCCCGGATGACGTAGAGCAGCGTCTGAGTGCGACCGATCGCGAAGGCAGGGACGACCAGGCTTCCTCCGCGCCGCGCCGTTTGGTTGATGATTTCTGCCAGACTCTCTTGTGTCTGCTCTTCCGGATGCTGCCGGTTCCCATAGGTCGATTCCACCAGCAGGTAGTCGGTGTTCTCGAAGGGGCTCGGATCGCGCAGGATCTTTGCGTGGTACCGGCCCAGGTCTCCGGAAAAAATGACACGCAACGGTTTGGATCCGGCGCGCAGATCAACCTGAACAATTCCCGAACCCAGAATGTGGCCTGCGTCGCGGATACTGACGCGCGTGTCGTCGGAGAGGTCCATCACCTGGCCGTAATCGAGCGAGCGCAGCTGCCGCGCGGCCTTTTCCGCGTCTCCCGTCGTGTAGAGGGGCAGAGCCGGCTTGTGCTTGCTGTACCCCTTCTTGTTCGCAAAGTTCGCATCCTCCTCCTGCAGGTGGGCGGCATCCAACAGCGTGATTTCGGTGAGCTCGCGCGTCGCCGGCGTGGTCCATACCGGCCCGTGGTATCCGTCGCGTATGAAGCGCGGGAGCATTCCGACGTGATCGATGTGGGCGTGCGTCAGGAGCACGTGGTCCACCGAAGAGGGTTGCACCGGAAAGGGTTGCCAATTTTGCAGGCGCAGATTCTTCGCTCCCTGAAACATGCCGCAGTCCACCATGAAGCGCGTGCGTCCGGTGTCGACGAGAAACTTGGACCCGGTTACGGTTTTTGCGGCTCCCAGAAACTGAATTCGTGCCATGTCTCTTTTTTCAGCCACCGAGCCCCGGACGACAAGCAGAGGGGCAGGGGAGCGGAGGAGCAGAGGGGAAGGAATCTCCTCAGGCCCCTCCGCTCCTCGTCTGCCCCTTCCCGGTGTCGCTGTGGTTATAATAGCGTCCTTGCATTTTGTTCATCATCATGGAATTCGACTCTCTGATCAAGCTGCAAAACGTGGAAAAGCACTTCGAGCACGGCGCCGGCAAGACCTATGCGTTGCGGCATGTGAGTCTGGAAATCCGTGAAGGGGAATTCGTCTCCGTCATGGGTCCCTCCGGGGCCGGAAAATCCACGTTGCTACACCTGCTCGGAATGTACGACCACGCCTGGAGCGGAGAGTATTATTTTCTCGGTCACCCGGTCCACGCGCTGCCGGCAAAGCAGAAAAGCGAGCTCAACAAGAGGTACATCGGCTTTGTCTTCCAGAGCTATCATCTGCTGGATCACCTGACCGTATACGAAAATCTGGACATTCCTCTTTCTTACCGGAATGTCGGCAGGAAAGAGCGGGAGGGCCTGGTGTGCGACATGCTGGACAGGTTCCAGATCGTTGCCAAGAAGGATCTCTACCCCAATCAACTCTCGGGCGGCCAGCAGCAGCTCGTTGCCGTCGCGCGCGCCATCATTGCAAGCCCGAAGCTAATCCTTGCCGACGAGCCCACCGGCAATCTTCATTCAAGTCAGGGCCGGGAAACCATGGAGCTTCTTAAGCGGCTGAACGAGGAGGGCACATCGATTGTTCAGGTCACGCACTCGGAAAAGAATGCCGCCTACGGCAGCCGGATCATCCAGGTGCAGGACGGGTCCATCGTGAAGGATTGACGAATGCGGATTACGGATTGCGGATTGAAAATCGAATTCCCGGACTCCTTTGCGCACTTAGCGACTTCGCGGTAAAAATGAGTCAGAATTAAGCGCGAAGACGCGAAGAACGCAAAGAGGCTCGCCAACATCTTTGAACATCACGATCTATTCCCTCCGCTTTCGAAAACTCCGGCTTTCATCCTAGAGCGACATAAACCCTCGAGGCGGTAAAAAGTTCCGGGATCGTAAAAGCCCGGCCACGAATTCTACGAATTAGACGAATTCTTTCTGCGGCCGGTCGACCGTGATGGAAAGGTAGGATTTCTAAGCACACGAATCGCCAGCCGATTTCGTGTAATTCGTGGCCTGGGTTTTTCTGGATCAGGTTTTTTTCTCTGTGCCCAGATAGCCCTGCAGTTGCTTCTCGGCTTCGAAGACCTGCCGGATCGTCGTCTGAGCGGTGGTTCTCGCCTGCGAGTATTCTCCTGCCTCAGTATCCGCCTGAACTTTTTCGATCCCCTTGTCGATGTCCTTGAAGGAATCCTCGAGGCTCTTCTTGCGGGTGGGGGAGAGCTTTGCGCCCTTTGTTTCCACATCGGTCTTGAGGGTCTTGTAACGCAGATCGATAGCCTTCTGCAGCCCCTGAACTTCTTTCAACACACCATCCCGCTTTGCCTTGGCGATATCCCTTGCCTTTTCAAACCGGGATTTCGCCCTGAGAAGGAGCGTTCCCGCTTCGCCGTACCTTTGGTTCTTGAGCTGGGACTGCGCCTGTTCCCAAACCTGCTGCGCGTTCGCCCAGTCCGACTGCGCGAACTCCTCGGCACGCTGCTCTTTGGCCTGCTCCATCGCCTTCTCCGCAACCTTTATCTGCTCGTCCGGCCGGGAAGAGCATGCGGAACCGCTCGTTACGACGAACAGCACCGTAAGTAAGGCTAATCCAGAAACCTGCCTCATGGCGGCCTCCTTAAGCTCCGTTGGGGGCTCACTGAGTCCCCCCCGGATCGACTCTTATAGGTGTTGAAGATCGTCCCATAATATATTCCAATCCCGTTTGAAGAAAAAAGTCATTGTTAATCGCGGCCCGGCGATTTAGCCACAGAGCCACAGAGAAAGGAGTTTGGAGTTCAGGCTTTAGGTCTGTGAGGAAATAATATGGACACTTTGGCGCGAGCGCCGGGCGGGCAGATGCGAGGCGCCGCGACGAAGGCGATGTCGGACATCGTCGAGGAGCGGCAACAAAGCCGATACGCGCCCTTCGGCGCCGCGCCCCTGCGGGCTGCGGCCCGCAGGCCCGCTGGCTTTGTTGCTCGCTCCTCACATACCGCTCCGGGTATAGCTCGTTACTCGCGCCTCGCCAGCGGGCCTGGGGGCCAGCAGCAAAGTGTCCATATTATTTCCTCACAGACCCTTAGCCTGCAAGAGGTCGATTTCTGACCCAACCTGAAGGCTGAACTCCGAACGATCAATATGCGATGGGACGGGGAAGGATACCACCGGGTGGCCACAGTTCAGGAACGATGGGGCCTCCAGCTGCTCCGGCAGGTTCCCCGGGCGCACTACCTCAGAATCCTGGATGCCGGGTGCGGCAGCGGCCGTCTGACGGCGCACCTGTTGAGAAAGTTTCCCGAAGCGCACGTGATCGGCCTGGATGTTTCGGGAGAAATGCTCGAGCAGGCTCGAAGGAATCTGCGGCGTTTTCAGCGCCGTCTCAAACTCGTCGAGGGCGATCTGCTTACTGCGAAGCCGGAGCCGAAGTTCGAGCTTGTTTTCAGCAACGCCGTGTTCCACTGGATCCGCGATCACACGCGCCTCTTCCAAAACATCCATCGCTGGCTCGCCCCCGGCGGGCGGCTCGTAGCCCAATACGGCGGAGCAGGGAATCTCCGCCGGATTGCCACGCTGACGCCTCTCCTGTCAAAGCTTTCTTTGTTCCGGCGCCATTTTCGGGATTTCCGGAGGCCGCTAAACTACGCCGCCCCTTCCGCCACGCGGATGCTGCTCCGCGAGATAGGGTTTCAGGAGATTCAGGTCCGCCTGCACAAGGCCCCCACCCGCTTCTCTACGCGGTCCAGGTTCAGAGATTTTGTCAGAAACGTAATTCTCGTTCCCGACCTCTCGCAG
>WNGD01009057.1_pt1 | contig 11205 bp, 13 predicted proteins | sample 5400671 | NCBI WGS metagenome assembly WNGD01 (sample SAMN13153369, study PRJNA577476) | soil metagenome | isolation source: 40 cm soil or saprolite under grassland replicate 2 | place: USA:California | collected 2016-06-15
CCTTCGGCGTGGATCTCGACCTGCGCCGGCATGTTGGAGCGCGTGTTCCTCTCCTCGAACATGGAGAGCGGCGCGAGCTGCGAATAGCGCAGGTTCTTTTTCAGATACGCCTCGCGCGCGCCCGCGGCGAGCGCCGCCTCGTCGTCGCCTTCCACGAACACCGCGCGTCCCTTTTTGGCAAAGATGATCGCGGTGCCGGTGTCCTGGCACATCGGCGCACGCCGCCGGCCGCGATATTGGCGTTCTTGAGCAGATCATAGGCGACGAATCGATCGTTCTCGGTCGCCTCGGGATCCTCGAGGATCGCGCGCAGCTGACGCAGATGGCTCGGACGCAGCAGATGGTTGATGTCGACGAACGCGGCTTCGGAAAGCTGCCGCAGCGCGTCCGCCGCGACCACGACGATCTCCCGGCCCAATGCACGCTCGACCCGCACGCCGTCGCACTCGAGCTTGCGGTAGGTGGCCCTGTCCTCGCCGAGCGGGAACAACGGCGTGTGGCGATAGGCTGGCGTCAACTCGATGTTCATGGCTTTCGTCCGGTCCGGATGCGCGGCGAGGCGCGGGGCCGCGGGCGAGTTCTAGGCGCTTTCGCCTGGCCCGTCACCTCGGCCGTCGGCCGCGATGATGCGCCGACGGTGGTGCGTGGGTGTCGGGCTGCCGCTCCCTCCGCGGGGCTTGTTGCGGCGCTTCGATTCTGTCAATACTGCTGGTTGTGGAAATGCCGTGGCCGCTATTTCCCATTCCTATTCCCCAGCCCGGAAGTGCGGTCCGACTCTGAGGACACGACATGAGCCTTACTTCGCTTGCCGACGAAGAAGTCATCAGAACCAGCAGCGATCTGAATCTGACGCGCCTGCGGGACGCCGTGAATCGGCATCTGCTGCCAGTCGCGACGCGACTAACGCTTGCCGCCAATGTTACGGATGCGCTTCGGGACAATTTGGTCCCGTTGGCGGCAGAGACTCCAACCCAACGCACTCCCGCTTCGCAGGCGCTCGATTCGCTGGCAAGGTATGTTCCAACCGAAGCAATAACCCTCTACATCGCAGCTTTGTCCGCCATATCGGCTATTCACGCAACGTTTCCCTTCATTGCGGAAAAAGTGCTGTACTGGTCTTTCGCCGCCCTGACGCCGGTTTTGTTCGTTCTGATCTACGCCGGCAAGCGGATAAACGATGGACAGCCTGCATTACCTGCTTCGGTGTCGGATTGGCCCTGGTGGAAAACGGTTGCCTCAGCGATTGCATTCCTGGTGTGGGCGCTGGCGGTTCCGGGAACACCGTATTTCAATGGCGAGAGCGGCAAGATTGTAGCCGCCTTCGGGGCGGTGCTCGTTTCAACATTCTTGACCCTGCTGCAACCCTTCTTCCAACGACGATGATCCCCAGCGCGTGCATGGGGCACGGACTCGCCGGTCACGGATCCAAACATACCGGGCGACGGCCTGTTGCCGGGGTTCGCGTGTCGTTTGGCGCGCAATTGCGCCGGCCCCGGCCCAGCGCGCGCTCGATCCGCACGCCGTTACGATCGAGCTTGCGGTACGTCGTGCGATCCTCGCCGAGCGCGAACAGCGGCGTGTGGCGATAGGCCGGACGCACGGGTGCGTCCATCGCGGTTCATCCAATTCGAGGCAGCGCCGTTCTAATCGGTCTCCGCGACGCCGTCACCCCGGGGCAGGAATCTCCGCAATGCGCGCGGCCGGGCCGGCCGGCCTACCGGTCCAGGCTGCGCTCTGCTAACGTTCTTGCCCTCGGTCGGCTGGGCAACCTCATGCGGCGGCGGGATTTCATAACGTTTCTCGGCGGCGCGCCGGCAACGTCGCTGCTCGCCCGCGCCGACGAGGTGATCGAATGAGGCGGCGGGAGTTCATCGGGCTGCTCGCCAGCGGGGCTGTGCAGCTGGCACAGTGTTGGGGCAAGAGGCTGGACGGAGCTATCGCCTCGCTGTCTTGGTCCAGGCCCAAAGGAACGCTCCTCATTGGGTCGCCTTCTTCGAGGAGCTGCGCAAAAACGGCTTCGTCGAAGGTGTCAACCTCTCGATTGTGGACGGGTTCAACGCCCCATTGGACCGTGCGGAGACGCTCGCAACGGCGCTCGTCGGTGCGCGGCCGGACGCCATCATGACCGCAGGAGCCCTGACCAAGGTGGTGCAGCGAGCGACGCAAACCATTCCGATCTTGACGGTGCGGAACAGGCGGTCGCCTCACTTGCCCATCCCGGTGGCAACACCACCGGCATCAGCATTTTGGCCACCGAACTCGACGGCAAGCGCCAGGAAATTCTCCTGGAAGCGGTCCCCCTCGCTCGTCGCCTTGCACTCCTCGTAGACCCGGCCGTGACAGCACCGCACCAGCTCGATGCGCTGCAGGATATCGCGAAGGCCCGCGGGATCACGGTATCCGCCCACAAAGCCGCCAATTCGGTTGAGATCATGCCAGCGATCGACGCTGCCGTGGCTGCAGGAGCGCAAGCATTCAACGTGCTGGCCTCATCGCTCTTCAATAGGTATCGCCCGCAGATTATCGAGCGCATGGCGGCGATCCGGATCCCCGCCATCTATCAATGGCCGGAAATGGCCGAAGAAGGCGGTCTCATTGCGTATGGCCCACGCTTTGTCGGGCTTTATCCCCAGCATGCACTGCAGACGATCAAGGTCCTGAAAGGAACGAAACCCGCTGATATTCCCGTCGAGCAGCCCACCAAATTCGAGCTGGTGATCAACCTGCAGACCGCAACGGCGCTCGGCCTCACCATTCCGCCCGCGCTGCTCGGCCGGGCCGACGAGGTGATCGAATGAGGCGACGCGAGTTCATCGGATTGCTCGGTGGGGCGGCAGCATGGCCGCTCGCCGCACGCGCGCAGCAGCCGGCGATACCGGTGATCGGATTTCTCGGCACCAGGGCGTCCGGAGATGATCCCCAACTTTTGACCGCGTTCCGTCGTGGCTTGCAGGAAGCCGGCTATATCGAGGGCCAGAACGTAGCGATCGAATACCGCTTCGCGGAGAATCGATACGACCGGCTGCCGGCACTGGCCGCCGATCTCGTCGGACGTCCGGTGTCCCTGATTGTTGCCAATGGTCCTGCGGCGCAGGCAGCAAAGGCAGCAACCGCGACGATACCGATCGTCTTCACGGCAGGTTTCGATCCGGTCGGGGTGGGACTTGTCGCCAGCCTGAACCGACCGGGCGGCAACATCACGGGCGTGAGCATCTTGGACGTGGAGCTGGGGCCGAAGCGGCTGGAGCTGCTGCACGAGGTGGTCCCCAACGCGACCGTCGTTGCCGTGCTCGTCAACCCGACCGATCCCACTCGTGCCGAGATCATCGTGAAAGACCTGCGGACGGCGGCCCACACCCTCGGGCTGCAACTCCATGCCCTGAACGCCAGCACTGACCGCGACTTGGATACTGCCTTTGCGAACTTGGCCCGACTGCAGGCAGGCGGGCTCGTGATCGGCGGCGAGCCGTTCTTCAATAGCCGCACCGAACAGCTCGGCGCGCTGAGCATCCGCCACGCAGTGCCTGCGATCTACCAGTTTCGTACGTTCGCCGCCGCCGGCGGCCTGGCGAGCTACGGAGCCAATCTTACCGACGCGTACCGTCAGGCCGGCCTCTACAGCGGCCGGATTATCAAGGGCGAGAAGCCCGGCGACCTGCCGGTCGCGCAGTCTACGAAGGTCGAGCTGATCATCAATCTGAAGACCGCCAGGACGCTCGGCCTCACAGTCCCACTCGCGCTGCTCGGCCGCGCCGACGAGGTGATCGAATGAGGCGGCGGGAGTTCATCGCGCTTGCCGGTGCGGCGGTAGCGTGGCCGCGTGCTGCGCGCGCGCAGGAGCGCAAGCGCGTGTGGAGGATTGGCGTGATCATGATTTACGCCGAGATCGATCCAGAGGGACAGGCGCGATTTTCGGCGCTGCGGGAGCGGCTCCACAAACTGGGATGGACGGAGGGAAGCAACATCCAGATCGAAGTTCGTTGGGCCGCCGGCAAAACCGATCATATGCAAGCCTACGCGACCGAGCTTGTCGGCCTGCCAGCGGACGTCATCGTTGTTAATAGCACCCCCGTGCTCGCGGTACTGAAGCCGCTCACTCGCACGATTCCGATCGTATTCGCCCAGGTTGCCGACCCGATCGGCAGTGGCTTCGTCAGCAGTTATGCTCGACCAAGCGAAAATGTTACCGGCTTCACCGATTTTGATACTTCTATTGCTGGAAAATGGATGGAGGTCCTCAAGGAAGCAGCGCCTTTTGTTCATCGGGTGACCGTTCTTCAGGACCCGAAACAGATGAATCACGATGCATTCCTGCATGTGATCGAATCCACGGCTCCTTCGTTAAAGATGCAAGTATCCGCGGCCGGAGTGCACAATCGGGCTGAGATCGAGCAAGCGATCACCGCCTTGGCCGGCCAAGTGGATCGTGGGTTGGTCGTCCTGCCGGGGCCCGTCAACAACACGCTGCGCGATTCAATTATCCCATTGGCCGCTCGCTATCATCTGCCGGCGATTTATCCCTTGAAGTATTACGTAATAGACGGCGGATTGCTGTCTTACAGAATTGATCAGGTCGCCCAATGGCCCATGGCGGCAGAATACGTTGATCGCATTCTTCGGGGTGAGAAGCCGGGCGAGCTTCCAGTGCAGGCGCCGACCAAATTCGAGCTGACGATCAATCTCAAGACCGCCAAGGCGCTCGGCCTCACCATTCCGCCCGCGCTGATCGGCCGGGCCGACGAGGTGATCGAATGAGGCGACGGGAGTTCATCGGATTGCTCGGTGGGGCGGCAGCATGGCCGCTCGCCGCGCGCGCGCAGAAATCGGCGCCTCGCGTCGGTGTTCTGCTGTACGGCAGCGCGCGGGCCGATCCACTCGTAGAATCGCTGCGGCGCGGTCTGCGCGATCTCGGCTACACGGAGGGACAAAATCTCACGATCGAATATCGTTACGCAGAAGGCAGACCCGAGCGACTTCCCGAACTGGCCGCAGAATTGGTGCAGCTCAAGCCCAATGTGATCGTGGCGATGGGAGGTGATGTGGCACCCTCAGCCAAGAAGGCGACACAAACGATCCCCGTGGTGTTCTCCGTCAGCACCGATCCGGTGCAATCCGGCTTGGTCCAGAGTCTCGGCCGGCCGGTTGGAAACGCCACAGGTGTCACGTTTTTGCAGGATGAATTGGCGTCCAAGCGCCTCGAGCTGCTCAAGGAGGCGGCGCCGCAGGTGTCGCGCGTGGCATTCCTGTGGAATCCGAATCACCTGGATAATGAGCTCGGCATAGCGGAGCGTGCAGCCCGGAACATTGGCCTAGCGCTTCAACCGGTAGAGATTCGCGGTCCCGAGGAACTTGAGAGCGCACTCCGCACCACGGCCGAGGCGCACCCGGACGCTTTATATGTGGTGTCATCCCGACACACAGCTGCCAATATCTCGAAGATCGTGGCGTTCGCAGCGAAAAATCGTATTCCGTTGGCAGGCGGCTGGGGCGCCTGGGCGAAGGCGGGTGGGCTCCTCTCGTATGGCCCCAACATCGGTGACATGGTTTATCGCGCTGCCAGTTATGTGGATAAAATCCTAAGGGGCGCCATACCTGCCGACCTTCCTGTTCAGCAGCCCACCAAATTCGAGCTGGTCATCAATATCGCGACCGCGAAGGCGCTCGGGCTCGTCATCCCGGAGTCGTTCCTGCTTCGCGCCGACGAGGTGATCGAATGAAGCGGCGGGAATTTGTGACCCTGCTTGGCGGCACGGTAGCCACGTGGCCCCTCGCCGCGCGCGCGCAGCAGCCGGCACTGCCGGTGATCGGGTTCTGAATGCCGCTTCCCCCGACGGGTACGCACATTATGTGGCTGGGTTTCGTCAGGGCCTCGCCGAGGCGGGCTACATCGAGAGCCAGAACGTGGCGATCGAGTATCGCTGGGCGGAAGGTCAATATGAGCGGCTGCCGGCGCTTGCGGCCGATCTTGTTCACCGTCAAGTGGCGGTGATCGTCGCCAACACCCCGGCAGCGATGGTGGCCAGCGCGGTGACTACGACGATTCCGATCGTCTTTAGCAGCGCCATCGACCCGGTCAAGGCTGGGCTGGTGGCAAGTCTCAACCGACCCGGTGGCAACATAACGGGCGTGGCCAATTTCGATGATGTGCTCGGGGCAAAGCGATTGGAGCTACTGCGCGAGCTGGTTCCGAAAGCCGAAATGATCGGGCTCCTCATAAACCCAAACAATCCAAATGCCGAAACCATTGCAAGCCGCCTGCAAGAGGCCGCGCGAACGCTCGGACAGCAAATCCGTATCCTGAATGCCAGCACTGAAGGTGAGGTCGATGCAGCTTTCGCGACTTTGGGCGAGCTGCGAATCGGAGCAATTCTTGTCGCCAGCGATCCGTTCTTCGTCAGCCGACGCGATCAGATCGTTGCGCTCGCCGCGCGCCAGGCGCTTCCTGCAATCTACCAATTCCGCGAGTTCCCGGTGGGTGGAGGACTCATGAGTTATGGAGCCAGCCTTGCTGATGCTTATCGTCAGCTGGGCGTCTACACGGGGAAAATCCTCAAAGGCGCCAAACCAGCCGAACTGCCATTTCAGCAGGTTGTGAAGGTAGAGATGATCATCAACCTCAAAACTGCCAAGGCGCTCGGTCTCACCGTGCCACTCTCGCTGCTCGGCCGCGCCGACGAGGTGATCGAATGAGGCGGCGGGAGTTCATCGCGCTGCTCGGCGGCGCAGCGCTCGCCCGGCCGCGCATGGCGCGCGCGCAGCAGGCCACCATGCCGGTGATCGGCTTCATCGGCATCGACGTGCCCGACAGCTCTGCCGGCCGGTTATCCGGGTTCCATAAAGGCTTGCAGGAAACCGGCTTCGTCGAAGCTCGGAACGTCGCGATCGAATACCGCTGGGCTGGCGCCGATTACGATCGATTGCCGGCGCTGGCGGCGGAGTTCGTGAGCCGGAAGGTAGCGATCATCTTCGCAGCTGCGCTCCCCACGGCGCTCGCGGTCAAGGCAGCTACCAACACCATCCCGGTCGTATTCGTGATCGGCGCCGACCCGGTCGAGCTTGGATTGGTTGCCAGCTTCAATCGGCCCGGCGGCAATCTCACTGGGGTAAGTCAACTGTACGGCCATTTGGGCGGCAAGCGATTGGAGCTGCTGCACGAGCTGGTTCCCGCGGCGTCCCTGATCGGCATCCTGTCGAATCCCAGGAACCCGAATGCCGGGAGCCATCTAAAAGATGTGCAAGGCACGGCGACTGCCCTTGGACAACAGACGCTTGTCTGCAGCGCCAGTGCCGAAGCTGAAATCGATGCCGCGTTCGCCAAGCTTGCCCAGCAGCAAGCTCGGGCGCTCCTCGTCGCCGACGACCCATTCTTCACCCACAGTCGTGCGCAAATCATCGGACTCGCCGGTCGTCGATCCCTGCCCGCGATGTACTATGCCGGCGAGTTTGCGGCAGCGGGCGGTCTGATCAGCTATGGAAGCAGTCCTAGAGACAGCTATCGGGAGGCCGGGATCTATGTCGGGAAAATATTGAAGGGCAGCACGCCGGCCGACCTCCCCGTCATCCAGCCGACCAAATTCGAGCTGGTCATCAATCTAAAGACGGCCAGAGAGCTCGGATTGACCGTTCCGCCGACTTTGCTCGCCCGCGCCGACGAGGTGATCGAATGAGGCGGCGGGAGTTCATGGCGTTTCTGGGCGGCGCGGCGCTCGCCTGGCCGCTCGCGGCGCGCGCGCAGCAGCCTACCGCGCCGCTGATCGGTTTTCTCAGCAGCCGGTCTCCCGAGGAATCCGCAGGGCATGCCGCAGCATGTCTTCAAGGTCTGAAGGCGTTCGGCTACGTCGATGGCAAGACCGCGACGGTAGAATATCGCTGGGCAAAGGGTGCGTACGAGCGATTGCCGGCCCTGGCGAAGGAACTTGCGGGCCTACACCCGGCCGTGATGATTGCCGGCGGCGGCATACCTTCGGCCCGCGCAGCAAAGGCGGCGACCAGCTCGATCCCGATTCTCTTGGTCTCCAGTGATCCAGTGGCGGCTGGCCTGGTCGTCAGCCTGAGCCGCCCGGGCGCCAATGTAACCGGCGTAAGCATCATGAGCGGCGAGCTGGGAGGCAAACGACTTGAGTTGCTGGCCCAGCTGGTCCCTCACGCCGACGTGGTCGCCTGGCTTACAAACCCTCAGGATCGCGGGGACGCCGAATCCCAGGCACAGGATGTTCAGGTTGCAGCTCGCACCCTCGGTCGGCGACTGGTCGTCGTGGGCGCCAGCACCGAAGCCGAGTTGCAACAAAGCTTCTCGGCGCTCGTCAAGAGCGGAGCTGGCGCCCTTGTCGTTCAAAACGATCCATTCTTCGATTCGCGGCGAGATCAACTCGTCGCACTTGCGGCCCAGCACGGGATTCCCGCGATCTACCACATCCGAGAGTTTCCGGCAGGCGGGGGCCTGATGAGCTATGGTCCGAGCCTCGCCGATGCTTACCATCAAGCCGGTATCATGGCGGGTCGAATCCTCAAGGGCGCGAACGTCGCCGATCTGCCTGTAGTGCAGCCCACCCGATTCGAGCTTGTCATCAACTTGAAAACCGCCGGCGCCCTCGGCCTCAAGGTGCCGCCCTCTCTGCTCGCCCAAGCCGACGAGGTGATCGAATGAGGCGGCGGGAGTTCATGGCGCTGACAGGCGCCGTGGCGATCTTTTGGCCGCTCGCTGCCACTGCGGAACCGGCGGGGCGAGTCCCACGCATCGGTCTGCTCGGAGACGCAACCTCGTGGGAGCCTCTGCGCCAAAGCCTCCGGGATCTCGGTTACACGGAAGGTCGGACCCTCATGCTGGAGTCTCGCCAATCCTGGGGCGAAAGCGAGCGCTGGCCGGGGCTCGCGACCGAACTGGTCCGGCTCAACGTGGACATCATCGTAACCTCCGGCACGCCCGCGACACTTGCGGCCAGAAAGGCAACCGCGACGATCCCCATCGTCATGGTGGGCATCGGTGCTCCCCTCAAGACCGGGCTCATCTCGAGTCTCTCGCAGCCCGGCGGGAACGTCACGGGATTGGCCCAACTCGGTGCCGAATTGGCTCCGAAACGGCTGGAGCTGCTCAAAGAGATCCTGCCGAAACTGTCCGACCTGGTCTTTTTGTGGAATCCGGCAAACCCGGATCAGAAATTTCACTTCGATGAAGTGCAAGCCGGAGCACGTAGCTTGGGCCTGACGGTGAAATCGATCGAGGTGCGCAATCACGAGGAGTTGGAGCGGGCTCTTGTCAGGATGACACGGGAACTCCCGTCTGCGCTGCTCATGACGGCTGACCGCGTCCATCAGCGCGAGGCGGATCGGATCATCGCGTTCGCGGCGAAGTACCGGGTCCCGGCGATGTACCAATTGAAGGAAAATGTGGTTCACGGGGGGCTCATGTCCTATGGTGCCGACCTTCCCGAACTGGAGCGCCGCGCCGGAGTCTACGTCGACAAGATCCTCAAGGGCGCCAAGCCTGCCGATCTTCCGGTCGAGCAGCCGACCAAATTCGAGCTGGTGATCAATCTCAAGACTGCGAAGGCCCTTGGCCTCACCGTGCCGCCCTCGCTGCTCGCCCGCGCCGACGAGGTGATCGAATGAGACGGCGGGAGTTCATGGCGCTTGTTGGTGGTGCCCTCGCGTTCCCCGTGGGTGTGCGCGCTCAGCAGCAGACAGGCAAGATCCATCGCATAGGATATCTCGGCTCGGGCACCGCTGTCCCCCTTCTCCTAGAGGCGTTCCGGCAAGGATTGCGCGAGCTCGGATGGGTGCAGGGCCAGAACGTCGCTATCGATTATCGGTTTGCGGAGGGCCAAGACGATCGGCTTCCCGCCCTCGCAGACGCGCTGGTCCGGCTCAAGGTGGACGTCATGGCAGTGTCGCCGACAACTGCGGCGCTGGCATCCAAGAATGCCACCGAGACGATCCCCATCGTCGGAATAGGTTTTGACAATCCCATTCAGCACGGGCTCGTCACGAGCCTCGCCCGCCCCGGAGGGAATCTCACAGGGCTTTCCTACGGCGTCGGTCCGGAAATTTTTGGCAAAGACCTGGAGCTGCTCAGGCAACTCATCCCCGACGTCCGACACGTTGCCGTCCTTTCGCACGCGGCCAATCCGAACCACGCGCCCATGATGACCAATCTCGAAACCGCGGCCCGTGCGTTGGGAGTGGAGCTTCTGCTCCTGGAAGCGAGCGGGCCCGAGCAGTTCGATGGCGCCTTCGCGACGATGGTCAAGCAGCGCGTTGGGGCACTCTTTGTGTTTGGAGATCCCATGTTTTCTGTGCACCGAACACGGCTCGCCGACCTCGCGGTGCAGAATCGACTGCCGACGATGTATACGAACAGGCCGCATGTAGAAGCTGGCGGCCTGATGTGTTACGGGCCGAGCTTCTTTGATCTCTGGCGGCGGGCCGCTACCTACGTAGACAAGATCCTTAAGGGCGCCAAGCCTGCCGACCTTCCCATCGAGCAGCCGACCAAATTCGACTTGGTCATCAATCTCAAGACCGCCAAGGCGCTCGGTCTGATCGTGCCGCCCTTGCTCCTCGCCCAAGCCGACGAGGCAATCGAATGAGACGGCGGCAGTTCATCGCACTTCTTGGCGGTTCGGCGGTCGCATGGCCGCTCGCCCCGCACGCGCAGCAGCGCGAGCGGGTTCGGCATATCGGTGTACTGCTCTTTGCTCAACAGGATTGGGCCGTCATCAGGCCATGCCTCCGGGAGCTGCAGGCGCTCGGTTACGTCGACGGAAAGACCATCGCCATCGAATATCGGGACGCGGAGGGAAAGTACGAGCGCCTTCCAGAACTGGCGGCTGAGCTGGTCCGCCTTAATCCAGACGTGATCTTTTCATTCGGCGGTGAACAGGCTCCAATCGTCAAGGCAGCGACGGCGTCGATTCCGATCGTCGTAGTCGTGAGCAACGATCCCGTTGCAAGCGGGCTCGTGGCAAGCCTCGCGCGGCCTGGTGGGAATGTCACCGGCGTGACTTATGTGCACGACCAGCTGGCGGGAAAGACAGTCGAGCTGCTTAAAGACGCCGTGCCTTGGGCGTCCCGCGTTGCCATTCTGTGGAACCCCAACCATACCGATCCCGAGTTTCGCGAAACGCAGCGCGCGGCGCGCGCCTTGCAGGTCCAACTCCAGTCGCTTGAGGTTCGGGAGTCTGGCGATTTTGAAGGCGCATTCCAGGC
>WNGD01006757.1_pt1 | contig 11204 bp, 10 predicted proteins | sample 5400671 | NCBI WGS metagenome assembly WNGD01 (sample SAMN13153369, study PRJNA577476) | soil metagenome | isolation source: 40 cm soil or saprolite under grassland replicate 2 | place: USA:California | collected 2016-06-15
GTGAGCTCGAGGGTGGCGGCACGGTACCGGCGGAGACCGTCCAGCGCTATGCCTGCGACAGTGCCATCAGCCGGATTACCGGCCAGGGCGAGCTCGAGCACGAGCTCAACCACGCCAGCCGGACGCTGCCGGCGTCGACGCGGCGGGCGCTCGAAGCACGCGACCGGCACTGCGTCTTCCCGGGTTGCACGAGGCCGACCGTCTGGTGCGACGGGCATCACCTGGTCTGGTGGACGCGCGGCGGTGCGACGGCGCTGCCCAACCTGGCCCTGCTCTGCCGGCCGCACCACCGGATGGTGCATGAAGAAGGCTGGACTCTAGAGCGCGCGAGGCATGACTGGCGTGCTTCGCCACCCGGAAAGGTCGCGATCCCGCGACTTAGGCGCCGTGAATGAACTGATCTGGCGACTTACGCGCCGCGAATAAACCGGCCTCCGTTAGCTCGTCGTCTGGGCGGCTCTGGCGAAGCCCTGAAACAGTCGACGCACCCAGTCAAGATCATCGATCTCCTCGGGATGCCACTGCACGGCAATCAAGAAGCGTCGCTCGGGAGATTCAAGGGCCTCGATGACGCCATCGTGAGATTGTCCAGTAATGCGTAGTTGAGGTGCGACGGCCTTGACGGCCTGATGGTGCAGGCTGTTGACCTGGATATCTGTCTCGTCGATCAGCTGCGCCAGCCGAGAGTCCGGGTCGAGGCGAACGCCGTGGATCATTGCGCTACGCGCCCGGCCGTCGGCGTCCGAGTGTTCGACGGGCGTCACCCCCTGATGCCGGAGATCCTGCCAGAGGCTGCCACCAAGCGCTACGTTCAGCACCTGCTGGCCGCGACAGATGCCCAGCGTCGGCAGGTCATCGGCGAAGGCCCAGCGCGCCAGCGTGAGCTCGGTCCGGTCACGCGCAGCCTCGACCACGTTCAGATCGCCAATCGGCTCTTCGTGATACTCGCCGGGCGCGATGTCGGCGCCGCCCGGAAAGACGATCCCATCGAGACGCTCGTAGATGACGCGCAAGCGCTCGTCGTCATCAAGTAATGGGATCAAGACCGGCGCGCAGCCGGCCGCCACCAGCGCGCGGACGTAGCTCTGGTTAATGCCGTAGCGGGGTGGCTTCGGCCCCGGCGGTATCGCCAATGTCGGCAGGCCAATGAGAGGCGGCCGGCTCAACTTGTAAAGTCGAACGCCTTGAGTCTGACCGCCGGCACCCGGGACGCGCCGAGGTACTCGCTGACTTGCAATTTAGTCGATGCCGTCAGCGCCAGCGTCCCGTTGAGCGCCTCGAGGATGCTTTGCGTGAAGCGCAAGTCTTTGACCGGCCGGGTGATCTTTCCGTTTTCGATCAGGAAGGTCCCCTCCCGCGTCATGCCGGTGATGATCGACGCCTTGGGGTGCACGACGCGGACGTACCAGAAGCGCGTCACCCAGATGCCGCGCTTGATGTCACTCACAAGGTCCGCCTTGACGGCTGATCCTGGCTTCATAAAGAGATTGACCGCGAAGGGTCCTTCCGTGTTGGGCGCCGGCAGGCCGTGACCTGTCGACGGCCGGCCTTCTTTCGTCGCCGTCTGCATGTCGTAGACCAGACCACTCGCGATGCCGCCGGTGATCAACTCGACGCGTTGCTTGGGGACGCCCTCGAAATCGAATGCCGACGGGATGCCCGTTCGGTCCAGGCCGTCGTCCCAAATGTTGACTTGATCGCCGGTAATTTTTTCACCGAGACGCATGAAGCTGCGTTCTTCCTGGACCGCGAGCGCGCCGAAGCCCATGAAGCTCATGAACTCCAGCATCTCGGCGACGGCGTACTCTTCGAGGACGACTTCGTACACGCCTGGCTCGACGGGCTGCGCGTTCTGGTTGCGCTGCGCTTTGTCGATGACCTCCTCGGCTAGCTGGTCTTTATCTAGCTCGCGGACGTCGATCGCCCCGCGATCGGCGTAGCCGGAGCCGGCGTCGCCCATCACGACGGAATTGACCGTCGCCTGGGTGGATCGCTGATGGTGGAAGACGCCCAACGAATTAGCGATCGCGAACTGCCCGGCGCTGGTGCTAAACGCGCCGAAGGCCTTGAGCCCGGCGCGCCCGGCCCTCGCGCAGACGGTCTCGACGAAGTCGGCGCGTTCCTCGGGGGTTGCCCCGGCCGTCGCATCGGACCAGGCATCGACCGGCCCAGCCGTCGCCTGAGCCGGCATGCGAACGACTTCGCCGCGCGGCTGCAGATCGGCGATGGCGACCGCCCGCTTGAGCACGTCGGCTGCTGCTGCCTCGCTCATCTGGTTGATCGAGGCCACGCCGGTCTTGCCGTCCTTGACGACTCGGACCCGAACGGTCGCGTCGCGCTCGGCGACGTTCTGGTGGATGCCGTTGTTCGCGAAGCGCGTCAGGGCACTGTCATCCTCGGTGACCATGACTTCGGTCTCCTGGGCTGGAGAGCGCTCCAGGAGCCTGGTCATGAACTGCTTCAACTCGCTCTCGTCCGTGAGCCGGGCGACTTCGATGCTTTTCATTTCAGGATGCCAACCTTGACATGCTGGAAGCGAGCCGGTGCCGCCCCGTGAGCCACGTGAGCAACCTGCGGCGGCTGGCCCTTGCCGCAATTGGCCAGCCCCCAGACCTGCCACTCAGTCCGGCCGGCGACCGCGTCGCAGGAATTCCAGAACTCGGGTGTGATCCCGGCATACGTCGCGTTCTTGAGCATCCGGCCGCGCTTGCCATCGATAATTTCGTAGGCGAGCTGGGTGCCGAATTGAAAGTTAAGCCGCTTGTCGTCGATGCTCCAACTCCGGTTCGTCTCCATGTAGACGCCGTCTTTGGTCTCGGCGATCATCTCTTCCAACGACGAGTCGCCCGGCTCCAGGTTCACGTTCGTCATCCGGATCAACGGGATCCGGTTCCAGCCGTCGGCGCGCATCGTGCCGTTGCTCTGCTGCCCCAGCACACTGGCCGTTTCCCTGGACGTGAGATAGCCGACGAATAGGCCATTTTTGATCAAGAACGTCCGTTGCGCGGGAACCCCTTCGTCGTCCCACCCGAATGTCCCGAGCCCGGTCGGCGTCAATGCGTCGGCCGTGATCGTGACCTTGGGCGAGCCGTACTGCAGATGATTGAGTTTTTCGGGCGTCATGAAGCTCGTGCCCGCGTAGGCCGCCTCCATGCCAAAGACACGATCCAACTCCGTCGGATGGCCGCAGGACTCGTGGATTTGCAGCGCCGTCTGGCTGGCATCAAGGATCAAGGTCTTGACGCCGCTGGGACACTGCGGCGCCGTCAGGAGCGCGACAGACTCTTCTGCGATCCGGCCTGCGTGCCGGTCCAGCTCGAGCGCCGTGATGTATTCGTAGCCGCCCGATCCCTGATGCCGGCCGAACGAATTCGGGTAGGACCGGTTCTGGACCTCGTCCGGAGAGGTGGCCGTCGCCTCGATCCCGGCGCCGCTCTCGAATAGTTCTTGCTCGATGAATGCGCCTTCGGTGGAGGCGAAGAGCTTCGCCTGCCGGATGAACTCCATCGAGCCCTCCCGAATCGTGACGCCCCTGACCGAGCCCATCGCCGCGTCGGCCCGAAGTAACAAATCGACTTTCTCCGCGAGTGGCACGGCGAATGGATCGCGCTCGAGCGGCGTTCGGTAGTGACCCCGCGACGTAACGGCCGGCCCCAGATCGACCGGAGCCGACCGGACGCGGGCACTGGCGCGCGCGATCCGGATGGCGCGGTCCACGACCTGCTGAACTTCTTCGTTTTCGAGCCGGGCGCTGCCCGCAAATCCCCAGGCACCGTCGACGATCACCCGGACGCCGAAGCCCTCGCTGGCGTCGTCGGAGACCGCGGCCAGCTGGCCGTTCTTGACGATGATGTCCTGCGTGACGTGTTCGTCGAGGCGGACGTCCGCGTAGCTCGCCCCCTTGACCTGCGCCGCGTTGAGGGCGGCTTCCGCTAGATCTTTCATGCCAAGAGAGTAACTGCTAACTGGCTACTGATTGATAAACCAATCGGCGCTCTGGTTCATCCACCAGAATTCGTTGCCCTTGTACCCGGCGACCTTCTTGTTGTACGCCTCGACGTCGACCGCCTGATAAAGGGGAATCTCAGGCACGAGGTCAGCCAGCCGGTGCTGCGCCACGATGTATTTGTCTTTCCGGTCGGAGAGCTTGACCGAGAGCCGGGCCTGGTCGAGCGCCTGGTCGAGCATGGGATCGCTGGTAAACGTGGTGTTCTGCCCGACGCAGCCGTTCGCGTCGGTCGGAATCTGAGAACTGTGATACGCGGTGTAGGCCAGCGAATCCGGCTCCGCGGGATAGCTGTAGTTGTTCGTGTACATGGCCAGATCGAAGTTGTGACTATAGATGACGCCACCGCTCGTGCAGGAGCCAAACATCCGGGTGGCGGGAACATTGGCGAAGGGCTTGATCACCTGGATGCCGACGGCGGCGAGGTCGGCGGCGATTTGGACCTCTTGCTGTTCGCGTAGCGGCAGCGTGGTGGTGATCAGGTGGAGCTGCACACAGCGCCCCTGCGGGTCGGTACGGAAGTTTTTGCATGGCCCTGAGTCCTGAAGCTTGTAGCCGGCCTCGTTGAGCAGCTTGTTAGCGGCCGTCTGGTCATACTGGGTATGCCTGGCATTCGGATCGAGGCACCAGGCTCCCGTCTGGATGCACATCCAGGCATCAGGAGGCACGACGGTGCGGCCCAGTAACAATGTATCCACGAGCTTCTGCCGGTCGATCGCCATCAAGATGGCCTTTCGCAAAGTGACGTCCTTGAGGAACGTGTTGTGCAGGTTGATATCAAGGTGCTCGGTGGCGCTGTCCAGGATCGTGACAGTGGTGACATCGCTGAGACGTGACAGCGGCGGCAGCAGCGACGGTCGCAGGTCCAGCGCCATGTCGATGGTGTTGGTGCGCAGCTCGTTGAGCTCGGTGTTGGCGTCGGCGTCGAACTTCACGCGAATCTCGTTGAGATACGGGCGATTCCCGCCGCCCCACCAGTGAGGATTCCTGACCAGCGTGAGATGGTCGCCGGTCACCCATTCCTTGAACATGAACGGTCCGGTGCCGACCATGAGCTTGTCGAGCGTGTCCGAGCCACTGAAGCCTCCCGGGATGTTGACCGTGACTTTATCGGTCGTGAGGTTGCCAGTCTTGGCCCAGACCTGCTGCAGCAGATGATCCGGTAGGACGCCGTAAGGCCCTGTTCCCAAGGTAAGGTAGGCCGCATACACCGTGTGGAAATGAACGACGGCGGTGTAGTCGTCAGGCGTATCGACGCTCTCGACCTGATCCCAGCCGCTGACGGAGACGATCGGCGTCGGATTCTTGTCGCGGTACTTCAAGAACCAGAAGTCGAAAGTCGACTTCACGTCCCGCGAGGTGAAGGTGACGCCGTCATGCCACTTGACGCCATGGCGAAGCTTCCAGGTCACGTCCATCTTGTCGCCCGAGACTTTGACATCACCGTTTTCGAGGGTGGGGACCTCGGTGGCGAGCTCGGGCACCCAGTAGTCGGATAGCCTCGGATTGGCGGGAACGTCCTGGTTCGCCTTGACCGTCAGCAGCCCTTCCATCGCCGGGTTGACGTACGCGCATGCATGTGGCGCTGCGGCCGTGATGTTGCAGCTGAGCAGGCTATCCTGCTCCTGCCAGGAGGCGACCGTGAGCCTCCCTCCGAGCTTGTACGTGGTCCTGTTGTCACTGGTCGGCGCACAGGCAGCCAGCAGCACCGTGCCGATGCCCGCGACGGCGAGCAGCCGCATCGAGCGGGGGCTGGCTGCTCTCATGCGACCTCCTTCCGAAGGTTCACGTGCGGATCAGAGGCAGGCGCTGGCCCGACCCGCCAGCGCAGATAATGCGCAGCATTCTACGGGCGGTCACCCACAAGGGTCAAAGAAAGGTCGGCTTTTCCAATCTTGTCTAACACCGCCGCTTCAATCCACCCACCAGTCCGCGGCGTTCCACAAGGTGGTGTCTGGCGCGGCGTTGGGCGCGAGGTTGTGTAGATGCGGGCTGGCCATCACTAGGAGAACGCGCTCAAACAGTGGTAGCTCGAAGCCAAGCCGCGCGTAGGCGCGCTCGAAGGCCGCGTACGATCGCGCCCGCTCGATGGTGTCGAGCGACGTCCGCCCCTTGTCGAGATTGCGATCGAGATCGGGGCTGCTGAAGCGACCGAAGTTCGAGCCCTGCCCCTGGTTCTGGTCCGTGGGAATTTCCGAAGAGTGCTCGAGCGGGTAGACCCCGTCAGGATCGGGACCGATGCTCCAGGTCCACAATCCGGCTTCGAACTGACCGCGCTCCAGCAGGCCGCCCTGCGCGTAGCCGCTGAATAGCTCGCTGGGGTGGGCCTCGGTCGCGGTCACCTCGGCGCCGAGCTTTCGCCATTGGGCGATCAGTTCATCGCGCACGCCGCTGCGCAATGGGCTGCCGAGCGCCGTCACAAGGTGAAAACTTAGACGGCGTCCGTTCTTGGTGCGAATACCGTCGGCACCGGCGACCCAACCGTTGCCGTCGAGCAGTTTGGCGGCGGCGGCCACGTCGTACGTCAGCGAGACATCCGGGTCATGGAAGGCGGCCAGCGTGCTGGGGATGGGGGACTCCGCGAGCCGGGCCCGGTCACCGTAAAACTTCTTGACAATGCCGGGACGGTCGATCGCCGCGCGCAGCGCCTGAAGGAGCGCGGGATCATTCTTCCAGGGCGGTGACAGGCCGGTCAGCGGGTTGGGGTCGGCCTGGTTGAACGTCACCTGTTCGTAGGCGAGTTGGGAACGTCGCTGCACCGTCGCGGCGCCGGTCTTCGCCAGTGTGGCGAGCTGATCATCCGGCAGCTCGAGTGCCAGTGAGACCTGGCCGGCCCGAGCTGCATCCATCAGCTGTCCCGCTTCCGGATAGATCTTGTACAGAATGCCGTCCAGGTGCGCCCGGCGCCCGGCGCGCCCTTGCGACCAGGCATCGTTGCGCACCAGGGCGATGTGATCGTCGGGAACCAGCGCCGAGATCTTGAACGGGCCGCTGACGACGTCGGGGCGCCCCCAGAAGGCATTTGTCGCAAGCTGTTCCGGAGCGATGCCGGCCAGGCGATGCTGCGGCAGGACCGCGGGAAACAGGTTCAGAAACTTGGGGTAGACGCGATCGAAATGGAGCGTGAAGCGCTGCTGGTCGCGGATGTCGATACGTGAGATCGCCCGATAGCCGTCAGGCGACAGGACCCCCTGCACCTTGGGATTGACGATCAGCCCCCAGGTAAAGGCGACATCGTAAGGCGTCAGTGGCTCGCCGTCCGACCAGCGCAATCCCGCGCGGAGCCGGTAGGTCACGTCTACCGTGCCGGCAGCACGATTCCATTTAACGTCGCCGTTCTCGAGGGTCGGCACGCGTTCCACCAGGTCGGGTACCGGTTGCAGGTTGGGGTCCAACCGCACGAGGCCCGAATAGAGCAGGGCGTCCAGCTGCGCTGCCGGGACTTCTTCGTTGAAGAGTGGCGAAAAGTTGGTCGGGCTCTCCCAGTCGCCGACCGCCAGCGTCCCGCCCTCGTGGCGCGCGGGCTCTGCTTGATACTGCGACGCCGACGGACTGGCGCTGCCCAGCGAGATCCCATGCACCGATGGCAGGGAGCTGCAGCCACCCACGAGTGGAAGCACGGCCAGGGCAACGAGCGCGGCCCTAAGCGGCCCCCGGTGTGAAAAGGGCCGCGTGCCTTTAAGCGGCCCCCGGCGTGGAAAGGGACGCGTGTTAGATGTTATCGAGGATCTTGCGCCGCTTTCGCTGGAATTCGCTCTCGGTGATGGCTCCGCGCTTGCGAAGCTTGTCCAGCTGACCCATGTCGGAGATCAGGTCCACGAGAGGCGACGAAAGCCGCTTGTTCAGATGCAAGTCTTCCTCACCGTCGAACTCTGGCGGCCGGGTGTCCCAAGACTTGAGATAAAAAAGCGCCTTGAGCGCCGTGTATGGGATTCCCAGGGTCTCGATGCGATCTTTGTCTACGGCCATGAGCCGCATTGTGACGCCATAGGTCGCGTGCTTGAGATCGCCATCGAGGTAGCCTTTGAGGACCTCGCCGTCCAGGAAACGGATCGCCACCTTCTTGCCGGCGCGCGCCTGTTCGGCGGCGGTGGGCACCCCGCTTCCAAGCGCAATGCGCTTGATCGAAGGCAACGGGATAAGGGCGCGCTCGTTATTGCTGGCCTGGTCGAGCATCTCCAGCTCGAGATTGGGCTGGTCCAGGCTGGTAGTGCCGACCCGGCCCTCCATAATCTCGTCGTCAAGAAATCGGATGGTGACGGTGGTGGCTTTCCCAGCCCCCGGACTGCCCATTTGTGGCCCTCGTGATGTGGACGTCAGCGGCATTATAACGAGCCGATCGCGGAACTCCTGCGAAAAGATCGCAGCCGTGTGACAAAGTTGGAAATTGCGTCAGAGAGTCGTGCAACGAGCGCAAGAACGGGTGCTATGATTCGCCCCGCGACTCGGCGGGTGGACTTCACGTCGACACGGATTTTGCCGAGTCCAGGCGGTAGAGAGGGTAGTGACACGAGTTGCCAAGGGGCCCTCGGACCTCGATCTGATTCGCGATTACCTCGGCGGCGATGTGGCCGCCTTCGACACCCTCTTCAAGCGCTATCACAAGGCCATTTACGGTCTGACGTTTCGCTTGCTGCGCGACCGCCAGCTGGCCGAGGACCTGACCCAGGAGACCTTCTTCCAGATTCTGCGGACGATCCACCGCATCAACGACAGCTTTAATTTCTCGGCGTGGATCCATCGGATCGCCACCAACCTCTGCTACGACGAGCTCCGGAGACGCAAGAAGTTTCCCGAGGCGCAGGAGATCGATGACGAGGAAAACGAGGACTCGGTGCTTCAAGTGCCGGATGGTGACGCGCGCAAAAGCCCCGAAGTCGCCCTGGAGATCAGCGAACTGCGCGACGCCGTCTGGTCGGTGGCCCGGCGCTTACCCGAGAAGTACCGGTTGGTGCTGACGCTGCGCGAGCTGCAGGGCTTGAGCTATGCGAACATCGCCCGCAAGATGCGGGTCTCCGAGAGCGCGGTCGAAACCCTGTTGCATCGAGCCCGCCGCCGCTTCAAGGAGGAGTATCTCTTCATGGAGGGCAAGGCGCAGACCGAAGAGACGCGCTGCCCGACGATCGCGTATTTACTCGATAATTTCCCACCGGGCACGCTCAGGCGCGAGCAGCGCAAGATGGTCGCCCAACACCTCGATTCCTGCCCAGCCTGTTCGGAACGGTACCCGAACCCACCGCACCTACAGCGCAACGACGTGGTGGTGCAGCTCAACACCGCCGTCATGACCCGGCGCCTTACCTCGAAGGTACGCCACCCGAAGATCTCCTTCATGGACGGGCGCGTCCAGGGCGGCTACCGCAAGCACTAGTTATATTCAGCCCGTGGCCACCGGCGTTCAGATTGTGTTCGACTGCGCAGACCCGGATAAACTCGCCACCTTCTGGGCCGCGGCCTTGCATTACAAGAAACAAGATCCACCATCGGGCTTTGCCTCGTGGCCGGACTTTTTGAAGGCACAGGGGATCCCCGAGCAGGAGTGGAATTCCGCCAGCGCCATCGTCGATCCGGATGGGGCCGGCCCGCGCATCTATTTTCAGCGGGTCCCGGAGGGGAAAGTCGTCAAGAACCGGGTCCATCTCGACCTGAACGTCGGCGGACCAAGAGATGCGCCCTACGATCAACGGCGAGGCCGGGTCGACGCCGAGGTCGACCGGCTGGAACGACTGGGCGCTCGCCGGTCACGCGCGATTGAGGAACGGGGCGAGTACTTCGTCAATCTGTTCGATCCCGAAGGCAACGAGTTCGACCTTCAGTAATCTCGGGTTTTCTTCCCGCGCTTCGGCCGGCCGGGTTCAATCACCAGCTCGATTTCCGTGATTTCCACCGGGTGCCAGTGGCGGTCGGCGACCTCGTGCTGAAGATCGCCGAGGCGATGGCGGTGCCGCCCAGACTCCGCGGCGTGATCGTGCTCGAACGGCTCTCGCAGGCGGTGCCGGTGCTCAGCGCCCCTGGAGCGCTCGGACCGGTCGGTCATGACGATGTGGGTGTGACCATGGGGCTCTTCACCGGGTCCACCGTGTGCGTGCTCGATGACTTCCACCAGGCGGTGGGCATGCGCGTCCTGGCCGAACTCATGGCGGTGGACGTACTCGTCATCGTGCCGGTGCGCCACAGGCCGATGTTACCCGTCGAGGTGCGCTGCGGCCATACGGCGGCCGGCCAGGACCAGCCGCATCACGCGGGTCGATGCGGCGACCAACAGGGGCCGCGCCTGGGCGATCGCCTCATCGAGCGGACAGGGCTCGACCACGGTCGCTTCCAGCCCATCGAACAGCAGGCGCAACTCGGTTTCGTCGGCGATGCTGCCGCCTATGGCGACCACCGGAATGCCTGCCTGGCGGGCGTGCCGGGCGACGGCGGCAGGGCCCTTACCGAAGCGCGCGGTTTGCGAATCGATGCGTCCCTCGCCGGTGATGACGAGCCCGGCGCCGGCTAGCCGCTCGTCAAGCCGCAGCGCCTCCATCACCATTTCGGCACCGGGCCGCAGCCGCGCGCCGGTGAAGGCAACGAGCCCGGCGCCCAGGCCACCGGCGGCGCCGGCCCCGGGTAGTTGGTCGACATCGACGCCGAGGTCACGTCGAATGATCTCGGCAAAGTGTTTGAGCGCGATGTCGAGCTCGGCGACTATCTCCGGCGTAGCGCCCTTCTGAGGGCCGTAGACCGCGCTCGCGCCACTCGGACCCGTCAGCGGGTTCGTGACGTCGCAGGCGACATCGACGTCGGCCTCTTTCCAGTTCGCGTGGGCGCCGCCGACGTGGATCCGCGCCAGCCGTTTGAGCGCGAGGCCGCCAGGGGGAAGCTCGTGCCCGTTTTCGTCGAGCAGGTGGTACCCGAGCGCCTGCGCCATGCCGGCACCCCATGCCGGCACCGCCGTCGTTGGTCGCGCTGCCGCCGATGCCGACGATGAAATGGCGCGCGCCCTCGTCGTAGGCGCGCTGTAACAGCTCGCCGACACCGTGGGTGGTTGTGATCCGCGGATCGCGCTTCGCCGGCGGTACCAGGGCCAGGCCCGCGGCCTTCGCCATCTCGATGACGGCGGTCGATCCCGTGTCAATCACACCATAGTCGGCGTCGACCGGATCGCCCAGCGGGCCGCGCACCCGGAGGGTCTGTCGCTCACCATGCGTGGCGGCGA
>WNGD01024082.1_pt1 | contig 11203 bp, 9 predicted proteins | sample 5400671 | NCBI WGS metagenome assembly WNGD01 (sample SAMN13153369, study PRJNA577476) | soil metagenome | isolation source: 40 cm soil or saprolite under grassland replicate 2 | place: USA:California | collected 2016-06-15
AGAGGGTCACGAAGCGCTTCGACGATCTCCTCGCCGTCGATGACCTGAACCTGGAGCTGGCCGGCGGCGAGTTCTTCACCCTGCTCGGCCCGAGCGGCTGCGGCAAGACGACGACGCTGCGGATGATCGCCGGCTTCGAGCGGCCGAGCGAGGGCGAGATCCGGATCGAGGGAGCTGACGTGGCGGCGTTGCCGCCGCACCGCCGTCCCACCAACACGGTCTTCCAGAGCTACGCGCTCTTCCCCCACCTGAGCGTCGAGGACAACGTTGCCTTCGGCTTGCGGCGCAAGCGCGTGCCGAAGGCCGACATCCGGCAACAAGTCGCGGCGGAGCTGGAGCGGGTGGGACTCGCCGCCGAGGCGAAGCGCCGCCCTGCCCAGCTCTCCGGCGGCATGCAGCAGCGCGTGGCGCTGGCGCGGGCCCTGGTCAACCTGCCGAAGGTGCTGCTGCTAGACGAGCCGCTGGGAGCGCTCGACCTGAAGTTGCGCAAGGGACTGCAGATCGAGCTGAAGCGGATCCAGCGCGAGGTCGGGATCACCTTCGTCTACGTCACCCACGACCAGGAGGAGGCGCTAACGATGAGCGACCGGATCGCGGTGATGAACCATGGCCGGGTCGAGCAGGTTGGCGACCCCGAGCAGGTCTACGAGCGGCCGGCCACCACTTTCGTCGCCGGCTTCATCGGCGTCTCCAACTTGATGCCGGCGAGCGTGGCGGGAGTGGCCGAGGTGCGACTCGACCAAGGCCCGACGGTGAGGACGCGAACGGACGGGCTCGCCCCCGGTGAGCGCTGCTACGCCGTGGTGCGACCGGAGAAGCTTCGCATCGAGCCGTTCGAGGCGGGCGGGGCGCCAACGGCAAACGGCCTGCCGCGGATCGAGGGGATGGTCGAAAGCTCGCTCTACCTCGGTACGGCGACCCAGATTGTCGTCGACCTCGGCGAAGGGGTACGGATGACCGTCCTCGTCCCCAACGCCAGCGAGGCCGAACGGCAGCGGCTGCCCGGAGGAGGGGCACGGGTGGCGCTGAGCTGGGAGCCCGAGCACATGCACGTGGTTCGCGAGTCGCCGGCGGGGCGGCGGGGTTCGAATGGAAAGGGAGGCGAAGAGGCAGGGGACATGGAGCTGGAAGCGACAAGAGAGGGTGAGTGAGATGGGAAGCAGAGGAAAGCGAACGAGCGGGGTCTCGCTCACGGTCGCGGCGACGGTGGCCGCCGTTGTCCTGGCGCTGGGCCTCGCCGCCTGCGGCGGCGGCACGGTGGGTGGCGGCAACAGTGGCGAAGTGACGACGGCGAAAGCCGGCCCGGTGACAGGACAGCTGACGATCTCCAACTGGCCCGGCTACATCGACCCGGGCAAGGAAGGAACCGTCGCCGAGTTCGAAGACAAGACGGGCGTCAGCGTCGACTACATCGAGGACATCAACGAAAACGACGCCTTCTTCGGCAAGATGCAGCCGTTGCTCGAACAGGGCGAATCGGGTGGCCGCAGCATCTTTGTCGTCGCCGACTACATGGCGAAGCAGATGCACGACCTCGGCTACCTGCAGAACATCGACCACGGCGATCTGCCGACGGTCTTCGAAAACCTCTCGCCGAGCCTACGAAGCCCGGCCATCGACCCGAAGCGCGAATTCTCTGTGCCGTGGCAGAGCGGAATGACCGGGATCTGGGTCGACACCGCGAAGGCGCCGGAGATCCACTCGGTCAACGACCTCTTCGACCCGAAATACAAGGGCAAGGTGACGATGCTCTCCGAATTGCGCGAAACCGTGCCCCTGGTGATGTTGAGCGAAGGGATCGATCCCGCTAAGGCGACCAACCAGGAATGGCTGCACGCGATCGAAAGGATCAAGAAGGCGGCCGACTCGGGGCAGATCCGCCACTTCACCGGCAACGACTACACCGAGGACCTGAACGCGGGCAACATCGTCGCCGCGATCGGCTGGTCCGGCGACGCCTCGCTGATCGAAAACGAAAACGCCGAATGGCGGATGCCGACCCAGGGCTGCACCCTGTGGTCGGAAAACATGGTGATCCCGGTCGGGGCGCCGAACACCGCGGCGGCGCTGGGCTGGATGGACTTCGTCTACCAGCCGAAGGTCGCCGCCGACATCACCGAATACGTCCTCTATATCTCGCCGGTCGACGGCGTCAAGGAACTGCTCGAAACGCGCAACCCCGAACTGGCGAAAAACCCATTGGTATTCCCCACCGCGAAATTCACGCGCAACTGCACGGGCCAGAACACGCCGCCGGACCTCGAACCGGTCAACGAAGCTTGGCAGGCCGTGATCACCGGGTGAGGCGATGAGCCTGCGGCAGCGCCTGGTCCCTTACTGGCTCTTGGGGCCGGGCCTGCTCTGGCTCGTCGTCTTCTTCGTCGTGCCTATGTACTTCATGGGCGAACTGGCGCTGCGCTCGGGTTCGCTGACCAGCGGCTACACCTTCGACTGGGCCTGGTCGAACTTCCCCGACTCCCTCTCCGGCCACACCGAGCAGATCCTCCGCTCCTTCTTCTACGCCGGCACGGCCACGGTGCTGGCACTGCTGATCGCCTACCCGCTCGCCTACGCGATCGCCTTCCGCGCCGGCCGCTTCAAGCTGCTCTTGCTCTTCGCGGTGATCGCCCCGTTCTTCACCACCTACCTGATCCGGACGATCGCCTGGACGACCATCCTCTTCGACGACGGCGCCGTCGTGATCGCGGGCCTCACCTACAACTTCCTTCCCTTCATGGTCCTGCCGCTCTACGCCAACCTGGAGCGGCTCGACCTGAGCCTGATCGAGGCGGCGAAGGACCTCTACTCCTCCTCGCGGCAGGCGTTCCTCAAGGTGACGCTGCCGCTGACCATGCCGGGGATCGTCGCCGGCGTCCTGCTCACCTTCATCCCCGCCTTCGGCGACTACATCAACGCGCAGATCCTCGGCGGGACCAAGCAGGCGATGGTCGGCAACGTGATCCAGTCGCTCTACCTGAACCAGCGCGACTACCCCGAGGCGGCGGCGCTCTCCTTCCTGATGATGGCGCTGATCCTCGCCGTCGTCGCCCTCTACATCCGCTTCGCGGGAACCGGCGCCTTCATGGGCGACGAGGAGGAGGAGGTGGCTTGAGGTGGCTCCCCTAGCGCGCGGTTGGGCATGGCTGCGGCGCAACGCGCTGCCGATCTACGCCGGCCTCGCCGTCGCTTACATGCTGATCCCGATCGTCGTCATCGCCGTCTTCTCCTTCGGCGCCACCCCGAAGGGGAAACTGACCTTCGGCCTCGACCACGGCTTCACCACCGAGTACTGGCGCAGCGCCTTCTCGCTCCCCGAGCTGAACGAAGCGCTCTTCACCAGCCTGCGGCTGGCGGCGCTGGCGACCGCGATCTCGACCGTGATCGGGACACTGATGGCGATCGCCCTGGTCCGCCACAGGTTCCGGGGCAGGCGGTTGACCAACCTGCTGATCGTGATCCCGATGGCGACGCCCGAGGTCGTGATCGGCGCCTCGCTGCTCTCGATGTTCATCTACTACACGTTCGCGCTCGGCTTCGGCACGCTGCTGATCGCCCACGTGATGTTCTCGATCAGCTTCGTCGTCGTCGTCGTGCGCTCGCGCCTGATCGGCTTCGACCGCCACCTCGAGGAGGCGGCGGCCGACCTCGGGGCGACGCCGTTCGCCACCTTCCGCACGGTGACGCTGCCGCTGCTCGCGCCCGGGATCCTCGCCGCGGCGCTGCTCGCCTTCGCCCTCTCGATCGACGACTTCGTCATCTCCAACTTCAACTCGGGGACGACGGTGACCTTCCCGCTCTATGTCTACGGGGTCAGCCTGCGCGGCATCCCGGTCCAGGTCAACGCGCTGGCGACGATGCTGTTCGCGGTCATCGTGATCGCGGTCGCCCTGGTGCTCTGGCAGCAGCGCCGCGCCGAGCGGATGGCGGCGGTCCGCCCCCCGGAACGCGAACCGATCCCGGCGCCCGGCGCCACCGCGACGACATGAGCGACACAAAGCCCACCTTTTCCTGCTCCGGCGCAGGCCACATATGGCGTTCGCCTGGATGCGAAAGGTATCCTCAGTGTTCAAATGGCCAAGCCCACCCAACCAGTCCAGGGTCGGCCTAAGCGGTCCTCCGCCGTGACTCTGGCCGGCATCAGCGGGCTTGACCGCAACAGCGACGTACCGCTCTACTTCCAGCTCGCAGCGGCCCTCAAGGTGATGTTGGAGGTCGGGACTTGGGAGCCTGGCGCCCGCTTTGCCTCCGAACGCGAGCTCGAGGAACAGTTCAGCGTCTCGCGGGCGGTGATCAGGCCGGCGCTTGACCTCCTCGTCGGCGACGGCGCCATCGTCCGGGTCAAGGGATCGGGTGCCTTCGTCGCCCCGCCACGGCGCGAGGTCCGGGTAGCCGGACTGGTCAGATTGTCGCTTGAGCGTCACGACGATCTGGCGATCACCGTGCTCAGCGCACGCAAGCGCCGACCCGACCACACCGTGTCGCACTTCCTCGAGCTCGAGGATCGGCGAACGCCGATCGCACACATAACCGCGGTCGTCGACGTCGGCCAGCCATCGGTCTTCCTTCTCGACTCCTTCTCCACCGTCGCCCACGTGCCATGGCTGCTTCCCACCGCGCGGGCGCTCGAAACCCTCGCGAAACCGCCCAGGCCCAGCGGCCTCGACCTCACCCGTGCCACTGTCTCGATCGAGCACACCTTCTTCGGCGAGTGGGGGTCTTCTCAGGTTGGCGCCTCGGCCGGCGATCCGGCCCTGATGGGACGCTTCGTCCAGTTCGGCCGGGCGGAGGGGTCGAATCGGGAGCGCCCGCTCGAGTTTGCTCGCCTCATCTACCGCGCCGACGGCACTCAGCTCGCCTTCGAGCTCAGCTGACGCACCTCCAATGACCGCGCTGGGGCAGAACCTGATCGATGCCCTCGCCCTCGGAAGCCTCTACGCGCTGATCGCCCTCGGCATCACCCTTGTCTACACGGTGATGGGAATGATGAACTTCGCCCACGGCGAGTTCATAATGCTCTCCGCCTACGCCCTGTACGTCCTCGCCGGGCTGCCCTTCGCCGCGGCAGTCGCGGGCGCTCTGTTGGCCGGGATCGTGGTCGCGCTCCTTGCCGAGCGCGTGGCCTTCCGGCCAGTGCGCAGCGCCGACCTCTCCGCTCAACTCGTCACCTCGCTGGCGGTTGCGGCGATTCTCCAGAACGTCGTGACGGCGGCGGTCGACGCTCGGGCCCAATCGGTCGGGACACCGGCCTCGATCAGCGAATCGACCAGCATCGGCAGCATCTCGGTGCCCAACCTGGAGTTCGTCACCCTCGGGCTCACGGCGATCGTCCTGGGCGGTCTCGGGTGGCTGCTCTACCGAACGCGCACCGGTCTCGCGATGCGAGCGGCGGCGGAGAACTTCGACATGGCGCGCCTCCTCGGCGTCCGGGCCGATCGGGTGATCGCGATCGCCTTCGCGATCAGCGGGGCGCTCGCCGCCACGGTCGGCGTGCTGATCGTGATGCAGACCGGCCAGGTGTCTCCCACGATGGGCCTCACCCCGGTCCTGGTTGGGTTCGTCGCGGTCGTGATTGGCGGCTTCGGCAGGATGTTCGGTGCGGTAGTTGGCGGCCTGCTGCTCGGGGCCCTCTCCTCCCTGCTCGGGGTTTACCTCCCCGAGGGACTGGCGCCGTTCCGCGATGCGATCGTGTTCACGTTTCCGGTGCTGATTCTGATCTTTAGGCCGCACGGCCTGCTTGGAGGAGAGATCGGAAAGGCTCGGGTATGAGCGGGGCGCGATTTCGCTCTCGGATGTCTGTTGCGGCTTCGCTGCTGTTGCCGCTGGCCCTGATCGCGATCGTCACCGTGGTCGGCGCGAACGGTACGCCCTCCTTCCAAGGCACAGTCACCCTGATCCTCTGCAACCTGATCGTCGTCCTCGGGCTGCAGGTCTTCGTCGGCAACAGCGGGGTCTACTCGTTCGGACAGCTCGGCTTCGCGACGACCGGTGCTTACATCGCGGCGTTCCTCACCTTGCCCGCGGCCTTCGCCCTGCTTCAGACGCCCGGCCTTCCGCATTTCATCGCCGACGCCGACCTTGGCTCGCTCCTCTCGACGCTGATCGCCGCAGCAATTTCCGGCCTTCTCGCGATGGTGGTCGGCCTCCCGTTGATGCGGACCTCCACGCTTGCCATCCCAATCTCCACCTTCGCCTTTCTGATCGTCGTCTACAACGTCGTTGCCAACTGGGACCGCGTCACCGGAGGCAGCAGCGGCTTGGTCAGCATTCCGACGACGACCAGCGTCGAATCGGCCGGGCTCTGGGCGGCCGCGGCCGCCGTCCTTGCAATTGCATTCAAATGGTCCTCGAGCGGTTACCGGCTACAGGCGACGCGCGAGGACGAGGTGGCCGCCCGCTCGATCGGAATCGGCGTGATGAGTGAGCGGCTGGTCGCGTTCGGCGTCAGCGGGGTGCTGTGTGGGATCGGCGGTGCGCTGGCGGTGCACCAGTCCGGCGTCCTAAATCCCACCACCTTCTACTTCGGTGCGACCGTGACGACGATGACGATGCTGGTCGTCGGCGGTGCCCGCAGCGTCCTCGGGGCGGTGGTCGGGGCAATCGCAATCGCAATGGTGAACGAGGTGCTTCGGGGTGTTGAGAATGGCGCCAACCTGTTCGGCGCGATCTCGATCGGCGAGGCCCCTGGGCTCGCCGCTATCGGCCTCGGCCTGATCCTGCTGGCGACGATGATCGCGATGCCGGACGGGCTGAGCGGCGGCAGGGAGGCAGACGAGTTGCCCTGGATCCGCCGGCTGGGCTCGATGGGCTCTCCGCCCCCGCCCAGGTCGCATGGTGCCACCGCCGGCAGGCCGCCGATCGACCGCGCTGTGAATGGCGGCCTGCGCGCAGAGGGGATATCGCTCGCTTTCTCCGGCCTGCACGTCCTCAGGGAAGTCGACCTCACGTTCGAGCCCGGCGAGGCGCTTGGCCTGATCGGCCCGAACGGCGCCGGCAAGACGACCCTCGTCAACGTCCTCAGCGGGTTTCAAGAGCCCGACTCGGGCACCGTCACGCTGGACGGGGTCGACGTCACCGGGTGGTCTCCGACGCGCCTCGCCCACGACGGGCTGGGCCGCACCTTTCAGGCCGCCCTTCCCTTCCCCCATCTGACCGGCCTCGAGAGCGTCGCCGTCGGCGCGATGGGCGTGGGGGTGGGCAGGCGGCGCGCGGTGGCGGTCGCAGCCGAGGTGCTCGGTCGCCTGAACCTCCTCGAGCAGGCTGCGCAACCCGCCGGCTCCCTGCCCCCGGGAGGCCAGCGCCTCCTGGGGGTCGCTCGCGCCCTCGCCATCCAGCCGCGCTACCTGCTCCTCGACGAGCCCGCAGCCGGGCTGAACGAAGCCGAATGCGAGGAGCTGGTCGAGATCCTCCGAAACGTGCTGGTGGACTTCGGCTGCGGGATCCTGCTCATCGAGCACGACATGAGCATCGTCATGGAGCTCTGTCCTCGGGTCCAGGTGCTCGACGACGGCATGACTCTGCGGGTGGGGACCCCAGAGAAAGTCCAAGCCGATCCCGCCGTGGTCGAGTCCTATCTCGGAAGCTCCTTCCTGGTGGCCGCCGATGCTTGAGCTGCACGAGATCCGGGTTGGCTACGGACGCATCGAGGTGGTCCACGGAGTCGACCTGAGCGTCGGCCGCGGTGAAGTGATGGGGATGATCGGACCGAACGGCGCGGGCAAGAGCTCGATCCTGCGCTCGATCTGCGGCCTGAACCTCCGTCTCGGCGCGCGGAGCGACAGCGAGGGCGCCGCCCGGATGGAGCAGACGCTCGAGCGTTTCCCGATCCTCCGCGAGCGCGCCCGCCAGCGTGCCGACCGCCTCTCGGGGGGAGAGCAGCAACAGCTCGCGATCGCCCGCGCCCTGATCGGCAGGCCCAAGCTGCTGATTCTCGACGAGCCTTCGCTCGGCCTCGGGCCGAAGATGATCGACGCCATCTACGAGCTGTTGCAGGCTCTGCGCGATGAAGGGGTGACGATGCTGCTGGTCGAGCAGAACGCCGCCAGGACGATCGACTTCTCCGATCGTTGCGTCGTGCTCAGCACCGGCAAGATCCGAGCTCAGGGCTCGCGTAGCGAGCTACAGCGCAACCCCGGTGTCCTGCGGGCCTATCTGGGGAGGCAGCCGTGAATGAAAAGGGCTCTAAAGTAATCGAGACAAACACAAATGCTTGGCGAGCGCCCATCTCGAGTCCCGACCAGCGAGGACGTCTCCCTCGCGCTGCGCCGCTGCTGGCAGCCGGTCGCGAGGCTCCAAGATCTGGAGCGTGATCCCCAGCGCGCCATACTCCTCGGCGAGGCCCTTGCCGTCTTCCTCACCGAGAGTGGCGAGCCCGCGGTCGTCGCCGACCGCTGCGCTCATCGCGGGGCTTCGCTGTCTATGGGCAGGGTCCATGGCGGGTCGGTCCAGTGCCCTTACCACGGCTGGGAGTGGGCAGGCCGGGACGGGGCCTGCACCCGAATTCCGTCGCTTCCCGACCAACGTCAGATCACATCGCGCGCCCGGATCCCGGCCTATCCGGCGCGCGCGCACTGGGGTCTCGTCTGGACGGCGCTGGAGGAGCCCCTGGGCGGGCTACCCGACCTACCGTGGTTCGATGATGCCGATTGGACCTGGGGCCATGGCACCCCCTTCGAGCTGCCGGTCGCCTTCGGGGTGATGATCGAGAACTTCCGCGACGTCGCTCACTTCGCTTTCGTCCACCGGGCCACCCTGGGGGCGCTTCCGGAGGTGATCGAGCCCCTCGAGCCGGAACGTCGCGGACTCGAGGTGACGCTTCGCCGAAAGATGGAGTTCGGCAGTGACGCGGAAGTGGTTTGGGGCACGTTGCGAGAAATGGGCTACCACGCAATCGCCCCCAACTTCACGTCGGCCCGGCTGTTCACCGAGGATGGCGAGCGCTGCCTGCTCCATGCCGCCCGCGCGATCAGCGCAACCGAGTCGGCGCACTACTGGATCGAGGGAGGCCTCGAGAATTTCGATCAGGAGCGCCTCGAGCAGGCGATTGCCAACGACGCGCGCATCTACGCCGAGGACTTGCCGATCGTCTCGGCGATCGAGCCGCGCGAGCTGCCGTTTGATCCGAACGCAGGCGCCAATGCTCCCGCCGATCGGTTCACGCTCGCCTACCGGCAGGCGTTCGTCGAGTTCGTGCATCGAGCGCTCGCTGAGCGTTCTGCCGAGGTCAGCCCGATCGCCAGCTGAGCGCTGTCGCCGCGGCGTCGCCTATTCGCCGTATTCGGGAATGAACTGCGGCTTGACTTCCGTCACCAGCTTCGGCTTGCCGTTTGAGTCGACATAGACCGGCCAGGTCCGGGTCGGGTAGTGGTCGTCCTTCGTGTAGCTGACTTTACCCACGACCGTGCGGTGGGGCTTGGCTTCAAGCGCGTCGGCGAGCCTATTGCCATCGAGAGTGCCGGTTTCTTCGATCGCGTCGAGGATCAGCTGCCCGGCGGCGTAGGCCGACAGGAGGTTGGTGGAGATGTCGGTTTCGATGCCGGCGCGCTCGAAGCGCTTTAGCACCTTTGCCGTTGCCTCGTTCGGCGGATCGTAGACCGAGCCGTTCGAGGTGAAGTAGATGTCTTCGGTATCCGGGATGCCCTTCATCCAGAAGGTGCCGTCGAAGGCGCTCGGCCCGAGGACCGGGATGTCGATGCCCGCCGCCCGGATCTGCTTGATCGCTGAGGCCCCACCCGGCGGATAGGAGCACATGACCACGGCGTCGGCGTCGGAGCTCTTCAGCTCGCTGACCTGACTTGCGATCGACTCGTCGCTGTTCTCGAAATCGACGGAACCGGCGATCGTGCCGCCGAGCTTTTCCCACGTCTGCTGGAAGGCGGAGCAGTCGGCCTTGCCGTAGATCAACGAGGTGTCGCGGAAGAGGAAGGGGTGCTTGATCCCCCTGTTGTGTAGAAAGGAGGCTCCCGCGCTTGCCTCGCCGAGCAGGCTCGGGTTGGCGCTGAAGGAAAGCCGACCGGTGGTCGGCGGCCCGAAGCCGGGCGCGTTTTCGCAGAGCGTGAAGTTGAGCTCATCGTTCTCTTCGGCCACCGGCGCGGCGGCCGCGGCCGTGAGCGCCTCGCAACTGAGGAGGAGAACATCGGCTCCCCCTTCGATCACCTGCTGGGCGGCAACCACAGCCTGCTGAGGTTCGGAGTGCGTGTCCGCTTGGACCATCGTCAATCCGTGACCGTCGATACCGCCCTTCGCGTTGGTTTCCTCGAGCAGTTGTTCGACGGCGGCGACGCTGGCGTCATAGGGAGCGAGGATGCCCGTCTTGGCGATCGCGGCGCCGATCACTATTTCTTTCGGTAGGCCGGCGGAGGGAGGCTCGCTCGAGTCGCCACTGCTGCCGCAGCCGGCCAGAACGGCCAGCGCGAACGCCAGCAAGGCGAGAGGCGGCTTTGCAAAGAGACGTCGGATTTTCAGCTGACACGACCTCTTGGGAGCGCGAAAATATTACCTGAGCAACGGAAAACTGCCCAAGTAATGCTGAGCGTGTCTGAGCTTCTGGGTCATATAGGCAGGCCCCTAAGCTCAGACACGTCTTCAGCGGCCGATGTGGAAGCCGATCAGCTCCGGAATGCGTGAGAGAAGCGAGCTGATGGGGGCCGGGCGGCGGGCGGCGAGCTCAGCCTCCTCCACGCGCACGATCGCGTGGCGGATCGCTTCGCCGCCGAGCCAGTGGAGAGGCTCGGGCGGGACGTGGGGAGGCGAGGGATCGACGAATGGGAGCCGGGAGCGCTCGTCGCGTCGATCGAGCGCCAGCGAGGCGAGCGTGCGTCCGACCATGTAAGAGGGGCCGACCCCGTTGCCGGTATAGCCGGCGGCGGCGAAGGCGCGGCCGCCCGCCAGCGGCGCGACGATCGGCAGGTGGGTCGGCGAGACGTCGATCGGACCGCCCCAGGCGTGGGAGAGGCGGCGCCCCGCCAGGCCAGGAAAGTACTCGTACAGGCGAGCGGCGGCGCGCGCGACGACCCCGGGATCGAGCTCGGCCCGGCCCCGCAGCCGCGCCCCCATCTCGATCCTGCCGCCGCCCCAGCCGAAGAGGATGCGGGCGTCGGGGGTGGTGCGGAAGTAGTCGATCAGCGTCCTGCTGTCGGTGATGCACTCACCGCCGCTCCAGCCGATCTCCTCCAGCACGTCGGGGACCGGCTCGGTGAGGACGATG
>WNGD01006462.1_pt1 | contig 11202 bp, 13 predicted proteins | sample 5400671 | NCBI WGS metagenome assembly WNGD01 (sample SAMN13153369, study PRJNA577476) | soil metagenome | isolation source: 40 cm soil or saprolite under grassland replicate 2 | place: USA:California | collected 2016-06-15
GCCACATACGGCGCTGGATGCAGCGAGGTAGTCCGCGAGCGTTAGTCGAGGCCTTGGCTGGCTTTGGGGTGATGGCCGAAGTACGAGGCCGTGCCGTCCATGCCTGGCTGCCAGGCCAGGAAGACATCACGGTCGTGGTGGTGCCAGGAAGACGAGCCGATACACGATGGCCACGGCCGAGACGACGCGTATGGGCCTGGCAACGGGGCGATTCGTTGGGCTGGCGACTCCGGGCTGACACAAGAGGCGTCGCCATTGGCGTGAATACGCTGCTCAGGCTTGGTGGCCGGTATTGACTGATGCGGCACGACTGCTTGGTATCTCACGGGCATGCAAACCCCTGCGCCTGGGACGTCGACACGCCGTGTCTCCCCTGACGGGCAGGTCCAGCTAGGGATGAGGCGACCAGGGCGCGGGTTACGCGAGGCTCCGCCTTGGGCTAACGTCCTCTGGGGAGGGGTTTTAAGGCCATGCTGGAGTCCGCAGGTTCAGTGTTCCAGCCGACAAGGAGGGATCTGATGGCTGAGACGTTTAGAGCAGGAGACATCTGGGCCGCCTCCGTTTCGTTCGCGGTGGCGGTGAGCTCGCTTTGTGTTCTGGTGCGCCTGCGAAATCCGAAAGAAATAAAGCCTTTCAGTCGCACGGAGGCCCATCACTGGGATATGGTTGTTTGGGAGCGCGACCGGCTTCAAGGCATCGCCAAAGGGCTCAGTGGCGCCGCAGTTGCGTTTCTCTCCGTTGTCTTCGGAGCTGTCTTGAAAGGCGATATCGCGAGGACGGTGCCGCCCATCTGGATTGTGGGTTGCCTGCTCGGCGTAGCGGGCAGCTTGTTGATCGCCCTGGTGTTTTATCGTTGCGCAGACCGCTGGGCCCGGATCTACTACCCTTAATAAGGGTTGGACATGGTTATTACCATATACGCCGCGTTCGGTGGTGCTGGTGCTGGTGTCTTTGTCGTTGGTCTCTTGGTGTTGTTGAGCGACTTGCTCAAGCCACCCCCACCCCCGCCGCAACGTGAGGTGCCGGGCGAACACCTGCCAACGGCCCCCGCGACTGTTACCGGCGGGCCGAGCGACGCAGACGAACTGAAGAAGGCGCAAGCGGAGAACGCGGCGGAGCAGAAGAGGGTGAAGGAGGAGCATGAGAGGGTGGTTGAGAAACAGAATTGGCTAAGGAAGCAGGTCCGAAAGATAAGAATAAAGCGGAGGCCATAGCACTCTCCGCGCGTTTCGCCACAGTTACGCCAGGCTCGGTCGCAGCTCGCACGAACCCATCTCGCGGCTCACGGTGCTTCCCCGCTGACCAACCTCGGCGTCACGTTCTATGAACTCAGCCACCCCGGCCGAACCGCCACCAGTCGCCCAGCCAGCTACCAGGGCGACAGGATGCCGACCGAGTAGATCGACTCCCCGCGCTCCTCTCGGACGGGGCATGACAACAGGGCCAAGCTCCCTCGTACTATCAGCTTGGGAGCACGCCGAAGCTGCGCGGCAGTCCACTTGACTAGCGGTCCAGCTGTCCGTTAGGCACCGTGGCCGCCGTTTGGCCGCAGCGCTGTCGTATCCGCCTGTCACATTGATGCGCCACACTGAATGCCGTGCAGGTTCTTGAGCTTCACTATCCCGGTATGACCCCGGACGGTCTCCCTGCCGAGGGAGCTGTGACGGTGTTGTCGTTGTTCGGCGTCTTGGAAGGCCATCTGGCCGACGCCGCTCTCGGGCTGTCGTTGTTCGAACAGGCGCTTGCCGCACATCTACGCGCTGTGGAGGGCGAGCGCCGCGCGTGGGAGGAGCACGCTGAGGCCACGTCTGCTCTCATGAATACCCCCGAGGTGCGGGTCGCGGAGGGAGCGGTGCGCCGTGCGGTACTGGCCGGCAGAATCACCTCGCAGGAGGCGAGCAGAGCACGCGACGATCTGTTGGATACCGTCGATCTCCAAGCCCGCCGCCAGCAGTGGGCAGCCGGACAACTTCCGTTCGCGTACTCTCAGCGGCTTCTACACATCCATGCTCATAGTGTGCTGTACGCTCTTGCCGGTATTCACAAGGCGCTGCGTGTCCTTGCCCAGATTAGCGGGCTACCTGCGGGAGTCGCGGCCGCTTACCAGGCGCATGCGGCAGCACTGCCCGACCTCACCGCCGTGCGCAATTCCGCCCAGCACATCGAAGATCGGGCACGGGGCGTTGGACCCGGTAACCGCGTCATCACCCTTCGGCCCGTCACCAACCAGGCGATCTATGCGCCCGACGGTAACGTGCTGATCATGGGAGTGCTCAGCGGAAATAGGCTCGGCTATACCGCTGCTGACGGCAGTTACCGGGAAGTTGAAGTTAGCGCTGCAACCGTCCGCGTCGCCCGCGACGCTATCCAGGAAGCCCTCGATGCCATCACCTGGCAAGGTTTCGGCCGGACCGTCCCACGCTGAGTTGCGCCGACGCTCTCTCATGTTCTAGCCGCTCCCCTGCTCTGCCCTCGTCTCCCTCGACAGGTGCCGTGATCGGCGCGAGTGGACGCCGGGTCATAGGGTCGGAGCTAGCCGATCGCGCAACGACCAGGGGTCTGCTGCGACTGGGACGAAGATCATTCCGTGTATCTTCCGGATCATGCTGGGCTGGCCTCCCGGCCGTGATCCACGTCCCATCGGCCTGAACCCGATAACCTTGGTCATCGTGAACCCTCTATGGACTAGCTTGTCGGCGCGCGAGGGAATGACTGCCTTCGCGCTGCGGCAGGTTGTACCGGCGAGCTTGGAAGACGAGCTGAGGGACTGGATCTACCGAGCCGTGTCCCGGCTACCTGATGACGGCAAGCGGCTCATGATCCGCCTGGGCCTGGTTGTGCCGGACGGATATGTCCGGGAGCATGCCCACGCGTATGCGAGGTACGAGGAGAAGGTGAGGGAGCGCGCCCAGCTGATCGAAGCTGAGGCTGCGGCCGCCAAGGAGGCAGAAGGGCACTCGTCATCGACCGCGCTGATGCCGTCCGCCTCTTCAATTTCGCGGTATCCGTTCCCAATGCCGCCGCCCGACCCACGGGTTCGGTTCCTTGCCTATGGCACTCCGGTCGAGCTGCTGCTCTATGTCATCGACGGAGTTCTCGATCTACTTCTGTACAAGCCAGCCCCGCCTGCCACTACTGACCCGGTTCTGCAGCTCGTTCGCCGTGCTCGCAAGGCGGTCCGGAACAAGGATCAGCGAGAAATCCTGCAGCAGCTGCTCGATGATGGCCACCCGATCTATCGAGTTCGTTCCGACGGCCGAGGTTTGGAGCGGCGTGCGAGCCTGGTGGCGAACGCCCAAGCGATCACTGCCACGGATGCCGCCGAAGAAGCAGGGTTTGCCGCCGCCGGTGATCGACTGATCGCAGCGTGGCATTCGATCTATGCGCTCAAGCCGGATGCCAGCGGAGCTTATCGAGATGCGATCCGGGCTGTCGAAGCCGTAGACAATCCCTTCTTCCTCCCAAATGCGCCTGCGCCCACCCTCGGGCAAGTCATCCGGCATCTTGAGGACCACGGCAGTGACTACGGGATGGTCATCGCAGGCAAGACCAACGAGCCAGCCGACGTGAGCGCGATGATCGGGATTATGCGCCTTCTCTGGGAAGGACACCGCGACCGGCATGAGGGCGGCCGTACAAGCGCGGCGATCACTCTAGAATCTGCCGAAGCTGCCGTATCTATCGCTGTCAGCCTGGTGCAGCTTCTGTCCACCGGCGCGATCCGGAGCGCGAAGTAATGCCTTCTTCCTATTATGTTCAGGAAGTTTTCACACCATCGACTCAGGCAAGGCTAAACTTCGTTGACCGCACCAGTGTTAACTCGCAACTAATGGACGCGATCTACACGGCTGGAAAACAGCTCATAGTTTATGGCGAAAGTGGGTGTGGCAAGTCCACACTTCTAATGAATAAACTTCATGATACCTACTCAAGTTATATTACTACCCGGTGCTCCAAGGCAATGACTTACGAGCAACTGCTGCTCGATGCTTTCGACCAGCTCGACCCCTTCTACACTCAAGGCCGCGGTAGCAGGTCGAGTAAAGGCATTTCCCCTACAGTTCAGGCTGCCTTCATAAAAGTCAGCGCTAGCATTTCTAAGGCTGAGAGCGAGCAGCAGAGTCGTGCGCTTCCACTTCAGCTCACGCCGCAGCGGCTGGCCGAGTTCCTGGGTGCACAGTCTATGTGCTGGGTCGTCGAGGATTTCCATAAAATGCCGCCAGAGCAGAAAGTGCCTTTCGCCCAGTCACTAAAGATTTTCTCCGACGCTAGCACTGAATATCCAGGCGTCATGGTAGTTGCCATTGGTGCTACTGATACTGCACGTGAAGTGGTGGAATATGACCCTGAGATGGGCAACCGGGTCTCAGAACTATACGTTCCACCTATGACTTCTGAGGAGCTTACCCGTATCATTGAGAATGGTCAAGATCTCCTGAATATAAATCTCTCAGCGGTCGCCGAGGGCATCGTTGAGTACTCGCTGGGCGTGCCTAGTGTTTGCCATCAGCTCGCACTAAATGCCTGCGTAGAGAAAGGAGTTATGAGCACACAGAAGGTTAGACTCGCATTTACGTGGCGCGATCTGGATCCTGCGGTGGATCGCTATGTAAAGGACTCTTCTGATACTATCAAAGCAAAGCTTTTCCGTGCACTTGGTCGCCGGGTGCTCGGAAAGTACGACAATTGTAGAATTATCTTGGCTGCTGTTGCCTCCGGCCCGCTTCCTGGTATGATATTCGATGAGATTCTTACTAAGATTCGAAGTGATCATAGAGATTACCCGGAGAAGAATCTTCGACGTTATCTGAGAGAGTTGACGAAAGATGAACGTGGGCAGCTTTTGAAGCCGGGTGGCGATGGGAAGTGGCGTTTTACCGGTGCCATCTATCACACTCTGGTTCAGGCCATGCTGTCGAAGCCTCGTCAGGCCGCTCCCAATCCTAGTCCACAACAGTATGTCGAGCAGGCTGTTGCGAGGTCTTGGGCCGACACTGTTTATTCAAGCCCCACCTTGGGAAACACAGTATTTTCGGACACCACGGGAACTTACACCCTTGACATGAAGAGCTATTTCCAGCCGGGCTTCACGCTGTATGGGACAACAGCGGTTACAGTCAGCAGCAACAGTCTTGAGCCCGAGAAACCCGCTCTCTACCAGGCACCCGCGAGGAGAACGCGGGAACCCAAGTGAGCGCCTGGCTATGAAAGTCTTGGGCGGCCGGTATTGCTGTACAGCTTTCACGGCTAAATAGTGGTCTTAGAGTCTAAAACTTTTTGAAGCGGCATCACCTGCCATCTCTGGACTTGCTCGACCGTAATAACTTACCCAGAAGCACAAACCGGCGACTATTCCCGCTGCCACAATTAGGACGATCTGCCGGCGGTTGCCAAGTCCCGCAGCGGGCCCGTCAGGTCCTGCTCGGCCACCAGGAACACGTGATCGTCGATACTGACGTGGTAGACGGCCCTGCCAGGGACAGGCCGGTACGGCGGCGACGCGATCAGGGCACGCGCGGCGAGATCTTCCCACTCCTTGCCGTCGCTGCGCTCGGCGCTGTCCACGACGCGCCTCAACCATGGTGCCGTCCGGCTCGTCCGGGTCGCCACGACCCTCACGAGCCCAGTCTGATCCTTAGCTGCGACTCGCTCGTGCACTGGGCTGCTCCTGCGTGGCCCGGCCGGCCAATCGGCGTCGTCGTCTGCTGAGACTCGATCAGTTGCCCCGCCATGATGCCGCGGAACCGGTGCCGCTGGTCATCCACGGTAAGGTCCTGGATCAGCCTGAGGCAGCTTCTCTCGGAGGGATGACGTGGCTGTGCGCCCCATTTATCACTATCTGTACTGGTCACCCCGACTAACCAGGGAGCTTGCCGACGATGTACGCGTTAATCTCCGCTCGACGTGGCTTTGGAAGATATCAGCAACCTTCCGCGGCGCTGGCGTCGAAGCACAGCGGCAGGGGCGATCTCTCCGGCTGGACGAGGTGGCCGCCAAGCTGGAGGCGAGCAGTGTCGTACATGAGTTCACTGGCATCGAAGAGGTCAGGCCCACCCCATTCTTTGTGCGTGGCGCCGGACGGCTGACGCTGATGCGCTCGTGGGTGGGTGAAAAAAAAAGAGGGCATAGTTCTGTCATCTATTGGACTGCGCAAGCTCCTGCCAAGTTGACCGCTCATGTATGTCTGTTCGGCAGCATCGCTAATTTCATCGGTTATAGAGGCGTCGGACATGAACAAGCTGGCTGGACATCTTCAGCTTGGGCCGACATTCAAGAGCTTATCGATACCCGTGGGGCAGTAAATAACTCGCAATGGGACGATGAAGCCAGAGCATTTGAAGCAGCCAAATGGGCACGTATCTCAGAAGGTGATCGTCAGCTCCGTTTCGACGAATTGAAGCAGGCCGAATGGTGTGCGCTGATCTACTCCGATGTAACTCCGACTCCAGGTAGGTGGGCCGGAGGAGACTGGGAACAGCAGACTGGGCGCATTCTCGTCGGCTCACCGCTATGGGTACGGACAGTGCTGGAGCAGGCTGCAGCCAAGCGAAGGCGTCGGTATACAAGCCCGCGTCTTTCACGCCGGATGAGCGACACGGGGCCTGGATGCTCCGTAGGTGAAGCGTAGCGGCGGGCGGTCCCGGGTCAAGGTCAGCGCGGACGGCAGGGGCGTGGTGTCGCACGCCGGGACGGCGCTGCTGCGGGAGCTGGCAGAAGAGACGGGTCTGGTCAGCGCGGCGACGGCGGCGTTGCTGGATACCTACCGCGGGGTGCCGGTGCACGCGCCCGGCCAGGTCTTCGCGGACCTGGCGGTGGCGATCGCGGACCGGGGTGGACGCGGTGACCGGGATCGAGGTGCTGCGCGACCGCGAGAAACTGTTCGGGCCGGTCGCCTCGATGCCGACGGCGTGGCGGCTGCTGGACCGGATCGACGCGGCGCATCTGCCGCTGGCGCGGGCGGCGCGGGAGCGGGCTTGGGCCGCGGGCGCTGCGCCGGATGCGGGGCCGGAGCTGCGGATCGATTTCGACGCCACGATCACCATTGCCCACAGCGAGAAGCAGAACGCGGCGGCCACGTGGAAGAAACCTTCGGCTTCCATCCATTGCTGGCGTTTTGGACCGGCCCGAGGTGACGAGCGGGGAGGCGTTGGCCGGGCTGCTGCGTGCCGGCAACGCGGGCAGCAACACTGCGGCGGACCACGTGACGGTGCTGGATATCGCGCTTGAGGCGCTGCGTGCTCACGCCCGGCCGCGGCCGGGTGACCCGTCCTCGCCACGGGTGCTGGCCCGCTCGGACTCGGCCGGCGCGACCCACGTGTTCGCCGCCGCTTGCCGCGCACGGGGGTGGGGTCCTCCTTCGGGTTCCCCGTCGACGAGCGCATCCAGGCCATCGTGGACCTGATTCCCGGCGAATGCTGGCACCCCGCCGTTGAGGACGACGGCGGGCTGCGCGACGGCGCGTGGGCCGCCGAGGCCACCGGCATGATCGACCTGTCCGCCTGGCCGCAGGGATCGCGGCTGATCCTGCGCAAGGAACGCCCCCACCCAGGCGCCCAGCTCACCTTCACCGACGTGGACGGGCACCGGGTCACCGCCGTGCTCACCGACACCTCTCCCGGCATCATCCCAGGGCAGGTGGCTGGGCTGGAGCTGCGGCACCGCCAGCACGCCCGGGTCGAAGACCGCATCAGGCAGGCGAAGGCAGCGGGCACGACCTTCTGACCCGTAGCTACAGGACACCTGTGCATCGCACCTGCTCATGGCCAGGTCACAGCCATGACACTGTCCCTGGACGTACGTGCTAGTCCGTCCTTATACGGACAAGTAGCTGTATTTTTGCCTCTGTACTGGTCTAAACTTCTTATGGATCTCTTGGCCCATGGACCGCATTGGCCGTCTTGCGCGACACGGGGGCTTACTCCTCTTTCGCTCTGAGACAAAACCTCTGCGACGCAAATTTTGTACTATCTTTGGCCCTCAGAAACGGAAACCAAACAAACCACCATCTTCTGATGCATCCGTTAGACGTGGCTCAACGATGTATTGATCTGGGGTGAAACCTCGACTCTCAGCCTTCGCCAGGTCATCAGAGTTCATGGTGGCGATGTACTGCATGCCCTCATTAACGCAAGTCTCGGCAGCTAGCTCAAGGGCTCTCGTAATTTGACGATCGTCTACACCATCAAATATGTGGCTGTCATGGACAAGGAAATCAGGCCCCCGATTCTCTCGGTGTGCAATAACGGCTACTGTGAGATCGAAGCAGAAGATAGCCATATGACCTATACCATGACTTTCATCGGTTTCGATCCGCGGCGTAATCTTAAGGCTACTTGGCCCGGGATCGATAGCTAGATAGCCCCGACGTCCGGTTCCGTACAAGCGTTGTGCATGCTTATCAAACAGCAGCGTCGCCTGGCTGACGTACGCCTGACGCTCATTGAGATCAGTGCTGATTTCTTGCTGCAGCTCGACACGCTCCGAGCGGATTTGAAGGGAACTTGCCTCCAAGGTCTGGGCCGCTTCTAGTCGATTTCGCAGTGCCGTCAGATTCGCCTCTTCACGAGCCAGAGCCTGCTGCAGAGTCGTCAAAGCGTCTAGCGCACCGCCCTCATTCAACTGCCGGAGTATCGCCGCTTGCTCTGTTCCCAACTGGGCACGCTGGCGCTGACGTTCAGTCAAACGTGCGCGCCGCACCGCTATCTCCTCTGAGAGATAAGTGCGGCGATTACGGACCACTGATTCATGGAAGGCATGAACGTCATCAAACCGGCGGCGAACTTGGTCACCGAGAACTATTCCGAGTTGAGAGTAGACAGGCTCTAGATACCTTACTTCGGTATCGGCGGTTTCCTGAATCGCCTGCTCGAGCTGTTCTAGATTGCGCTGATCTATGACGTCGTCATTGCCGAGTTGCTGGATCTGACGATTCAGATCGTCAGCTCTTGCCTTCAACTCCTCATATTGCGGCACAACGCGGAACGCCTGTATCTGCGCTTGCAGCCTCTTAACCCTTGCTTCGGCCACGGTAACTTGACCGCGCAACTCAGCAGTCGTACCCACGATCCGCCCCCAGATCGGATCATTCACGGCTTTGCGGAGCTGAGTACGAGTCGCCTCCCGTGCTGCAAGATCCCGATAGCGCCCAGCGAGTTGCCAGTCAAGGCCCAAGAGGTACGCGAGGTTGGTCGCTGCTTCGGCCTCTGATTGCCGGGAGTGGCTCCGCTGCGGCTCGTTGAAGGCATGCGACGACGAACGGCGAATCGCAAACGACAACAGCGTGCGGCCGCTCACGCCAGGGTGATCACCTCGAAGACTATATAGACTCTCCTCGATCAACTGGTTCCACTCCGCTACGGGTATCGTGCCTTCACCCATCATGAGACGGTTGCCACCGGAAGCGGAGATGTCAGGGTTGAGGGTTACCGTCGCTGCTTGCGCCCCCGAACGCCGCACACGGAGGTCAAAAGGCAAATCAGGCCAGTCGAGGAGGAGTTCGAAAGTCGTGGGCCTCAGCTCTTTTCTCATTGCTAGTGTGTTGGCAGTAGCACGTGCACCCAGCAAGAAATGAAGCAGTTCAATCAGGCTCGTCTTGCCCGTTCCATTCCGGGTATCTGTGGTAGTCGAAGCTTCCGTCGTGTCTGAAACAAGCAGATTTAGGCCAGCATGAAAATTTAGGGTCTTAAACCTTGGGTCATCAGCGGTGATTCTGCGTAGCACTAGCAACGCTCCTCACCGTGAGCAAATCCCTTTCAATTTCGACTACGCCAAGTGCGTTAAGAACATCCAACGCAAGCACGAACCATCCAAAAGAGATCGCCGAACCATGACCATGCTCTATGCGCCAGTCGCACACTTTTCTCCAGGCTTGGCTGACAGTAATGGGCTGCTCAAGCTGCTGGAGAGCCTGTGCACCTACTGTCAGCAGCGCTTTGTCTGGTGCAATACCTTTTGTTGGCGTAATCATGCTGAACCCGCCGTTACCGTGGATGGTTGCCAACCAGCCGGAGGCACTTCGAAGATATGACAGTGCTCAAAGAAATGCGTAAGAATAGCGCCTGCGGCTAGCAGAACCCGGAACTGGGGGTGTTCATTTCCGAGGATGTAGCGCTCAAGCTCCCACATAATCTCGTCCGGATCGTCGCCTCCCCGACCGCGGATATGATTATAATAATCTGAAAAGCCCGCTGCTACCTCGTCATGCTGCGTCCCATCAATTAGTCCGTCATAATATCTTTTTACTAGGTGGCTATCTCGCATCCCTCTGATCAACTGTTCGCGGCAGTCAGACGACAGCCGATTGTAATCCATCTTAAGCAGGCTGGCTTTATCAATTGGAACATTCGGGTTCGCTTGCATACGATGACTCTTGAGATGATCCAGAAGTGGTGCTAGGTCGGCTAGGCCAATTCCGTATACTACTGGTGTTACTGGAATAGGCCCAAATAGGTCCTCACACTGCTCCTTGTCCAAGCGCATGACTGCATTCCATAGTCTTCGGCATCCCATGGATTCGAAGCTAAGTTCAGGATAAGCTGCCTTCGACTGAGCGAGCAGAGTCGGTATTTCTGGATGCGTTCCCCGGACATCGGGGCAGACGAAAATGAAGGTGTCGAAGCAGCCCCTACGTTTATCGAGCGCTGAATTCAAGTCAGAGTTGTACTTGAACTTCATCGCTGATGAGTCAAAAGTCTGCGGCGCGTAGCATGCATACAATTGTCTTGCATGCAATATAAGGCCGTCAGCCGCTAAATCACCGAGCTTACCTGCGGTACGCACGTCTATGAACTCCGGGTAACGGTGACACATCAGATCTTGAAAGAACTCCTGGAACTCCTCTCCATGAGATTCAGTCATCTTTTTAAGGAATGCCAGGCGTACGTACATTCTCTCCTCGAACAGCATCACTATCCCCAAAAGAAATCAGTCTACGTTCGACATGTTAGCTCAAAGTTGAATTCTTGAGAAGCAGAATAAGACAACAATCTTGCGAAAGGTGCGCGCCCATTGAAGCTGGAGAGAAGTTCTCACACGTCACTGTGGACACCTCCCCCGCAGGGCTGTAATCATTCTCAAATGGTGAGACCAAGGGCTGCGACCGGGCGGGCGGCGTCGCGTGCGGCCCAGCGCCTTCCCTGGGCGGTGCTGGTGAACCCGGCCAGGTGGAGCACCGCGATCGCGGTGTTGCGGAGGGCGGCCATG
>WNGD01006466.1_pt1 | contig 11198 bp, 9 predicted proteins | sample 5400671 | NCBI WGS metagenome assembly WNGD01 (sample SAMN13153369, study PRJNA577476) | soil metagenome | isolation source: 40 cm soil or saprolite under grassland replicate 2 | place: USA:California | collected 2016-06-15
AGCGTCGCCGGCGGATCGAGGCTGACTCGGATGTCCCAGTTGTGCAGGGTGTGTTCGTGCAGCCGGTAGACCAGCACCTGGGCCAGCGGGGTCGGGCCGAGGAAGAACGGCACCTGCAAGGTCTCCCGGCGAGCCCGGTCGATCCGCTCCACCGCGGTCAGGTGCTGATCGTCGAACTCGACGAACCCGCGCGCCATCTCCTCCGGCGGCAGCGCGTTCCACCGGGCCCAGATCTGCTGCCGATCCGGCTCCGGTCCCTCGCCGAGCCCGGCGCGCAGCCCGGCCAGGCTAATTTCGGCGCCGCTGCCGAGGTGGGAGAAGACCTGGGCGCGGTTCCAGTCCCGGCAGTACGACCGGACGGTCAGCTCATCGCCGGACAGCCGACCGGCAATCGCGCGGAGTTGGTCGTGCGAGCGCCGCAGCGCGGGCAGCGCGTCGACAGTGGGTGGCATTCGGAAATTGTGCCCCAGCGCGCCGCACCGCGCCTGTCGTCGTGCCCGCCCCGGCGAGGGCGCAGGGGCAACCGGGTGGCCGGCTCACCGGTCCGCAGACCGGGCGACCGGGAACTGGTCTGAAACGCCCGCTCATGCCGCGATGACGATCGTTCGACGCTGGTGGGCGAGGTCGGACTCTTGGTCACGACCTCGTCCACCACGGACCGATCGGCGGAGCGGCGCGACAATCGAACCAGCAACCAGGGAGCGTGCCGCGCGTACAGCGCCTCCAGCACGGTACGGTCCCCCCACCGGTCGCCGCCAGCAACTCGGCGTCGGTGCGCCCGTCCCTGTGATCGAACATGGCCAGAGGGTCCCCCCGCAGTCGGTGCCGGCGCACCCTCCTTGTCGTCATCCCACGGCCGATCGGTTCATCCGCTGCCCGGACGGGCGCCGTTTACGCAGTGAGAGCCGGGACCGGGAAGGCCGCGGCGAGTTCGAAGTCGGCGCTCGCGGGCTTCGGAGCGACAGCGGCGACGGGCGCAAGGACGCGCTCGGCCCACGTGCCGTTTCGCTTCAGAGGCAGCGTGTGCACGAGGACCTCGTCGCCGACAGCGAGCCAGCCGACGTCCTCGCCGATTGCGGTGACGATGCCGGAGGCCACCACGCCGAGCGCCATGGGCGGCGGTCCACCGATCTGCCAGGTTCCGATCCGCGCAAGTTCGTCCCAGTTCCCGACTCCGGCCGCGCGGACGTCGATCAAGACGCTCCGGTACGACTGTCGTACCGGGATGTGGAGGAGCTGCTCGCCCAGCGCGGCATCGAGGTCGACCACGTCAGCGGGCCTCGCAGAGCTCATGGCGGACCTCAACGGTCGAGCGAGCAGGGCAATGGCCCGGTGGGGACCCAGGGTGCGCCCGAACCCTCTCACCGAGCAGATCACTGAGTGGGTCGGACACGAGGAGGGTGCACCGGCGGTCACTGCCCGCCACGAATGGATCGCCTTCTTCCCCGCCGCCCACCCCGGCTACCTCACCCTCACCGCACCTCACCGGCCAGGTCGGCGTAGTCGGAGCCCGCGGCCGCGCACGCCTGGACCAACGCGAGCCCATGTGGCCGGTAGGGGCCGGCCGTGGTCGCGACCACCCGGGTGGCGCGAGCGGGCGCGGCAACGGAAGCAGCGTCGGTCAGATCGGCGGCCAGCAGCGGCTAGTTCGACGCCGCTGCGCCCAGTTGCGCCCGCACACGACCGAGCCGGTCCGCGGAGCGGCCAGCCAGCCCGACGCGAACTCCCTGCGGCGCGTGATCGGCAAGGTAGCCGGCAACCAGCCGCCCGACGAAGCCGGGCCCCTTTGACGCGCCGGCCGGTCGGCGCGCCGCCAGGGCAACAACTGGCCACCTGGACTGTCCAGGGGCAGATGCGAGCGCTGCCGGCGCGAACGACGCTCGACGGCCGCGAGCGTCGTGTCGACACTCGCACGCGCGTGGCAGCTTCTGGACGGTCGATGGGTTGTCCGTCGGTTCGTCCGCTGCAGCGATGGGAGGAAACAATGACGGAGACGACCGAGGACCCCACGATCCGCCCCTTCCAGGTCAGCGTTCCCGAAGACGATCTGGTCGACCTCCGCCGTCGGATTTCCTCGGTGCGCTGGCCGAGCAGGGAGCTGGTCGCGGATCGGTCGCAAGGCGTGCAGTTGGCGACGGTGCAGGAGCTGGCGCGCTACTGGGCGACGGAGTACGACTGGCGCCGATGCGAGGCGAGGCTGAACGCGCTGCCGCAGTTCATGACCGAGATCGATGGGGTGGACATCCACTTCGTCCACGTCAGGTCGCCGCACGCCGACGCGTTACCGCTGATCATGACGCACGGCTGGCCCGGCTCGGTCATCGAGCTGCTCGAGACAGTCGGCCCGCTGACCGACCCGACCGCGCACGGCGGTGCCGCCGCGGACGCGTTCGATCTCGTGCTGCCGTCCATCCCCGGCTACGGCTTCTCCGGTGAGCCGACCGAGGTCGGCTGGGGCCCCGGGCGCGTCGCGGAGGCCTGGGCGGAGCTGATGCGCCGCCTCGGCTACCCCCGGTACGTCGCGCAGGGCGGCGATGTGGGCGCCTCGATCACCGACGCGATGGCCCGCCAGGCATCCCAGGGGCTGCTCGGGATCCACACCAACCTGCTCGTGACGGCGCTGGGCGGCGCCATGCCGGCGGACACCGAGCAGGAACGCGCGGCGCTCGACGCGCTCACCACATTCAGGGCGAGCGGCTTTGGCTACTTCCTCGAGCAGGCCACGCGGCCGCAGACGATCGGCTACGCCCTGCTGGATTCACCCGTCGCGCTGGCAGCCTGGATGCTCGACCACGACACCGACAGCTACTACAAGATCTCCCGCGCCTTCGTCGACAAGCAGCCCGCGGACAACCTCACCCGTGACCACATCCTCGACAACGTCACGACGTACTGGCTGACCGGCACCGGGGCCTCGGCGGCCCGGTCGTACTGGGAGAGCGGGAGGGCCCAGGCTCTCGCGGCCGCGGCCGGCCAGGCTCCGCCGCAGGTCACGCTTCCGGTCGGCTACACCACGTTCCCCGGCGAGATCTTCCGGGCACCCCGTAGCTGGGTCGAGAAGGGGTACCCGACCCTCACGTACTTCCACGAGGCTGACAAGGGCGGCCATTTCGCCGCCTGGGAAGAGCCGGAGCTGTTCTCCGACGAAGTCCGAGCGGCTTTCCGGTCACTGCGCTGATCGGCCTGGACGCCTCTTCCCTTGACCGAAGGAGTCGAGATGATCGTGCACCCCGCCCACTGGCGGCGCGGCGGGCTGGCCGCCTACTGCGCGGCCCTGACCGCGCTGACCCTCGCCGTGGCCGGTGCCACCGCTGTCGGCACCGGCCCTGCCGCCGCGGCTTCCTCGCCGGTGGCGACGTTCGCGAGCTGTAGCCCGTTCGGTGGGATCCCCGCGACGTGCGGGACTGTGGATGTTCCGCTGGACCGCGCGCAGCCCGCGGCGGGGACGATCCCGATCTACTTCGAGCTGTATCGGCACACCGACAGCTCGCAGCCTTCGCTCGGTGCGATCGTCCCGTCGATTGGTGGCCCCGGCCTCTCGAACACGATCTTTGATCAGTTTGGGCTCTGGCTGTCGGTCTTCGGGCCGCTGCTCGACCGACGCGACCTGCTCGTGATCGACGACCGTGGCACCGGCAGATCGGCGGCGATCGACTGCCCTGCCCTCCAGCACTTCACAGGCGATCTCACCTCTGCCGTTCGCGCGTGCGGGGCGCAGCTCGGCGCAGCTTCAAGTCGTTACGGCAGCGGCGATGTCGCCGACGACGTCGACGCCGTGCGCGCCGCGCTTGGGATCGACAAGATCGACTACTTGGGCGGCTCGTTCAGCGCCCACAACGTCCGCGCCTACGCCTACCGCCATCCCGAGCAACTGCAGTCTGCGGTGTTCGATTCGCCGTGGCTGTCGCCGGACTACGCGTTCCAGGCGTCGAACGCCCGGTTCTACGCCCAGGTGCAGGCGACGGTGTGTCGCCGCTCCCCGAGTTGCTTCGGCGCGAATCCCGACCCCGACGATGTCCTGGCGTGGCTCGCCCGGCGGCTGCGGGCGCACCCGGTCGACGGCATCGGCTACGACGCGAACGGCGTCCCGCACGCGGTGCACGTCGACGAGTCGACGATCCTCGACATCCTCTCAGCGAAGACTTCGGTCCTCCCGGTGTTCCTGAACCAGGGTGAACTGACCGCGGCGGCGCAAGCGCTTCGGGACGGCGACAGGGTGCCGCTGCTGCGGCTGGCCGCCGAGAGCCCGCAGAACCCAGACGCCGGCGATCCCGGATTCTTCTCCATAGGTGCCTCGGTCGCGAAGTTCTGCTCCGACGCACGTCTCCCGTACGACATGAGCGCGCCCGAGGCGACCCGCCGCGCGCAGCTCGAGGCGGCGTACGCAGCCCTTCCGACCGACGCCTTCGCGCCGTTCTCCGCCGCCGCCTGGCGAGCCGTGAACGGCCGCCTCCCGAAGGGCATAGCGGGCGGCTTCCCGATGGACTGGTGCGTCCCTTGGCCGGCACTGGTGCACCCGAATCCGCCGTTCCCGCCGAACCAGTCGTTCGGGAACACGCCGGCGCTGATCCTCAACTCCGACCTGGACGTCGTCTCACTCGCCGACGCGCGCGCGGCGCTGCCGCTGTTCCCGAACGGCCACCTCGTCGAGGTCGCGAATGCGGGGCACGAGACCGCGTTCTGGAACGAGTGCGCGGCGGGGATCATCCGGACGTTCATCGCCACGCACGCCACCGGTGACACGAGTTGCGCCGGCGACGTGAACACGCCGTTCCACCTCCTGTTCAACCCGCCGTCGAACTTCGTCCCGTACCACGGCGTCGGCCGCTTCCCCGTCGAGGCAGACGACGCGGTGCCCGCGCGGGTCGACCCGAGCGGGATCAACCGCGCCAACCAGCAGGACCGGCGGGTGGCAAGCGTCGCCTGGTCAGCCGTCCTCGACGCCTTCATGCGCGCCCAGCGGATGCCCGGCATGAACGGGAACGGCCGCGGCCTGCGCGGCGGCAGCTACACCGTCACCAGCAGCCAGACCACGACCACGATCGACTACCAGGCGGTCCGGTTCAGCAGCGACGTCACCGTCACCGGCCACGCCACCCGCGACCTGCTGACCAACACGATCGACGCGCAGGTGACCGTCCAGCAGACAGAAGACCAGAGCGGGGGCACGCTGAGCTTCCACGGCGTCCTCTACATCCCGAGCAAGCCCGACGGGCAAGTGCGGGGAACGATCGACGGCCGGCAGGTCGCACTCCTCGTACCGATGAACTGAACCGCGGTGCTGGCGTTGCCCGGTCCGCGGGCGACGCCAGCACGTCACAGGAGGATGCCATGAGCAGCACTGTCGAGGCCGGCGCCGAGATCCGCCCCTTCCAGGTCAGCGTCCCCGACGAGGAGCTTGCCGAGCTGCGGCGGCGTATCACGGCCGCGCGGTGGCCTGAACGCGAGACCGTCGCGGATCGGTCGCAGGGTGTGCAACTCGCGACGATGCGGGAACTCGCTCGCCATTGGGCGACGGACTACGACTGGCGCAGGGTGGAGGCGAGACTGCAGGCCCTTCCGCAGTTCATCACCGAGATCGATGGGGTCGACATCCACATCATCCATGTCCGCTCGAAGCATGACGGCGCGTTGCCGCTCATCGTCACGCACGGGTGGCCCGGCTCGATCATCGAGCAGCTCAAGATCATCGACCCGCTCGCCAACCCAACGGCGCACGGCGCGAGCGCGGAGGACGCCTTCCATCTCGTGATCCCGTCGCTGCCGGGTCACGGGTTCTCCGGCAAGCCGATCACGACCGGCTGGGATCCGATCCGCGTCGCGCGCCTGGGTCGTGCTGATGAATCGGCTCGGATACACGCGCTTCGTGGCGCAGGGCGGCGACTGGGGGAACGCGGCCACGACCTGGTCTCGGTCGATCCCGGTGGGGTGGAAGCTGCGGCCGACTGGGACACCCTGTGGTCCCCGGAAAACTACCTCGGCTCTGAGCGCACGGAGAACTTCGCCTCTCCGAACGGTGCCGTCCTGGGCGCCCGTCACGTCTACGCGGTCCCCGGGCGGCTGTTACTCAATCATTGGGCCCTCGCCGGTGACTGGACGGTCGAGCGGGACGCCATCGTGCTCAACGGGGCAGAGGGGCAGATCGCCTACCGCTTCCACGCCCGCGACCTGCACTTGGTCATGACACCGGCAGCGCGAGGCACGTCCGTGCGATTTCGGGTGCGCGTTGACGGGCAGCCGCCGCGAGATGCGCATGGAACCGACGTCGACGACCAGGGCACTGGCACGGTCACCGAACCGCGGCTCTACCAGCTCCTCCGCCGGCCGGGGCCACTCGCCGAGCGCACCTTCGAGATCACCTTCCTCGACCCTGGTCTCCACGCCTACGCGTTCACGTTCGGCTAGGAGTGTCGACGGGACGATCGTCGCCCGGGCTTCACCGCACGGTGATGACGACCTTGCCGCGTGCGTGCCCCTGCTCGACGTGCTGCACGGCCTGCGCGGCCTCGGTCAGCGGGTAGGTCCGGTCCAGACCGGGGTGAGCTTCTTATTCTCCACCAGTCCGGCGAGGGTGAGCAGGTCGGCCCGGTTCTGCTTGGCGATCAGTGGCCGAAGCCGCTGCCGGACCACAGGGTTGATCACGACGGCCCAAAGGATGGGGCCGATCGCTCCGACCACCCGGCCCGGTCGGCCGCCGGAGTTGAGTACCAGGGTGCCGGTCGAGGTCAGCGCCCGGCGCAGCCGGCGCAGCGGCCGGTTGCCCACGTTCTCGAGGATCACGTCGTTCTCACCGGGCCGGTCGGTGAAGTCCTCGCGTGTGTAGTCCACGACGTGCGCGGCGCCGAGGGACCGCACCAGCTCGACGTTGCTGGTGCTGCACACCCCGGTGACCTCGGCGCCCACCCCGGCGGCGATCTGCACCGCGAAGCTGCCGACTCCACCGGCGGCCCGTCGATCAGCACCCGCTGCCCCGCCCGCACCTGCCCCACGTCTCGGATGCCCTGCAGCGCGGTCAGCGCTGCCGTCGGCACCGCCGCCGCCTGCTCGAAGCTCAGTCCGGCCGGCTTGGGCACCAGCTTGTCCGCGTCGGCGCGGGCGTCTCCGCGAACGACCCGTGGCAGAAGCCGGACACCTCCTCACCCGGCCGCAGTCCGGACACCTGGCGCCGACCGCCTCCACCCGCCCGGCCACGTCCACCCCGGCCACCCGGCGGCGTCACCGGAGCGGACGGTCGTGAAGCTCTCCGCCCACGCGTGCTCGAACTCGAACGTGCGGCCGTCGGCGGCGACGATCCGCGCCGGGTGGCTGACGTCCCACACCTCGCCTCGCTGTGGAGCTCGCCGCGGTAGACACCCTGCCCGAGGCCATCGTCGAAGCCGCCGAAGTAGCCGCAGCCCTGGCAGTACACCCAGCCGAAGTCCTCGACCTCGTACTCGCGGCGCACGTCCTCCGCGTCGTCAAGCCGGAACCAGCCGCGGCGCAGCCGCCGGCCGCCGTCGTAGAACTCGAGGCCACTGTCGACCGAGACGACCGGCACGACGCGGTCGGCGTACATCAGCGCACCCGTTCCGGCCGCCGACCGCCCACTCGGGTCGAGGAAGTAGTAGCCGGCGTGGTCGGGCATCGCGAAGAGCAACCACTGGCGAATGCCCGGAGCCCGGCGCCGCACCGGCAGCGGTGCCGCATGCAACGGCCTACGTGTCATTGCGCGACTCGCGGGCGACGGCCGAACCACCACGTTCTGTGGTCCGTTCGTGGCTGCTGGATTCCCCGGCCCGCGCGTCGGTGAACATCGTCGCTAGCAGCCTGCCCTTCCCCGCTCCGTCGTCCGACGTTGCCGAAGGCCCGGCTGCAGCGGCGCAGGCGGCGCTCTGTCGACCACCCATGTCAACGCTGTGGCAACGTGCGCAGGTGCCCCACTACTGCACCGCCGTTCGAGCGGCGTTCAACCCCCGGCCACCTGATCCGTCGCGACGTGTCGTGGTCTGCGCCTGATTATCTGGCTATGCTCTCGCGCCGTCGGCCGAGTTTGGATGGTTGACGACGTCATCAGCGGATCGTGTGGGTTCGCCCGCGAAGGATCACGAGGAGAGGCCGTGTTCGAAGGACGCATGCTCGTCCGGCAAGCGACGAGGTACTGGTGGGTCGTCCTGCTGGTCGGCATCGCATGGCTGGTGGTCGCATGGCTGGTGCTCCGGGCGAACGTCACCTCCCTGAAGACCGTCGGGGTGCTGCTCGGCGTGGTCTTCCTCGCCGCAGGCATCACCGAGGCCGGCCTGGCCTCCATCGTGGGCCGGGGCTGGAAGGTGCTGCACTACATCATGGCGGTCGTCTTCCTGCTCGCCGGCCTCTGGGCCTTCATCCGCCCGATCAACACGTTCTTCGCGCTCGTCTCCGTCTTGGGACTGGTCCTGCTCTTCCAAGGCGCCTTCGAGATCGTCCGCGGCATTTCCTCACGGGACGAGAACCCGTACTGGTGGCTCGGTCTGCTGACCGGCGTCCTGCTGATCCTGCTCGCATTCTGGGTCTCCGGGTCCGACCGGGTGTACAACCTCCAGGCACGCACCTTCCTGATCCTGTTCTGGGTCGGCCTCATGGCGCTGATCCGAGGCATCACAACGATCGTGCTCGCGTTCTCGATACGGCGTGTCGGTCAAGCCGTGCCGGCAGCATGAGCGTGCTCTGTCCCGGTGTCCCGGCGACGGCATGATCTCCTCCACGTCCGCCTTCGCCAAACCACTACCCCCCCGGCTTCACCGCGCCGGGCGTCGCCTTCCAACTCCAGGTGGCTACAGGCCCGCGCACCGACCGACGGAAGAGCGCGGCCGGATTCAAACCAGCGCTACCCGCCTTAAGAGCCCGGTAGCGAACGAGGTCAGCACCGTCCTGAGGGTCCTCTGCGTACATTCGTCGATCAGCGCCGTCGCACGTGTCCCCGGCCGTCGCTAGTTCATCCCATAACCGTTCCACGGCCCGCTGTCCGAGGTGGTTCCACTCGCTGGCTACCAGCGGCGAGATCCGTCGCGACTTCCGCAAGTGGGCCGGCTCCATTCCGGCCAAGGCCACACTGCTGGACCGGGCGGAGAGATGGGTTGTCGGCACAGAGGGATGCGCAGTCGACTAGGCCGGCGTGTGCGTGTGGCTTCCACCGTGTCGTTTCGCGGCGATGCGCGGCGCCGTACCCCGGGGAGGAATGTCCCCTGTTGGTGGGGCACCCTCCTCTGTTAGCGCTCGCCGGTTGTGGGATTGCTCCCCTGGTTGTTTCGCAAGCCGGGCAGTGTGAGATGCCCTCGGGGATGAGGGTTGCACAGCCTGCGCAGAGCCGTCGTGCCACGGTGCGTAGTCGCACACGCCGCCGGCGGTCAGTCGCGGGCTGCGGGGTGGAGGGCCGGACGCCCATCAGGACGAACTCCCGGCTGCGCCCACGACGACCTGGGAGACTAGCTTCGTGACGCTCAACATGACAATCGTGGCACCGTGGGGTGTGTGGCAGTGCGCCCACCGCGTTGTCGGGGATGTTCCACTGCGGAAACGGCCAAACCGGCACATTCCTCGTTAGCAGCGCGAACGCCCAGAACCCGACCACCTGGAACGTGGCGCACCTGACCTTCTCGTCAGGTGGCAGCGGGATATTCGAGCCGACCGCCTTAGACCTGACCTTCACCTTCGACGGCCAGTCGCAAACCGCGCACGTAACCAAGGGATCAGCCCCGGGGTCGGTCACCTGTTCGATCTCGGCCGCTCAGGATGGCTTGACGCTCTCGGGATCCGTCACGGGCAATATCGTGCAGCGCGGATAGGCCGTTCTCGGTTGGTCGCCGGGCTCGGATCAGCCACGAGGACCCTGCGAGTGCGGACGCTCTCATCGCCACTGTGTGGGCCTGCCCGGTCGCTGGTAAGGCAGTCGGCCGTGATCGCCGTCTCGTAGCCCTTCCATTCTCCACTTGATCTTGCCGCCGACGGTCGGCTGGCTCGCCTGCTCACCCGCAGCGGCGCCTCGAAAGATCCGTACCGCGCGCCGCCAGCCTGGGATTTGGGACGCGCCACGAACTCGCCCGGACCGCCGAGTCCACTTCGGACGTTGGATCATGCGACCGGATGGGCGCTGCGGCAGTCTGGATCTGCTCGGCCTCGATGCGGTGAGTAGGCGACAGCCGGATGCCGCACAGCGTGGTGAGGTCGCTGGAGGGCAGCACCCGAACGTGTTGCAGCAGGCCATGGCGGTGCCGGCGCTCTTCGGCGTGGTCGAGGTCGATCCTTCCCGCCGCCCTCGAGGCCCGGTACGCGGCGGCGGTCACGTACGGCCGGGAGAAGTACCGAACGCTGCTCGACGACGTCCGCCGCGCGTTGCCCGCCACCGCCACCGGCACCGCCACGACGACCGGATCACCCTAACCGCGCCGCGCCGTCGGACGCGGCGCTTGCCCTCGCGCAACGCCCGGACCAGGGCCACCGGCGGCGAGCGCCGGCGTTCTTCCTGCGCAATCAGCACCTGCCATACGTTAGCGACGTGACGATAGAAGGTAGGTGGCGTGATCGGGGGCAAGCCTGCCGTCGAAGCGCGGGTGGGGCTGCGTCCGGCCGAGTCGGGCGGGCTTCGTAGCCCGATGCCGACCGGCACTCTGAACCACCCCTCGTGCCCGCATACCGCCGAGTTCGACCTCAACGAGGTCCCCGTTCGAGGGCTTGCCGAGAGCAGGTTCCGTACCTGTCCGCCCAGCGCTTCAAACAACAACCATCCACGTGCCTCCACAGTCGGCTAGGTCGCCGACAGACCAGCCGGTCGCTGTCGTGGTGGTGGTCCCGCCCTCAGCTCGCTCATCGCCTACGCCCGCACTCAGTACCATGACGCGCTGAACTGCACGATCGTCAGCACGGCGGGTAGCGGCCGACGGGGCCAGGAGAAACGCCCGTTGCAACGGCTATCGGTAGCGAGGGTTCTCATACCGGGGAGGGCTGATGGCGGGGTAGCGGGGGGCGCTGGCGGCTGTGCCGCCGGTGCTGCTGGTTGGTGGGGTTTGGGCGCGGGGGAGTCTCCGGAGGAGACTCCCCCGCTGGTCGGTCGTAGCCTCCTGGTTGCTGAAGCCGGGGAGGCTGTGATGGCCGACTATGCGACGTTACTGCGGGATCATGTGACGCTCAGCTGCCGGTCGGTGGACCGGATCTTCCTGCAGGCGTACGTGCCGAAGCTGCAGACG
>WNGD01006469.1_pt1 | contig 11196 bp, 11 predicted proteins | sample 5400671 | NCBI WGS metagenome assembly WNGD01 (sample SAMN13153369, study PRJNA577476) | soil metagenome | isolation source: 40 cm soil or saprolite under grassland replicate 2 | place: USA:California | collected 2016-06-15
GCGCTAGGTGCGGAACGCATCAATGCGCTCACGGCGCAAACCGGCATGTCGAGAGATGAGCTGCTCGCTGGGTTGAGCGAGGAGCTGCCCCAAGCTGTGGACGAACTTACGCCGGAAGGACGTCTGCCGAACGAGCAGGAGGCGTCGCGTTGGGTTTAGGGCAGCGGCAGCAGTCGTCGCTGGTCACGCGGAAAATGACCCAAGCCGGTGAGGCGGCAGGCCAAGCACTACCGCGGACAAGGGCAGACCTTCGTAATTCGGTTCCGCAGCGGCGGCAGCAATCCTATGATCCCACTACGGTGCCGCCATTCGGGTGAAGCACCTGGCCGCTGATGTAGGAAGCATCCTCGCTCGCCAAGAACACGTAGCACGGCGCCACCTCGTTGGGCTGGCCGCTGCGCCCCATCGGCGTCGCGGCGCCGTGCTTGGCGACGTGCTTGGGATCGAACGACGCCGGAATGAGCGGCGTCCAGATCGGCCCGGGGGCGACGGCGTTGACCCGGATGCCCTTCTCGACCAGTGCCTCCGAAAGCGAACGCGTGAAGCTCACGATCGCGCCCTTGGTCGCGGCATAGCTGAGCAGCGTCTCATGACCCTTATACGCCGTGATCGAGGTTGAATTGAGAATCACCGCGCCTTGGTTGAGATGCGGCAACACAGCCTTCACCATGAAAAAGTATCCGAACAGGTTGGTGCGGAATGTGCGCTCGAGTTCTCCGGCATCGATCTCGAGCGGATCTTTGGTCTCATGTTGCTCCGCGGCGTTGTTGACAAGGATATCGAGCCGACCGAACTCTTTGACGGCTCGCTCGACCGCCTGCGTGCAGAACTCTTCCTTGCCGACATCGCCAGTGATCTTGATGGCGCGCGAGCCTTCGCGCTCGACCAGACGAAGCGTCTCGTCCGCGTCCTGATCCTCCTCCAGATAGACGATGGCGATCTTCGCTCCCTCGCGCGCCATGGCAACGGCGGTGGCGCGGCCGATGCCGCTGTCGCCGCCGGTAATCAGCGCGACGCGATCCTCGAGCTTGCCGACGCCGGGATATTTGGGTTCGTAGTCGGGCTGCGGCCGCATCTCGCGCTCGCGGCCGGGCTGACGGCTTTGGCGTTGTTCGGGTTGCAAACGGGCACTCATGAAGACCTCCGGAGCATCGCTAGCCGAACGCAGATCGTGCGGTGCGGTTCCTCGGCTTGGCGCCAGCAAATTTTGGCGCTGCACAATCATTATCGATGCACCACTAAGGAACAGATCGTGGCAAGGAGGCGTTTTCACGTTACCCCTCGAAAGTGAGAAGCATCATGGACGGCAGACGGAAAACCGAAGCGAAAATAGCTGGGCGAGTTGGCGAAATGGAGGAGCAAATCTCCTCCGTTGCCGAGAACGCCCAAGAGCAGGCTTCCGAACTGGTGCAGCCCTTGAAAGACAAAGCTGAGCGCATTGCAGAGCAACAGAAGGAAGCTGGAGCGGAACAGGTCGGTGGCGTCGCGCGCGCGGTGCGTGGGGCGGCCGGCGAGCTGGAGAGGGAGCTGCCGCAGGCAGCCCGTTACATCCACGACGCGGCGGATCGGCTGGATCGCGCCTCTTCGGCATTGCGGGAGCGCAGCGTGGACGACCTGTTCCACAGCTTAAGTGATTTCGCCCGCAAGCAGCCGGCCACATTCTTCGGTAGCGCGGTATTCGCCGGGTTTGTGCTCTCGCGCTTTCTCAAGAGTACGGCTCCAAAACAGGGCTGAGCCCAGGCCGTAAACCACAGGAGGCCCGTACATGTCACTGACTTATAACCCCCGCTCGATCCCCCAAATCTTTACCGACCTGGTCAATCGACTGACCGATCTGCTGCGCAAGGAAGCCGAGCTTGCGCGCACCGAAACGTCCGAGAAGATCAGCCAGGCAGCGACCGCATTGGGGCTTATTGTGATCGGCGCGGTGCTGCTGATCCCAGCGCTCGTCGTCCTGCTTGAGGCAGGCGTGGCCGCTTTGGACAAAGCGGGCTTTGCGCCCTACTGGTCGGCGCTCATTGCCGGCGGCGGCGCGCTGTTGATCGGTATCATTCTCATGCTGATCGGGGTTAGCCAGCTCAAGGCCGAGCGGCTGGTTCCGCGGAAAACCATCGAGCAATTGCAGCAAGATGCGTCCGTAGCCAAGCAACAGATGAGGAGCGATCATGACCCAACGCAGCGAGCAGCTTAAACAGGAGGCGGAACAAAGCCGCGCCCAGCTCGCAGAAACCCTCGAAGAGCTTCGTACCCGGATCACCCCCGGCCAAGTGCTCGATCAATTCGTCGATTACGCGGGCGACAGTGGCGCCGGGGAGTTCTTTCGCAATCTCGGTCGGCAGGCGGCCAACAACCCGCTCCCGGTAACCCTGATGGGCGCCGGCCTCGCGTGGCTGATGCTTGCACGGAAATCTTCAGGCAGCGGCATGGGTCGCGGCGCAATGGAGAAAGGACGCGGGCTGGCGGGCGAGGCGACAGACACTTTGAGCCGGTGGGGCTCGGCCGCGAATGAGACCGCGAGCGACCTCAAGGACAGGACGGCGGATAAAGTTTCGCGTTCGATGGGAAGCGTCCGCTCCAGCGCCAGCAGCCTCGGCGAGAAAGGCGAGGCGATGGGCTCTTCGATGGCCGGAAGCGCGAGCGAGAAAGCCGGTTCGGCATACGAGGCGATGAGCGACAAGGCGGCTTCCGCCCAGGAAGCGATGAGCGACAAGGCCGTTTCGGCTTATGACACGGTCAGTGATAAAGCCGCTTCTACCTATGGGGCCATGAGCGACAAGGCAGCGTCGGCATATGGCGCAGTGAGCGATAAGACCGCTTCCGCATATGAGGACGCGAGCGCGGCTGCCGCGCATGCCGCTGCTGTGGTTCGCGAGCGTGCGCAGGCAATGACTCAATCCGCTGGCGACGCAGGCCGAAGCTTCCTCGATTTCTGCAAGGAGCAGCCGCTGGTCCTGGCTGGGCTCGGTCTCGCCTTGGGTGCGGCGCTCGGTGCCGCACTCCCCTCGACGAAAACAGAGGACGAGCTGATGGGCGAGACCAGCGACCAGCTTAAAGAACGCGCGCAGGCGGTTGCGGCGGAGCAATACGAAAAGGCCAAAGCGGTCGCCGAGCACGGCTACGATGAAGCCAAGAAAGAGGCCGAGAAGCAAGATCTGGCCGGCGCGCCCGAGCTTGCACAAGCTGGGGAGGAGAACATGCCCACGGCTCCCTCCCACTCGGGGGAACCCGCCTCGGGCGAAACAGAGCAAGTGGCGGAGCCCTGGCATGGCGAGCGCTGACGGCTCCGTCGAGCGCATCCCGATATGGGTGACGGCAGTCACGGCCGCACTGCTCGTTCTCGGATTCCGGCCGCATCGATTTGCGAGGACGGACACGCAGCGCCGGGACGAGCGCTTTGAGGCGGATCGCGGCCGGCTCGCCACAACGCCCTCGGAAATTCCCGCGCGGGGATGGAAAGACATCCTGTGGCGCGTGTACGAGCGCATTACCGAGTGCCGCGTCATCGCGGTGGCGGCCGGGGTTACGTTCTATGCCCTGTTGGCGATCTTTCCGGCGATAGCCGCGCTGATCTCGATCTACGGCTTGTTCGCAGACCCGGCGAGCATGACAAGCCAGCTCGATTCGGTCTCAGGCTTTCTTCCCGGCGGTGCCATCGACGTCATTCGCGACCAAATGGAGCGGATCGCCTCACAGGGCAAAGGCACCCTCGGCTTTGCCTTCATCATTGGCCTCGCTATTTCTCTCTGGAGCGCCAACGCCGGTGTGAAGGCCCTGTTCGACGCACTCAACGTAGTTTACGGAGAAAATGAAAAGCGAAGTTTGCTACGGCTTAACGTCATTTCGCTGGGCATGACGATCGCGGCCATCGTATTTCTGATCATGGCCTTGGCGCTGGTTGCGGTAATCCCCCTAGCGCTCCAGTACGTCGGATTGGAGAACTCCACCCAATGGATCGTCACGGTCGCAAGGTGGCCCTTGCTGTTCATAGCAATCAGCCTCGTGCTCGCGTTCATCTATCGCAATGGGCCAAGCCGCCGGGAACCGCAGTGGCGGTGGGTCACCTGGGGCAGCGTCTTTGCTGCGCTCGTTTGGATCGCCGTTTCAATCCTGTTCTCCTGGTATGCCTCAAATTTCGGCAGCTACAACAAGACTTATGGTTCGCTCGGCGCAGTCATTGGCTTCATGACCTGGATCTGGATTTCGACGATCGTGGTCCTGGCCGGTGCCGCAATTGACGCCGAAATGGAGCATCAAACTCTGCGTGATACCACCGCAGGACCTTCGAAACCGCTGGGGCAACGGGGTGCGAAAATGGCGGACACGATCGGACCAGCGAAAACTTGAGACGGGGACGTTCCAGCATTCCCGGTCGAATTTGGTTCGGAAGAGAGCCGAGCCCGAAAAACTGTCGGCAGCCAACGAGCAATTTCGGGCAATCGGTTTACGGCGGGCACGCCGCCTTTTCAACGGCGGCTCCTCCGCGACCCGGCGTGTCCTGTCGGGCTAAACAGTTTGGACGATAACTGCGTGAAACCGTTCGACCAGTATCTCCAGGAAGAAAAGGCGCCTGACAAAAGCTCACTCAGATTGCCGAGAGCAAGGTAAATGTGAAGGCAGCGTGATTACGCCATTCCAACGCTTGCCTCGCGCGCCGGCCTAATCCCTAATGATGGAGCAGGGCCAGCAGGATGATGATGGGGATTGGAATGCCCAACAACCAGAGAAGAATCAGACCCATTACGACCTCCTACACTCGGGGGCGTTGCGCCCGATATTTGCTAGTGCCGATCACACCTTTCCAGGTGCCGTCGCGGAGTTGTCCGCCTTCAATCGCGGCGAGGCTTGCCGAGAATGCGCCGATCAGCATCGCAGCGGTGAGCCACAGCGATAGTTTCGCGGCGGCGCGGCGCGCCTCATCAGCGGCGGATCTCGCCTGCTCGATCACCTCGGAAACCTGCTTCTCGGCATCCGGCTGGCTCATCCCGGTTCGCGTGTTCACCACCTGCGCCAAATAGGTGCGGTCCGCCGCCGGAAGTTCGCCACCTTCGCGCAAGCCGCGCACGAGAATGCGCGTAATCTCGCCGCGCACAGCTGCCGCATCGGCGGCTTGCGGCGACTGGCCAGCGGCGGCGCCTTGGCCGCCCGGCTGCGGACGCAGCAGCATATCGACGAAATACTCATTCGGCGCTCCGCCGCCTGCTGCCGATTGCGCCGCCGCCTGGCCGGCGCCTTGGGTCGCTCCGGCCGTGGCGCCTCCAGCGATGAACGTCGCGGCAGAAGCCAGCGCTGCAGCCCCGAACACGGTGGCAGAGGCCCAGGCCAGGAAACCATGTGCGGTGTCCCGGAACAGGACTTCCTCGCTGTGGAGGCCGGTCCACTTGGTACGCAGCCGCCCGGCGATGTAACCGCCGATGGTGGAAGACAACATGGCTACAACGATCAGGTAAATGCCGGCCGCGATTTTGAAGGTGGTGGCCGATATGCCGGAACTGGGCCACGGTGAGACAGCCGAAAAGCCCATGCCGGCGCCGAACGCCAGCAGCACCAATGTCAAGGCCGCCGCGGTCACCCCGCCGGCGAGAACCGCCGCCCAGGAAACTGCGGATTGATCTTTCGCTGTAGTGCTTGAGGCGATTTCAGTCCTCGATACATCAGTCATGCTGGCCGCTCCGGCATCCGGCGAGCCAACCGCGGGGGCTGGGGAAAGTTCCTGTTCAGACCAAGCGGGGGGAGACTCCGACCACGAGAAGAAAGCGACGCAGCCGAACGCCGGTAAAAAAGTAGGGCGTCGGTCCTAGCGCCGACGTGTTCAGCACTTTGCCGACGGATGGGTGGGACATTGGCGCCCGGCGTGCGTCGGCGCCCCAGGAACATAGATTCGGATCCAGCGTTTGTTTCCCGTTGGGAGCCGTTTGCGCGTAAATTGTATGGGCCCAGGCGGGAACCGGGCCCCCGCCCAGTAACGCCGCTGGCAAAAAGGACGGGCGACCGCGGGTCACCTGGTCGAATCCACGTGGTCTTTGTTGACAGGTGCGTTTTCCAGGAGGTCCTCATGGGTCTGTTCTCGAAAGACATCCGCTCGATGGACGATCTGTTCGTGCATGGTTTGCAGGACATCTATTACGCGGAAAATCAAATTCTGAACTCGCTACCGAATATGATCGACAAGGCCGCGAGCCGTGAACTCAAGAAGGGCCTCCAAACCCATCTCGGCGAGACGCGAAAGCAGGTGCAGCGCCTGGAGCAAGTGTTTCGCATGCACGGCCAGGAGGCGCAGGGCGCCAGCTGCCCGGCGATCGACGGCATCCTCGAAGAGGCCGACGACATCATGGGCGAGGTGGAGGATCAGAACGTGCTCGATGCTGCCATGATTGCCGCCGCGCAAGCGGTGGAGCATTACGAGATCACACGCTATGGCGCGCTGATCGCGTGGGCGAGGGAGCTTGGACGCGGGGACTGCGCCGCGGTGCTGCGGCAGAATCTCGCCGAGGAGAAGGCTACGGACAAAAAGCTCACCGTCATGGCCAAGAAGCGCGTCAACCCGGCCGCCGAACGGCGAACCAGGACGGCCGCGGGTAGGGTCCGCAAGGGCTCGAGTTCGGCCGCTCACACTGGACGCCCCAAGCCGAGGCGTACCGCAAAGAAGCCAAGGCCGCGTGACCGGCGAAAAAAATAGTGGTTCACGCCTTCTGGTGAGCGCGAGAGCGGCCAGTGGGCCCGGGCCCTGCTCGCTTCGGCGTCGTTGGGAGCGGTCTTTCTTTTGCGCGCCGCCGATCATTATTCGATTGGCGGCGAGTCACGCCGGTTGCAATTTACGCCACGGGACTGCTTGCGGCCCTGGGGCTCTCTGCCGCCTACAATTTGTGGCCAGTCTCGCGTGCGAAATGGCTGCTGCGCCCCCTTCGACCTGCTCGCGCGCCATCGCGGCCGCTCCCGGCACGCCAGAGGTCAGAATAACTTTAACGCCCGGCCGCTCGCGGCGAATCCAAGCGGCCAGACCCAAAACCATCAAAGCGCCCGGGCATCTGCACGTCGGAGAAGACGATGTCCACGTAGTCGTCGGTTTCATCATGCACATGAGCAGTTCGTCCTCTACGACCAGAACGGTCGGGGACCGCACTGGCAAATCCCCACCGACGCGTACCGTCTGCATAGCAGATCAAGCCGAATCCCGCCGCGGCGTTCCGCGTCAAAGCGGCTTGCACAGATCTTTCCGCCGCTGGACGATCCTGGCTCACGTCGGCCGGTTCTGTTTCAAATTTTTTAATCGCGGCGCCCGCGAGGTGCAAGGGCAACCGATGTCCTAAAGGCTTTTTCTTATTCCCCATCAAGAATTTTCATCTGCACCTTCCCCATCAAGAATTTTCATCTGCACCGGCAAAAAACTTTCACGATAAAGCACACCTAAGAGGTCCTGGCGCGGCGTTGGGAAAATTACCAGATTAACTATTCGCTTTTGAGGGTTGGGGCGGGCGGCTGCTCGTCGAAAGAATTCATCGGACGCTATCGACGTTATTTCGGCGGATCGTCGACTAATGGGACAAGGCTACTCCTCCGAGCGCGGACCAATGCCAGGCCTAAAGACACAAAACGCTCGCAACCCGGCTGGGAACTGATCGACGACCTTCGGAATTTCATTCATGGTCAACATTTGTGGAGGCGAAAACATGGATTGGAATAGAATCGAAGGTAACTGGAAACAGTTCCAGGGAAAAATCAAAGAAAAATGGGGCAAGCTAACGGACGATGATCTAACGATGGTAAATGGACGCCGCGAGGAGCTGGAGGGAAAGATACAGGACCGTTATGGCTATTCGCGCGATCAAATACGCAAAGAGGTCGACGACTGGCTAAAGACGACGTCATAGCGGGCAACTGGCTGGGCCACTAGCACTGGCGGAGCCAGGCCGTTCAGATCGACGAAGGATGCTGTCACCTCTCGCCCCGGCGCAAACGCGCAGCCCGTTCTGCAATCTGGTACATAACTCTGCCAATGTCCGGGATACGGGCCACGGCTTCCTGGCTTGGGCGACCGCGACGGTGGTTGGCGCGGCCGCGCTGGCGACGGCAGCGACGTTCATCGCCGGAGGAGCAACCGCCGGTGTCGCCCAGGGTGCAAGCCAAGGCGCGGCACGGGCTGCCGGAGGGCCGAACGCTTATTTTGTCGAGATGCTGTTCCGTCCCCAGCCGGGGGCCAAAGCCGCCGGGGTCGCCACAGCCGGGTGACGCCGCTGCATCGCGGGCCGAGGCCGTCCGCATTTCGTGCGCGGCTTGCGTGAAGGCGGCGAGATCCCGGCGAGCGACCGCAGCTACTTGGCACAGATGGTGGCGGCGCGCACCGGCATGGGACAGCCGGAAGCCGAAAAACGCGTTTCGGACGTGATCACGCAGGTCAGAGCGGCGGCCGATGAAGCGCGCAGCGCGGCCGCGAAGCTCTCGCTCTGGCTGACGGCGGCGATGTTGGTCGGCGCGTTCAGCGCCGCCCTCGCCGCGATCGAAGGCGGCCAGCTGCGCGATGGGACTTGGAAAGGCGTGATAGGCGCGAGGAAATACCGCGCCGCCGTGGGACGCTAAAAGGAGGTCGCGATGGGTTTGATCCTGCTCTGGCTGCTCGGGATTCCAATTCCGATCATCATCCTGCTGGCGCTGTTGCATCATTGACGAACGCGCTCGAGGTACGGCTCCATCCAGAACGGTTGCGGACTGCCCAGCTCCGGCCCGTCTTGCTTTGCTTTCGAGCCGACGATCTACGCGGGGCTTGACGCATGCAAGGTCGCAGGCAATCCGACCGCAGCGCCACCACTCACTCTTCCGTTCGCTCCACGATCTATCTGCAACCCGACTCGCTTGAGCCGCGTTGCGTTGCGCGCGCAGGTGTCTCTAGGCGAAGTGCAATGACGGAGGCAGCGCAGGTTTCCAAGCTCCTGCGGGAATTTGGCCAGCGCACGGCATTACGCGGCGGCAATCCCTATCGTGCCCAGGCGTACCAACGGGCTGCAGAAAGCCTCGCCGCTCTGACCGAGCCGCTGGACAAGATCATTGCCCAGGGACGGCTGCAAACTCTTCCCGGCGTGGGCCCGGCGATCGCCGGCATGGTCCAAAAACTCTCCAGCACCGGCACCCACCCGACGCTCGAGGCTATGCGCAAGGAGGTCCCGGCCGGAGTGCTGGACCTGCTCTCGATCCCGGGACTCCGGCCCGAGAAGGTCCTCAAGATCCACCAGGAGCTCGGGGTCTTTGGACTGGAGGACCTGGAGCATGCGGCTCGGGAGGGCCGCCTCGCTAAGGTAACGGGTTTGGGTCCGGCGCTGGAGCGAAAGGTCCTTCAGGGGTTGGAAATTCGCCGCAAGGGCGCAGGACGGCGGCATCTTCATCGCGCCGCCGATTTGCTGGCTGCCATCCAAGGCAACCTGGAGCGGTCACACCCCGAACTCGACCTCATTGTGCCCGCCGGAGACTACCGCCGGGGCTGCGAGCTGGTATCGGATCTTTCGCTCGTCGCCCGGACCGCTCGGCTCGATGGCGGCCCCGCCGTCCTCGAGCTCGGCGAGAACATCGCCTTGTGCGTCACCCACAAGCGACGTTTCGGTATCACGCTGCTGCTCGCGACCGGCTCGGAAAGCCATCTGCGGGCGCTTCAGTCTGTCGCGAATGCGAAAGGCATGTTGCTCGATCGGAACGGTATCAAGCGCGGCAATCGGGTCGTGGCGGCGAGCACCGAAGATAAGATTTACGAGGCGCTGGGCCTGCAATTCGTCGAGCCGGAGCTGCGCGAAGGACGCGGCGAGCTCGAACTTGCAGCCGCAAAGCGATTGCCGAGCTTGGTACGGGATGCGGACATCCGCGGCATTCTGCATGCCCATACGCACCTTTCCGATGGAGCGGACACGCTCGAGGTGATGGCCAACGCAGTTCGAGAGCGCGGCTATGAATATTTCGGCGTCGCCGACCACTCGCAATCGGCGGGCTACGCCGGCGGACTTACGCTCGAGGAAATCGACGAGCAGCACGCACAGGCAGATCGCCTCAATGCCAGCTGTCGAGGCAGGTTCCGCATCTTCAAGGGCATCGAATCCGACATTCTGGCCGACGGGTCGCTCGATTATTCCGATGATGTTCTATCGCGGTTCGATTTCGTGATCGCGAGCGTGCACAGCAGGTTCAGGCTGCCGGCAAAGGAACAGACGGCGCGAATTGTTCGGGCGGCATCCAATCCGCACACGACCATTCTGGGCCACATGACCGGGCGCCAATTGCTGCGGCGCCCCGGCTATGAAGTCGATATCGAGCGGATCCTAAAAGCCTGCGCCCGGCATGGCGTCGCAGTCGAGATCAATGCCAACCCTTGGCGGCTCGATCTTGATTGGCGATGGCACGCTTGCGCGCTGGAGCTCGGATGCATGATGGCGATCAATCCCGACGCGCATTCGACCGCTGAGATCGAGCTGACGCATTGGGGGGTGGAAATGGCGCGTAAGGGAAGCGTGCCCAAAGATCGCGTATTGAACTGCCTCTCGGTGGAAAATTTCACGGCATATCTGGATAAACGGAAGAAAACGTCAAGTTGCGCCACGTCGGGTCGCCGATGACAAGCTTCATGGCGCCAGCGAGGAACAGAAAGCGGAAACGAGCCAGCGATAGAGCCAGACGACAATACGCGAGCCAGCCGTGAGGAAGATCGCCAGACAACCAGCTTCGAGCAACGTAAGTCCAACGGCTGTGGCCAGCAGCTTCACGACTCTAGTCCCTCCATTCGCGAATATCGGAGATATGGCTCCAGAGCGGCCAGCATGCGGTTCCTGGCGGCGTTAAAACACTCGTAGGCGGCGGTACGCTTCAAGCCGATCATCCGGCCCGCGTCCTCGACGCTGTGCCCGTCGAGCCGGCGCTGCACGATTTCTCGCTCGGACCCCGCCAGCACCACGCACGCGGCGAGGATGCGGTTTGGGCGTGCGGTCCACACGAAGGGTTTGGGATCGGCATTGGTCTCGGCGACGAAGTGGTTGATGGCGTCCTCAAGGTCGGCGACGGATCGAAACACGCCGCGTTTGAGGCGTCGATTTGTGAGCTTGGCGAAGAAGCCTTCGACGGCATTGAGCCATGATGCCGAGGTTGGCGTGAAGTGGAAGGTCCAGCGCGGATGCTGCGCGAGCCATTTGCGCACTTTCGGGTGTTTGTGAGTGGCGTAGTTGTCAA
>WNGD01006827.1_pt1 | contig 11196 bp, 9 predicted proteins | sample 5400671 | NCBI WGS metagenome assembly WNGD01 (sample SAMN13153369, study PRJNA577476) | soil metagenome | isolation source: 40 cm soil or saprolite under grassland replicate 2 | place: USA:California | collected 2016-06-15
GAGTCGGTCGACCACTCCAAGGCAGACCGTGCCGGCCGATATTCTTTATGAGCTGCAAGCTGGGCCCCGGACGATGCTCATCGAAGTACCCATTTCGGTGCGAGCTAGGGCCCGGCGTGCGCAGAAGGCGAGGTTCAAGCGCGTGTCCGATCAGTAGAGTCCCCTCCGACGAGTTTCCACCCTCGACGGTAAGTCGAAAAAAATCGGCTCGCTCAAATCTTCTAGGTCGACCGGTTCCGTCCTTTCCGGCCCGCGCTGCGCCGCCTCAACCTCCGCTTCCTCCAGTTCCTTCAGTTTCCGTAACGACGACATGGCTTCTTGCATTGGCTCGGCATCCGACGATGACAACTTGTCGTAAAGCCGAGCATATTCGTCCTCGGGCACATCGACGTACCCAAGCTCCGGCACGTTAAGGATGACCGGCACGCCGTAGTATGCGACAATCGGCAGCACGAGCACGCCGCCGGCGATATTGATGCGTCGGCCGACTTCTCGATGCACCGCTCGTGGGCGCACCTGCTGGACGCCGCTGCTTGGCAGATGTTCCACGCCCGTGAGAGGAGGGCGGTCGGTTCGCGATCGCTGTTGCGGCTCGTCCTGACCCGCGCCTACATTTTGTGGCGCGGGGAGTGACCGGATTCGTTTCGGAATCCGGTCCTCCTGTATCGGCTTGATCACTGGAACCGGCGCCTGCCCACGAGGCGCATTGAGGCGAACTGGGCGCTCGGGGATCGCGGTAGACGAGCCCGCAAGAAAGACAAACACCGCAAAGGCCCCGAATGTCATGATCCGTTTCATGAGAACCAATCCGTTTGTAACCGCTTTGGGTACAGCAGGACAACCGAACCATTCCTTAGCAGATTTTATCGGCTTGGTGTACTCACGGGTGGTGGTTTCGGCACTGGCGCGCTGACCACTACCGGCTCGGTGGTCGACTATGCCAACGGCATCACCATCCCCACTCCAATTGTGCTCATCAGCAACTCACCCAACTGCAGGTCACGGCCGGTACGGCCACTCGGGCCGGGGTCATTTCTGAGCTCAATGGTCCGCGCTCCCTCGAGAAGATCGGCGCCGGTACTTTGGTGCTCACCGCCACGAACACTTATAGCGGCCCAACGGCGATCACGCCGGCACTCGCCATTGGGCTTGAACCACTTGGATGGCATTGGAGGTTAGGCCGCGCCAGGATGCTGTAGGCCATCATCCTGGCCGGCCGCTTTATCCACGACGATCACGGCCGGCTGCTTGCCGTAAACCAACGTCTCGATATAGCTCGTCCACTTCTCAAGCGCGCGGCGCTTCTCCACCGCGTAGGTAGCGCGGTTATAGGTACCGGCGATGCCGTGCTGATGGCCGACGTGACCAAGAACCGCCTCCACCACGTGCGGAGGTACGCCGAGCTGCTCGTGCATTACGGTTGAACCGGTGCGGCGAAAATCATGCAACGTCCACTCCGGCATCGGCACAGTGATGCCGGCGGCCTTACGAGCTGCGGCAATGCGGGCATCGAGTGCGGTCTTGGCCCAAGACCAGTTGCTGTATCCCGCGAGTCCACGCCCAAAGACAAAGCCGCGTCCATTGGAACGACGCGCGGCCAAAATGGCGGCGGCGGTGGAAACGAGCGGGATGACATGCGGCCTACCAGCTTTGGTGCGCGTGGCCGGTAAGCGGATTTCGCCCACGTCGAGGTCAACTTCGTCCCAGATGAGACCTCCAATTTCCGCCCGGCGCGCGAGCGTGAGCAACAAGAGGCGACTGAGGTCGCCGTACTCCCCCATGCCTGCGAGCGCTTGCCAAACTTCGGGTAGCTCGGTGCCCGCGAGCACGCGCTCGCGCTCTGCGCGTTCGAGTGCCTTATTGGTGAAGCTGACGGGATTGGCATCGAGCAATCCTTCGCGCGCGAGCCAGGTGAAATACCCGCTCAGGTCGGAACGCGTGCAATTGGCCGCAGTCGGTCCGCGCTTTGTCGCGATCGCGGTTATGAGTGCGGCAATGGCGCGGCGGTCGATGTCAGTCACCGGAAGATGATGCAGCGGTTTGGCATGCGCACACAGGTGGCGCTCGGTTTCGACATAGCTGCGCGGCGCCAGGTCTCCCCGCTTGAAGCCGAGGTAGCGCGGCAGCAGCGCGCCGAAGGTCTCCCGAGCACGCGCGCGCGCCTCTCGCTTCTCTGCGGCCGGATCGCCGCCGAGCCGGACGGAAGCCAACAGGTCCCTGGACCGCTTGAATGCCGCGCCTGGGTCGAGCAGCGTGACCTTCCCCTGCGTCACCGTTTGCGTATTGCCGTTTATGTCGTACTGCGTGATCCATCGCCATTTGGACTGATCGCTAGGGTGGCGCAGGCGCACACCGTGTCCGGGCAAACGCTCGTCGAAATATTTCTTCTCGCTCTTGCCGGGCGGCAACGTGAGCGTGTTGAGCGTGGCTCTGTCGAGCTTCATTGTTGGTGGTCCTTCAGTCTGCTGGGCAGGTCATGGGCAGGTCACGTGTGCAGCTTCGTGCTGTCTCGTGCACGTTTTGCATTGAAGGTATAGGCCGCGAACCAAGGAGTTACAAGGCTCCTGCGGCCTCCTGCGTCCTTGTGCAGGCAGGGCTTCTCAAGCTTCGTATTTGAATGAGAGCGACACGCGGGTGCGAAATGCGGCGACCTTGCCGTTTTCCAACTTCATGTCCATTTGCGTCACTTCGGCCACGCGCAGGTCGCGCAGCGACTCGGCTGCCGTTTCCACCGCGCTGCGACCCGCGTCCTCCCACGATTTGTCGCTGACACCGACGACTTCGACGATCTTGTAGACCGCATCCGCTTGCTTCTTCGCCATGGCATCCTCCGCAGGCTCGATTGCGCTCGCTCTCGAGGGGCGCGCGGCGATGGTAACAGCATCCGCGGTTCGAACCTACGGCTTGACGCCGGTCCCTCGCCGACCGAGCGGCGCGAATCCCAGCGGCGCGAGACCGTCTGCACTCATCCGCAATCAACATTGGAAACGGCAAAAAAGAAGCATCGTGCCCGCGCTCGCACGGGTGGGCGCATCACGCTGCCGAGCATTCGACAGTGGGTCGTGCCCAAGACCTCATCCCTCGAACGCGATGGCTCGCGCGCCCGGCGGCACGCGACGTGCGCTCAGGAAAGATGTGTGCTCAGGGGAGCGCGCGACGTTGGCCGTCGCTCAGGAGCGTCTCTTCTTCGCGCCGCCCTCGAACAAGGCACGGCAGCGGGGGCTGAGGTAGCGACGGTAATGGGCCATGCACGCCCTGACGCGATCAATGTCCGGGATGTACTGTTGGCAGAGCCGCATCGCATCCGGTTCACAGGCCGCGCGTTGCTCCGGCGTCCACTGCTGCGCGGCGGCGGGCGAAGACGCGAACGTGAGCGCGAGGCCCACGAGCGCGGCGGCGGCCATGATCGGCCAGAGCTTCGCCTGTGCGATACGAATTTCCATTATCGACCCTCCAGCTGGTGTTCTGCCCCGGTATCTACTGTCAATCCAACGGGCATGGCAAGCAGCGCTGGCATGCTGCAGGGAGCGGTTACGAGACCGCGGCCATCGCGTGATGCAAAACTCAATACCGATGACTGATCGGCAGCTCCTCGGCCGGGAATAGCGTGATCACGCGGCAACCCTTGTCGGTCACCACGACCTCCTCTTCGATGCGGGCGGCGGAGTACCCGTCGCCCGCCGGGCAATACGTCTCGAGCGCGAACACCATGCCCTCCTTGATTTCGGTCGGATGATCGAGCGAGACCACGCGTGAAATGATCGGCCGCTCGTGCAGCGCAAGCCCGAGCCCGTGCCCGAATTGCAGGCCGAAGGCCGACATCTCGTCGGGGAAGCCGAAGTCCGGCGCCTTGGGCCACACCTTGCAGATCTGGTCGGTGGTGACCCCCGGCTTGATCAGGGCGATCGCCTTGTCGAGCCAATCGCGTGCCTTCTTGTAGGCGTCGTGCTGCACCGGCGTCGCCCGCCCGACGTTGAAGGTGCGATAGTAGCAGGTGCGGTAGCCCATGAACGACTGCAGAATGTCGAAGAACGCCTGATCGCCGGGGCGCAGCATGCGGTCGGTGAAATTGTGCGGGTGCGGATTGCAGCGCTCGCCCGAGATCGCATTGATCGCCTCCACGTCGTCGGAGCCGTGGCGGTAGAGGAATTCGTTGACCTTGGCGACGATGTCGTTCTCACGCACCCCGGGCTTGAGCTCTTCATTGATGAGATGGTAAGCGCCGTCGACCATCGCGGCGGCACGATTGAGCAGGGCGATCTCGTCGATGTTCTTGAGCTCGCGCGCCTCCAGCATCACCTGCTGACCGTCCTTGATCTTGAGGCCCGCCTTCTCCAGCTCGAACATCATCGGCGGCTCGATGATGTCGACGCCGACCGGCATTTTGTGGACGCCGGCCTCCTTGAGCAGCGAAGCAATCTCCTTGGCGTGCCGCTCCATCAGTCCGAACGCCGGATTGACGGTGCCGCGCAGACCGATGAGGCCGGCTTTGCAGTCCTCAGGCTTGAGCCAAGGGGTGTAGAGCTTGTGGTGCACGGCGGCGGAGCCGAAGTCCCACAGGATGGGATCGCGGTCGCGGGCGAGCAGCGCCCAGCGGCAGAGCTTGTCGCGCTCCCACTCGCCGATCTTCGTCGAGGTAATGTAGCGGATGTTGTTGACGTCGAAGACAAGCAGCGCGCCAAGCTCGGATTCTTCCAGCGCCTGCTTGACGCGGCTCAGCCGATAGCGGTGCAGCCGGCGGTAATCGACCCGTTCCTCGAAGTCGACCCCCATGGTGCCGAGCGCCGGCAGCGCGCGGGCCCAGTTGTAACGCGGGTTGATATCGTCGGCGCTGACCTTGCGGACCGTCTCGTCCATGGGAGTCTCTCCTGCGCGTTCTTGTGTTTGAGGTGGCGCCAGGCGGGCGCCCAGGTCCGCGATTATAGCAAGCTTTTCATTGCGGCAGTCATCGGCGGCTTGCATAATTCATGGCCGAGAAGAGCCCCTCAGCGGCGGACGACGAGAGTCGAGGAAGCGCACCATGGCTGATGCCGCCCCGAAGCTCACGCCGACGATCGATGCGCGCGCCGCCATCGACGCGATCCCGCGCAACTACAACTTCGCCGCCGACATCATCGAGCGCAACCTCAAGGCCGGGCGCGCCGACAAACCGGTTTTTATCGATCCGCGCGGAAGCTGGACCTATGGCCAGCTCGCCGAGCGCGTGGACCGCTTCGGCCACGTGCTGCGCTCGCTCGGGATCCGGCGCGAGGAGCGTATCCTGCTCGCGCTCCTCGACACGATCGACTGGCCCACCGCCTTCCTCGGGGCCATCAAGGCCGGCGTGGTGCCCATTCCGGTCAATACGCTGATGACCGAGGACGACTACCGCTTCATGCTCGCCGACAGCCGCGCCAAGGTCCTTGTGGTGTCGGAGGCGCTGTTTGCGAAATTCGCCAAGCTGATCGGATCGAGCGCGGATCTGCTGCATGTGATCGTCTCGGGCGAGAACGCATGCGGGCATCGCCGTTTCGAGGATTTGCTCGCGGGTGCGCAGCCCGAGCCCTACACCGCGCCCACCACGCGCGACGACATGTGCTTTTGGCTCTATACCTCGGGCTCGACCGGCAGGCCCAAGGGCGCGGTGCACATCCATGCCAATCTGCGGCTCACCGCCGACCTCTATGCCGGCGGCGTGCTGGGCCTCGACGAAAGCGACGTCTGCTACTCGGTGGCGAAGCTGTTTTTTGCCTACGGGCTCGGCAACGCCATGACCTTCCCGATGACGGTCGGCGCAACCACCATTCTCTCGCCCGACCGCCCGACGCCCGAGACGGTCGCCGCGATCCTGCGCCGGCATCCGGTGACGGTGTTCTATGCCGTGCCGACATTTTATGCCGCCTTCCTCGCCAACCCGGCCGCGCCCAATCGCGCCGAACTGAAGCTGAGATACTGCGTCTCCGCGGGTGAGGCCTTGCCGCCCGACGTCGGCCGGCGCTGGCAGGAACGCTACGGCGTCGACGTGCTCGATGGCATCGGCTCCACCGAGATGCTGCACATCTTCCTCTCGAATTATCCAGGCGAGGTGAGATACGGCACTACCGGCAAGCCGGTGCCGGGCTACGACATCCGCCTCGTCGACGACGAGGGCAATGTGATCACCCGCAGCGGCGAAATGGGCGAGTTGCAGGTGCGCGGGCCGACCGCCGCGGCCATGTATTGGAACGATCGCGAGAGGACGCGCGAGACCTTCCTGGGCGAATGGACGCGCTCCGGCGACAAATACGTGCAAGATGAGGACGGCTACTACGTCTATTGCGGGCGGCGTGACGACATGCTCAAGGTCGGCGGCATCTATGTCTCGCCGTTCGAGGTCGAAGGCGCGCTCTGCACCCATCCCGATGTGCTGGAGGCCGCGGTCGTCGCCTGCCCGGACGAGGACGCGCTGATCAAGCCCAAGGCCTTCGTGGTGCTCAAGTCGGCCGACAAGACCTGCGAGGAGCTGGCGCGGGCACTGCAGGAGCACGTCAAGACGACGCTGGCGCCTTACAAATATCCGCGCTGGATCGAGTTTCGCGCCGAGCTCCCAAAGACCGCCACCGGCAAGATCCAGCGCTTCAAGCTGCGCGCCGAGCGCGCGACGCGGTAGTGGCCGGCTGTGGGCTAGTGCATTGCGGGCGCGTTGACGCCACCCGCGACATGCATTATATTGCATGAACTATAGTGCCGATTAGCGGACGGTCGGTCGTGCCGGCAATCAAGACGAAAATGAAGGCGAAGCGGTCCCCGGCCGCGCCCGAGCGCGAGGGTCACCGCGCGTTCGTCGCCGCGATCGGCCGACTGGTGCGGCTCGCCCGCGCCAAGCGCGGCATGACGCGCCGCCAGCTCGCGCAGGCGTCCGGCGCCTCCGAGCGCTATCTCGCGCAAATCGAGGGCGGAGAGGGCAACCCGTCCGTGATCATGCTCGCATCGATCGCGCAGGCGCTCGACGTTCCGATCATCGAATTGCTCCCGCGCAGCAACGGGCGCACCGCGGCGATGGCCCAGATTCTGGATGTCCTCGCGCGCACGCCGCGCGCCGAGCTTCCCGCGCTCGCCGAGCTGATCGAAAGCCGCGCCGCGCGGGGTGCGGCGATCGACCGTGGCCGGCGGATCGCGCTGGTCGGGCTGCGCGGCGCCGGCAAATCGACGCTGGGTCGCAGGCTCGCGGACGCGCTCGGCTGCCCCTTCATCGAGCTCGACCGCCTGGTCGAACAGAACTACGGCGCGCGCATTCCCGACCTGATCGAGATGGCGGGGCTTGCAACCTTTCGCCGCTACGAGCGCGCTTGCCTTGAGCGCGTCATCGCCGAGCACGACGCGGCCGTGGTCGCCACCGCCGGCGGCATCGTGTCGGACTCCGAAACCTATGCGCTGCTTCTGCGCCGCACGCACACGGTGTGGATCAAGGCGCGGCCTGACGAGCACATGAGGCGGGTGATGGCGCAGGGCGATTTCCGCCCCATGGCGCAGAACCGCGAGGCCATGGCCGATCTCGTTGCCATCCTCGATGCGCGGCGGGCGGACTACGCGCGCGCCCAGGCCGAGCTCGATACCTCGGGCGATACCGTGGAGCAGAGCTGCACGAAACTCGCGCGCATCGTCGCGAGTTATGCCGACGGAGGCAGATAGTGACGCTGGCTGATCAAGGCATGCTCGAGCTCGGCGAGATGCGGCTCGAATACCGCATGATCGGCCCGCGCCCGGATGCGGCGCCGACCCTGGTGCTGCTGCACGAGGGGCTCGGCTGCGTCGCAGGCTGGGGCAGTTTTGCGCAGGAGCTCGCGGCAGCAACCGGCGCCGGGGTTTTCGCCTATTCGCGCGCCGGCTACGGCCGCTCGTCGCCGGCGAAATTGCCGCGTCCGGTCTCGTTCATGCATGACGAGGCGCGCGACGTGCTTCCTCGCGTGCTCGCCGCGATAGGCTTCCGCCGCGGCCTTCTCGTCGGCCACAGCGACGGGGCATCGATCGCCGCGATCTACGCCGGCAGTATCCAGGACCACCGCGTGCGCGGGCTCGCGTTGATGGCGCCGCATTTCTTCACCGAGGACATGGGCATCGCCGAGATCGAGCGCACCCGGGCGGCGTTCGAGGCGGGACCGCTGCGCGCCAAGCTCGCGCGATGGCATGCCGATCCGGACAACGCGTTCCACAGCTGGTGCGGCCCCTGGCTCGATCCCGAGTTCCGCAAGTGGGATCTCAGCGATGCGCTCGCCCATATCCGCGTGCCGATCCTGATCGTCCAGGGCGAGAACGACCAATATGGCACCACGCGGCAGATCGAGGTGGCGCAGCAGGAGTGCTATTGCCCGGTCGATGTCGCGATGTTGCCGAATGCGCGGCACGCGCCGCACCGCGAGGCGCCCGAGGCGACCTTGCGTGCCATCTCCGACTTCGTCAACCGGCTGCTTCGCGAGCATCACGAGGGCGAAATCCCCGCCCACGCCGAAGTCGAGCCTGCCCGAGTCGCGACAGGCGACCTACGTCGGAAACATCCGACTTCGGCTCGCTGAATGACGTTGTGAGGAAATCCATGGCCGACGCAGAACGCAAATTGAACAACGGCAAGAGCCGCATCGATTTCCAGACCGATCCGTCGAAATATCGTCACTGGAAGCTCACGGTCGACGGCCACGTCGCCACGCTGCTGATGGACGTCGACGAAAAGGGCACGCTGTTCGAGGGCTACGAGCTCAAGCTCAACTCCTACGACCTCGGCGTCGACATCGAGCTGGCGGACGCCATCGAGCGGCTGCGCTTCGAGCACCCGCAGGTGAAGGTCATCCTGCTGCGCTCGGGCAAGCCGCGGGTGTTCTGCGCCGGCGCCAATATCCGCATGCTCGCCGGCGCTACGCACGCCCACAAGGTCAATTTTTGCAAGTTCACCAATGAGACGCGCAACGGCATCGAGGATGCGAGCGAGGCCTCGGGCCTCTTCACCATTTGCGTGATCAACGGCACCGCCGCCGGCGGCGGCTACGAGCTGGCGCTCGCAGCCGACCACATCATGCTGATCGACGACGGCTCCTCGGCGGTTTCGCTGCCGGAGCTGCCGCTGCTTGCCGTGCTCCCCGGCACCGGCGGGCTCACCCGGGTCACCGACAAACGCAAGGTGCGCCGCGATCGCGCCGACGTGTTCTGCACCACGGAGGAGGGCATCAAAGGCAAGCGCGCCGTGGACTGGCGGCTCGTCGATGAGGTGGTGCCGGGCTCCAAGCTCGAAGCGGCGGTGGCCGAGCGCGCGCAGGAATTCGCCGCAAAGTCGCGACGGCCGGCCGCTGCCAAGGGCATCGCGCTCAAGCCGCTCACGCGTGAGCGGTCCGCGGACGGCGTCGAGTACGGCACGGTGTCGGTCGAATTCCAGCGGGACGCCGCGCTGGCGAGCGAAGCGAGCGGCCAGCGCGGCCACTCTCAAGTGCGCGCGCCGGACACTCGCGAAGGTGGCTCGTCGGCGCGCGCGCGGCGCGCGACCATCACCTTGCGCGGGCCGCAGGCGCCGCCGCCGGCCGCCGCCGAGGCCATGGTCGATCAGGGCGCGGAGTGCTGGCCGCTCAAGCTCGCGCGCGAGCTCGACGATGCGATCCTCGACATCCGCGCCAACGAATTCGACGTCGCCGCGATCGTCTTCAAGTCGTCAGGCGATCCGGCGCAAGTGCTCGCCTACGATCAATTCCTCGACGCCAACAAGGATCACTGGCTCGCGCGCGAGATCAGAGGCTTTTGGAAGCGCGCGCTCAAGCGCATCGATCTCACCTCGCGCTCGCTCGTCGCTCTGGTCGAGCCCGGCTCGTGCTTCGCCGGCACGCTGGCCGAGCTCGTGTTCGCGAGCGACCGCTCCTACATGCTGATCGGGAAACGGGACGGCGACAACAAGCCGCCCGCGACGCTGGCGCTGGCCGCGGTCAATTTCGGCGCTTATCCGATGTCGAACGGGCTTTCGCGGCTTGCGAGCCGTTTCCTGGCCGATCCGGCCGACCTCGACCGGGCGAAGGCCGCGACCGCCGAGATGCTCGATGCCGAAGCGGCGCAGCGACTGGGTCTCGTCACCTTCGCGCTCGACGACATCGACTGGGAGGACGAGATCCGCGTGTTTCTGGAGGAGCGCGCGAGCTTTTCCGCCGACGGCCTGACCGGGCTCGAAGCCAATTTGCGCTTCGGCGGCCCGGAGACCATGGAATCGAAAATCTTCGCGCGCCTCACCGCGTGGCAGAACTGGATTTTCCAGCGCCCCAACGCCGTCGGCGAGGAGGGCGCGCTCAAGCGCTACGGCACCGGCCAAAAGCCGGTGTTCGACACGCGCAGGGTGTGAGAGCGCAGATGCGAACAGCGAATGGCAAATAGCAGGAGCAACTCGCGAGCATGAAGGCGGAGCGATGGCTGCTCCCCTTGTTCGGTACTCGGTACTCGCCATTCGCCATTCGCCATTAGAGGAGTACGCCATGAGCGATATCGTCAACGTCGATTACTCGACCAAGATCCCGAATAACGTCAATCTCACCGAGGACCGGCAGGTGCTGCGCGCGCTCGAGGGCTGGCATCCCGGCTATATCGACTGGTGGAAGACCATGGGGCCGAACGGCTTCCAGGAGGCGCTGGTCTATCTGCGCACCGCGGTGTCGGTCGATCCCAAGGGCTGGGCCAAGTTCGATTACGTGAAGATGCCGGACTATCGCTGGGGCATCCTGCTGGCGCCGCACGAGGAGGGCCGCACGATTCCGTTCGGCCAGCATTACGGCAAGCCCGCCTGGCAGGAGGTGCCAGGCGAATACCGCGCCATGCTGCGCCGTCTCGTCGTCATCCAGGGCGACACCGAGCCCGCCTCGGTCGAGCAGCACTGGGCGATGGTGTACCTGCTCCATGCGTACTTCGGCCGCGACGGCCGCGAGGAGGCCGAGGAGCTGCTCGCGCGCCACTCGGGCGACGAGAACAAGCCGCGCATCCTCACCACCTTCAACGAGCCGATGACCGACTGGCTCTCGCTCTTCTGCTTCACCTACTTCACGGACCGCGACGGCAAGTACCAGCTCAAGAGCTTCGCCGAAAGCGCATTTGATCCCCTGTCTCGCACGTGCCGGTTCATGTTGACGGAAGAAGCGCACCACATGTTCGTCGGCGAGACCGGCATCAGCCGCGTGGTGAAGCGCACGCTCGAGGTAATGAAGGAGCTCGGCACCGACG
>WNGD01006472.1_pt1 | contig 11194 bp, 10 predicted proteins | sample 5400671 | NCBI WGS metagenome assembly WNGD01 (sample SAMN13153369, study PRJNA577476) | soil metagenome | isolation source: 40 cm soil or saprolite under grassland replicate 2 | place: USA:California | collected 2016-06-15
TGTGCCCACGCTCGAGGCGCCGCCAGCGGTCGGCCGGGACGAACGTGAGCGCCTCGACCTCGGGCGGCGGGAGCCGCTCGGCCACCAGCTGTGCGGCCTCGGCGGCGAGGCGCCGCAGCCCGCGCTCCTTCCAGGCGTGGACGAGCCGGCGGGCTGCCGCGTCGTACCCGACCGCCGCCCGGGCGCTCGCGAAGCCGAGCCTGCGGCCCGCGCACTCGCGGCAGCGTTCGACCGGCCACGCGGTCGGCGCGCCGCAGCGCGCGCAGAGCGGCGGCTCGATCCGCTGGAGCTCGTCGCGGCAGCCGGCGCAGAGCTGTTTCCCGCCGCAGCCACATACGACGCAGCGCTGCGGCAGGACGAGGTCGAGCATCCTCCGACGCTAGGCCGCGATGTGTCGCGAGAGCGTGTCGGATCAGTCGAGGCTGTACGACTCGCGCTCGGGCAGGCCCGCGAGCCGCCGCAGCCGATTGTCCGCCTCGAGCAGCTGCGTCCGATCCCCGATGTCGTACCAGGGTCCCTCGAAGCGATAGCCGTAGACCGGCTCGCGTTCCGCGAGCCAGCCCAGGAAGCTGCCGGCGTTGTCCGGGCTCAGGCCCCCGTCGAGGTAGGTCTCCACGAGCCGGACGTGCTGCGGCGGTAGGAGGTAGATGAGCGTGGACGCGAGCGTCGACGAGGGCTCGCTCGGCTTCTCGACGAACCGCACGATGCGGTCGTCCGCATCGGTGTCGGCGATTCCGTACTGCTTCGCAAGCTCGAGGTCGCCGACGTCGTGCAGCGGCACGGCGCTCGCCGGCTGTCGCTTCGAACGCCACCACTCGACGAAGCCGGGCAGCGAGAAGTCGAAGAGATTGTCCCCCGCCAGGACGACGATCTCGTCGGTCTCCAGCCCTGCCGCCTCGATCGCGAGCCGGAGGTCCCCGACCGCGCCGAGCCGATCGTCGTTCGAGCTCGTGCCGTCGTCGTGGACCGCCACGCCGTTCGCCTCGGCCCACTGCTCGAAGGCGGGTGCGAAGCGGCTGTTTGTGACGAGGTGGGCCTCGTCCACGTCCCCGACCTCGCGGACGGCGTCGAGCACCCAGTCGAGCATCGGTCGCCCGCCGACCGGGAGCAGATGCTTGGGCACGTCGTCCGTCAGGGGCCGCAGACGGGTCGCGTAGCCCCCCGCGAGGATCACGCATTTCACGCCAGCGACTCCTCATAGGGAGCGCGATGGACGCCGTCCTCGGTGATGATCGCCGCGATCAGCGCGGCCGGCGTCACGTCGAAGGCGGGGTTGCGGGCCGGGAAGCGGCTCGTCAGCTCGGCCGGGTCGCGTTCCTCGATCGGGATGCCCAGACCGTCGGGCGTCGCGCGGTCGAGGGTCGAGGTCGGTGCGACGACGTAGAACGGGATCTCGTGGTGGGCAGCGAGCACGGCGAGCGAGTATGTCCCGATCTTGTTCGCCGTGTCCCCGTTCGCGGCGATCCGGTCGGCGCCGGTGACGACGAGGTCGACCTCGCCCCGCGCCATGAGCGAGCCGGCCGCCGAATCGGCGATGACCGCGTGCGGGATGCCCGCGCGCTCGAGCTCCCACGCGGTGAGTCGGGAGCCCTGGAGCAGCGGTCTGGTCTCGTCGACGAGGACGCGCTCAAGCAGCCCGTGTTCCGCCGCGGCACGGAGGGCGCCGACCGCGGAGCCGTAGCCGCCGGTTGCGAGCCCGCCGGCGTTGCAGTGGGTGAGTGCGCGCGTGCCCGGACGGAAGAGCTCGGCGGCGTGCGCGGCCATCCTCCGGCAGCGCCGGACCTCTTCCTCGTGGAGCGCGCGCGCTCGAGCGGGCGTCGGCTCTTCCCGCATCTGGGCGAGCGCCCACGGCAGGTTGACCGCGGTCGGGCGTGAGGCCGCGAGCGTCGCTTCCGCCGCAGCGAGATCGTCCCCGCGGAGCGCGGCAAGCGCGAGCCCGTACGCGGCCGCGATCCCGATCGCGGGCGCGCCGCGCACGACCATCTCCGTGATCGCGTCGGCGACCTCGGCAGCCGTCGTGCAGCGAACCTCGGCGACCTCCTCCGGCAACCGGCGCTGATCGAGCAGAACGACCCCAGGCCCGTCCTCCTCGAGCCGGACGATCTGCTCGGGCTCGAGCTCAGCTATGCCCGAAAGAGCCATGTCTAGGTATCAGATACCAAGACAGGTCCGAAGTGGACATGGCCGGCTCGAAATGCAGCGAAAACGCACCTCGCCTCCGCCGCGCACCGGCCAATTCGGACCCGTCTCGGTATCAGTTACCCGGACCTGTCTCGACGGGTCAGGTGCCCTCGTCCCAGGAGGCGAGGTAGTGGGCCTGCTCCTCCGTGAGCTGGTCGATCTCGACGCCCATCGTCTCGAGCTTGAGGCGCGCGATCTCGTTGTCGATCTCCGTCGGCACGGGATAGACCTTGCGGTCGAGCTCGCTCGCGTGCTGCGTGGCGTATTCGAGCGCGAGCGCCTGGTTGGCGAAGGACATGTCCATCACGAGGGCGGGATGGCCCTCGGCGGCAGAGAGGTTGACGAGCCGCCCGTCGGCGATGAGGTAGAGGCGCCGCCCGTCGGCGAGCGTGAACTCCTCGACGAACTCCCGCGCCTTCTTGGTGTCGACCGCCATGTCGCGCAGCGCCGGGATCTCGATCTCGACGTTGAAGTGGCCGGTGTTGGCGAGGATCGCGCCGTCCTTCATCAGCTCCATGTGCTGGCGCGCGATCACGTGCTTGTCGCCGGTCGCGGTGCAGAAGATGTCGCCGACCGCCGCCGCCCGCTCGAGCGACAGCACCTCGAACCCGTCCATCGACGCCTCGAGCGCCTTCAGCGGATCGACCTCGGTGATGATCACGTGCGCGCCCATGCCGCGGGCCCGCGAGGCGACGCCGCGCCCGACCCAGCCGTAGCCGGCGACGACGAACTTCTTGCCGGCGAGCAGGACGTTCGTCGCGCGGATGATGCCGTCGATCGTCGACTGCCCGGTTCCGTAGCGGTTGTCGAAGAGGTGCTTCGTCTGCGCCTCGTTGACGGCGATGATCGGGAAGCCGAGCTTCCCCTCCGCCTCGAGCGCCTTCAGCCGGATGACACCGGTCGTCGTCTCCTCGGTGCCGGCGATGATGTCGCCGAGCTGCTCGCGGCGGGCGGAGTGGAGGACGCCGATCACGTCGGCGCCGTCGTCCATCGTGAAGTGCGGCTTGTGGTCGACGGCCGCTTCGATGTGGGCGTAGTACGTGTCGTTGTCCTCGCCCTTGATGGCGAAGACGGACACGTCGTACTCGGCCACGAGCGCCGCCGCGACGTCGTCCTGCGTCGAGAGCGGGTTCGACGCGCAGAGGACGACGTCCGCGCCGCCCGCCTGCAGGGTTCGCATCAGGTTCGCCGTCTCGGTCGTGACGTGGAGACAGGCGGAGATGCGATGGCCGGCCAGCGGCTGCTCGCGCTCGAATCGCTCCCGGATCGCCGCGAGCACCGGCATCTGCCGGTCGGCCCACTCGATCCGCCGCTTGCCCTCCTCCGCGAGGGCGAGGTCTTTCACGTCGTAGCGCTGCGTCGCTGCCATGAAGTCCTTTCTCGGTTATGCGGCCGTCAGCAGCCGCTCGTGCTTGCGTTGCTCCCACTCGACCCAGGCGAGCTCGTCCTCGAGATCGGCAAGCCAGCCGTCGATCGCGGTGCGAAGGTCGGGCTCACGGCGCAGCCGGGCCGCGAAGGCGATGTCGCCGATCCCGATGCCGAACCGGCGCCGCAACTCGGCGAGCGAGCGGAGCTGGTTCAGCTCGCGCAGGCCGTAGAGCCGGTACCCGGCCGGCGTGCGCGACGGGACCACGAGCCCCGCCCCCTCGAGATAGCGGAGCATCCGGGCGGACCAGCCGGTGCGAGCCGCGGCGTGACTGACGTGAAGCGGATCCATCGCCTCGACCTTAACAAACCCGTGTCAAGGCTTGCGCGCCCGCACGCGCGCCGTGGCCTTGCTCACATGGAAGGAGCCGCGGGCCACGATCTCCTCTTCTGCGGCACGTCGCAGCGGCTCCAGCTCGCTCTCCTCCACGTCGCCGCGCGAGCGGACGAAGTCGAGCAGTGGCTCGAGCTCCGTCACCTCGAGCGAATCCTCATAGGGCTCGATCTCGACGTCGACGAAGAACGGCGCGAGCTCCGCAAGAACCTGCTCGATCGTGAACCGCTCGCGTGTCTTCTCCCATTGCCCTCCCTCGCGAGGAGGGACGAGCTCGCGTAGCCGGCGCAGGTGGTCGAGACCGATCGTCGTCGCGCGGAAAACGCCGCCGGGGCGGAGGACGCGCGCGATCTCGGCAAGCGCCCGGGGACGATCCGGGACGTGAAAGAGCATGTGATTCGCGATCACCGCGTCGAACGACGCGTCGTCGAAGGGAAGCTCCTGCGCGTCGGCGACTGCGTATTCGGCGCGGTCGCCGAGCGCTTCGCGGACTGTCTGCACCATCCCCGGCGAGAGGTCAGTGAAGGTGAGGCGCCAGCCGTCGGGCAGCCGGTCGAGGTTCTCTCTCCACATCAGCCCGTTGCCGCAACCTACTTCGAGGACGTCGGCCGCCGCCGCGAAGTCGTAGCCGTCGAACACCCAGCGCGGATACGAGAGCCTGCTCGTGGAGAAGCGTTCGTGCAGCTCGATCCGCGCCCGGAGGTTCGAGTCGGTGGCGTACTGCTCGCGCACGAACTCCAGCTCGCTCATGCCTCCCCCCGAAGCCGGGCGACGAGCCGGTCGAGCGAGGCTTCGTCGGCGCCAGCGCCGAGGAGGAGGCTCCGGATGCCCTCCCGGTGCTCGATCTCCTCGAGGACGTCGACGAGCGTGCGGCCGGCGGGTTGGGCGACACGCCAGCGACGCTCGCGTTCCGCCGCGTCCGGCGCCTCCGCCAGCCACGCCTCGTTGAAGGGCGCCCAGTTCTCGTCGCTCAGCGCATGGTCCGCGGCGATCGCCTCGGGCTCGGCCCCGGCCAGCCAGAGCGCCATGCCGCAGGCGATCCCGGTCCGGTCGCGGCCACCGGCGCAATGGATCGCGGCAGGCGGCTCCGCGTCGCCGAGCAGGGTCAGCGCCTGCGCAAGCTCGGCGCGGTAGTGGTCGGCGAGGGCGAGGTACGCCTCCCGCATCGAGGGCCAGTCCCACGCGGGTTGCAGCGGACGGGGATCCATCCCCTGTCGCACGATGGGAACCGGGAGCGGGCTGATCTCGTCGGCCTCGTGCTCTCGATCCGGCCTCAGGTCGACGACGAGCGAGACGCCGTATTCGACGAGCGCCTGCCGCCCCGCCTCGCTCAGTCCCGGGAGCCAGTCGGCGCGCACGACGACGCGGTACGCGGTCTCGCCGCCGCCGGCGAGCGGCAGCCCGCCGAGGTCGCGGACGTTGACGCACCCGTCCCAGCGCAGGATCCGGTCAGGCGTCGCTGGTGCCTTCGCGTCCGTAGCGGTCCTCGAGCCTCACGACGTCGTCGAGGTGCGGCGTCGAGACCTCGAGGATCGTCGTGTCCTCGAGCGCCGTGACCCGGTGCACCGTGCCGGGCTTGAAGCGGAAGCACGCCCCGGCCGTGACCACCTCCCCGTCCAGCGCCTCCTGGCCGGCCTCGCCGAGCTCGAGCTGCGCGCGACCGCTCTGCACGTACCAGCTCTCGTCCTTCTCCCGGTGGAATTGGAGCGAGAGTGCCTCCCCCGCCCGCACGAACAGGACCTTGCCGACGTACGCGTCGGCGTGCGCCCAGATGAGCTCCCAGCCCCACGGCTTCTCGACCCGCCGCGGCTCGAAGGCGAAACGGTCGAGGGAGCCGTAGTTCGGCGAGTCAAGCATTTACGCGAGCTGCCTCTGCGGCCGCCACTCGGGATGCGCCTCGATGAACTCGGCTGCGCGGCGGAGGTCCTTCGGCGTGTTCACGGTGAGCCAGACGCCCTCGTGGCGGTGCGCGTGCAACCTTCGCTCCTGCGCGAGCTGCGGGAAGGTCGACTGCTCGTGGTCGCCCTTCTCCGGCAGGAGCGCGAGCGCGTCCTCGCCGAGTACGTAGACGCCGGAGTTGACCCAGTGCTCGAGCAGAGGGGCCTCGCGGAAGCCGGTGATCGTTCCGTCCTCCTCGACCTCGACGACGCCGAACGGAGAGCGGACCTGCGCGACGACGATCGTGCCCGCGGCGCCGCTCGCCTCGTGCTCTGAGAGCAGAGCGCGGAAGTCGACGTCGAGGAGCTCGTCGCCGTTGAGGGCGAGCACCGGCCCCTCCTCCTGCCGCCGCGCGGCCGCGAGGCGCAGGCCGCCGCCGCGCCCGAGGGGCTCCTCCTCGCCCACCGCTTCGACGTCGGCGCCCAGTCCGGCGAGCGCCTGGAGAAACGCCTCCTCGTCTCCGGCGCGGCACGCGACGATCACGCGCGTGACACCGGACTCGACGAGGCGGGCAACCGCGTAGGCCGCCAGCGGAAGACCTCCGACGGGGACGAGCGGCTTCGGCAGCCCCTGCGCAGCCTCCCCGAGGCGTTCCGCTTTTCCGCCCGCAAGGAGGAGTGCCTCCATCAGGCGGTCGACTCGCGGTCGCGCGACGCTCGGGGGCTCCCGTTGACGCCTCCAGGCGTCGCGCGGGTGGGCCGGCCGATGGCCTCGTACTCGAAGCCGGCGGCCGCTGCCGCGGACGGGTCGAGAAGGTTCCGGCCGTCGACGATGAGCGGCCGAGCCATCGCGTCGCGCATCTCGGCGGTCGCGACCTCGCGCAGCTCGGGCCACTCGGTCACGATCACCGCGGCGTCTGCGTCGCGCACCGCCTCGAGGACGGAATCGCAGATCTCGACGCCCTGGAGGTCGGCCGGCCGCGCGACCGGATCCCACGCCCGCACCTCGGCGCCCTCGGCGAGCAGGCGGTAGGCGATGACCTGGCTCGGCGCCTCGCGCATGTCGTCGGTGTTCGGCTTGAACGCGAGCCCGAGTAGCGCGACGGTGCGCCCGCGGAGGCTGCCGAGCCGCTGCTGGAGCTTCTGCACGACGCGCCGCTTCTGAAGCTCGTTCACCTCCCACACCGCCTGCAGGAGCAGGAACGGATAGCCCGAGTTCCCGGCGAGCTGCTTCAGCGCCGTCACATCTTTCGGAAAACAGCTCCCGCCGAAGCCGATCCCGGCGCGGAAGAAGTGCGGCCCGAGCCGGTGGTCGAGGCCGACGCCGCGGGCGACCTCGACGACGTCGGCGCCGACGAGCTCGCAGACGTTCGCGATCTCGTTGATGAAGCTGATGCGCGTCGAGAGGAAGGCGTTGGACGCGAGCTTGACGAGCTCGGCCGAGGCGACGTCGATGCGGAGAAATTCGGTCTCGATCCCCTGGTGCAGCTCGACCACGCGTTCGGCGTCGGCCGGCTCGAAGGCGCCGACGACGACGCGGTCGGGGCGCATGAAGTCGGCGACTGCGGTTCCCTCGGCCGTGAACTCGGGATTCGAGACGTAGCCGACGTTCTCGAGGCCGCGCGCGTCGAGCCGCTCGCGCACGCGCTCGCCCGTCCCGACCGGGACGGTGCTCTTCATCACGAGGAGCGGGCGGCCCGGGACGCCGTCGGGGATCTCGTCGACCACCGTCCAGACGGCGCTGAGGTCGGCGTCGCCCGAGTAAGTCGGGGGCGTTCCGACGGCGACGTAGAGGAAGTCGGCGCCGGCCACGGCTTCCCGCACGTCGAGCGTGAACGAGATCCGCTCCCGGCAGCGCTCGAGCACCTCGTCGAGCCCGGGCTCGTAGATCGGCACCTCGCCCGCCCGCAGCCCTTCGATGCGATCGGGCAGGACGTCGCGCACGACGACCTCGTGGCCGAGATCCGCAAAGCACGCGCCGGTGACGAGGCCGACGTAGCCGGCCCCGAAGATTGCGATCCGTGCCACGGCCCTAGGGTAATCCGCTCAGCGGCGGAGCGGCCGGAGGCTCTCGGCGATGGCGAGCATCGTCGAGTTCGACAGCTCGTTGAGGATCGTGTTCGAGACCCAGTACGTCGCCTGCGGGGTGACGAGCGCGATTCTCTGGACGGCGCCGCCGGTCGTGTAGACCTGGTACCTCTGGCCCTTGCGGATGAAGCTGAAGGACGGGCTCTGGAGAATCGGCGCGGTCTTCCAGGTGCTCTCCTCGATCTGCCAGTACTCGGACGTCTGTCCGACCTCGAACGTGAGCGCGACCTCGTGCTGGTTCTTGAGCGGCTTGAACGCGCGAACGCCCTCCTCCGCCGACAGCTCCGAGTACTGCGCGATCTTGTGCGGGACCATCAGCGGGAAGTGCACCTCGTCGTAGACCTGCCGTAGCCGCGGCGCCGTCATGCCCTGGCCGCCGCTCACCTGAGGCGGCGTCTTCGGCTCGACCTTCGGTGGCTTGGGGATCGTGAGCGTGCCGGGGAAGCTCGTCCCGACCGTGACCACCGTCAGCGGGTTGCCAGCCCGCGCCGCGAAGCTGGAGATGATCGGCGTCATCTGCTTTACCCGCGCGTGTGAGCCGAAGAGCGGCCGCAGCTGCTGCGCGGCCTGCTGCGCGTTCGCCTGCACCGGGTCGTAGTAGACCGTCGTGGTGCTGGCCACCCTCGGCGCGTTGGCCTGGTCGCCCGCAGGCAGCGTCCGCGTCGTGTAGCCGTGCGTCGTGAGCCGGTAGCTGGTGTTCTCGGCCTGGCCCGCGACCCTGCCGGCGTTGAGGACGAGCACCGAGATCTGCGACTTCGACAGCTTGTGCTTCTTCGCCTTTTTCTTCGGGGTCTTCGGCTTGCCGCCGAACTGGTTGTTGACCGCCTGCACCTCGCGGACGTCCGGGTGGAGGAAGCTCTGCACCGCGGCCGCGATGTTGCCCGGGTCGGTCTGCAGGACGTCGGCCCCGCCGATCACGGCATTCCGGAAGTCGTTGACCGGGATCGCGTTACGGAAGAGGTGGCCGGCGGGCAGGCCGTACAGGAGCCCGAGGTACGACTTGAGCTGTTCCGGAGTCACGTTGCCGCCGCCGCCCTGGGCGATCTCGACGTTGTGCTTCAGGTCTCCGATCAGCTTCGGCGCGTCGAAGATCGAGAGCCCCGTCTTGAGCCGACTCTTCAGCGCGTCGAGGAAGAGCTGCTGCCTGCCGGTGCGGTAGATGTCGGTGTCGGTGTGGCGATAGCGAACGTAGGACAGCGCCTGGGCTCCGTCGAGCTTCTGGTAGCCCGGCTGGAGGTTGATGGCCGACGTGCCCGAGTGCGGAGCGATGTAGTACCGGCGGTCGACATTCATGTAGATGCCGTGCAGATGGTCGACGATCTGCGTGAAGGCGTGGAAGTCGAGCGTGATCAGGTAGTTGATGTCGAGTCCGGTCAGCTTCTCCATCGTGTCGAGAGTCGCCGCCGGGCCGTTGCTGCAGCTCGACCAGGCGGAGTTGATGCGGTTCTGCGTGTAGGGAGTGTCCCCGTGGCAGTAGATGTTGACCCAGAGGTCGCGCGGGAACGAGAGCAGCGAAAGCGTGTTGTTCTGCGGGTCGGCCCGGAGGAGCATCAGAGTGTCGGAGTTGGTGCCGGCATAGGGATTCGCGCCTTTGGGCGCTCCGCGGACGTCGTAGCCCGCGACGAGAGCGATTGCCGGTTTGGACGGGGGCGGGACGGTTTTCAGATCTCCGTTCGTCTCCGTCTTCTTGAGCACCCCTGACTGCGCCGACACGGCGTTGAGGGTCTCGTGCGCGTAGAGATAGGCCCCGCCTGCGGCGCCGGCGCCGACCACGGCAACCGCGAGCACGAGCCAGCCGAAGCCGCGCAGGATCAGCCCGGTCAGCGACCGCCGCGGCGGCTCGGGCTGCTTGTACCGGACGATCGGGCCGAAGAGCGGAGGTCCGCCCGAATGGCCGTTGCCGTTGAGCCCGGCGGCCTGTCCGATTCCGCGTTTTAACGTCGTCCGCATGCGAGATCGGCGCCCACCGCGGCGCCGGTCACCGAGGATAGCTCAGGTTCCGGAAGAGGCAGAAACGATCCTCACCTCTTGCTCATCTTCCGCCGGTTCATAGCCGAGATTCGGTCGCAGCCAACGTTCGACCTCGGCCGGCGAGACCCTCTTCCGCACTGCGTAGTCCTCGACCTGGTCGCGGCCGATCCGCCCCACCGAGAAGTAGCGCGCGTCGGGATGCGCGAGGTAGATGCCGCTCACGCTCGCCGCCGGCGTCATCGCGTAGGTCTCGGTGAGCGCGAGCCCGGCTTCCTCGGCGCCGAGCAGCGCGAACAGCTTCGACTTCTCGCTGTGGTCCGGACAGGCGGGATAGCCGAACGCGGGCCGGATGCCGCGGAAGCGCTCGGTGATCAGTTCTTCGTGCGGGGTCCTCGGGCCTGTCTCGTACCAGGCGCGTCGCGCAACCTCGTGCACGTGCTCCGCGAACGCCTCGGCGAGCCGGTCGGCCAGAGCCTTGACCATGATCGCGTGGTAGTCGTCGTGCTCCGCGGCGAATGAGGCGGCGAGCTCGTCCGCGCCGAGACCGGCCGTGACCGCGAACGCTCCCAGGTGGTCGCCTTCCGGAGAGACGTAGTCGGCCAGGCTGCGGTTCGGGCGCGAGTCGCCGTAATCCGACTGCTGGCGCAGGAAGCTGAAGCGCGTTCCCTCGTCCAGGACGACGTCGTCGCCCTCGGACGACGCCGGCCAGAAGCCGAAGACACCCCGCGCTTGTAACAACTTGTTACTAACGATCTCGTCGAGCAGGCGCTGCGCGTCGTCGAAGAGCTCGCGCGCCGCGGGCTGCTCGAGGATCGCCGGGTACTTGCCCTTCAGCTCCCACGCATGGAAGAAGAACTGCCAGTCGATGTACTCGCGCAGCGTGGCGAGGTCGGGCTCGACGAGATGCCGGCCGGTGAACTCCGGCACGGGCAGGTCGTCAAAGGCGACGCGCTGCCGGTTCTCGCGTGCCTGTGCGAGCGGCAGCAGCGGCTTCCGCTCCTTCTCGGCATGGAGGTCGCGCAGGCGATCCTGGTCGGCGCGGTTCTCGGTGTCGAGCCGCGCACGCCGCTCGGGATCGAGCAGGGCGGACACGACGCCCACGACGCGCGAGGCGTCGAGGACGTGCACGACCGGCTGCGAGTACGCCGGCGCGATCCGCACCGCCGTGTGCTGGCGCGAGGTCGTGGCGCCGCCGATCAGCAGCGGCAGGTCCAGCCCGCGCCGCTCCATCTCGCGCGCGACGTCGACCATGTGGTCGAGCGAGGGCGTGATCAAGCCGGAGAGCCCGACGACGTCCGCCTCCTCCTCGGCGGCGACC
>WNGD01006473.1_pt1 | contig 11192 bp, 12 predicted proteins | sample 5400671 | NCBI WGS metagenome assembly WNGD01 (sample SAMN13153369, study PRJNA577476) | soil metagenome | isolation source: 40 cm soil or saprolite under grassland replicate 2 | place: USA:California | collected 2016-06-15
CTTGTCCGTCATGACGGCTTAGCGGAAGTCGCTGCCGATGGAGGTGATGGAGCGAAGGAGGTGGTCTCGCCCGGCTGTAGCGGGATTCGAATCTCGACGGTTGTTCCAATGCCGGGTGTGCTCTTGATGGTTACCGGCGCCGGTCCGCTGCCATAACGCTGGAGCCGCTCCTCGACATTCAAAAGACCCAAACCGCGCGCCTTCCGCCGCTCAAGGACCGCGTTGGTTGCGCCCGGCCCCGTGTCGCTAATCGAGACCAGCACGGACTGCACTTCCTCCGAGGACCCGGTTTGTTGCGGCCGGGCAGAGATACGCACCTCTCCCCCTGTAAGGCTTTCGCTGATGCCGTGCTTGATCGCATTCTCCACGAGCGGCTGAATGACAAGAGCGGGAATTCGAATACGCCGCAACTCCCAGGGAACGTCGATAAGTACACGCAACCGGTCTTCGAAGCGAGCACGCTCGATGTCGAGGTACGCCTCGATCAAATCAAGTTCTTCGCCGATGGTGACGAACTCTTCTCCCGATCGGAGGACGCTGCGAAGAAGTCCGGACAGCCGCATGAGGGTTCCGAGCGCGCGTTCCGGAGCCGTCTGTATCAAATAGCCGATCGTTGTCAGAGCATTAAACAGGAAGTGAGGGTTCACCTGTGCGCGTAACGCGCGGAGTTCGGCTTCCGCGGCCAATTTGCGCATCTCCTGTTCCTGAACGTCCCGCCGGTATCTTTCCTGCATCGAACGCACCGCATCGATGCGGCGCGCCACGAGCAACGCTCCACGCTCCAACATGGCGATGTCATCCGACAGCAACCGGCGTCCACCGGCCAGATCCCGGATCGATAAAATGTACTGAGGTTTATCTGTCGTTGGCACCGTCACTACGGCGCTGCGTCGATCCTGCTGAACCCAGACGTACGGTCCGTTCTGCTCGGATTCGGACCATTCGATGGATTCTGCGCTCAACGCCGGCGCCAGAGTGCGAGATGTCTCTTCGAGAATCGCTCCGGGGCTTTCGGACCGGTCGATTGCTTGAGAAAGCTTTGCTGCGAGGTCCGCATAATCCACGCGCTTGAGAACAATCTCGTCGACAAACCAACCGGCGCTCTTCCGGAGAAACGGATAAACCAAAGCGGTCAAAACCCACATCGACAAAAGCAGGGCACTCGATCGCATGGTCGCTGGACCGTTCGCCAACAGAGGCGTCACGCCAAAAACAAAAATTCCGAAAGTCAGACCGGCGAGAAGAATAAAAGACAGCGCCCGCTTCAAAAAGATATCGGCAAGGGCAAACCGGAAATCCTGATACAGGATCAGCAATGCCAGAGGGAGGGAGGCATGATGTCCTGTGAGCTGCAGCCACCAGGGATCGTCTCCGCCCTCATGATTGCTCAGATGCAGAGCCGATACGGCAAAGACCGACATCGCTACAACCCACAAGACTCGCCCGCGGCCCTGTTGACCAAGCGTGACGACGAGCAACGCAGCCAGAAGAGCTCCAAAACCGAACGTTACGCCTCTTAATGCCAATTGTGAAGGAGCCGTGCCCGTCGTGATCGCCGCGTAAAAATGCAGAATTGCGGCAAGCCCGCTCATGGCATAGCCGGAGCCAATCATTACGAAACTCGAGAGAGGGGGGACTTTCTCGACGGCGCGCAATGCCGAATGGACAACGACGGCCGGAAGGAAACACAGAGCCCCGAAAGCTGCGGCCAGCACCAATGGCGCAGGCTCTTCAAAGCCAAGGTTGAAAAGCCCGTACCCGCCAAAAGCCCCGACGTTCCAGGCAAATCCCAGCAGACCAGTCAAAAGTGCCAGACGATTCGATGCCACTCGATAACTGAGAACCATCCACAGCAACATCACGTAAAGCACAGTTCCCGTGATGAAGCCCAACAGATTGACAAGTGACGCGGCGGTGCCTGGGGTCATTTGCTTCTAGCCTGAAGGCGATTCTATTCGTATGGCCGCCGCGCGGCAACGGCAGTCCTCATCGTTTCACGTATTTTTGTGGATTCTTTTTGAACGCGTCTCGGTCCACTTTTGAACAGAAATAGTACGTCTGGCCTTGGTAGCCGGCCGACAGTTGCGGGTTCTTTTCGACCATCAGGCCGCAAACAGGGTCACGGACCTTTTCGGATTTTGGAGGCTTCTTGTCTTGCGCGAACGCAATCGCAGACAGTCCCAGCAACAGGAGCAAGGTGATAGTGCGTAATCGGTTTTTCATAGGGAGGCTTAGCGTAAGTCCATTCTTTCGGTTTGACTGGAATTCAGAGATAACTTTTCAATGAGAAGTTCGAATATGGGCATGAGTGGTCGGTTCCGTCTTCCGGCCGTGAGCGGCCGTTCGGAGCCCCGAGTCGGCCACTCATTAACTAATCCTTGGCTTCTGCGGAGGGTACATTAGGATCGAGACGATCGATTCACACAGTAACCCGCTCGGTTGTGGAAAGGCTCGTTCGCGACGCCTTTCCACGCTTTTTTGGCCAGCTATCTAGCCCAATAATAGAATCAGCCACTCGCGGAGACCACATCGTTTTTAGCCGCGAATTACGCCAATGACGCGAATGGGCCGCCTAGGAATTCGGTGTTGGCCCATTCGCGTCATTGGCGTAATTCGCGGCTCAGACTTTTTGGGTCGCGGCTTTGCGGCTAGCCAACAGACGGTCATTTTCGGGATATGAGTGGTATGATTTCGCCTATGGCAGAGCGACGTTGGTTTGGACAAGGTTCGCGCAACGTCCTCGTTCTGGTCGTGCTCGTAATGACGACCAGTGGACTCACGCTTCCCCACTGGCATACCGAATGGAATGGCTGCGAGCTATGCCACATCCGGTACTCGCCTAATCTTGACAGCCCGATCGCAGACAGTCCCGCCGTCACTCTCGTCACCGAACGAGACTGGCTACCGGATGACCGGGCCAACGAGCTAGACACTTGCGTTCTCACCCGATCGAGCCGTGCACCGCCGGCCTTCACTCCGTTCACCACCTAACACGTCGAAAGTTTTTCCAAGTCCGTACGTGAAGGAGATGGACCTTTATGCAGTCACGTATTCTTTCAGTTACATTTGTTTTCCTTTTTGCATCAAGCAGCAGTTTCTCGCAAGCGCCCACCGCGGCCGACGTCAATGCCTTGAAGACGCAGATCGAGAACCTGAAGGCAGATTACGAAAAGCGTATTCAAGCGCTTGAAACACAATTGCAAGGGATCCAGGCGCAGATGCTTCTGCAGCCGCTCGTGCTCACATCTTCGGCAATCCCGGTCCGGGAACAGCAGCCAGCCCAGGAACAACAGCCACAGCAGCCGGCGGCGCAAGTCCCTCCTGGTGCGGAAGGCGCCGGTGGACCGACTGGAGCGCTACCGGTCTATGGCGGCACGGCCGGTGCGTCGAAGGTGTTCAATCCGGATATGGCGGTAATTGGCGACTTTCTTGGCGCAGCCGGGTCTAACAAAGTCGGTCCCGATCCGGCCTTCGAGATGCATGAATCGGAGGCCGCGTTTCAAGCTATTGTCGATCCGTACGCTCGTGCCGACTTCTTTATCTCATTTGGCGAGCAAGGGGTTAACCTCGAAGAAGGTTACCTTACCTTTCCGGCGATCCCCGGTGGGTTGCTCGTCAGGGCCGGGAAGATGCGCGCGGCGTTCGGTAAGGTGAATACGCTCCACAATCACGTATTGCCGTGGACGGATCGCCCGCTGGTGACGACGAACCTGGTGGGAGGTGAGGACGGCATCAATGATGCAGGATTTTCAGTGGCCCGATTGATTCCAAATCCCTGGTTTTTCCTGGAAGCCACGGGGCAGGTCTTCCGTGGGGACTCTGGCGAGTTGTTCAAGTCGAGCCAACGGCGCGACATGAGCTACATTGGACATTTGCGCGGGTACCAGGACATCACGGATAACACCAACATTGATCTCGGCTTTTCTGTCGCTCGCGGACACAACTCATCCGGCATCGTTAATGATATCGATCTTGGCCGCTTCAGGACGACGTTGTACGGAGGAGATGCCACAGTCCGATGGCGGCCGCTGCAGCGATCGATTTACCATTCGTTTGTAGGCCGCTCAGAGATCATCTGGAGCAGGCGCGCTCAACCGAATGGGCTGCAAAGCGGCCTGGGTTACTACCTCTCGGGCGATTATCAGTTCGCCCGCCGATGGTTTGTGGGCGCGCGCTACGATCGCTCGAAGCATGCGGATAACGCGTTGCTACACGACACAGGTCAATCGGCTGTCCTCACTTACTGGCCGAGCGAGTTCAGCCAGGTACGTGGACAATATCGCCGCACGAGATACGCGGCCGGGCCGACTGCCAACGAGCTTTTAGTCCAATTCCAGTTTTCGATTGGGGCGCATGGCGCGCACCCGTTCTAATTACGAAAGGTTATTATGAGTGTCAAGATCTGTCTTGCTGTACTGATCGCATGTTTTCTGCCGAGTTTGCCTTTAGGGGCACAGAGCAAGCTGAACGTCGTTACGACCACCGAAGACCTTGCAGCGATAGCCCGCGAGGTCGGCGGTGATCATATTACAGTGGAGTCGATCGCCAGAGGTTATCAGGATCCGCACTTCGTTGAAGCGAAGCCCAGCTTCATTCTTAAGATGCAGAAGGCCAACATTCTCATCCTCGTCGGCCGCGAGCTCGAGATCGGCTGGCTGCCGCCTTTGATCCAGCAGAGCCGTAACTCGAAGATCCAGGTAGGCGCTGATGGCTACGTGGATGCATCGCTCAAGGCGCGAATTCTCGAAATCCCGCAGGGCCAGATCACACGGGCGGAGGGCGATGTCCACCCGCTCGGCAACCCCCATTATTGGCTGGACCCCGAGAACGGTAAAATCATCGCACGCGAGATCTTCGATGCGTTCGTCCGCTTTCGACCGAATGACAGCACTTATTTCGAACAGCGCCTGGACGACTTTCTCAATCGCCTGAGTGAGGCCGAAAAGCGGTGGATCGGAATGATGGCGCCTTACAAGGGCACGAAGATGGTCACCTATCACCGCTCGTTCCCGAACTTCGTCGAGCGGTTTGGTCTCGACATCGTTGGTTATGTTGAACCCAAGCCGGGCATTCCGCCCACGCCCCAGCACACACTCGATCTCATCAACCAGATGAAGAAAATGAACGTCAAGCTTGTACTCGTTGAGCCGTATTTTGATCTGAAAACGCCAAACGCGATCGGCCGCGATACTGGCGCGGAGGTGCTAGTCATGCCGCCATCGGTGGGAGGGGTCAAGGAAGTAACCGATTATTTCAAGCTCTTTGACTACGATCTCAACCTGCTAATCACTGCAATTAAAAAGACAGGCGCGAAATAAGGGGGAGCATGGACACATCGGTGCTTGCGTTTCTGGCGGCCCCTTTCGCCGCCAGTCTGATACTCACAGGTATTCACGCTTACCTTGGCGTCCACGTTGTCGAGCGTGGCGTGATTTTCGTGGATCTCTCGCTGGCACAGATCGCGGCGCTTGGCGCAACGATCGCGCTCCTGATGCCGATGACCGGCGGCGATCCGCACGCCCCCTTTACTTATTGGGTCAGTCTCGCCTTCACCTTCCTTGGAGCATTGGTATTCTCGACCATTCGCAGCCGGCGGGCGCGGATCCCTCAAGAGGCCATCATCGGTATTTGTTACGCGGTCGCTTCGGCAGCGGCGATTCTGGCCATGAGCAAAGCGACTTCAGAGAGCGAGCACCTGAAAGACATGCTCGTCGGCAACATCCTCGCCGTGTCTTGGCCCGAGGTTGGTAAGACGGCCCTCCTTTATGGTGCGATTGGAACGTTCCACTACATCTTTCGTCATAAGTTCCTGACCATCTCCATAGATCCCAGGAAAGCAGAAGCGGAAGGAATTTCCATCAAGCTGTGGGATTTCCTTTTCTACGCATCCTTTGGATTTGTCGTGACATCATCGGTAGCTATCGCGGGCGTGCTTCTGGTTTTCTGCTATCTTATCGTACCGTCGGTGGCCGCCATGTTATATGCCGACACGATCGGACGCCGGCTTGCGATTGGTTGGACGATGGGAACTGTGGTATCGGCATTGGGGGTCTATCTGTCATTGAAACTCGATCTGCCAACCGGCGCGACGATCGTCTGCACATTCGGACTCGTGCTGATCATTATGGCTGCCGTGCGTCCCTTGGTGCAGCGGAAAATTCCGGCTGACCTTCACCAGTTTGATTATGCCGATCGAGCTCACGGACGTTCCTGAAGCGGACAATTGCACATTCGCTCTTATCGAAATTTTGAAAATGAGGCGGCGGGTTTTGCCCGTGTGCAGGCAATCGAGGTGATTAGCACGCCGCTACAGCAGAAACGTACAACAACATCAACTACCAACTGAGGACACATGAAGGCAGACCGCATTTCAAAAGGACCCGTATCGGTCTTGATCGGAACACGCAAAGGCGCATACATACTTCGCGGCGATAAATCACGGCGGACGTGGAAACTTTCGGACATCATGTTTTTGGGACAGATCATTCATCATCTCGTGGTTGATCCCAGAGACGGCAAGACCATCCTGGCGGCCGCACGCACCGGGCACCTGGGCCCCACCATGTACCGCTCTACAGACTTCGGCAAAACGTGGAAGGAATCTGAACGGCCTCCTGCTTTTCCGAAAGTGCCCGAAGGTCAGACCGGGTTGGTTCTGAATCACGTGTTCTGGCTCACGCCTGGCCACGCCAGCCAGCCCGGAGTTTGGTATGCCGGGTCATCCCCGCAGGGCCTGTTCCGAACGGAAGACGGCGGCCGCACCTGGGAAGGTGTTGCGGGTTTCAATGAGCATCCCATGCGGAACACGTGGTGCGGCGGTGACAAGGATGGCACTCCGGATGGCCCCAAAATGCACTCGATCAACATCGACCCGCGCAATCCGAAGCACATGTATATCGGCATGTCCAGCGGCGGCGTATTCGAAACTACGGATGGCGGCTCGGACTGGAAACCGCTGAACAAGGGCTGCGCGGCGGACTTTCTGCCGGTCCCGGATCCGGAGTTTGGGCACGACCCTCACTCGGTGTCCCTGCACCCGCTGATGCCGGATCGGCTCTATCAACAGAACCATTGCGGCATTTATCGGATGGAGCGGCCGGAAGGCGCGTGGATCCGCATCGGAAACAACATGCCTAAGAAAGTCGGCGACATCGGCTTTCCCATCGTTCTGCATCCGCGCGATCCGGATACGGTATGGGTCTTTCCGATGGACGGCACCGGCGTCTGGCCCCGTACGAGCCCGGAAGGCAAGCCGGCGGGCTACGTCACACGCAATGCAGGAAAGACTTGGAAGCGGCTCGATACCGGATTGCCGAAACCGGCCTGGTTCACCGTGAAACGTCAAGCAATGGTTTCAGATCGTCATGATCCTGTGGGACTCTATTTGGGGACAACGAGCGGAGAGCTTTGGGCCAGCCGCAACGAAGGTGCAAAATGGACGTGTCTGGCGAACCACCTGCCGGAAATCTATTCAGTCGAAGTGGCGTAGCCGAGGACAATACCCAACAAATGAAGGTGCATGTACCCACGCCCCTGCGCTCATATACTGCGCGTGAGGCCGTAATCGAAGCAAACGGATCGACGCTCGGAGAGCTTCTCGCCGATATCGACCGCCGCTATCCGGGCTTCCGATTCCGAATCATCGACGAGCAGGATGGCATCCGCGAGCACATCAAGATTTTCTTGAACGAAGATCCATCGGTAGACCTGAGCGCGCCCATTGGCTCGAACGACGTCATTCACATCATCTGCGCCCTCAGCGGAGGATCGATCGGTTGGATCTTAAATCAAGACTTCACTTTGTATCGTATAAAAATATGATGAATAAATTGTTACTGACTGCATTAGTTGCGTTGTCCGTTCCCGTATATGCTGCGCCTTGCACCACCGCAACGCCGGCCTGTACCGAATGGTTGAGCCTCGGGAAGGGCCAATCGCGCTCGCTGATCTACCGCACGTATGCTTTGAACGCAAAGAACGAGAAGATCACACGCGCGCTCATCGTGGTTCATGGGGCGGGACGGGACGCGGATAACTATTTTCGAACCGCGGTTGCGGCGACATTCCTGGCCGGAGCTCTCGATGACACGATCGTTATCTCTCCTCGTTTTGCGTCCAATGACAGCTCCGGCTGCCGTGACACCCTGGCCACAAATGAGGTCAATTGGAGCTGCACCGGGGATAGCTGGCGGTCCGGCGGCACCGCCTCGAACGATGAGCGGCTAACGTCCTACGATTTCGCGGACGAACTTCTCGGCAGTCTTGTCCGCAAAGACCTTTTTCCGAATCTGAGAGCTATTGTTGTGGCTGGCCATTCTGCCGGAGGCCAATTCGTGACGCGCTACGAGATGGCGAACCGGGTTCACGACAAGCTCGGAATTCCTGTGACGTATGTCGTCGCAAACCCATCCAGCTACGCCTACCTGGATCCGGAACGTCCAGTCGCTGACATTAACAACGAGTGGCGGCCCTTCGGCGACGCCCGCAACTGCACTACGTACGATAACTGGCCCTATGGCCTCAAGAAACGCTCCGGCTATTCGGCCCCTTCTACGGATGACCAACTCAAGAAGCAACTCGTCGCTCGCCCCGTAACATATTTGCTGGGTGAACTCGACGTCTTGCCGATTGCAGGCTTCGATTCTTCATGTCCGGCCATGGCGCAGGGTCCCAATCGTCTGGCTCGCGGCCAGGCCTTTGTCAGCTACGTTAACAAGAAGTACGGCGCTCAGCACAAAGTAACCGTCGTCCCACTCTGTGGCCACAACGCGCGCTGCATGTTCACGGCGGACCCTTCGCTGCCGGTGCTGTTTCCGAAACCCTGACAGTCTGCAAGCCAGCCGCCCGTGACCTCATTCACCGCCTGCTACATCCCCGCGCGACGCGCGTGAGTCCGATGCTCGCCGCATCTGGTGTGAGCGCGTAGTCGCGGGCTTTAGCCCGCGTCCTATTCACGACAGGATGATTCTTGCTTGAGCATCGGAACGCGGGCTAAAGCCCGCGACTACGTGCTTCTTGTAGACGGTCCAAAGACGATAAGAAATCCAGACTAGTTGAGCGGCGAGCGGTTCGAAGAAGTACCAAAGTCCCATCGTGCGGAATCACCTTCAACGCCGATCGCTCAGGTGCCGCCTTTTGGCTGGGTATTCGGATGCCACCTTGATGCGGTCGACTTGCATCGGGGGAAACTTTCCCACGAAACGGAAACTTTCCCCGAAACCCGACACGGGGCCATGCGAAAAGTTAGTGATAAACAAGAGGACAGGCTTATGGAACATTCCTTGCAATATCCGACCAACGACTGGGCCCCACAGGCCCTTTCTCTGAAATCCGAAGTTGCGCTCGCACGGAGCTGTTGTGATGTCTTCTGGGGGAGTCGGAAGCAAAACGATGAGCGGGATCAAACAAAGTCAAGCGAGAGGCTCAACCAAAAAAATTCCTGGCCGCCGGGCCGCTGAAGAGCCGTGCAACGCGCGGGAACGTCCGGGAACGGTGGCGGCCGCCAGAACGGTCGCGTTGCCCTTCGCTTTCGCCTTATTTCTGTCCTGTGCGTTCGCGCAGGAATCACCAAAGCATCCCGAAGAGGACCATAGCCTCACTTTTGGGGGGGAGACGGATTTCACTTCGGGTTACGTGTGGCGCGGCCTTCTGGTCGACGACGGGCCCCTCATGCAGCCGTCGGCATGGATTTCCAAGTCTGGATTTACATTTGCCGCCTGGACCAGTCACCCCCTAAGCAAGACATCCGAGACGACGCATCTGAATGCGAGCACTTTGACGCTGACCTACGGCCGAGATTGGAAGAAGCTCACAATCGAACCTTCCGTCGAAAGCTATTTCAGCCGGCGGACGCAGGACAGCAACGATCCCAATACGATGGAAGGCTCCTTGAAACTGTCTTATCCCGCGGGCCCGCTACGCGTATTCACCAGCCATGCGTTTGACGTTTTGGCTTATCGAGGTGCGTACTTCGGAGAGGCGGGATTGGGCTATGAGGGGCATGTCACGAAAAATACCGAGCTGTCCATTTCTCTGCGCTCAGGATGGGCTTCGTCGAAATTCAACGATATCTATATCGGTCTCAGCAAGAGAACTTTCAATTTCATCGGAGCCGAAGGATCGGTCAGTTACTATTTGAGGCCTTACCTGTATTTCCGGCCGCATTTTGAGTTCAGCAACATCGTCGACCGGCGACTCCGGGAGTATTTGGAGTCGCCCACCATCAACAGTTTTGGACTAGCCATGGGAGTCGAGTTCTGAACACTCAGGAGGAGCTATGAAGTCACTTATGGAATCTTCTTTGCCACTTACAGATATTGAGGTCCTCCATGTGATCTTCGAAACGCAGGCGGACCAGCGGCCGGAGGCCGTGGCCGTGGTCTTTGGCCGAGAACGGGCGACGTACGCCGAGCTCGAGAGCCGCGCGAACCGGCTCGCCCGCCATTTGCGCGGACGGGGCGTTGGACGCAGGTCGGTTGTCGCAATGATGCTCCCGCGGGCGATAGAGGCGTACAGCACACTCCTCGGGATCCTCAAGACGGGAGCCGCCTACGTGCCGATTGACCCCGAGTACCCTGCGGACCGCGTGGCATACATCCTCGAGGACTCGGACGCCGAGGCGCTCGTGACGACGGCGGACCTGGCCAGCCGTCACCGCGCGTTTGGCGGAGCGGTGGTCCGCGTCGATGCCGACCGCGACGCGATCGCCGCCGAGAGCCCGGCGCGCCTCCGCTGCGAGGAAGCCGGCGTGGGCGGACGGGACCTTTGCTATGTGATCTACACGTCGGGCTCTATGGGCCGGCCCAAGGGCGTCATGATCGAGCATCGGAGCGCGTGCCACCTCGTGCGCGCCGAGGGACGCATCTTCGGGGTACGTCCCGAAGACCGCGTATACCAGGGCTCCTCGCTCTCTTTTGACTTGTCGGTCGAAGAGGTCTGGCTCGCGTTCCACGCGGGGGCGACGCTGGTCGCCGCGACACCGGAGATGGCCCACGCGGGGCCGGATCTCTCGCAGCTCCTCACCGAGTGCGGTGTGACCGTGCTCTCATCCGTGCCAACCTTGCTTGCGATGCTTAAGGAAGATGTGCCGACGCTGCGTCTTCTCATCTTGGGAGGCGAGGCGTGCCCCGATCGGGTAGTCGCGCGCTGGGCGCGGCCAGGACGGCGTGTGGTGAACACTTACGGCACGACGG
>WNGD01006475.1_pt1 | contig 11190 bp, 9 predicted proteins | sample 5400671 | NCBI WGS metagenome assembly WNGD01 (sample SAMN13153369, study PRJNA577476) | soil metagenome | isolation source: 40 cm soil or saprolite under grassland replicate 2 | place: USA:California | collected 2016-06-15
GGGTTGTGATCGGCTCGTCTGAGTTGTGCCAACAGCGGTCATTTTCCCGGTCGCAACAGTGTTAGCATTACCACGGCCAGAATAGTCGCATAACGTGCGGTGGTGCGTGAAAGCCAAAGCACATGCATGATCAGAACCTTTGCGGACAACGCTTGCGGAGGAGCAATTTCATCCGAAGAACGCCCGCTCGACGAACCAATAGGCGCCGACCGGGGGGTGGGTCGGCCTCGCGGTTTTGCCTGCGCGGAGCAGAAAACTGCTGTTCTGCCAGGGTAAGATGATGTAGTGTCCGCGCCACTATCGGCGGGTCGGCAAGGAGACGATCCGCCTTCCAAAGGGAGGAACCTTCATGGAGAAAACATCAACCGTAAACCGTCGCGCCTTTCTGAACGCGTTGGGCGTGACCGTCGGCGGGGCGGGCCTCGCGGGCGCCGGCATGGTCGGCGGCGCTCAAGTGCTCAAGGCCGCCCAAGAGCCCGCCAAGGGCCGCATTCCCGACACGCCGTTCAAGATCGGTCACATGACATTCCTGACCGGCGCCGGCGCGGTGCTCGGTGAGCCCTCGATCAAGGGCCACACCATGGCGGCGGAGGAGATCAACGCCCAGGGCGGGCTGCTGGGCAAACGCAAGATCGAGACCATCACCGCCGACGAAGCCGCCGGCACCGATGCATGTGTCAAAGAGCTGCGGCGGATGAAGCTCGACGCCAAGATCGACATGTTCACCGGCGTCATCTCCAGCGGCACGAGTCCGGCTGTCGGTCCAGTCGCCGAGGAGCTCGGCGTGCTGACGATCCTCACCGATGGGTGCACCGATTTCCTGTTCGACAAGGCGATTCCCAATCCGAAATACGTGTTCCGCATCACCAACATCCAGTCATCGGATGGGATCACGGCGGCGATCGGCGTCGCGCAGACCTGGCCACACGTGCGAAAGATCGCTCATATCCATCCGGACTACGCCTACGGCCGCAACGCCTTCGAGCATTTTACCCTCGCGCTCGAGCGGATGGTGCCCGGAACAGAGGTCGTCTCGGAAAGTTGGCCGAAGCTCTTCAGCACGGACTTCACCGCCCACATCACGAAGATCATGTCGGCGCAGCCCGACCTTTTGGTGGCGTCGGTGTGGGGCGGCGATTACGTCGCGTTCTACAAGCAGGCGCTGCGCTACGGCCTGTTCGACAAGATGAAGGTCGCGAGCACGATCGCGTTCGGCGTCGCGCCCCACGCGATCGGCAAGGACCACCCCGAGGGCGTGCTCGCCGGAGTGCACTCCAACTATCACTTCACCTATCCGGGCGGCGACCGCTGGCCGCTCAACAAGAGCTTCGTCGAGCGCTATCACAAGCGCTGGAACGAGTACCCGAACTTCCAGTCGGAAGGCGCCTATGTGGCGCTGTATCTACTGAAGGCGGCCATCGACCGGGCCAACAAGTTGACCGGCGGCTGGCCCGAGGACGAGGCGATCATCAGCCAGCTCGAGGGCGTCGGCATGGATACCCCGTCGGGCTATCTCTACATGCGTCCCGACCACCAAGCCTACAAGGACGCGGTCACCGGGTTCAGCAAGAACTTGCCACAATACGAGTTCGCCAGCTGGGATCCCGAGCGGATCATCACCATTCCGATCCGCAACATCACCGCTCCGCAAGGTTGGCCGAAGCCCGGCACGACCCACAACGACTCGACCTCGGCGGCGAACTGGATCAAGACCACCTGGCCCAAGGCGGTCGGGTGAACTGATCTAGTCCGAGTCCTTCGACTGAAGTACCATCGCGCCCGTGAAAACGGGCGCGGTCGGTTTTCGTCGGCGACAATTGCCCGAGAGCTGTGTTAGGACTCCGCACAAACGGGCGGCTCGCCTGATCCGCCGGCTTGCTCGTCTGCCCGTCCGCGGCCGTTCCGCGCCGGGCGCGGCATCGCGGTGCGCCAAGGAAGGGGGGGACCGGTGGCGATCCTGGTCATCCAGATCCTGAACTCGCTGCTCTACGCCTCGGTGCTGTTCCTGATTGCCGCGGGCCTGAGCCTGATCTTCGGGGTCATGCGCATCGTCAATCTGGCGCACGGCAGCCTCTATGCGGTCGGCGCCTACGTCGCGGCTTGGCTGATTGGGCGAGGCATCGCGTTCGGCGTGCCGCTCAAATGGCTGTTCCTGGTGCTGCCGGTGGGTGCGCTGGCCGTGGCGCTCATCGGCATCGTGATCGAGCCGTTGCTGCTGCGCCCGTTCTATCGCCGCGCCGAGGAGTACCAGCTCCTGGTCACGTTCGGCCTCCTGCAGATCCTGGAGGATCTCATTCGTTTCATCTGGGGCGGAACGCCGCTGTCCGCGGACCCGCTGATGGATGCGCTGCCGGTCATTCGCATCGGCGGTCTGCTGTATCCCGCGTACAATCTGGTGGTCATCGGCATCGGCGTGCTCGCGGCCGTGGTGCTGTGGGCGGGGATCTATCACACCAGGTTCGGCGTGATGCTGCGGGCGACCTCCCAGGATCGCCGCATGGCCTCGGCGCTCGGCCTCAACGTCGGACTGGTCTACGTGTCGGCGTTCGGGATCGGCTGCTTCATGGCGGGGCTCGGCGGTGCGATCGTGGTGCCGACCCAGGCCGCGGTGCTCGGCATGGGGGTCGATGCGCTGGTCGTCGCCTTCGTGGTGGTGGTGATCGGCGGGCTGGGCAGTCTCAAGGGCGCGCTGATAGGCGCCCTTGTGGTGAGCTTCGTACGGACCGCGGGCATTCAGTTCTTCCCCGAGCTGGAGCTCGCTGTGCTGTATCTCATCGCCGCCCTGGTGCTGCTGGTGCGTCCGACCGGCCTGTTCGGGACCGCGTGATGAAGGCTGATCTCAAAACGCCGCGGAACCGCTCCGTGCTCAAGCTCGCCGGCGCGGCGGCGCCGATCCTGCTCATGCTGATCCTGATGCCGGGCTTCGTCGACACCTATCAGATACAACTGCTGATCTACGGTCTGATCGCGGCGATCGCCGCGCTCGGGTTCAACCTGCTGCTCGGCTACACCGGCCTGCTCTCGTTCGGCCATTCTGCCTATTTCGGCATCGGCGCCTACGCCGTCGCCTTCGTGGCCCAATATCTCGGCCCGCACTCCATGGAGTTCTACATCCTGATCGGGATTCCGACGGTCGCCATCACGTCGGCGCTGCTCGGTTACATTTGCGTCCGCCACACGCAGATCTTCTTCGGCATCCTCACCCTGGCGCTTTCCCAGGTGCTCTACAGCCTGGCGCTCAAGCTCTACTGGGAAACCGGCGGCAGCGACGGCCTGCGGGTCCCTCGCCCGGCCTTGCTGCTGGGCTTGCTCAGCTTCTCTGGCCCGCGCGGGTTCCAGCAATTCATCACCTCCTATTACTACTATGTGCTCGCCGTCTTCGTCGTCTGCGTGGTTCTAATGTGGGTGATCGTGCATTCGCCGTTCGGCAAGACGCTGCAGGCCATCCGCGACAACGAGGTCCGGGCGCGTTTTCTCGGGATCAGGATCCGCCGTTTCCGCTGGATCGCCTTTCTGGTCTCCGGAACCTTCACCGGGCTGGCCGGCATCCTGTGGGTGCCGCTCAATGGGTTGACGACGCCGGACGTGCTGTATTGGACGTTCTCGGGCGAGATCGTGTTCACCGCGCTGCTCGGCGGCTTCCGCAATTTCACCGGGCCGATCGTCGGCGGATTGGTGTTCACCTACCTGAAAACCTACGCGGTCGCGACGACCGAGTATTGGCAGCTTCTGCTCGGCGTGGTCCTGGTCACCCTGGTGCTGGTGTTGCCGACCGGCATCGTGGGCGCCATTTCGACGCTCGGTCAGCGGCTGACAAGAGGGAAGTCCTGACGTGATCCTTCTCAAGACCGTGAACTTGAGGAAGCAGTTCGGCGAGACCCGCGCCTGCGATGGCCTGGATTTCGTGGTCAACAAGGGTGAATTCCTGTCGCTGGTGGGATCGAACGGCGCCGGCAAGACCACGCTCGTCAACCTGATCAGCGCGCACCTGCAGCCGGACAGCGGCCAAATCCTGCTCGAGGACCGCGACATCACCTATATGAGCGTCGCCGACCGCATCAAGGCCGGGATCGCCCGCAGCTTCCAGATCGTCAATTTGTTCGACGGGCTCTCGGTGTTCGACAATGTCGCGCTGTCGATCTTCTCCCGCGAGGGCAAGACCGTGAGGATGGCGGCGCTCGCCGACCATGACTACGACGTGCGCCAGGAGGCGCTCGAAGTGCTGGGCGAATTCGGGTTGAGCGGCAAGGCCGGGGCTCTTGCGGGCGGGTTGGCGCAAGGCGAGCGCAAGCTGCTCGACGTCGCGGTCGCCTATGCGTTGCGGCCTCGCCTGATTTTCCTCGACGAGCCGACCAGCGGGGTCAGCACCCACGACAAGGCGCAGATCATGGACACCGTATCGTCCGTGGTGCGCGGCGGCCGTGTCACCGCCGTCGTGATCGAGCACGACATGGACGTGGTGTTTCGCTATTCCGACCGCATCGTCATGATGCACGAAGGCGCGTTCCTGGCCGACGGCACGCCCGACGAGATCCGCGCTAACAAGGACGTCGCCAGCATTCTGCTCGGCGCACCGCTGGCGGGCTGAGGCGAGAACATCGTGCTGCTCGAGGTCAAGGACATCAACACCTATCGCGGCCCCGCCCATATCCTGCGCGGCGTGTCGATCCATGTCGATGCGGACGAGGTCGTGGCGCTGGTCGGGCGCAACGGTGCCGGCCGCACCACGATTATCGAGAGCATCACCGGGCTGCTCGCGGTCCGTTCCGGCGAGATCCGCTTCCGCGACGAGGAGATCACGTCGTTGCCGCCGCATCGGCGCGCCAAGCGCGGCATCGGCTATGCGCCGGAGAATTCCGGCATCTTTCCCGAGCTCACCGTTGCCGAGAACCTGATGATCAGCCGTTGGCTCGCGGCCAAGACCGGGCGCGGCGGCGCCGACGGCGACACCGAGGCGCGGGTGTTCGCGGTGTTTCCGGAGGTCCGCCAGCTCGTCAGCCGTCAGGGACTCAATCTGAGCGGCGGCCAGAAGAAGATGGTAGCGATCGCCAGAGCCATGGCGCTCGCTCCCTATCTTTTGATCCTCGACGAGGCGTTCGAAGGTCTGGCGCCCGCGGTGGTGAAGCGATTCCGCGAGGCGGTGATGACCATCAAGGGCATGGGCGTCGCACTGCTCATCGCCGAATCCAATCTCATGAGCGCGGCGGCGATCGCCGATCGGCTCTACGTGGTCGATCGCGGCGAGATCGTGTTCCAGGGCACGCCGCAACAGGCGCTCGCCGACGAGGAGGTCATGCGTGCGTTGCGCGGGTGAAGGTCGTGACCCCTTCGAAGTCGCGTCGTAACAGGAAGCCGCCGGCCGCCGCGCTGATGGCCGCGGTGGCAGGCATCCTCGTCACCGTGGCGCGCGCCGGTCACGAGCTGCCGGTCTATCCGTCCTACTACCCGCACGAGATCGCGATCGAGACGATGGCGCCCGAGCGCGCTGCCGACCTGCTGCGCGAAAACAAGCTTCACGCCTACCTCGGTCCGCAGCCGCCGTTCCCCGGCGACATGCCGGCTTCGATCCGCGCAGTGGAGTCGCTCGGCAGCTTCATCGTCGTGCGGCTCAATCCCGCCTCGCCGGCGGCATGGGACGGGTCGTCTGCGTGCGCCATGATCGAGACCATTCTGCGCGGCATGGCCGGCAACGGCGGTTTCGTGTTTCATCCTTATCCAGTCACGCCCCTTCATGGCGATTATCTGTATTTCGCCGATCTTGCCGCGGCCGCGAAGACGCGGTTCCTGTCTGCGGCGGCTACGCAGCCGGCGACGCCAAATCCGAAAATCAAGGCCGACGGCGCGCAGAAGAATCTGGTGCCCCCCGCGTGGATCGCGCCGGGGCCGGAATGGGACGCCGCCGTGGAGACGATCGATGCAGCCGGCCTTCTCGCCGGTTCGATGCGTTCGGTGAACGGCTGGATCGGGCCCCCTTGGCTCAAGGCCGGGTGGTTCCACGCGGAACGCATCTTGGCGGATACGCTCGACGATTCCGGCGTCAAGGGCCGCGCCGCGGCTGCGCTCGCGCGTCTGGAAGCGAGCCAGGAGCACGACAGCGTCGAGCGGATCAATCTCGAGCGCGAGCTCGTCACCGCGCTCGCCGGCAACTGCCGCAAGGTCGTCGCCGGCTACACCGTCAAGCGTCAGGTCTTCAGCACGGAATTCACCGAGGGGATCGAGAACATCGGCTTCGACTCGATCGAAGGACTTAATTCGCCGATGTTCCTCCGCACGGTGAAGCTCAAGGATTTCCCCTGGAACGGCTGGCTCACGCTGGGCATCGACCAAGCTCCGCAGGCGGCATGGAACCCGATCGCCGGCTTCGACGACCCGTTCGGGCATTTGCTGTGGTCCGCGGTCGGCGATCCCGCGCTGCTGCCGCAGCCCTATGATTCGGGCTGGATGCTCAACCGCATCTCCGATGTCCAGCCGAATTCCGGCCGATAGTAGGCGAGGCGACCCGTGACCCGCCCGCCGTTTATGCTCGCCCGATCCGTGCTGGCGCTGTTCCTGATCTCGGTCAACGCCGTTGCTCCGGCCATGGCCGCGCAGCTGAGCTTCGATCTCAAGGTCGAGCGCGGCCGCGTCGCGGAAAACATGCGGCTGGTCCGGGTCAAGCAGGGCGACGTCGTAACATTGCGATGGACGAGCGATCAGCCGCTCGTCCTGCACCTGCACGGCTACGACATCGAGAAGCGTGTCGCGCCGGGCCCCGCTACCGAGATGACGTTCACCGCTTATGCGACCGGACGATTTCCGATTCACGTGCACGCGCATGGGGCCGGCGACCGCGCGCACGAGGAAGCACCGCTCGTCGATGTCGAAGTCTATCCGCGGTAGGGTCGTAGTGCGGCCGGGCACAGGCGAGCCGCACGCGTCTCCCTCCCCCACTTGCGGGGGAGGGATGGGCAGGGGGTCTACCCGCTCGCGCCGGAGAAATCTGGCCCCTCCTGCCTCACGCCCGCAGTTCGCGAGGCGACCCCGGATCAAGTCCGGGGCAGGCTCTCCCTTGCAAGCGGGGGAGCTGACCGGAGTAAACCGAAAGGCATTCGCTCTCGCCCTCATCTTCGCGGCCAGTTGCCTGCTCACAACCCCGGCGCAGGCCCATGGCTTCGGCCAACGCTACGACCTGCCCTTGCCTCTCTCGCTCTATTTGTTCGGCACGGCGGCCGCCGTCGTTCTGTCGTTCGTCATCGTCGGGCTGTTCGCCCGCCACACGCCCGGCGCGCAGGGTTATCCGCGGCTGGATGTGAGCGCGTATCCGCCCGGGCGATGGATCGCGCATCCGGCGGTCGCGCTCGTTCTCAGGCTGATCGCCATCGCCCTGTTGATATTGATCATACTCGCGGGATTCGTCGGCAGTCAGAACCCGTATCAGAACCTCGCACCGACGCTGGTCTGGATCATTTTTTGGGTCGGGCTTGCCGTATTCTCGGCGTTCGCCGGCGATCTTTGGGCGCTCATCAATCCGTGGCGGACGCTGTTCGATTGGACCGATCGGCTTTGTCGAACGATCGCCGGCCGCGGCCTCGGGCTGCGGCTGCCCTATCCCGAAGCACTCGGGGTATGGCCGGCGGTCCTTCTGTTGTTGGCGGTCTCCTGGACCGAGCTCGTGTTTCCGAGCCCGGCCGCGCCCGCCAACATCGCATGGCTGGCGGTGCTCTATTCCCTCGTCACCTGGACCGGCATGATGCTGTTCGGCAGCGCCACCTGGGTGCGGCACGGGGAAGTCTTCAGCATCTTCTTTGGCGTGTTTGCGCGTTTCGCGCCGACCGAGGCGAGCGTCCGCGATGCTTCCGGCGCACGCGGATTGGCGCTGCGGCCGTTCGGGGCCGGCCTGCTCGCGAACGACCCCGCCTCCGCCTCGATGGTCGCCTTCGTGCTGCTCGTGCTCGCGACCGTCCTCTATGACGGCCTGCTGACCACGCCCGAATGGGTCGAGCTCGAGCGCGCGCTCGTCGGCGTGGTGCCGGGCGCCGGCGAATTCGCTTCCATCCTCGTCAGGACCGCCGGGCTCCTCGCGTTCTGGGGCTTGTTTCTCGGCGCCTATGTCGCGGTGAGCGCCGTGATGAGCCTGGTGGCCGGGAGCCGGTCGGCGGGGGAAATGGCGCGGAGCTTCGCCTTCACTCTCATCCCGATCGCGATCGCCTATCACCTCGCGCATTATCTCGTGTATCTGCTCACGCAGGGCCAATACATCATTCCGCTTGCGTCCGATCCGTTCGGTTACGGCTGGGATCTGTTCGGGACGGCGGGCTATCGCGTCGACATCGCATTGGTCGGCGCGCGGTTCGCCTGGTATGCGGCGGTGAGCTCGATCGTGCTCGGGCACATCGCCGCCGTCTATCTGGCCGACGTGCGGGCGCACCAGGTTCTCCCCGTGCGGCGCGCGGCGCTGCGCTCGCAGGTGCCGCTCACGGCCCTGATGGTGGTCTATACCTTCGTCAGTCTGTCGATTCTCGCCGAGCCGATCGTCGAGCGCCGCGTGCCCGCGCAGCCGAGCACGGCAGCGACCGAGGTCCAGAGCATTCCCGAGGACGCCCTCGTTCCCGAGCTTTCGACCGGCCGTTTGCAGTCGGTCGGGCCCGGGCATTCCGCGAGGCTGAAATTGACCTATCGCGCGATGGGTTCGGCCTTCCACGACGGCACGCGCACGACTGCCGCGGATCTGCTCTATGCCTATATGTTCGCCTACCGCTGGGCCGGTCGCGGCGAAGGAGATTCCCATTACGATCCGGCCGTGGCCGCCGCGACCGCGCCGTTGCGGCAGCGGCTCGCCGCGGTGCGGATCTCGGGCATCGACACGGCGTCGAAATCGTTCCGGGTCGGCGACGTCAATTTCATCCGCGAGCTCTTCGTCGTCGACGTTTATCTCGACGTTCCGCCGGAGGATCCCGAGCAGGATGCGGTGTTCGCGCCGCCCTGGAGCACGCTGCCCTGGCATGTGCTCGTGCTGATAGAAGAAGCGGTTTCCCGCGGCTGGGCGGCATTCTCCAAGAGCGAAGCCGCGCGTCGCGGCGTCCCCTGGCTCGATCTCGTCCGCGCCGAGGACGTCAAGACGCGACTCGCCGCGCTGGTCGACCAATTCGAACGGGAGGCATATCGGCCCGAGATCCTGCAGCCGCTCGTGAGCGCCGAGGACGCACGCAAGCGCTGGACGGCGCTATCGGCATTCTACCGCGAGCACCGTCATTTCCTGGTGACCAACGGGCCCTATCGACTCAAGAGCTGGTCGGGCGGGCGCGCGACGCTCGAAGCGTTTCGGGATCTGAGTTATCCGCTGGGGGTGGGTTCTTACGATGTGTACGCGACTCCACGCCGAGGTTATGTCGTCAAGGCCGAGCGCGAGAACGGCGGATTGCGCATCTCGGCCGAGATCGAGACCGTGATGAAGTTCATGCGCGATTACCGCATCGTGCGGCAGCCACTGACTGCTGTAGACCCCATCTTGGTCAAGCGCGCCGCGCCCGAATGCCGTTACGTGGTGATCGACTCTGAAAGCCGCGTCGCGCTCGCCGGCGTCGTGCGCCCGCAGGAGGATCTGACGTTTGCAGTCGCGCTCGACGGCAAGCTGCCGGCCGGGAAATACACGGTCATGGCCCAGATTCTGGTCAACAACAACGCGATAAATGGGCAGATCGAGCGAATTCCGGTAGTGGTCGGCGGCGGGCGCTAGATCGGCCGCCACCAACAATCATTAGGCGCGAATGTCCGGATTGGGTCGTGAAAATTCCTAAGCTCGGTCGATTTTGATCTATCGGAGATAGACATTCTACGGCCCCGCGCTCGCGAGGTTTTCACACATGGGGTAATTCCGGGGATCGAGCCATACTCAGGCCCTGGGAATCAGCTCTCCAAGAATCGACAAGGCCCACCTCATGGGGCCTTGCAACCATGGAGAGCCGCAATGGAGCAGTATGTCGGACTGGATGTCTCACTTAAGATGACAGCGATCTGCATCGTTGATCGCACAGGCAAGATGGACCGCGAGGGCATGGTTGCCTCCGACCCAGCGGCGATCGCCGCGTTTGTCAGGCTGCACGCCCCGCGTGTCGCCCGGGTCGGGCTCGAAACTGGAGCAACGTCAACATGGCTGTGGACCGAGCTGAATAAAATGGGGCTTCCGGTCATCTGCATCGATGCCCGGCACGCGAAAGCGGCTCTGAAGATGCAGATCAACAAGAGCGACCGTAACGACGCCGTGGGCATCGCACGCATCATGCAGTGTGGATGGTACAAGGAGGTTCGCGTCAAAGGTCTCGACAGTCACGCGATCAAAGCCGTTCTCGTCAGTCGCGCCTTGCTGGTCAAGATCAAACGGGACCTCGAGAACCAGATCCGCGGGCTACTCAAGAACCTCGGCCTCGTCATCGGTCGAGCCAAGATGAACGTGTTCGTCGTGCGCGCCGCGGAGCTGATCGAGGATCGGCCGGAACTCGCCGCTGCGGTCGAACCGCTCCTCAAGGCGCGTGAGGCCGTCGAGAGGCAGATTGCCGACCTCGATCGCAAGGTGATGCGACTGGCGCGCAACGATGTTCAAGTGCGACGCTTCATGACAGCACCTGGTATCGGCCCGATCACTGCGCTCTGTTATCTCGCGACCATCGATGATCCAACGCGCTTCAAGCGGTCGCGAAGTGTCGGAGCATATGTCGGCTTGACGAGCCGCCGCTATGCATCTGGTGAAGTCGACTGGACTGGACGGATCTCGAAATGCGGTGATCCAATGCTGCGAAGCTATCTCTACGAGGCGGCAGGCGTTCTGCTGACACGCGTTGCAAAATGGTCTGTGCTCAAAGCCTGGGGCATGCGGGTCGCCAAACGAAGCGGGCTCCGCAAAGCCAAAGTCGCGGTTGCTCGAAAGCTCGCCGTGATTTTGCATCGCATGTGGGTCGACGGCACCGAGTTCAAATGGTCATCGAAGGAGGTTGCCACTCAACCGGCATAACCGCATAACCACGTCATTGAGTTCCCGCATACCAGCGGGAGACGACGTCCCTGCCGGGACGTTGGCGGTGGTGAGATCGCCCCTGGCTTTGCGATGCTCAACAGAGCAAAACGCGCTTCACACATTGATCCACCAGCGTCATCTTACGCCATCATGCGGAGGACACGCCCCTACCGCGGAGAGAACCCTGGACCCGGCAAGGA